>Ga0310810_10000531_pt1 | contig 38644 bp, 42 predicted proteins | sample NCmetagenome_FD_207641 | JGI IMG/M metagenome (GOLD analysis project Ga0310810, IMG submission 207641) | Soil microbial communities from experimental microcosm in Duke University, North Carolina, United States - NC | ecosystem: Engineered > Artificial ecosystem > Soil microcosm > Unclassified ...
TTGGCCCGAGTGTAGAGCACAAAAACTGACGTGTCACGGGATTTTCCCGCTCCGAATTAGGGAAAAATGTGAGGGTAGATTTAGTGATGGGAACGCGTGCAGTCCCCAGGTGATGAGAGACGCCTGAGGCCATCAACAATCTTTTGGCATGTGGTATCGGTTACGGGGTCGTCGCGTAGAATCTTGTTGAGAGTGTGCAGGTCAACTCCGAGTTCAGCCGCAAGCCTGGTCTTTTTCCCGTTCCACTGCCCTTTGAGCAACTGCATGATCTGAATTGCCAGCTCTCCGGTGGCGTCCTTCGGTGCTCTTTTCGCAGGCCTGCCGCGCGGGGGCCAGATGGATCGGAGTTCCTCTGTCTTGCTCTCGATGATTTGTGTCGCCATGCTCCAAAAAATTCCGTCGCGGGCCCCACCGGCGTATCCCGCTCTCCAGCTATTCTCAAAAGCTTCGCGAATGAGCTCATCGGCGCGTTCCCTAAACGCCTTGATCGCCTTGTCGCCGCGAAGCCCGACGTACCCAATCAAGTGATCGGCCCAAGCCTGCGTTGCCTCGCGAAGAAGCAGATTACATAGCTGGCAGAATCGAGAAAACCTGGCCTCCAAGTCTGGCATCCGGCCAGTAATTGTCCCTCCCGTTGGTAGGTTTTTTGTGAGAGCTCGCGACAGTCCCAGATCTCCGTTTATTCCCTGGGTATCCCGTAGGAAATCGCTATACGCCTTGAAGAGGCGCCCGCGAAGCGGATTCGGAAAATCCTGCCGGTACCAATACAACGGCTGTGCCGTGGTCTCTGAATTTCTGTTCATCGCTCCCCATCGCGCGATCCCTTTCTCCCGGAGAGAGGGCCGCCAGCGGGAAGGGATACCCGCTTGTCGCCGGCCAGGGTTAGGTGGCTGATCAAAACTTAACACGCTTCCCAGGGTGAGAAACGCCGAAGATTTGGGCAGCGCTGTGCCTGCCCTCCGCGTGATACAACTTCTGCCGGATTCGGCTCCCCAAACGCAACGCTCTTCATAACCGAAAACAGAGAATCTTGTCAGAGAATCCACCATCCTCTCGCGGATCAGCCTGCAACCGGGCTCCATGTACGACGTCGGCACGTGGAGGCTCTATGGTTTTCCCGCCTTGTCTGCAGCCTTCTTTGGCACCTTTAGGATGAGGCTATCAGGGGCGGCTGTCCGATCTGAAACCAAACGCTTCGCTCGTGCACGCTGAATTGAAGGGAATAAGCGGACGGGGTCGCGCCATATATAGTGCGGTGAACGACACAACCTTTAGCTCGGTAATTCCTAAGCTCCTGCCGTTTCGAGTCCCGAGCCGAGTCGGGCGGGTAGCGGAACATGTCTTGGGAATTGGAAGGCTCGCAGGCGTTTATACAGCACTGCGGGCGATGGGCGATGAAAGACCAATCGCTGCGAGACTGCTCAGGCATCTCGAGATTACCGAGCGAGTGTCAGAGAAAGATTTGGAACGTATACCACGCGATGGGCCGGCGCTGCTGGTGGTCAATCACCCTTTCGGCATCCTGGAGGGAGCAGTCCTGCTGACGTTGTTAACACGGCTTCGTTCCGATGTGAAGTTCCTGGCGAATGGCATTCTTGAGGCCATCCCTGAACTCCGAAACCTGCTCATCCCGGTCGATACTCTAGGAGGCGAAAAGGTCACGCGGCATAACCAGGCCGGCGCCAGAAAAGCCGTCGAGTTCCTGGCGGGCGGTGGGTTGCTGGTTATTTTCCCCGCTGGGGAGGTGTCCCACTTCCAATGGAAGGAGCGTTCCATCACCGACCCAAAGTGGAATCCTGCCACTGCGCGTATGCTCACGATTGCCAGCCGCCGGGCACAGAGTATCTCGGTGATCCCGGTTTACGTCGAGGGACGCAACAGCCTGCTGTTCCATTCGGCGGGGTTGGTTCACCCCCGACTCCGCACGATCCTGCTGGGGCGCGAGCTTCTGAACAAGCGGCGAGCAAATGTTGAAATCCGAATCGGCGGCCCGATCGACGCCGAAAAGCTGCTGGCGATTCCCTCCGATGAAGACCGAACAGAGTACCTACGCTGGCGGACGTACCTCCTTGCGTCGCGCAACGACTATAAGCCAAGGACATCTTTGCCGTTTGTAAGGGCCGGCGCACGAGTGGCTGATTTGAAGCGGATTGCAGCGCCTGGAAACGTTGCAGCCATGGAACGCGAAGTCGCCGGCTTGCCAGCCTGCAGCCGGCTAGCCGTTTCGGGGGGACTGTCCGCCTACCTGGCAAGCGCAGCGGAGATCCCGGCTGTCCTCAGCGAGATTGGCAGACTTCGCGAGCTGACATTTCGGGCGGCGGGTGAGGGGACCGGCAAATCCATCGACCTGGATACATTCGACTCCCACTACGTCCATCTCTTTATCTGGAACGAGAGCAAGCGGGAGATTGTCGGAGCCTACCGCCTCGCCGGCACCGACACGGTACGAAGCCAGTTCGGCATTCCTGGACTGTACACTGCCACTCTTTTCAAGTACGGCGACGAATTTCTCGACCGCATGGGTCCGGCTTTGGAATTAGGACGGTCATTCGTCCGGATCGAGTACCAAAAGGGATTTGCGCCGCTGCTGTTGCTGTGGAAAGGCATTGGAAAGTACGTGGCGCAGCATCCGCAATACAAGATTCTGTTTGGGCCGGTCAGCATCAGTAATCAATACCAATCCACGTCACGCCGGCTCATGGTGTCCTTTCTGGAGCGTCACGTTTCACTCAAGGATTGGGCTGGCCTGGTTTCAAGCCGGAACCCGTTCCGATCGCGCGGCACGCAGCGCCAGGCGTTGCCGGATGCTGCGGTCGATCTCGATGATCTATCGGGTGCAGTGTCCGATCTGGAACCCGGGCAAGCCGGCATTCCCGTGCTGTTACGACAGTATTTGAGGCTTGGGGGGAAACTCCTGGGCTTCAACCTAGACCCCCAATTTGCTAACGCGCTGGACGGGTTGATTGTCGTTGATCTGAAGAAGACCGAACCGAAACTGCTGGAACGCTATCTGGGCAGGCATGAAGCGCCCCAATTTCTCGAATTTCACGGAGGGAAATATGGAAGACACTAAGACATTTACGATTCTGAGCTGGGTCCTGCGCGCGATTGCCGCGGCGATTCTTCTGCAAACCCTGTTCTTCAAATTCAGCGGAGCGAAAGAGTCCGTTTACATCTTCACCGCAGTCGGGATGGAGCCTTGGGGACGGATCGGCAGCGGCGTTGTCGAGCTGATTGCGTCGATTCTCTTGCTACTACCACGGACGGTCGTCTATGGTGCCGTCATATCGCTTGGGGTGATCAGCGGAGCAATTTTTTTCCACCTGACGAAGCTGGGAATTGCACTGCCGGCGGTCGATGATAAGGGCGAACTATTCGCGCTCGCGGTCGTTGTATTCGCATGTTCGGTTGGAGTGCTCATCCTGCATAGACACGAACTGCCGGTGTTCACCTCGGTGTCACCCAGTCTGCATTAAGGCCTCAGGCAGCTCGTGCAGATGCTATTAGTAATGCCTTCAACGACGCGCCCCGGCGGTGTGAATGCGGCGTTCCCGACGAGAAACAGGGGCACCGCAGAAATGGAGATCGCAGTAACAGACAACTTCGCTATAAATCCTGTGGTCCGTTTCATGTTTTCACTCCGAAGTTTGAAATGCCCGCCGTGCCTACGGATTGCGTCGAAACGGCGGGCAATCTCTAGTTCACAACGTGTTAGTCGAGTCGCTGGGCGATAGGGCAATTAATTGAGAAGCCGCTACTCCCGAACTTATTGCCGCCCGGCCCCGTGATGAGACCATCTTGTACGAAAGTGAGAATCTGGAACTCTTCTCGTACCTGCCCACGGAATCCCTGACTGATGGCAGCCTGGGTCCAGGAGAATAATTGCGCGTCCCAGACCGGGCTGTAATCGGTCGCTATCGTGGGGATGCCGCCCAGGACATTATTCGGCCTGGCTCCATCTGCCAGATCTGCGGACAGGCCTTGGCGCAGCGGATTTTGACAGCCGCCCGACTCGGGTCCATTGGTGGCGATGAAGATTCGCTCAATGGGGCTGGTGAAGCTGTCATCCCGGCCCAGCACGATGTTCTGCATCAGCGGCGCGAAGGTGTTGTGTTCGATGGCCGCCGCCAGTGGGATACTCGCCTCGGTGGACAAATACCACACGGGGCGACCGAAGCTGAAGCCGTTGATCACGTTCAAAGTCACAGTCATGTTGATGGGATCGATAGCCACAACCTGGTCGTGCACTTTGCTGTAGTCCACGCCGCCGTTGGGGAAATTGATGTCGTTAGCACCTACGCCGAATGCCATCATGGGCGCATTGTAGATGACACCTCCGGAGTTCAACACTCGGACCAGCGGACTGTAATCCTTGTCCCCAATGGCGCCGGGCTGAGCGGACTGAGGAGGAAATTCCGCTCCGGGAGGGCCAGGAGCGATACTGCGCACTGGCGAAAAATCCACCGTGCCTTTATCGAACACTAGATTGCCATTCTCATCCAGGTTTGCGGTTCGGGCTCCGTTGGCTGCGTAACTGAGCTTAGCCGAATAATTCAGACCCAAAAGAGTGGCCACGCCCTGATCATCGACATCCGTCAGGATGTACCAAACCGTCTTCTTGCTACCGGCTATCGATCCCTGGTAGAGCGGCAGAGTGATCGTGCCCTTTGCGGCGTCAATCGTACCCGACTTGAGCAACTGGACGGGCCCGACCAGGCTCGGATTGCTCTCGGATGGCGGCGGCCCGAAGTACGATAGATTAACTGCCGCGCCTACAGATGCCGGCGCCGGCAGAAGATTGCATCCGGGTCCGGATCCGATCGGTCCCGGTCCAGGTCCTTGGTCGGTATTGAAGGTGGTTGATCCGGTGGAAGTGTCTGTCAGCACTGCCGGCCGCGGTTCCGGTGCGGCTCGCTTCACGCGAATGTGTAAATCTGCCAAATTCGCCCCGCTCAACGTGTTTGCGGCTGCAAGTATTGCGATGGCCACATAATAACGCAAGGATGTCTTCGCTCGGCGTGCGACTGAGTTCGGACCTGAGCATCGAAGGTCATCCTGATAATTAGCATACTCGTTCATTCGTTCGGACTCCTTTTCCTAAGTGAGAGGTATTGTCAAGGTAGCTTTCATCTGTACATCCCGAAAGCAGCGACAGCTATTCTGGTGAATGTGTAAACTCTGCCGAGTAACGTGGACCGCATGGAGTTACGATTGTGAAATTCGAGTAGCCCGGTTTCGGAGGAGCGCAACTAGCGAACTTGCCGTTGGGCACCGGTGAATCGCGCAGTGAAGTTGCGCTTCCATGAATCGGGCAGCGGGGAATCGAGAACGCGTTCGAGTTGAGCGCGATCCGGTTCAACACCACCGGCAAGTTGCAAGACCTCCGTCGTGCTCACCCGCCCGAGGCCTGTGGCCACACGTTTGATCACGTCCCCGGCGCCCACTTCACCTTCGGTGATGACTGAGAAATAGAAGCCCGAGCGGCCGCTGAACCAGAACTTCTCGATCAGGTCGCTCCGGCCAAACTTGATTCCGAGCTTGTAGCAGGGCGTCCGCGGTTGAGTTACCTGCAGAACAGCGGAACCAATGCGAAACTGATCGCCGATATACACGGACGCCTCATCGAGCCCTGCGGTCGTCAAATTTTCGCCGAACATGCCATAAGGCAATTCCGTGCCGGGTAATTCCGCGGCCCAGTATGGGTAGTGTTCCACGGGGTAGCAATAGACGGCCTTGTCCGGGCCGCCGTGAACCGTCAGATCCGCCTGCCGGTCACCAGCGAGGTTCAGTTTGTGAACAGCGACTCTTCCGGTGACCGGTGTTTTGAAAATTCCAGTGAGGACGGTGCCGTCGCGAAACCCGACTTCTCGGGGTTGTCCGACGTTGACGGATATCACGCGCGCGTCTGGCATATCGTCCTAGTCAGACTGTTTGCTCTAACGCCAGCGGAACCTTTGGAAAGTCTACATCAGTTTGGGCCACCAGGTTTAGATAATTCGTCAAGAGGTTTAGGGCGACGTGCGCCACGATTTCGACGATCTCGCCATCGCGATATCCCGCGCCACGAACTAACTCCAGGTGCTCTTCGGAAACCAAAGCGCGCTGGCTTATAATTCGCTTGGCGAACTCCAGGCCTACGGCGACTTTCAAGTTAGCAGAATGCGCGCGCCGGCTACTGTCGATCTCTTCGGTGTTCAGTCCCGCGCCCTTCCCAAGCGCGGTGTGTGCAGCCACGCAGTATTCACAGCTGTTCGTCTGGCCGACGACCAGGGCAATCTGCTCGCGAACTTTGGCATCCAGCGAACCCCGGCCCAGAGCTCCCGCGAAGTTCAGGTACGCTTCTAAGACGGGGGGCGATTGCGCCATGGTTTTCATCATATTCGGCGTCATACCCAGCTTGGCTTGCACGCCATCCAGCAATTGCTTGGCTTTTCCACTGGCCTGGGCCAGTTCGATCGGTTTGATCCTCGACATGTTTTCTCCTTTGAGATGTTGGTTTTCTGATTGCTGCAACGTTTACAGTTCGCCGATGCCGCCGCCAACGCGGAGTTCCGCGGCGGTGACGTAGGACGAATCCGGTGACGCAAAGAAGGCCACAGCACTGGCCACTTCGGCCGGATCGCCAAAACGCTTCATGGGCACTTGTTCCAGAATGCTCTGCGCCAGCGCATCGGTCGCGTCCTTCGGCAGGCCCATGCGGCTGAAGATCGGTGTCGCAATCGGCCCGGGGCTGACGGCATTTACGCGAATCCCGCGAGGCAGCAGGTCGGCGGAGAACGTCCTAGCGAGAGAACGAACCGCAGCCTTGGCCGCGGAATACACGCTGGTTCCCGGCCAGCCCACGCTGTTCACGATGGACGTGTTTAGAATGATGGACGCGTTGTCATTGAGATACGGCAGAGCCTTCTGTGCACTGAAGAACACTCCCTTGACGTTGATGTCGAAAAGCTCGTCGTACAGGGTCTCGGTCGTGTCGCCAACCGGCGCGAATTTGGCTACACCGGCATTCAGGAACAAGATATCGATCTTGCCGAGCCGTTCCGCCACTTGACTGTAGAATTGCTCTATTTGGTTCAGGTCGGTAACATCCGCCTGCGCGGCGAACGCTCCGCCCAGCGACTTGGATGCTTGTTCCAGCGTTTTCTTGTCCCGGCCCGAGATCGCAACCTGCGCGCCAAGCTGTCTAAGAGCTTGTGCTGTAGCGAGTCCAATGCCACTATTGCCGCCGGTAACGACAGCGATCTTACCTTGAAGTTTGCTCATGTTCATTCCTTTTCCAAGCTGATGATTCACCAGCGGTTTTAACTGCGTGAGTTCGAGTGGTCCTAGAGCCAGAGCTGCCAGGCTAACCTTAAAAGTAGAAACGTGCGGTGTTGAAAAATGACGCTCCAAATCCTCTTGGCTGCGCCAGCTTTCCTGTATGAAGAAGGTGGGATCGCCGGCAGCCCGGTAGAGATCGAAGCTGAGGTTTCCTGGCTCTTTACGGGTAGCAGCGACCACGGTATCCAGCGCGCTCCGTAATTCCGCTTCACGGCCGGGCGCGGCCACTACCCGAGCAATTCCCCAGACGACCTCCGCATTGTTTGTGTGAGGCTGGCTAATGAACGCGCCGATGAGTGCAGCGATTTTCTCGTGGGCCTCTTCGAGGGCGAAGTGGCCTGTATCGATGAGGTGAATCTCGGGACTGTCGAGATCCTTCTTGAAGGCCTCCACTCCCGCTACTGTGAAGAATGGATCGTTCTTCCCCCAGACGATTAATGTGCGCGGCTGGTGCTTCCTCATGTAGGCTTGCCACTCCGGATACAGCCTAAGGTTTGCCTGGTAGTCGAAGAACAGTTCCAGCTGAATTGCATCGTTCCCGGGACGGTCGAGAAACGATTGATCGCTCTCGTACGCGTCGGGGCTGATCAGTTCCGCATTGTTTGCGCCGTGCGCGTACTGAAAGACGGTGGTCTCGCGGAGAAGAAAGTTGCGCACGGCCTGTTCATTCGCCTGACGACTTTGCCACAGTGCTCTGAGGGGCGCCCATGCTTCGCTGAGGCCCTCAGTGTAGGCATTTGCATTCTGCACAATCAGCGACTCGATCCATTCCGGATGCCGGCTGGCGATGCGAAACCCGATGGGGCCGCCGTAGTCCTGCATGTAGAGGCTGAACCGCGTGACTCCGAGGGTCTCGAGAAACTCTTCTGCGATTTGTGACAAGTGATCGAATGTGTAAGCGAATTCGCGCGGGTCCGGGCAATCGCTGTTGCCGAACCCAGGGTAATCCGGGGCGATCAAATGAAAGCGATCCGAAAGATCACGGATGAGGTCGCGAAACATGTGGGAGGAGGACGGAAATCCATGCAGAAGCACGACAGCCGGAGCGTCTCGCGGACCCGCCTCTCTATAAAAGACGTTGATGCCTGCCACCGGGATCTTTTTGTATGCCGTCACCATGTTCTCCTGTTCCGTTTCGTGCCCGCCTGTGCCGCTCCACAGCTTTAGACTAACCCATAAGACATAAGATTCAGGTTAGTAGAAAAAATTATGTCAGAAACCGGGCAAAGAATCGTACGAAGATGTGTAACTTTTTGTGGCGTATGATCAGGTCAGGAAATCCATGGCGAAACGGGTTCGGGCCCCGTCCCGGTTCATGCTGGTTGCTAAGAACCTGGCCATCGACTTCGCGAATACGGTTGTGGATCCTTGTGGAGAACCGGCGGGAGCCATTCGGTCCTGGCATGATCTCATCGCCTTTCTGGAAATCGCAGGGGCCATGCCGCGAGATCAGTCCGCGCGTTACCGGGAATGGGCGAGGCGGGACCCGCGCGATTGCGGTGCGACCTTCGCCCTTGCCTTGGAATTGCGCGATGAGATCCGCGGGATCCTTGGGGCGCTCGCCGGCGGAGCTAAGGTCCGGGCCGAATGGGTGCAATCGATTAACCGGGTACTAGCGGATCAGGCAGGGTGGAAGAAACTGGCCCCGATCAAAGGGAAATGGGAATTGACCCGGGTAACCGAGAAGGAGAGCTCATCGGAGCTTCTGCTCCCGATTGCAGAATCGGCGGCTGAGATCGTTAGCCAAGGCCCCGACGCCCACATCCGAAAATGCGCAGATCCGACGTGCGTCCTGTATTTTAAGGATCCCGCCGGCAGACGGCGTTGGTGCTCTATGGCGATTTGCGGGAACCGGGCAAAAGTCGCTGCCCACGCGCGCCGGCAAATACGATCCATCTGAGCAATCCTAGCCGCGGCTACGGCCGCGGGCGGGCGAGGATTCGTAGTTCTTGCCGATCGATCTCTCTTTCAAGGAAGAAGTTCAAGGCCGTTCGGAATATGGCGATTGCTGCCAGCTGGCCGATGTCACGCCAGCTTGGAGCAATTGCCGTCCGCAGGATGTCGGCCGCGAGCGCGAATTCCAACCCGAGCGCTAGCCAGCGCCCCATGGCCAGTCGCACATCCACCCTGGCTTGCTGGGGCATGCTGTGCCGCAGGAAAAGAGGGACGGCCCGGAAAACTGCTTCGCCAGCAGCCAGCGCGATCACCAACGCGGCTGCGATCTCCACTGCGACCGCTAGATACCCAATCCAGTGCTTGGACTGCTCCAGCATCCGGCGCCTTTCATCCCGCTTGTTCCGCCGGCTCGCTCGCCAAGGGTGGTGCGGCGCCGTTCTTTCGCCGCAGCCGCCTCCAGATCAGGTTCGCCAGTTCGATGGCCTGCATGGGTCTTGCACCATGGTCCCGGTTCAGGGCGCCGATCTCAAACGCCAATCGCCATTGACGGAACAACACACGGTAGGCATCGAGGACGCTGATGGCCGGATCGTAAATGTGGGTCGCCTCCGCGGAGACACCGTTGAGCTCGATTACTCGGAACACACCTTCCTGCAATGCCTGGATTGAAGGCGTACGAACATCGTAGCGGCCGAAGTAGAATCCAGGATGCCTTTGGCTAACCCGATCGATCGCCTCTTCGAGAGCACAGGTCTTCAGGTGGCTACCATTCAAAAACACCGAACCCCGGCAATGTGACCCGATTTCTACCAGACGGATAAGTTCGCCCGCCATCGGCACCTCGTCGACCGGCCGGCGGCTGCGGTTCAAGTAAACATTAGCCAGACAGACGGCCCTCTTATCCTGCAAAATCAGTTGGGCCACACTCCTGTTGCCGTCGCCGACCACCTGCGGGAAGCGCTTCTCCGTAATGGAGAAAATACGGCCCTCGGATTCTCCCGGATACCGGTAGTAGAAGACGCCGAATTCCAAGCCGTCGATGTATTGCTGGATGATGGTGTCCTCTTCGGCAGTTTGCAGGTAGGCCTCTAGTTCACTCTCACTCCGGATCACCGCCACTCCGGACCCGCGCTCGCCTGCGTCGGGTTTCAGCACAAGCGGCAAAGCCAGGCCGTGCTGCTCCAGGAATTCGTGGGCTCTCTGGACACGGGCATAAGCCTGCAGCGATGCCGGGATCACCGAGTATGCTGCCACGGCTTCATCGGCCCGGCTCAGGTGGTCCAGGATCTGGGATTTTGATTCACCGACGAACCCACCCGACGGCATACCTGGATTCGCGGCGGTAAAGAGCGCGAGTGACCGGTGCCTCACCGCGAGCCAGAAGATATACGGCACGAGCGGAATGTAGGCTGCCCAAGGCGGCCAAAATTCCCAGCGAACTTTGCGTTTGAGGAAGCCAACGAGCGCGCGGCGACTTCGGTAATTCACCATCAGCTCGACGATTTTCCGCGCGATGAAGCCAAACGCGAGCAGGACGGCGAACACCACCAGAACATTACCCCGCTGTGCGAACGCGGCCTTCAGCGTCTGTTCACCAAAAGCTGCGGTTGCTCCCACCAGCAGCGGCGTCCAGATCGAGGATGCGACGAGGAACAAGGAAGCGAAGCGCCAGAACCTAGTCCTCAAGAGTCCTGCGGCAAAATAAGTAGGCAACCGCAAACCCGGCGTGAACCTGCTCAGCAGAATAACGGCCGGACCTTTCGCCGATAGCCATGCAGACGCGCGGTCAACCTTCTCCAGCGGTACGAGCCTTCGAAAAGCCTTCACGCCGAATGCGGCTTGGCCAGCCAGGCGACCTGCTAGAAACAGCAAGAGATCGCCAATGAAGATGCCCAACAAACACGCCAGAGTGCCGGAGAAGAAGCCCAATTTCCCCTGAGCAACCAGAACTCCAGTCGCGATGCAGGCGAGATCCTCGCTGACCAGAGTCGCCAGAGCGATTAGCAGCAGACCAGGCATTCGGCGTCTTCCTCCTGCTTGACGGCAAGCGTGAAGCTCTCTCCCGTAAACGTCTTGCACGGGGAGCCGGCTGAGTAATAGAAACTCACTTCGGACTCCGTTACGGTTACCCAACTGAAGCTGACCGTCTCCGCGTCGGCGCGATGCATGCATGGAGACTCAGGACCTCGTTCGGGAAGGTGGCTCTGGTGAAACATGAGAAGAACGGCAGGATCCAGCGCTCCCGAGCGATGGACCATCTGGGCCAACTGCCCGCGCCGCTCGTTCCGCACCGCAACCGGATCGAACGAGGAAGAGACCAGCGGAAGGTACGATTCGCCGATTGGCAGTAAGCGCCTCTCCGTACCGTCCCACTCCATGACCACTTCACGCTGACCGCGCTCGAGAACCGCCAGCGTAAAGGATTCGTAAGCAGACAGGTCGTATTGCCATAAACGTGCTTGGACTTCCTGGAGCGATTTGGCGCTTGCCAGATCCAGAACGATCTGGCCGCGGCTGCGGTGATGACTGTCTGCAGCCCTGTGACTCTTTGCCGCTCCGTTGAGGAGGCAGACTGACACGCCGAATTCATTCGCCGCAATCCACGTTCCGCCGAAGTCCCTATCGATCGGTGCGAGAAAGCGAACTCCGTCACGACAGAGCAATTGTGGATCGGTGGCCACGCCACGCGTCAACTTCTCGTCACGGTTCGAGAACAGTTGATAACCGCGGTCTTCGTGAACCCAACTTACTGTACACATTCAGGCAGCCTCCTCAGTTGCTTCTGATCTACGTTTTGATGACAAGTAACGCAACGTAGAGGGCGCCATTCCAAAATCGCGATCCACTTCATATCCAAGCACCCGCAAAGCCATGGCGATCAAAGCGAAGTGATGAATCGTGTGGCTGCTCAAGGTCTGAAGCTCCCGGCCCATCGACGAAATCATGAAGGATTCCGGCGCGTGGAGGGCATGGGCATCTTCCATCCGGACCCAAATGATTGCGTCTGCCAGCAGCATCCGGTCCGTTTCCAGGGTATGAACGATCGATCGGATCTTTGCCAGTGCAGTCTGGCGGCTCGTTTCGATCGCCATGTCTCTCTTGCGCGCGTCGTAATCGATATGGCTCGATTCGAGGCCATCCAGAAAGCACTCATAGAATTCCAGGATGTGTCTTACATGGCTGCCCACGCGGTGCCGGGCTATAGCCTGCGGCGACGCCGTGTACGTTGAGTCGCTGATCTGCTCCAGCAGTTCTTGCGCCTGGCGAAGCCAAATGACATTCGCCTCGATCAGCAGGTTCTGACGCTCCGCCAGACCTGTATTTCTTCTCTTGGTTGTAGCGATCATGCTCGGTGCCTCGAAACTCAAGATCCGTCCGCAGCCCTCGTTTATTCCAGCCTCCGGGGATCGAAATTGTTTCTTGCGGCGGAATAACCTCGCCAGCCATTGGCATTAGGCAGTGAAACAGATGCATACCGCCGCTACAGAACGCGAAACCGAGCCGGGGAACCATCAAGGCCAGACCGGCACCGCGCTGGCTGCACTGCGCGCCCATTGGCCCGAGTTCCTGATGGAAGGGACCGAACTCGGCCTTTTCATGGTGTCGGCCTGCTTCTTTACGGTTCTGTTTGAGCACCCCGCCTCACCGCTAGCAATCGAAAACGGCTTGGTTCACCGCTTTCTCGAAGGGCTCGCAATGGGACTGACGTTATTAGCGCTGATTTTCTCGCCTTGGGGACAACGTTCGGGGGCGCACATGAATCCGGGATTCACGTTGAGCTTCTACCTGCTCGGGAAAGTCGAACGATGGGACGCCGTTTTCTATACGGCTGCGCAGTTTGCCGGTGGGGTTCTCGGAGTCGTGTTGTCAGCCCTCTTGATGGGCGAACTGATCCGGCGCTCACCGATCAACTATCTGGTTACTCTGCCGGGTCCGCACGGCGAGCAGATTGCGTTCGCGGCTGAATTCGTCATTTCCTTCGTCCTGATGTCGGTGGTGCTGGCCACCTCCAATCAAAAGCGATTGTCCCGGTTTACGCCATTTTTTACCGGCGCATTACTCACCACCTACATCACGATCGAGGCGCCATTCTCGGGCATGAGCATGAATCCCGCGCGGACCTTTGGTTCCGCCCTCCCCGCGCACGTGTGGACTTCGCTTTGGGTCTATATCCTGGCGCCCCCGCTGGCCATGGTCCTGGCGGGGCAACTGTATCGTTTTCGGCACGGCGCGCACCAGGTGTTCTGCGCCAAGCTGCATCACCACAATGACGAACGCTGCATATTCCGCTGCAACTACGCAGCAATGTGAGGACGGCTCTTATGTCCCCTAACGGACGTTACGACGTGATCATCATCGGGACCGGCGCGGGTGGAGGCACACTCGCCGCCAAACTCGCACCCACGGGCAAGAAGATTCTTGTGATTGAGCGCGGAAACTATGTCCCGCGCTCAAAAGACAACTGGAACCCTCGTGTGGTCAACGTGGAGGGCCGGTATCAGACCAAAGAGATTTGGAAAGACAAGGATGGCAAGGATCTGCATCCACACACGAACTACTGCGTGGGTGGGAACACGAAGTTCTACGGCGCTGCGCTGTTCCGGCTTCGCAAGGAGGACTTCGGCGAGATCCGCCATCACGGCGGTCTGTCCCCGAGTTGGCCAATTTCCTATGACGAGATGGAACCCTACTACACAAAGGCTGAGCAGATGTATCACGTGCATGGCCAGCGGGGTGAAGATCCGACCGAACCGCCCACCAGCGCACCGTATCCCCATCCCGCCGTCACCCACGAGCCCCGGATTCAGCAGTTGCACGACGATTTCGCCGGCCACGGGCTCAAACCCTTTCACACGCCTTTAGGCATCATGCTCGACGAGAAATCACACGCCAGCAAATGCATCCGCTGCTCTACCTGCGATGGCTTCCCGTGTTTGCTGTATGCGAAGTCCGATGCGCAGGTGCTGGGCGTAGATCCGGCTCTCCAGTATCCCAACGTCACCCTGATGACCGACGCTCTTGTGGAACGGCTCGAGACCAGCGGGTCGGGCCGCGAAATAAGCAAAGTTATCGTCCGCCAAAACGGCAGCCGGGAAGAGCTTTCGGCCGATATTGTGGTCGCCTCATGCGGCGCCATCAACTCGGCCGCTCTTCTGCTACGCTCGGCCAACGAGAAGCACCCCAATGGCCTCGCCAACGGTTCTGATGTGGTTGGCCGCCACTACATGGGACACGTCAACTCAGTGCTCATGGCTATCTCGAAATGCCCGAATCCCACCGTCTTCCAGAAAAGCCTTTCGCTCAACGACTTCTATTTCGGTTCAAAAGAATTCCCATATCCCATGGGTCACATCTCGTTTGTCGGAAAGCTGGATGGCGAAACGCTGAAGGGCGGTGCACCCGCGATTGCGCCGGGCTTCACGCTCGATCTGATGGCAAACCACTCGCTCGATTTCTGGCTCACTTCGGAGGACCTGCCCGACCCCAATAACCGTGTGACGCTCGACCGCAACGGCAACATCGTCCTGAGCTATCAGCCGAACAACGAAGAGGGTCACAAACGTCTCGCCGACAGGCTCAAGGACTTGATGGCCCAGCAGACCAAGTGCGCGATGCACGGCCACGAGTGTCATCAGGGATTATTCGCCCGCAATCTCTACATCGGCCAGCGCATCCCGCTGGCAGGCGTAGCGCACCAGAACGGAACCATCCGGTTTGGACAGGATCCAAAGACCTCGGCGCTCGACTCCAACTGCAAGGCCCACGAAGTGGACAACCTCTACGTTGTCGACGGCAGCTTTTTCTGCTCCAGCGGCGCCGTGAATCCTGCGCTAACGATCATGGCCAATGCGCTGCGCGTAGGCGATCACCTAATGCAGAGGATGAACTAACATGTTGCGCCGTACTTTTCTCACATTCGTTCTGGCAGGCGCGCTCTCGGCGGCCACGGCGCCACAGGCGGGCACAGCCATCGATTCCATCGGCATAACGGTTGCTGATCTCGATCGCTCGATTGACTTCTATACGAAGGTTCTCTCGTTCGAGAAAGTCTCGGAGTACGAAGCCGACGGCTCGGACTACGAGCATCTCGAGGGCTTATTCGGTCTGCGCATGCGCACCGCGCGGCTGCGCCTGGGTGACGAATTCATTGAACTGACCGAATATCTCGCGCCCCGAGGCCGCCCTCTACCCACGGACTCCCGCGGCAACGACCGCTGGTTTCAGCACGTCGCCATCATCGTCAGCGACATGGATCGCGCGTATCAATGGCTGCGCCGGAACAAAATAGAGCACGCATCCTCCGGTCCGCAGCGTCTTCCCGACTGGAATAAGAATGCCGGCGGCATTCAAGCTTTCTATTTCCGCGATCCCGATGGCCATTTCCTCGAGATCCTGGCGTTCCCGCCGAATAAAGGCAATGCGAAATGGCACCGCACGTTGGACAAACTGTTTCTGGGAATAGATCACACCGCGATCGTCATCTCTGACACGGAGGCCAGCTTGCGGTTCTATCGCGATGTGCTCGGCATGCAGGTAGCCGGCGAAAGCGAAAATTACGGCACCGAGCAGGAGCATCTAAACAACGTGTTCGGTGCGCGCCTCCGTATCACGGCCTTGCGGGCGGCCAGCGGGCCCGGCGTCGAGTTCCTCGAATACCTCGCACCGCGTGATGGCCGCCCCTATCCGCTGGAGGAGAGGTCTAACGACCTCGTCCACTGGCAGACCAGATTCTCGGGGATGAGCGTGGCCGACGCCGTGCACAGTCTCCGGAAGGCCCGGTCCGCCCTCATTTCGACCGGAGTTGTTGAATTGCCGGACCAGAAGGCGGGGTTCCGGAAATCGGTAATCGTTCGCGATCCAGACGGACATGCCGTGCAGATCGTCGAGCAATAGCCAACAAACGAGAAGGAGAACGATATGAAACCACTCAATCGCTTGCTGTCTGTTTTCGCGCTGACGGCGTTGTTCGCCGCAAGCGCAGCGCTGGCCGATCACATGGCCGGTCACCACACGTCCTCGATGTTCCAGGGACCCAAAGCCAACACCGGTACCGTCTCGCACTCTACCGAGAGCGGGAAGAGTATTTTGCGTGTGTCGTCGGACTTCAAAGTTCCCGACACCCCGGCTCCCACCTGGCGGGTCGTGGACTCGAGCGGCACCATCTATACACTCGATGCCTTTAAGATCAAGGGCGGAGAGAAGCGCGAAGTAGAGGTGCCCGCTTACATCAGGGACATCGCCAAAGTGCAGGTCTACTGCGCCTGGGCGCAGGTGCTGCTCGGCGAAGCCAGCTTTTCCATGGCAGTGAAGTAAGGCTTCTTCCCCTCCGAGGGCGCGCGGGCTGGAAGGTCTGTGCGTCCTTCTTTTCGTTGCCGTGGAGTGGGCGACATGATCCCGTACTTAATTTCGTTGACAGTTTGGCGAGCCGCACGGAATAGACTGGCTCACTCCGGGCATCTTGCAGGCGGAAATCAACAGCACACAGGAGAAGGTATGAGGAAATTTCACGCGTTAGCTTTCGCTCTCGTCGTTTCCACGATGGCCGCTTTTGCGGGCGATCCGCTGACCTCAAAGCGAGTCTTAACGCTGGACGGCGCCCGGCAGGTGATTGCCGCGGCCAAGACCGAAGCTAAAGAGAAGCACTCGGGCGCCGTGATCGCCGTAGTTGATGACGGCGGCAACCTGGTGGCGCTGGAGCGCATCGATGGAACTTTCGCCGCGGGAGCCAACATTGCTATGGGCAAGGCGCGCACCGCAGCTCTGTTTCAGCATCCCACCAAGTTCTTTGAAGACATCATCGCCAAAGGCCGCACCGCCATGGTCGCGTTGAACGACTTCACGCCGCTGCAAGGCGGGGTGCCGATCATGGCTAACGGGCAGATCGTCGGCGCAGTCGGCGTGAGCGGCGCTAACAACGCCGACGAAGACCAAGCTCTGGCGCTTGCTGGCGCCGCCGCGATTCACTAAAGAGGAGCAACCACGATGAAATACGCGCTCATGCTCTTAACCGGATCCGCTGCTTTGCTAATGACGGCAGCCCTTGGAGTTCGCGCCGAGGCGCCGGCTCCCAAGGTTACTTACTTCGACAGCGCCAAAGTCTCAGCCGCGTTTCAGAAGGGCGCCGTGCTCTTCGATGGCGACGGCGGCAACTACATGGTGCACGCCAGCCGGCGCGAAGCCTCCGGCATGGCCGAAGTCCACACCAAAGACGCCGACATCGTCTACGTGCTCGATGGCACGGCCACCCTTGTCACCGGCGGTGCCGCTGTCGATCTGAAGAACACGGCTCCGGACGAATTCCGCGGCACAGCGATCAGCGGCGGTGACACGCGCCAGCTCAACAAGGGTGACGTGATCATCATCCCAGCCGGAGTTCCACATTGGTTCAAGGAAGTGACAAATCCATTTCTGTACTACGTGGTCAAAGTGCGATAGGGAAAGGACAACACCGATGAAGACTCTCCAGAACCTTGCGATTTCCCTCGTGCTTGGTGTGTTTACCCCAAGCGCGCACGCCGAGCTGCCCGTCAAACAAGTCTTGACGCTGAACGTGGCGAAAAAGATCGCTGCGGCTGCCGAGGCGGAAGCGACCAGGCTGGATGATACCCAGGTCGCGAGCGTCGAGGTGGGCATTGGGAAGGCGCGCACCGCAGCAATCTTCCGCCGCGCAAGCAAGGTATTCGAAGACCAGATTCGTGAAGGGCGCGTGGCAGCCCTGGCTTTGCCCGGCGCCACCCCGTTACAAGGTGGAATTCCCATCACCGCAAACGGAAAAGTGATTGGAGCTATTGGTGTGAGTGGGAACACCCCCCAGGAAGACGAAGACATCGCAAAGGCAGGCGCGGCCGCCGCCCCTGAGGCAATCGCCGCGCATTAGAGGGATAACAATGAAACCGACCATCTCTATGATCGGACTGCTTGCCGCACTGCCCCTATGTGGGCTCGGCGCTTCAGTCGAAATTCGTCCGGGTGTGCCCGACGGCAAGCCGGAAGTCACCATCGATCTGGCAACCGTCGAGGGCGCACGCCTGGTCCAGGGACAGTGGCGTTACAGTGACACGAGAATCATTGAGGTCGATTTCCGCGGCCCCGGTCCCGACTCGCAACCGACCGGCGCTCCCATCAAGACTTACGACTACACGCCGCATGGCGGCCGAGCCGATTTCGACGATTCGCAATGGCAGCAGATCTCTCCGACGACTCTGACCGAGCGGCGCTCCACCGGCCGCATGTGCTTCGCCTGGTACCGTGTCAATGTCACCGTCCCGGAACGAATCGGCAGCTTTGATCCTACCGGTTCGACCGTTGTATTCGAAACCGCGATTGATGACTATGCCGAGGTGTGGGTGGATGGCGAACTGTCACGCGCGCTCGGCCAAATGGGCGGGTCGGTGATCAGCGGTTGGAATGCGCCGAACCGTCTGGTTGTTGGGCGCGATGTCAAACCGGGCCAGAAGATCCAACTCGCTGTCTTCGGAATCAATGGCCCTTTGTCCAACCCGCCCACCAATTTCATCTGGATGCGATTTGCGCGCCTCGATTTCTACCGCGCAACTCCTGGCCCGGTAGCCATCACGCCGTCCGAAGTCAATGTTGAAGTGGTACGGCTCGATCCGGCGATGGACGACATTGTGGGACCGAACCCCAAAATCTTCAAGCTCGCGGAAGGCTTTCAGTTCACCGAGGGGCCGATCTGGTATCGCAACGGCGGATATCTGGTCTTCAGCGATCCGAATGCGAACACGCAATACAAGTACACGCCCGACGGCCAGCTTTCGGTGTTCCGGCACCCCAGTGGCTATTCCGGCGCCGATATTGCCGAATATGGCCAGCCTGGGTCAAATGGGCTGACCTTGGATCCGCAGGGCCGTCTGACCATCAACGAGCACGGCAACCGGCGCGTCGCTCGTCTCGAAAAAGACGGCTCGCTGACCGTGCTCGCCAACCGGTTTGAAGGCAAGCGGCTCAACAGCCCCAACGACCTGGTCTACCGTTCCGACGGCACGCTCTACTTCACCGACCCGCCCTTCGGGTTGCCCAAATTCTTCGACGATCCGAGAAAGGAGCTGCTTTTCAGCGGTGTCTTCTCGCTCTATAAGGGCAAGTTGCAATTGATCTCGACCGACCTAAGAGGTCCCAACGGCATCGCGTTTTCCCCTGACGAAAAGTATCTCTACGTAACGAATTGGGACGAGAAGAAAAAAGTGGTCATGCGTTACGAAGCCAATGCCGACGGCACATTGTCCCACGGCAGAGTCTTCTTCGATATGACCGGCGCTCCCGGCGAAGATGCGCTCGACGGCATGAAAGTCGACCAGCAGGGCAATCTCTATGTGACAGGCCCGGGCGGCCTCTGGGTTCTGTCAGCCGAGGGCAAGCACCTCGGAACCATCATTCCGCCCAAGGAGCCGCACAACATTGCCTGGGGAGACGACGACGGCAAGACCCTCTACATGTGCGCGCTCAACGGGTTGTACCGAATGCGGCTCAACATTCCGGGGATTCGGCCGTGAGTGGCGCCGTTCTGGTTGTTAGTGAATCAGCAGAATCGGCGACCGCGCTGGGCACGATGCTTGGGAGCGATCATTGGACAATCCACCAAGCGCGTAGTTGCGATGAAGCGGTAGCGCTCCTGGGCCGGGACCGCGTTTCTGTGGTGGTATGCGAGCCTCGTCTTCCGGACGGGAATTGGAGAGACATGTTGCGCTACACGTCGCATGCGCCAAACGGCCCGGCATTGATCGTGACTTCCAACCTCGGAGATGAGGCTCTCTGGGCCGAGGTGCTCAACCTCGGCGGTTACGACATCCTGGCGCAGCCGTTCGACCAGAGTGAAGTGGCCCGGGTGATCATTTCAGCCGGCCGCAGACGATAGACCGCACTTATCGGTGGTATTGCCGCTCCGAAACTGAGTGAACTCACTGCCGTTGCGTCCAACAGCTCCAACTTACGACTCCCAGTTCTGGCTGCGGCGAATCGGGCAGCATCGCGAGGAACTCCAGCAAGTTACCGTCCGGGTCGTGGAAATATAGAGAAGCCGCCGGCATCCAGGCAAGCACTACCGGCTCATCGGTCGGATTCCCCGAGAAGTCGCGCGGAGTAACATTGGCGGTGCGAAGACGTTCGGGCGCTTCCAGCAGGTCGGGGAGGTCTACCCGGAAGGCCAGGTGGAGGCTCAGCCGCTGAGGCGCCGTTCCCACTTCCCACACGCCCAGCATGGACTGGCCGGGCCCTCCGATCCAGTAGAACGCTACCCGGCGCTCCGGAAAAACCCGCGCGAGTTCCAGACCCAGGGTGTCGCTGAAGAACGCCATGGAACGCTTCAGATCAGAGACGGTGAGGTGGCTCTCAAACAGATCGCGCAGCGGAATCATCGTTTCTCCCTCTGGGTTACCAGCCCGCATATGGGGCATGTCTCTGCTCCTAAGGCGCAAGCCGCATCTGGCGCAGAAGCCCCTCGAAACGCGGATCCTGCCGTAAGGAATCGAGTTCCGGATCAGACTTTATCCAGACCACTCTAGCCAGTTTCAGGTCGACGGCCGTTTTCAGCGAGCCGAGAGCTCCATCCTTCTCACCGAGGGCGGCTAGAAACACCGCAACCTCGTAGTGAGGTTCGGGTTGCTTCCACGTGCCCTGCCTCACCTCGTTCAGGATCGCCCGAGCTTCCGCCGTCTTGCCCCAAGCCGCGTACACCTTGCCCATTTCCGCTAAGACGCGCCGGCTGTGACCGCCCGTGACGTCCAGGGCTTTTCTCGCCTCTTTCAGCGCCTCTTCATAATTCGACAGCATCATTAGCGCCTTGCTCAGCTGCCGCCGCGGCGTGTACGACCAGGGATCCAGTTGAACAGCGGTGCGCGATTCCTTGACCGCTTCTTCATAACGCCGGCCAAAGTGCAGAGTCCACGCCAGATCCGAACGGAGAATTGCCGACGACGGGTCTAGCCGGCACGCTGCTTCCATTTCGCGGACAGCTTCGTCATGCCGGCCAAACGCGGTCAGAAGGATAGACTTTGCAGCGCGCGCTGTAGCCAGGTTTCCGTCAATGGCGATTGCCTTGGAGAACGCACGATCGGCGCCGGTCCAATCCCAATCCATACGCATCAACACGTCGCCCAGCGCGACATGGGCGTCCGCAAGCTGGTTGTCCACGCTGATGGCCTTCATCGCGGCCATCCTGGCTTGGTTCTTTAAGGCCTCATCGCCTCCCTCGCCCGCTTGCAGTACACAGGAGTATGACAACGCCGCGTACGCCGCTGCATAGTCCGGATCCTTCTCAACGGCCCGTTGGTAGTACTCGATGGCCTGGTGACCCGATTCTCCAAAGCGTTTTGTCGCCAGATACTGGCCCTGGAGATAGAGCTGGTACGCTTCCGTGTTTTCGGTTGAGCGCTTGGTCAGATGTTGCCGCTCGGTTTCGGTCACCTTCAGCGCCAGAGTGTCGGCAATTCGCTCGGAGATGGCATCCTGCACGGCGAAGATGTTGGTGAAGTTGTCATCGAATTTACCAGCCCATATTGACGCCCCATCCCTCACGCGATACAGCCTGACCGTGACTCGTATCCGTTTTTCGTATTCCTGGATTGTCCCCACCATCACCGCGTCAACCTGAAGTTCGCGTCCCGCCACCAGGGGATCGCGATCGGGCTGCAAGTACTTCACCACAGCACTGGTCGGCCGCACGGTGATTCGGGGAATGGCCGTGAGCCTGGTCACCACCGCCTCCGCCATTCCCAGCCCCAAATAGTTGTGGGCTGCGTTCCCGTCTAGCGGAAGCAATGGCAGTACCGCTATCGAGTGGATCTGCGGCGCCCGAAATCCACCCAGAATCCCCCTCCAGACGAGCCAGCCCAATACAGCCGACACGATCAAACATCCGGCCCCTGCCCAAATCCACCAGCGCGTCCGACTTGCATGCCCCCGGTGCGCAGCCGGGATTTCAGATGTCGCACCGGGTTCGGGGGGTATCTGTCGCTCGACGGTGGCCGGAGTTGCTTCCGCCGGAACCGTTACCTCACTTACGTTCGCCACGAACCGGTACCCCCGCTTCGGCACCGTTTCGATGTATGTTTCCCCCGCCCCATCTCCCAGCACTTTGCGCAATAGCGAAACATTCACGCTCAGGTTGGCTTCTTCCACGAACGTGCCAGGCCAGAGAGACTCCAACAGGAAACTCTTATCGAGCAGCCGGCCCCGATTCTCCACCAGTAGCACCAGAAGGTCAAAAACTTTGGGCGGAAGTTGCACCGGCTCGGCCCCATCCCGCCACAATCGGCGTTCCGCTGCCTCCAGCCGAAAAGGCCCGAACTCGAACAAGCCTTTTGCTTTGTTCTCCATAGAGTATTTGGAGATTCCTTGGCGTTCCTTTATAGATTCCTAAGTATTTTAACGGGTGCGCCCGCGTATTCTGCGTCCGGGAAGTAAATTCAGTGAACGCAAATGGAGAGCACATGGGAACACAGGCAGCGAGCCCGGTTGTCACGGCCGACTTTGAAGCCGTAGCCTTCGACCATATGGATGCCCTCTTTCGCACCGCAAACGCGCTCCTCCGCAATACAGAAGAAGCTGAGGACGTGGTGCAAGAAACCTACCTACAGGCATGGAAGTCCTTTCACCGCTTCACTCCCGGAACGAACTGCCGGGCCTGGATGTTTACCATCCTCTTTAATGTCGCTCGGCACCACCGTCGGAAGTGGCTCGATCGGTTCCGCTTCGGGCTGCCCGAAGGCTTCGAACAGACGGCAGCGGCTCCGCAGTCGGTCCCTGAAGGTCTGACCGATGAGGAAGTGTTGGCCGCACTTCAGCAGATCCCGAGCCAGAATGCCGAAGTGGTGATGCTCGCCGACGTACACGAATTCAGTTACAAGGAGATCCAGGAGACGCTGGGAATCCCGATTGGAACCGTAATGTCGCGGTTGAGCCGGGGCCGGCTGATGTTGCGCGCGAAGCTGGCGGGACCAGCGGCAGCGATCGGTATCAAGACCATGGCAGCATCCGGAGGTGCGTGAAAAACCGTGCGGACCCTAGCGCATGTAATGACCATCGCGATGCTGCTCGGCGTAGGCGTGCTCGTCGGCCTGGAATACCTGTATTCCCCCTCCGTGCTCATAGCCGGATCCTTCCACCCTGTTGCGCACAAGGGGTCGGGAAGCGCTTTCCTGTATCAGTGCCGCGACGGAAAACGATTACTGGCGCTGAAGGATCTGAGTACCGCCGCACGCCCCGACCTGGCGGTGTACCTCATCGACGCGCCGGATGCGTTCGATAACGACACCGTCAAGAATTCCCGCGTCCTATCCTTGGGCCCGCTTAAAGGCTTAGCGCAAAATCAGGTGTACGACGTGCCAGCAGGCGTCGATCTAACCGAGTACCACGCCGTGATCATCTGGTCTCAAAAATATGCGGTGAACTTCACCACCGCTCCGCTGCGTTAAGCCATCACTTGTGCAGGCCGGTCCAGTTCTGGTCAGCCTTCTGGATGTAACCTGTCGTATCCTTCTCCCACGTCTTTTGAACGCCCTTGCTGTAGTTGAGATACAACTTGCCATCGATAATGCGCCAGGCGTCGGGATCGATTGGGGCCGTGTGACCTTGGCTGACAGCGTATGAGCAATAACCGCCGTACTTTGGCGCGTAGCGTGGCGGATCCGCAGCGAACTGGTCGCGGTTTGCTGCGCTCGAGAAGAGCCAGGTTGCATCCATCCAATTGAAGCTGAACTGCGAAGATCCCTTCACAGGTTGATTCTGCTGGAAATAGGCCACCGCGTCGTAGCCCTTCAGCGCGACTCCCTTGCCATCCTTGTTTATGGGTTCCACCTTGCCAGCGAAAGCCGCGACGGCGGAGAAGAAAACGACAGCCACACGTGATGCTTTCAAAAGAGTTGTATTCCTCATGCCATTCAATGTCTGAAAGTTCGCAAAATATTCCGCGGAATAAACCAGGCGATATCCAGGATTTCCGTGTGACAGGAGATCGGGATGCCCAAACTAGACGGTAGAAATGCATTGATTACCGGCGCATCGTCAGGCATAGGCCAGGCGATCGCCGTGCGCTTCGCGCAGGAAGGGGCTAACGTTGCCATCAACTATCGCAGTGGCGCGGAACAGGCCGAGTCGACCCGCAAGGTTGTGGACCAGACCTATGCCGCAATTGGCAAAGCGGAGCGAAAAGCCATTGTGGTTCAGGCCGACGTTTCGAACGAAGACCAGGTGAAGGCGATGTTCCAGAAAGTGCTTGAAGAGTTCGGCTCGCTCGATGTGCTGGTCAACAATGCCGGCATCCAGAAGCCGCAGGCCAGCCACGAGATTGAGATGGCGGATTTCGATCGCGTCGTTTCCGTAGACCTGCGCGGGCCCTTTCTGTGCGCCCGGGAGGCAATCCGGCACTTCCTCTCCACCGGTCGCGGGGGCGTGGTCTTGAACAACTCGAGCGTGCACGAGTGTATCCCCAAACCCAAGTACGTCAGCTATTCCATCAGCAAGGGCGGCCTGGAGAATATGACGCGGACGCTCGCGCTCGAGTACGCCGGCAACGGCATTCGGGTGAATGCGGTGGGACCGGGCGCTGTGGTGACGCCGATCAACCGCGCATGGATCGATAATCCCAAGGCCAAAGCGGAAGTGGAGAGCCACATCCCCATGGGCCGTGCGGCATGTCCCGAAGAGATCGCTTCCGTGTTTGCTTTCCTGGCGTCGGACGACGCCTCATACATCACTGGCCAGACCCTGTATGCCTGCGGCGGACTGACGCTCTATCCCGAGTTCCGGGTGGCATGGTCGTCGGGGGAATAAGGAAGAGGCCATGAACGAACTAGCCAATCAAGTAGTGCTCATTACCGGCGCCAAGGGCGGCTTGGGCACCAACGTCACGGAAGCATTTCTGGCCGCGGGAGCGACGGTGATCGGTTCCTCCAGAAATATCGACGACTCCGATTTTCCAAACCCGCGTTTCGCCGCTATGGCTGCGGATCTCACCGATGCTCAAGCTGCCAGGCAATTGAGCGACTGCGTGATTCGCCGCTTTCAAAGAATCGACGCGCTGGTGCACGTCATGGGCGGTTTCGCCGGCGGCAAACCGATCTCGGAAACCGATGATGCCACGTGGGAGAAAATGCTAAGTCTAAATCTCAAGTCGGCGGTCAACATCCTGCGCACTGTGATCCCGCAAATGCGCGAGGCCAGGCGCGGGCGCATCATCGCCATCGGCAGCCGCCAGGCCATCGAGCCTGCGGCCAATCTCAGCGCCTACAATGCGTCGAAAGCAGCCTTGGCCGCTCTGGTGCGCACCGCTGCTCTTGAAAACAAGGATTTGGGCATTACTGCGAATGTGATTCTTCCGGCGACGATGAACACCGATGCCAACCGGAAAGCCAACCCAAATGCCGACCCGTCGAAGTGGGTGCAGCCGGAGCGGGTTGCCGCGCTCGCTGCATTCCTTGCCTCCGAAGCAGGCGGCGACATTACCGGCGCGGCGATTCCCGTCTACGGAACAGAGGCCTGACCATGTTCGCTGAGTTCTTCGTCGGCCTGCTGACCGTTTACGCGGCACTCGGTGTGCTTTTTGCGTTGACGTTTGTCACCGCAGGCGTTCAGCGGATCGATTCTCAGGCGAAGGGCAGCGGGTTTGGATTCCGCGCTCTCATCTTTCCCGGCTCAGTTGCCTTCTGGCCACTGCTCTTACACCGATGGGTGCGCGGTCGGCCCGATCCGGCTGTAGAGCAGAATTCGCACCGGCGCAACGCGTTGGAGAGATTGCGACAATGATTCAGCCTCTGCGACGCTATCATCGTTTCTCTTTCTACTTGCTGGGCGTCTTGTTGCCCGTGCTCTTCAGCGCGGGCCTCGTTGCGAGGCGGCCAATCGTGAATCTCCAGCCAACCTCGGACCGCATTCACCTCACGATGCCCAGCGGCACCGCAATGGTCACCGATTCTCGCGAACTCTGGGGCAGAGCCGTGGACGATCCCGACGTGCTGGTCTATTGGACCGAGAATGAGCCGGAGCTTGACTCCTTGCCAGTAAATGCCCACCTGCTCGGAAGCCTTCAGGCCGGTCGTAACAGGGTGTTGCGAGTACCGCGCGGCGATCGGAACCCCGGCTACATCATCCTCTACAGTCTCGCCTACCAAAAGCCAGTGGCGAAGGCGAAAGTCCCGAAGGAGATGCCATGAGCGTTCAATATCAGGCGATCGGCTGGAACCGGCAGAAACGCATCTACGACGCTGTTCTTGCAACTGCAGTTCTTGCGTACCTCGCGATTTTCATCGGAGTCGGATCGCTGGTGCATCCACAAGCCACCATCGAGACACTGCTAATTCGAGCGTTCGGGACGGCTGCGGTGCTCCTGTTGCATGTGGTTCTCTCGATTGGTCCGCTCTGCCGCCTTGACCGACGTTTCCTTCCCCTGCTCTACAACAGACGGCATCTGGGAGTCGCCACATTCGTGCTCGGACTGGCGCACGGGACATTCGCCATCATCCAGTTTCATGCGCTCGGCAACGTAAATCCTCTGGTCAGCGTGTTTGTCAGCAACCGTCGGTACGGCAGCCTGGCAGAGTTTCCGTTCCAGGCTCTGGGATTCTTCGCGCTTCTGATCCTCTTCACGATGGCCGCGACCAGCCACGATTTCTGGCTGCGGAATCTCACAGCGCCGGTTTGGAAGCGGTTGCACATGCTGGTCTACGTAGCTTACGGATTGCTGGTCGCGCATGTCACGCTAGGCGCGCTACAGTCGGAGCGATCTCCAATCCTCACGTTGACGCTTGCGATCGGCTTCCTGGCGGTGGTGTCTTTGCACCTGGCCGCAGCCCGGCGCGAGCGCCGCATCGATGAGCATGTGCCGGCCATCGACAACGAAGGGTTCGTAGACGTATGCGGCGCAGACGAGATCCCGGAGAAGCGGGCCGTGATCGTTTCTCTTTCCGGTGAGCGCGTGGCGGTCTTCCGGTATGACGGAAAGATATCCGCGATTTCAAACGTTTGCCAGCACCAGAACGGCCCCCTCGGTGAGGGCCGCATCATTGATGGCTGCGTGACGTGCCCCTGGCATGGCTACCAGTACCGCCCTGAAGACGGCGCTTCACCGCCGCCATTTCCTGAGAAGGTGCCTACGTTTTGCGCACAGGTGCGCGACGGCCGAGTGCTGGTTCATCCACGGCCCAACCTGCCCGGCACGCGCATAGAACCCGCGCGTATTACAGAGAGCAAAGCGAAATCATATGCCCCGCAATGCACTAGGCAATAGATTAGAAGATGCCGAATTTTACGTCGGCTATCTCCCCCGGGCGCCGATAAATCTGGCGCGCGTCATCTTCCGTATCACGGTCGCAGTAACGGCGTTAGTACTGATGATTGGCCTGGTGCTGGTGTTCGGCCAGCAACCGTTCCCTCGATCAACCTTCGAATACCAGCAGTATCGTGAGTTCACCGGGTTCGTAGACGCGAATCCGTACCCGGCTCTGCTGGTGCAGCGGCCTGGCGCGTCGGCAGAACAGACAGCGAATTCCCGTTATCTGCTGGTTGCTCAGGGAAAGCACGGCGCGGATTCCGACGTCCATGCCTTCGCGGGCAAGCGCGTGAGCCTGCGCGGATCTCTAATCTACCGCGACGGCCAGACCATGATCGAGCTGCTGCCGGGCTCGCTGGCGCTCCAGAGTTCCACGCCGGTGAGCCAGCTCGATGAAACTGAGTTAGGCGAGGTCACGGTCATCGGCGAAATCGTGGACAGCAAGTGCTACCTGGGCGTGATGAACCCCGGCCGGACAAAGGTCCACCGCGACTGCGCCGCCCGTTGCATCAGCGGCGGCATACCGCCGATGCTCGTCACACTGGATGCAACCTATTTGCTGGTGGGAACAGACGGGCGACAGCTAAACCGGGAGGTGTTGGATATGCTGGGCGAGACCATCGAGGTCCGTGGGACTGCGGTGCGTTCCGGCGAAACACTGAGCATCAAGTCCGATCCTGGCACTTATCGGCGAGTGACCCGCGGCGGACCCACGGAATAGGCGCGTGTCCGCAGCTTGTTGATGGCCTACGGCCTCTCCGTTGGCCCAAGTCTGAACGGTAGCGCGATGGGCGCGACTCCAACCTTGGCCTGCTGGCTGTAAATCCTTCTCCCGGCAGACTTTATCCCTATTGAAAAAAACAGCTCTTCCGCGGAATAATCAGGCACCGATCCTGGATTCTCTGTTGAGTATCGGAATGATCGAACAAGCAGTCATGCCGGCTTTTCTCCTCGGTTCCAGTGCCGGCTCCGGCTTGCATAACATGGGAGAAGTCAACCGCCGCGAGCCGGACGGCCGCGAGAAAGCGAGGCCGACACTGCTTTCCTCCAAACTCAGAGGCGAGGAGTTCGAAGCTGCCGCACTGCCTCATCTGAACGACATTCACCGCACGGCGGCTCGCCTTCTCTCCGATAGCACGAAAGCGGACGACGTGGTGCAAGAGGTCTTCACGCAGGCATGGAAATCTTTCGACAAATTCGAGGTGGGCACGAACTGTCGCGCGTGGCTTTTTAAGATCCTGTTCAATACGCTCCACCAATACCGGCGTAAGTGGTTCAATATCCGGATGGTGAAGGAGAGTGAAGAGTTCATCGAACAGACCGCAACCTATTCGCCCCCCATTCCGGAGCACATAACCGACGAAGACATCCTCGCGGCGCTCGCGGAAGTATCTTCGGACTTTAGAGCTGTCGTTCTCCTGGTTGATGTGGAAGAGTTCTCATATAAGGAAGTAGCCGGCATCTTAAGTGTACCGATCGGAACGGTCATGTCCCGTTTAAGCCGTGGCAGAAAGCTGCTGCGCGAGCGTTTGGCGGACCTGGCTCGGTCCTATGGAATTGGAAGAGTGTACCAGGAAGGACAGAACGCATGAATATCATCCCTTTTGGAGACAGTGACTGCGAGAAGGTCAGCAGATACATGGACTCCTATGTCAACAACGAGCTGCTTGTAGAGACCAACCACGAAGTCCTGCGCCACCTGGAGACCTGTTCGACCTGCTCGGAGGAATTCGAGGCGCGCGCGCGCCTGAAGGCCCGGTTAAAGTTTGCCGTTGAAAGCCAGCGTGTGCCTGCGGAGCTTCCGGCGAGAATCAGAGAACGGATCCGCCAGGACGAATCGAAACCGGTGTTCGCCGGCTGGACAACGTGGGCTGCCGTAGCCGCAGCGGTTCTCCTGGTCAGCGTCGGGACCTGGGGTACTCGCGGCAGGTGGAGCACAGGGGATATCTACTCCGACGGCCCCGTTCAGGACACGTTCATTCAGAGGATTTCTCAATCGGTCTCCGCTGTCCTGCGAGTCGGCCTGCGGGACCACGTTCATTGCGCCGTGTTGTCCGGGGTCCCCAAGAAAGCACCTAGCCTGGAACAAGTGACCGAAGACATGGGTCCCACTTACAGGGGGCTGGTGCCGCTGGTGAAGGCGAGTATTCCGCCGGACTACCGTATCGTGATCGGCCACCAATGCGACTACGGCGGGCGCCGTTTTGTGCACCTGACGATGAGCGACGGTAAGAATCTGATGTCGCTGGTTATCGCCCGTAAAGAGAACGGCGAATCGATGGAAACGCTGGCTCCCACATTGCGCGCCTCCGGCGTGGCACTGTATCAGGCGGCCGCGCAGAGTTATGAAATCGCCGGCTTTGAGACGGAGCAGTACCTCGCATTCGTGATTTCCGACCTCAACGCCACAAACAATCTCCAAGTCGCGAGCAACCTCGCCCCCTCCGTACATTCCTTCCTCGCCAAACTGCAAAGCTGATCTAACGCAGGTCCATCCAATGTTGGAAGGGCCTGCGGATTGTTCCTTCCCAGCCTGCGCAAGTCCGCCCGAGAAATATTCTTGGAATAATTCCTCGCGGTTGTGTCCTTTGGTGATGCACGGCGAGGAAGAACAAATGGCACGAGAAGAGCGCAGACTCGAAGAGACGCGCGAAAAGCACGCGCACTGGCAGCGCTGGGGCCCTTACTTGAGTGAGCGAGCCTGGGGCACGGTCCGTGAAGACTACAGCCAATACGGCAACGCCTGGGAATATCTGTCGCACGATCACGCCAGGTCGAAGGCTTACCGCTGGAACGAAGATGGCATCGCGGGAATCTGCGACCGCCGCCAATACATATGCTTCGCTTTGGCCCTATGGAACGGGTGCGATTCCATCTTGAAAGAGCGGCTGTTCGGTTTGACTGGAAACGAGGGCAACCACGGCGAGGACGTCAAGGAATGCTACTTCTACCTGGACAGTACCCCCACGCACTCCTACATGAAGTATTTGTACAAGTACCCGCAAGCGGCGTTTCCATATTCACAGCTTGTAGAAGAAAATCGACACCGCGACAAGCATGGCCCCGAATTTGAGTTGATGGACACTGGGATCTTCGCGGAAAACCGTTATTTCGACGTTGTGGTTGAATACGCGAAGGATTCTCCGGAAGATATCCTGGCGCGGATCAGTGTCACCAACCACGGTCCAGACCGCGCCGAACTGCATTTGCTGCCGACTGTCTGGTTTCGTAATACGTGGTCCTGGGGAAACGACGGCGCGCGCCCCGTGCTCCGTAAGGCCAGCGGCGCCGGCCACGGGATCGAACTCGAGCACCCGAATCTGGGACGCCGGCAGTTGGACTGCGAAGGCACGCCGCAATTACTGTTTACCGAGAACGAAAGCAACTTCCAGAAGCTTTACGACACGCCGAACAGCTCACCGTACGTCAAGGACAGCATCAACGATTATGTGGTCCACGGCGCTCGCGATGCCGTCAATCCGAAGCACGTCGGAACCAAGGCGTCCGCGCTCTACGTTCTGTCTCTTGCGCCGGGCGAAACTCAAACAGTGCGTCTGCGTTTGCGCCCCTCCGCGACGACCGAATCTTTCGACGCGGCATTCGACGGGATCTTCGCCGCCCGCAAGCGAGAAGCCGACGACTTCTATTCGACGGTGATTCCGGATAGGCTCTCAACGGATGCCCGCAACGTTATGCGCCAGGCCTTTGCCGGCATGCTCTGGTCCAAGCAGTTCTATCACTACGTGGTCCGCGACTGGCTCAAAGGTGATCCGGCGTTTCCAACTCCGCCATCCGAACGGTTGAATGGACGCAACCGCGACTGGCCGCACCTCTACAACGCCGACGTGATCTCGATGCCGGACAAGTGGGAGTATCCGTGGTACGCAGCCTGGGATCTGGCCTTTCACTGTCTGTCGCTGGCGCTGGTTGATTCCGAGTTTGCCAAACAACAGCTCGTGCTGATGACGCGCGAGTGGTACATGCACCCCAATGGACAGCTTCCTGCGTATGAGTGGGCGTTCGGCGACGTCAATCCGCCGGTGCATGCCTGGGCGGCGTTGCGCGTTTACAAGATCGAAAAGAAACGCCGCGGCGTGGGCGATCGCGCATTTCTCGAGCGGATCTTCCACAAGCTGATGCTCAACTTCACCTGGTGGGTCAACCGCAAGGACAGCGAGGGGCGCAACGTTTTCCAAGGCGGATTTCTGGGTCTCGACAATATCGGCGTCTTCGACCGCAGCGCGCCGCTGCCCACCGGCGGCCATATTGAGCAGGCCGACGGCACCGGCTGGATGGCCATGTACTGCCTGAACCTGCTGGCCATTGCGATGGAACTCGCCAGCGAAGATCCGGCCTATGAAGATGTGGCCAGCAAATTCTGGGAGCACTTCCTCTACATCGCCAACGCCATCAACCACCTCGGCAACGACGGCACAGGCATGTGGAACGAAGAGGACGGCTTCTATTACGACGTGCTGCACATGCCGGACGGAAGTCATATTCCGATGAAGGTCCGATCCATGGTTGGCCTGATTCCTCTGTTCGCCGTGCAAACTCTAGAACCGCACATCTGCGACAAGCTGGAGGGCTTCAAACGGCGTTTGGAATGGTTCATCGAGCACCGCAAGGACCTGACGCGCAACGTGGCATGCATGCACACCCCAGGCGTTGGGGAGCGTAGGCTGCTTTCCATCGTCGATCAGGAACAACTGCGGAAGGTTCTGAAGGTCATGCTGGATGAACGGGAATTCCTCTCACCGTACGGTATCCGCGCGGTTTCACGCGTCCATCGCGAGCACCCGTACGTGCTTTCGGCGAACGGCATGGAATATCGCGTCAACTACGAGGCTGGCGAATCCTCAACCGGACTATTTGGCGGTAATTCCAACTGGCGCGGGCCCATCTGGTTCCCGGTCGATTACCTGCTGATCGAATCACTGCAGAAGTTCCACCACTATCTGGGCGACGATTTTAAAGTCGAGTGCCCAACCGGCTCCGGCCGGATGATGACCTTGTGGGAGGTGGCTGCCGAACTGTCACGGCGCATGACGAGGATTTTCCTGAAGGGAGATGACGGCGGGCGGCCTGTGCACGGAACGAGCCGCGTGTTTCGCGAGGACCCACACTGGAGTGACCTGATCCTGTTTTACGAGTACTTTCATGGCGACACTGGAGCGGGAATAGGCGCCAGCCATCAGACCGGATGGACCGGGCTTGTCGCCAAGATGTTGCAGCAGAGTGGCGAACCGGCGCCGGGAGGCCCGGCCACGCGCGAAGAGAAGCAGCGGATTCGCGTCCGGGTGAAGGCCCCGCAGTTGGAAGGCGTACTGGAAGAGCGCTAGGCCGCGGCCGGCCTGGGTCTGGGCATTTTTAGAAACCTCCAGCTCAAGCCGCTTGTCTGATTCTTGAGGAGCAAATATGAAAGCCATTGCCATATATCCAGGCAAATCGAACAGCGGGCAGTTGGCCGAGATGCCTAGACCGTCGATCCGGGAAATTCTCAGCCGCCGCACCAACAAGGTGTGCTGCGAAGTCGCGGAAATGTGAGGCTATCATGCGCCGATTTGAGGAAACTGTTTGCCGCAACCTGGACCAGGCGTCCCGTCGCGAATGGCTGGAGACCAATGGAATAGGTGGCTTCGCTTCCTCCACTATTCCAGGTCTGAACACGCGCCGCTACCACGGTCTTCTGGTTGCGGCGACGAAGCCGCCGGTCGGCCGAATGGTGCTGCTGTCCAAATTCGAGGAAACACTCGTCATGGACGGCCGCCGTTTTGAACTATCCTGCAACCGTTACCCCGGTGTTGTGTACCCGCAAGGATACCTGTACCTGAAGGAGTTCCGGCAGGATCCTTTTCCTGTCTTTGTTTACGCGATCGCTGGGATCGAACTGGAAAAGTCCGTCTTCATGGTGCATAGGGAAAACACAACCGTGATTCAGTACGAACTCCGAGGCGCGAAACCCGGCGCTTGCACGCTTGAACTGCGTCCACTGATCGCTTTCCGCGACTACCACGGCACCACGCACGAGAACGGGGCGCTCAACCCTTCTCTCGAAATCGAATCCGGGTCAGTAAAAGTCGCACCCTACCAGGGATTGCCGCCTCTGTACCTGGCCCACACCGCAGCCGAAGTGCAGCAGACCGGAAGCTGGTACCGCAACTTCGAATACACCATCGAGCAGGAACGCGGGCTCGATTATCAGGAAGATCTGTTCAATCCGCTGGTACTCATTTTTGATCTGAATCGGAACGCGCGACCGGCCATTGTCGCTTCGATCGTGCCGCGGACGGCAGATTCGGTCGAGGTATTCCGCAAGGCCGAACTGGAACGCCGGCAGAGAGTGCGGGCCGCCGCGCCTTCCGACGATCCGTTTGTCCAACAACTGGTGGAGGCTGCCGACCAATTCATCGTGAGTCGCGGCGACCAGAGCACGGTCATCGCCGGCTATCACTGGTTCAGCGACTGGGGACGCGACACCATGATTACCCTGCCCGGCCTCACCTTGGCCACGGGGCGCTTTGACATTGCGAAAGGTATTCTACTGGGTTTCGCTGCCAGCGTAGATCGCGGCATGCTGCCGAACCGGTTTCCGGACGCGGGCGACACCCCGGAGTACAACACCGTCGATGCCACGCTCTGGTTCTTCGAGGCAACCCGCGCCCTCGCGGCGAGCACCGGCGACTACGAGTTCGTCCGCACCCGGCTGTACGATATTCTTGCAGATATCATCGCGTGGCATGAGCGAGGTACGCGGTATGGGATTCGCGTAGACAGCGACGGGCTATTGATGGCCGGCGAGCCTGGCGTGCAATTGACCTGGATGGACGCCAAAGTCGGCGACTGGGTGGTGACGCCGCGGCACGGTAAGCCGGTCGAGATCCAAGCGCTGTGGTACAACGCTCTTCGTACGATGGAGCAGTTTGCCGAAAAATTCGGCCGTCAGTCCGACCGTGGGCACTACAAAAGAATGGCTGACCTGGCGCAACGAAATTTCCCCAAACTGTTTTGGAACTCGTCGACCGGCTGTCTCTACGATGTCGTGAACGGCGAAATGCGCGATCCCGCCGTCCGTCCGAACCAGATTTTCGCCGTAAGCCTGTTCCACAAAATGCTGCCAGAGGAAAAAGCCAGGAGCGTTGTGAATGTAGTGGAGCGGGAACTTCTGACACCTTATGGGTTGCGCAGCCTGGCGCCCGCTGACCCGCAATACCGCGGCCGTTTCGAAGGGGATCCGCACAGCCGCGATAGTGCTTATCATCAAGGCACAGTGTGGCCCTGGCTCCTTGGCCCGTTCATCACGGCCTACCTGGAAGTGAACGGCCGGTCCGCAAAGGCTCCCCAACAGGTGGAACAGTGGCTGGCCGAGTTCCGGCGGTACATCGAAGGAGAGGGGCTGGGGCAAATTCCAGAGGTATTCGACGGTGATGCGCCCCACCGGGCGGGCGGGTGCATGGCGCAAGCCTGGAGCGTGGCGGAATTACTGCGTACATCCGTCGAGGATATGCCGAGCACGTGGCCAGGGATGCACCGGCCGGAGGGTGCCAGTGCCGTGGCATGACTCGCCCCAGGCATGGGACGGCGAAATGATTCCTTCGATCGGAGGGAACGTACATTGATCGATGACTCCGGGCCGCTTTCGGCGGAGCGCCACTTCTTCACGGCATTGCTCGAGAGCAATGTTGCAGCTCTGGATCGAGTCCTGGCCGACGATTTCACGTTGATCGATGTGATGGCCGGAGCTGAGATCACGAAGGCCGCGTTGCTGGATGTAATTCGTTCCGATCAGCTCAAGTTTGAGTCCATTGAGCGCTTAGACTCTCGCGTCCGCTTCTATCAGGCGACCGCCGTGGTAACCGGTAGCACTCGAATGAGCGGGCGCTTCGGCGCATCGGCTTTCACGGCACACAGCCGCTACACGCATGTGTTCGTCGAGCGGCAAAATGAGTGGCGTCTGGCGGCAGCACAGGGCACGCAAATTTCGCCCCAATAGACTGCGTTTAGACTGCGTTATTCCGACGCGGGAGGAACCCCGACGGTCGCGCTCGCCGTTTGAGATCGCGGACAAAAGGCGAGCAGGCGAAACGGGCAGAGAGCACGGCTGTTCAGGTCGTCGTCGTCCTTGCCGAGCGCGATGTGCAGAATCTCGTGCAGCAGCAGATTCTGCTTCTCTTCAATCGTCGTGGGACGCAAACTCCCATTATCCGGGTCGGGTTGCTCGTGATATCCGCGGGCGAGCACTACCCGCCTGGTACGTACATACCGGCTTCGGTCAAAGTAACCGAGGACGAATGCATCGGCCTCCACCTGCGAGGCGAGTACGCGAAGCGTCCGGTCGGGAGATGCCAGCATACCCACCACCACGCTGAACTTGAGGTCTCCCTCCGGACCTGCGGCGTCGTAAAACCGGGTTTGCCGCACAGCGAGCCGCAGCTGACTCAGGTCGATCTTCTCCTGCCCGAAAGTCTGCCGGCAGTGCCCATCCTGAGCGATCTCATCGATACGCTGCAGAACAAGCTGTCGAGCCACTTGAGTGGTCTCCGCAACGCGCTCCTGACTCGGCGCCGGGACGACAGCCCGGCTTGCCAGCGCCCCGATCCAAAGGGTTGTGATTAGTAGATTCATCGAATAGATCTCCTCTCCAATGGCGATTGGTCCGTCCTCGGAAATTGCAAGGGAACCGCCGCTGGCCGGTCAGGGAATGCTGACCGGTTTTACCGTCTCGAACATGGCCGCATACACGCTTGTTACTTCCGCTCCTCGAGAGATGCAGCTCGCGCTGAAAGAACGGAGCGCTCCGCGCTTGCCCCCTCTTTTTTTCGTTTCAGCTTGCGTAAAACGAACGCATAACTCTCCAAGTCAGCCGCATAATCCGAATGCTGCCCGCCGAACGCCTTCTCTTGGATGGAGAGCAGGTGCATGCAAAGCGGTTCGGCAGAGGTGAAGTGACGCTGAGCGATATGCAGTTCTACCAAAGCCCGGAGAGGCGACAGCAGCGCCGGATCGTTCGCTCCCAGTGCTTCCTCACGGTTGGCCAGCAGGCCTTCCAGAAGCCGTCGTGCTTGCGCATACTTGTGCTGCATCAGGTAAAGCCGGGCCAGATCGTGCGTGGCGGTTGCGACATTCGGATGCAGCCGAGACAGGGTCGCCTCCCAGATGGCCAGCGACTGGCGCAGCAGAATCTCGACCTCAGGAAGCTTATTCTGCCGGGCGTACAGGTCCGCTAAGCTGTGCAGGATACCGGCAACCTCCGGATGATGCAGCCCAACAGTGTTCCTGAGGATCGCTAGGGAGCGCTCGTAGAGGGGCTCTGCTTTCTCGTAATAGCCCAGGTTCCGATAGAGCCCCGCGAGGTTACGCAGGCTGGGAACAAGATTCGGGTGTTCCGGCCCCCACGCTTTTTCATTGATGGCTATCGACCGGCGGTAAAGCGGCTCCGCACGGAGAAACCGGTTCTGGCCCGTATAGAGTTCAGCCAGATTATTGAGAATCGTTGCGACCTCCGGGTGCTCTGGTCCGAGAGTCTTCTCGGAGACGGCAAGTGATCGCTTGTACAGCGCTTCCGCATCGGCGAACTTTCGTTGAGAGCGGTATAGCGCAGCCAGGTTGTTTAAGGTCGCAGCGGTGCTAGGGTCGTCTCCACCGAGAGTCTTCTCTTTGATGCTCAGTGACCGTTGGAAAAGCAATTCGGCCGCAGCGGAGTGGCCCTGATAGAAGGAAACCATCCCCAGGTCGGTCAAAACCGCGGCAATCTCGGGGCTCTCATCACCGTAGTTCTTCTTCAGGATGGCTAGCGCTCTTCGCTCCATTTTCTCAGCGCCGGGGTAATTACCGAGGTCGATGTTGACGCGCCCCAGCCGATGCAAGACATCCGCCGCGCGGAGATCACCCGGCTCTGTGGACTCCATTCTTGCCAGTGTCCGCCGGTAAATAAGCTCAGCCTGCAAGTACTTGCCCTGCTTGTGGTAGAGGGCCGCCATGTTGATTTCGGAGGTGGCTTCGCTCGCCGCTATCGCCACCGGGTGTGCCGATTCAGCCTGCCGCTCTGCTTCGATTTCTTGTGCTGTCGCGCTTCCAAGCCAAAAGGCGAGACACATACTACCGCTTAGCAGCCTGCTCGTTGCGAATCTGGGCGTGTGGATTGCCATGGCCGGTCAGTTGAATGTTTCGAGGAGAATAGCCTTTACTCGTTACAGGCGGTGCCGCTCCTGGTCCGCGTACTGAATCAAGTAGCTGAGTTGCTCGAATAGGACATCAGACAACTCGCTGCCTGAGGACACTTCTCGTTCCTCTCTTTCTTGGGGAACAGAGTCCGCCTGTCTGATAACGCCGGCCGGGCCATCCAATTTGGTCGCGATGGATATCAATTCAAGTGCCATACCACCCATGAATGTCGGGCTGGCTGCGAAATATTCCGCCGCATGAGGTGCAGCCAACAGCGCGTTGGAGGTCGTGTGATACGGAAGTGCTGAAGCTCAACGTGGAGTCGTTTATGACCGAAAGGGTGACCGCGCCTACCATGCTCTGAGTAGCACGTTCCCACCCGGCGCCGGCTCCCAAACCGGCGCTTTTTTTCTGTCTCGGCCCGGGGTTGCCAAACCGTCCCAGTTGTCGCGAAGTTGTCGGGTTCGACTCCGGACCGTTCACGTAGTAAAGAGTTACGGCCGAGCACATCCCGTATGGCAACTATTCACCAGCGACTAAACCAATCTTTGGTGCGCTCCGGGTCGATCCAACGGGCACGGATCGGGCCCTCGCGAGCGGTGCTCTGTGAAACCGTTGTCCGCGCCGGATCTGCGAGCTGCATCAAGTACTCTTCGAGTGCCCGCCATGTGACATCCGTGAAGCGGTCCATGCCGTAAACGGCCGCGGCCGCGCGCGCGTATACTCGGCAGTCCAGCGCTTCGTTGCGATCTCTCGTCTTTTGCCACTCCGGCCGCCGGTAGCCTTTGACGATTCGCGTCACGAGTTGCTCAGCCGTGAGCTGTTTGAAGTACTCCTCCCCGTACTGCGGAAAGTGACAATACCCTGGCGGATGCGGACTACCGCTCTCCTCGGTCGGTCGCTCGAGACGCAGCCAACGGTACAACTCTGCTTTGATCATCGATCCGTTGACGGGCCAGACCTTCACCCCCCGCCGCAATC
>Ga0310810_10000533_pt1 | contig 38564 bp, 45 predicted proteins | sample NCmetagenome_FD_207641 | JGI IMG/M metagenome (GOLD analysis project Ga0310810, IMG submission 207641) | Soil microbial communities from experimental microcosm in Duke University, North Carolina, United States - NC | ecosystem: Engineered > Artificial ecosystem > Soil microcosm > Unclassified ...
GGACATGGTCGCCGAGATGCGGCCGTCCTGCGGCGCGCGCGTCTCGGCGATGTTCATCTTCGCCATCACCTTGAGGCGCACCGCCATGGCCGGCCAGTACGTCTTGTGCAGCGAGCGGATCTGGCGCAGCACGCCGTCGATGCGGTAGCGGATGCGCAGGAAGTTCTGCTCGGGCTCGAAGTGGATGTCCGAGGCGCCGCGCTCGACGGCGTCGGCGAGCAGGGCGGAAATCAGCCGCACCACCGGCTGCGAGTACTCGTCGCCTTCGGCGACCGACGTGTAGTCGACCTCGCCGGTCTCGATCTCCTTGAGGATCCCGTCGATCGAGAACTCGTGGCCGTAATAGTGCTCGATCGCGCGCTCGATCTCCGAGTCGCCGGCGATGCGCAGCTCGATCTCGTAGTCGCCCTTCAGGTGGGCGCGCAGCTGGTCGACCGCGACGATGTTGTTCGTGTCGGCGAGCGCGACGATGAACTTGCGCTGCTGGCGGTCGAGCGCCACCGGGAAGACGCGGTAGCGGCGCGCCATGTCGCGCGGCACCAGCTTGAGCGCCGAGGGGTCGACGATGATGCGCCCGAGGTCGACCGCCTGCAGGCCGAGCTTCTCCGAGAGCGCGTCGCGCAGCGTCGCCTCGGAGACGAAGCCGAGCTGCACCAGCAGCCGGCCGACCGGAACATGCTGCTTCGTCTGCTCGAGCAGCGCGATGCGCAGCTGGTCCTCGGTCAGGATGCCCTGGTCGATCAGGATCTGGCCGAGGTGGCGCTTCGCCTGCGGGTTGGTCGGCGAGTTCACGGGCGCGGCTTTGCGTTTCTCAGCCGCCAAGCTGGGTGGCCCGTGCCTGGGCTGCCGCGGGATCGAAGCTCGCGCCGCGGGTACGGGCGAGCGCCAGGGCGCGCCGGTAGAACTCGAGCGCCTCCCGGGGACGGTGCAGGTGGTCGAGGCTGACCGCCACGTTGTAGGCGTAGTCGGCATTGTCGGGCTCGGCGCCGAAGGCCTTCGAATACTGCTCGTAAGCCTCCGCCCAGCGGCTCTGCTGCGCGAGCTGGTTGCCGAGCGTGAAGTTGAGCGCCGGCGCGTCGGCCTCGGTGGCGAGCAGCGACTTGACGCGGCTTTCGGTGGCGAGCGGGTCGCTGCGCCCGGCGCGCAGCGACAGCAGCGCCGCCTGCGCCTGCGGGTCGCGCGGGTCGGCCTGCAGCACCCGCAGGTACAGCGCTTCGGCCGCCTCGTAGCGTCCGGCGCGCACGTCGAGCGCCGCGAGGCCGAGCAGCGCGTCGCGGTTCGCCGGCTCGTCGCGCAGCGCCTGCTCGTAGCTCGCGCGCGCGCCCGCCAGGTCGCCGGCTTCGTAAGCCGTGTAGCCGGACTGGACATCCCGGTTCACCTGCGGGGCGACGCGCGCGACGCTGGCTACGGCGGCGGGCGCGGCCGGCGCGGCAAGCCGCGCCGGCAGGCGCGGCGCGAGCTTCGGCTCTTCGGGTCGCGGCGCCGCGGCCGGCGGCGTCTCGATCGGCGTGCGCGCGCCCGGTGCACTCGGACGCGGTTGCGCCACCGGCGAGCTCTTCGGCTGCGCCCCGCCGGGCAGTCCCGGGATCGCCGCCTCGCGCGCGTCGGGCACGCTCGCCGCGGCGCCGGGTTGCGGCGCCGGCTGCGCGGCGGCCACTGCCTGGTCCGGAGAGCGCTTCGGATTCAGGTTGACGAGCGGCGCCGGCGGGCGCAGCTGGTACCAGAAATAGCCGACCGTGCCGAGCGCGAACACGCCCAGTACGCCGACCGTTATGTAGAACGGCATGCGCGGATTGGGCTCGCGGAACTTCGCCTCGAACACCTTTTTCGCCGTCGCGCGGCCGGCCTCGTCGGCCGCGGGCACGCCGCGGCGCGGGCCGGCGGCGGCCGCGCGCGGCGTACTCTCCGTCTCGGCCGGTTTCGCCGGCTCGAGGTCGAGCAGCGGCGCCTCGGCCGCGGCGGCGCGCGCGTTCTCGAGGTCGTCGCTCACGATCTCGAGCGGCGCGGAAATGTCCGGAAGCTTGTCGCGAGTCAGCACCGGCTTGCGCTCCGCGCCCGCGCTCGCCGCGCCGGCCGACGCGGCATCGCCGCCCGGCGCTTCGCCGTTGGCGCGCCGTTGCGCTTCTTCCTTGGCCTTTTCCGCCTTCTTCAGCGCCTCGAGGAGCAGGCTCATGCGCGCGCCGGCCCTACTTCCGCGGCTCGTCGCCCGAGATGAGCGGCGGGGCGACGCGGGTGGGGTTCGGCCGGGAGAAGAAATCCTCGCGCGGCAGCTGGTTGCGCAGGCCGGCGAAGTCGCCGTCGAGGCTCGGGTCGTGGATCACCGTGGCGCGCAGGAAGATCACCAGCTCGCTCTTGCGGCTGAGGTCCGCGCGGCTCGACAGCAGCTCGCCGAGGAAAGGGATGCTGCGGATGCCGGGGATGCCAGTGTCGGTCCGCTCGTTGATGTCCTGCATCAGGCCCGCAAGCACCCCGGTCTGGCCGCTTTGCAGGCGCAGGATCGAATCGAACTCGCGCGTCTCGAAGACCGGAATGACGTTCTGCGTCGCGGCATTCTGCAGCGCGGGGTTCGGATCGGTCACCGAATCGACCCGCCGGCGGATGGTCGGGCGCACGTTCAGCACCACCGCGTCGGAGGAGTTGATCTGCGGCATCACCGCCATCATGAAGCCCTCGGCGGCGACGTTCGGCGTGGTGGTGAAGGACGCCTGCACCGTGGTGCCGCCGGCGCCGCCGCCGGCGATGGTGATCGGCTGCGTCGAGGGCGTGATGGTGAAGTAGATGATGTCGCGCGTGACGCGCAGGATCGCCGTCTGGTTGTTCAGCACGCTCAGCTTGGGGCTCGAGAGCACGCGCACGTCGCCGAACTGCTCGAGCAGCTTGAGCGTCGCGGTGAAGCTGCCGCCCGAGGAGATGAAGCGCATGAAGAACGGCGAGGTATTGAAGCCCGGCGTCGCGGAGGTGGTGGGGACGACCGGCGGCTGGGAGATCGAGAGGCCGTGCGAGCGCAGGCTCTCCCAGGAGATGCCGCGCTGGTACTCGTTGCGCAGCTGCACCTCGGCCACGGTGGCCTCGATCAGCACCTGGCGCTTCGCGCCGGCAAGCACCTGGTCGAGGAACTCCTGCACCTTCTCGTGCTGGCGCGCGGTCGCGCGCACGAACAGCACGCCGCTCTCGCGGTTGGCGATCACCGCGGCCGCTTCCTGGTAGGTCGCGGTCGGCGCGGCCGGCACCACGACCTGCGGCGCGGCGCCCGGGGTAGCCGGCGCGGGCGCGGCGGCCGGCGCGGCGGCCGCGCCCGCCAGGGGCGCCGGGAGGATCCGGTCGGTCTCGCGCAGCATGTCCTTCACGTTCTGGACGATCGAATCCCAGAGGTGGTTCTGGGCGATGAGATCGATGGTCGAGACCGCGCCGGTGGCGGTCGGACCGGCGGTCTGCGAGGTGGTCGCGCCGAACTGCGTGGACGCCGTCGACGTCATCTTGACGTTGCGCGCGGCGCTCAGGTAGTCGATCTTGTACGCGCGCAGGTAGGGCGAGTCGCGGCTCACCATGAGCGTATCGCCTTCCATGTCGTAGCGCATGTCGACCTGGCGCGCGATGCGGTTCAGCAGCTGCGGCAGCGTCTGGTCGATGGCATTCAGCGTGACCGTGCCGGTCAGGCTCGGGTCGATGTCGATCTGCAGCTTGGCATCACGCGCGAGGGCGAACAGCAGCTCCTGCACGCGCACGTTGTTCACCACCACGCTGTAGGTCTCGGGGCGCGCCATCGGCCGGGGCTTGGGCAGGATCGGCGTGATCTGCACCGGCGGAGGGATCGTGCCGGCGGCCGCCGGCTCGTCGGCGCGCAGGTGGTTGGGCGAGGGCTGGATGGGCGCCTGCCCGCATCCCGCGGCCAAGAACGCCGCGCAAACCACCGCCCCCATCCCCGATTTCATCAAGCGCACTGCCTCCCGGCGTTGAGGATAGCACGTCCTGGTCTTAGGAAATTGCGGTAACCGCCTGTCGCGCAGGGGTTTTCCGCTTCTTACAATTGCCCTCGCAAGGCCTCGAAGCGCTGCGCCGTGACGTGAAACTCGCGCTGGTACTTGGGCGGAAGGCGGCGCCTCGCCGCCTCGGCTTCGTCCGGCGATTCATAGTTGCCGTAGAGGACCCGCAAGCGGTAGCGGCTGCCCGAGCGCACCGGGATCACGAGCAGGCTGGAAAGCGGCACCATCTCGCGGGCGCGGAGGAGGAAGCGCTCCATGCGCGCCGGGTCCACGTTCTCGGTCACGAAGAGCTCCAGCGCGTAGCGCTCGTCCGCGGCGTGCTCGAGCAGCTCGCGCGTGGCGGCGACCCGCTCCGTGAGGAGCGGCTGCCCGTCGGTCGGATAGCCTTCCATGCGCCGCACCTGCGCGGGGCTGAGCCGCGGCTCGGCGGGTGGCGCCGGCTCGGAGGCGGCCTGCGCTTCGGCGAGCTCGAACAGCGTATCGTCGTCGAGCAGCTCGTCCTCGGCCGGCGGGCCCGCCGCTTCGCTCCGCGGCGCCGGCGGCGCCGCCTGGGCCGGCGCGGCAACCTGCGCCTCGCGCGCGTACCAGCCGGCGAGCGCCGCGCCGAGCGCGAGCCCGGCGGCGAGCGTCGCGGCGAGGTAGAGCGCCGGCCGCCGTGCGCGCCGCCTCGCCATGGCGAACTCGGAGTCCGCGACCGCGGCCTTGGCATGCCGGCCGGTGATGGCGTGCGTGTTTTCCGTGTACGCGGCGAGCAGCGCCTTGTCCGCGAGGATGTTGATGCGCCGCGTGAGCCCGTCCGAGGCGCGCGCGATGCGCGCCACGGACGCCGGCGAGAAAACCTCGGGCCCGCGATAGCCGGCGGCGCGCATGCGGAAGGAAAGGTATTTCGCCACCTCGGCGGAGGCGAGCGGCCGCATGCGGAACGCGTGCGTCACGCGATCGCGCAGCTGGCGCAGCGACGCCTTGGCGAGCGTCTCGTCGAGCTCGGGCTGGCCGAACAGCACGATGTGCAGCAGCTTGTGGCGGTTCGATTCGAGGTTGGCGAGCAGGCGCACCTGCTCGAGCGTGTCCTCCGGCATGACATGCGCCTCGTCGATGAGGATCACCACGCGGCGGCCGGCGCCGTAGAGGCGGATCAGGTGCTCCTGCAGCTCGCGCAGCGCCGCGGTGCGCCGCTCGGGCAGCTCGAGGTCGAGGTCGTCGGCGATGGCATGCAGGATCTCCTCGCTCGCGAGCGACGGCGTGGCGAGGTAGATCGTCGCCACTTCGCGCGGCAGCCGCTCCATGAGCATGCGGCAGAGCATGGTCTTGCCGCTGCCGACCTCGCCCGACACCTTGACGATCCCCTCGTCGTGCAGCACCGCGTAAGTGAGCGCCTCCAGCGTCGCGCCGCGCTCGGCGCCCTCGAAGAAGAAATCGGTGTGCGGCGTGATGCGGAATGGCGGCTCCGACAGCCCGAAGTGCTCGAGGTAGAGCGCCACCGCTATTTCTCTCCGCTCGCCTGGCCGCTCGACATCCGGCTGTAGAGCGTCGTGCGGTTGATCCCGAGCAGCTTGGCCGCCTGGCTGACGTTGCCGCGCGTCAGGCGCAGCGCCGCCTCGATGTAGCCGCGCTCCCAGGCCTTCAGCGTCTCGTCGAGGTTGAAGGCGCCGCCGCGCTCCAGCTGGCGCAGCGCCTGCTCGGCGATGCCGCCGCCGCCGGCGAGCGGCGCCTCGAGGTCGAGCTCGGGCTCGAGCTCGGCGCTGGACAGGCGCTGGCCCGGGTACTTGGCGGTGAGCCGGATGACCACGTTGCGCAGCTCGCGCACGTTGCCGGGGAAGTCGTAGCGCGACCAGCGCGCGAGCGCCTCCGCGTCGAGCTCGAAGGGTTGCACGCCCGAGCGCGCGGCGTACAGGCGGCGAAAGTGCTCGAGCAGCACCTGCTTGTCCCCTTCCATCTCGCGCAGCGGCGGCACGCTGAGCGTGAACACCGACAGCCGGTGGTACAGGTCGCCGCGGAACGCGCCGTTCCTGACGTCGCGCCGCAGGTCGCGGTTGGTCGCGGCGATGACGCGGCAGCGCGCGGTGCGCCGCTGCGTCTCGCCGACCCGCTGGTACTCGCCGTTCTCCAGCACGCGCAGCAGCTTCGCCTGCAGCTCGAGCGGCAGCTCGCCGATCTCGTCGAGCAGCAGCGTGCCGTCCTGCGCGTCCTCGAAGTAGCCGGGCTTGTTGGCGGCCGCGCCGGTGAAGGCGCCCTTCACGTAGCCGAACAGCGTCGGCTCGACCAGCGTCGGCGAGATCGCCGCGCAGTTGAGCGTCAGGTAGGGCCGCTCGGCGCGCGGCGAGCGGCGGTGCAGGTTGGCGGCGACCAGCTCCTTGCCGCTGCCCGACTCGCCCTCGATCAGCACCGGGTAGGGAGACGCGGCGAACTGGGCGATCTGGCTCTTCAGCCGGGCGAGCGCGGCGCTCTCGCCCCGCAGGTCGGCCTCCTCGGCGGCCGGCACGGCGAGCGCGCGCGCGAGCAGGCGCTTGAGCAGCGCCGGGTCGCTCGGCTTGGCGACGAATTCCCAGGCGCCGAGCGCGCGCGCATGGCGCGCGTTCGCCGCGTCGTTCTGCCCGGAGAGCACGAAGATCTTCATCGCCGGGGAATGCGCGAGCAGGTCGGCGATGAGCTGGAAGCCCTCTTCCGGGGAATGCGGCGTGGGCGGCAGCCCGAGGTCGACCAGCGCGAGCGGCGGCGGCGTGCCGAGCGCGCGCAGCATCTCGATCGCCGCCGGCCGGGAATCGCAGGCGTGCACCTCGTAGTCGGCGCCGAGCGCGAAGGCGAGCGTGTCGGTGATCAGCCGGTCGTCGTCGACCACCAGCAGCACCGGCCGCGCTTCAGGCAGGGGCGAGGGGTTGCTCATCGCGGATGCATCTCATGAAAGCGCGCTCCAGGCCGGCTTCTCCGTAGCGCGCGCACAGCGCGCGCGGCGCGCCGTGAAAGCGCAGGCGGGCGCGGTGCAGCACCGCGATCGACGAGCTCAGCTCTTCGACGTCGGCCAGCACGTGCGAGGTGAAGAGCAGGGTGCGCCCCTCGCCGGCCAGCCGCCGGAGCACCGATTTCACCGCGACGCGCGCGGCAGGGTCAAGGCCGCTCATCGGCTCGTCGAGCACGTACAGGTCGCGGCGCGCGAGAAAGCACGCGGCGAGGCCGAGCTTCTGCGTCATGCCCTTGGAGAGGCTGCGCACCGGCCGCGCCAGCGCCGCCGCCTCGAGCTCGAGCTCCGCGCACAGCGCCGCCGCCGCCTCCGGCCGGTAGCGCTCGCCCATCAGCGCCAGCATGGCGCGCAGGAATTCCTCGCCGCGCAGGTAGTGCGGCGGCTGGAACCTTTCCGGCAGGTAGGCGAGCCGGCGCCTGGCCGCGGGAAGCCTTGCGGCGCAGCCGAATATTTCGATCGTGCCGGCATCGGCCGCGGCGAGGTCGAGCAGGCAGCGCAGCAGCGTGGTCTTGCCGGCGCCGTTCGCGCCGACCAGGCCGAACGCTTCGCCGCGCGCGACCGCGAGATCGACGCCGTCGAGCGCCAGCAGCGCGCCGTAGCGCTTCACGAGCGCGCTCGCGCGCACGGCGGCCGGGGCGTCCTCCCTCACGCGCGGTAATATAACGCCCCGTGCCGCAAACCCCCGACTCGACCCGGGCGGAGGCCATCATCGAGCTCCGCAACGTCTCGTTTGCCTACGATCCCGCGGTTCCCGTGCTGCGCGACATCAACATGTCGTTCCGGCGCGGCAGCGTGGTGGGCATCATGGGCCAATCGGGCTGCGGCAAGACCACGACGCTGCGCATCATCATGGGCGCGCTCAAGGCTACCGGCGGCGAGGCGCGCGTGCTCGGCGAGCCGATCGGCGAGCTCGACGGCGAGGCGCTGTACGCGATGCGCCGCAAGATGGGGATGCTGTTCCAGTTCGGCGCGCTGTTCACCGATATGTCGGTGTACGAGAACGTGGCCTTCCCGCTGCGCGAGCACCTGCGGCTGCCCGACGAGCTGCTGCACGACCTGGTGATGATGAAGCTGAACGCGGTGGGGCTGCGCGGCGCGGCGCACCTCACGCCGAACGAGCTCTCCGGCGGCATGGCGCGGCGCGTGGCGCTCGCGCGCTCGATCGCGCTCGACCCGCGGCTCATCCTGTACGACGAGCCGTTCACCGGGCTCGACCCGATCTCGTTCGGCGTCATCGTGCGCCTGATCCGCAGCCTGAACGACTCGCTCGGCGCGACCTCGATCATCGTCACGCACGACGTGCAGGAGGCGCTCGGCGTGGTCGACTACGCCTATTTCATGGCTGCCGGCCGCGTCATCGCCCAGGGCACGCCGGCGCAGATCCGCGCGAGCCACGAGCCGTTCGTCAACCAGTTCGTGAACGGCAGCTCCGAGGGGCCGGTGCCGTTCCACTACCCGGCGCCCGAGTATGCCGCGGACCTCGCCAGCGGCTGAATGCGCGTAGCCGATTTTCGCGCGCGCCTCGAGCGCGTCGGCTCGACCGTCACCTCGGTGGTGCTGCGCCTGGGCTACGCGGCGCGCTTTCTCGCCTACCTGGTCGTGCATTCCGGGACGGCGCTGCGGCGCTTCCACCTCACCATCGCCGAGATCTATTTCGCCGGGGTGCTGTCGCTCATCATCATCGTCGTCTCGGGCATGTTCGTCGGCATGGTGCTCGGCCTGCAGGGCTACGAGACGCTGCAGCGCTACGGCTCCTCCGAGGCGCTCGGCGTCCTGGTCGCGCTGTCGCTCGTGCGCGAGCTCGGCCCGGTGGTCTCGGGGCTGCTGTTCGCCAGCCGCGCCGGCTCGGCGATCACCGCGGAGATCGGGCTGATGAAGGCCACCGAGCAGCTCTCCGCCATGGAGATGATGGCCGTCGACCCGATCGCGCGCGTCGTCGCGCCGCGCTTCTGGGGCGGCCTGCTGTCGCTGCCGCTGCTCGCGGCGCTGTTCTCGGCGATGGGCATCTTCGGCGGCTACCTGGTCGGCGTGCAGCTGATCGGCGTCGACGCCGGCGCGTTCTGGTCGCAGATGCAGGCCGCGGTCGACGTGCGCCAGGACATCCTGAACGGCGTCATCAAGAGCCTGGTGTTCGGCGTCGCCGTCACCTGGATCGCGGTGTTCGAGGGCTATGACGCGCCGCCGACCGCCGAGGGCGTGTCGCGCGCCACGACGCGCACGGTAGTGACCTCGTCGCTCGCCATCCTGGCGCTCGACTTCGTGCTCACGGCACTCATGTTCACGGGAGGCAACGGCAGATGAATCGCTCGACCATCGACCTGTGGGTCGGCGTCTTCGTGGTCGCCGGCATGGCGGGACTGCTGTTCCTCGCCCTCAAAGTCGGCAACCTCGCCAGCTTCTCCACCGCGCAGACCTACCAGGTGAACGCCAAGTTCGCCAACATCGGCGGGCTCAAGGTGCGCGCGCCGGTGAAGAGCGCCGGCGTGGTGGTCGGCCGTGTCGCCGACATCCGCTTCGACACCGAGAGCTACGAGGCGATCGTCGCCATGACCATCGACACCGCCTACCCGTTCCCGCGCGATACCACGGCGAAGATCCTCACCTCCGGCATCCTCGGCGAGCAGTACGTCGGCCTCGAGGCGGGCGGCGACGGCGTGATGCTCAAGAACGGCGACCGCCTGCGCCTCACCCAGTCGGCGGTGGTGCTCGAGAACCTGATCAGCCAGTTCCTGTTCAACAAGGCGGCCGAAGGCAAGTCCGATGAAAAGGCCGCGCCGCCCAAGGAAGCCCCGAAATGAGGGTCTGGCTGGTCCTCGTCGCGGCCTCCGCGCTCGCGGGCTGCGCCACCGGGCCCGACGCCGACCCGCGCGACCCGCTCGAGCCGTGGAACCGCACCGTCTACAAGTTCAACGACAAGGTCGACCAGGTGGTGGCGCGGCCGGTCGCCACGGCCTACCGGCGCGTCGTGCCGGGCGAGATCCGCGACCGCGTGCGCAACTTCTTCGCCAACCTCGCCGATCCGTTCATCGGCGTGAACGACTTCCTGCAGGGCAAGCCCGAGGACGGCATCACCGACTGGATGCGCTTCGTCTTCAACAGCACGTTCGGCCTGTTCGGCCTGCACGACATCGCCACCGAGGCGGGGCTGGAGAAGCACAACGAGGACTTCGGCCAGACCTTCGGCCGCTGGGGCGCCGGGACCGGCCCCTATCTCGTCCTGCCGTTCCTCGGCTCGAGCAACGTGCGCGACGGCATCGGCGGGGTCGCCGACATCTATACCGATCCGCTGCGCCTGGTCGAGCCCGACAGCGTGCAGTACTCGCTCTGGGCGCTGCGCCTCACGCAGACGCGCGCCGACCTGCTCGACGCGAGCCGCATCCTCGAGGAGGCCTCGCTCGACAAGTACACTTTCCAGCGTGACGCCTACCTGCAGCGGCGCCGAAGCCTGGTGTACGACGGCCACCCGCCGCGCGTAAAGGAGCCCGAGGATGAAGGCGATGAGAAGTCTCGTTAGCGCGGCCGCGCTGTGCCTGGCGGCCGGGATCGCGCAGGCGCAGTCGAGCCCGCCGCCCGACGTGCTGGTGAAGACCGTGACGCTCGAGGTCGTGGATCTGATCGCCAAGGACAAGGAGATCCGCGCCGGCAACCGCGCCAAGCTGATCGGCCTGATCGAGGAGAAGGTGCTGCCGCACTTCAACTTCATGTCGATGACCGCGCTCGCGGTCGGCCAGAACTGGCGCAAGGCGAGCGCCGAGCAGAAGGCGCGCCTCGCCGAGCAGTTCAAGACGCTGCTGGTGCGCACCTACGCGAGCGCGCTCGCCGCCTACAGCAGCCAGAAGTTCGACTTCCGGCCGCTGCGCGCCAAGCCCACCGACACCGACGTGACGGTGCAGGTGCGCGTGCTGCAGCCGGGCAGCCAGCCGGTGCCGATCGACTACAGCATGGAGAAGACCGCGGCCGGCTGGAAGGTCTACGACGTCATGGTCGGCGGCGTGAGCCTGGTCGCCAACTACCGCACCGAGTTCGCGAACGTCGTGCGCAGCTCCGGCGTCGACGGCCTGATCGGCGACCTGACGGCCAAGAACCGCAGCCTCCAGGCGCCCGGCAAGCCATGATCCGCCGCGAGGGCGAGCGCATGCTGCTGTCGGGCGCGGTGACGCTCGGCAACGTCGCCCAGCTGCTCGAAGAAGGGCGGCGCCAGGTGGACGACGGCGTGCGCACGATCGACCTCGGCGAGGTGACCGAGATGGATTCGGCGCTGCTCGCCCTGCTGCTCGCGTGGCTGCGCGAGGCCCGCTCGCGCGGCCAGGCGCTCGACTTCGTCCGCCTGCCCGAGGCGCTGCGCACCATCGCGCGCCTCTACGGGGTCGACAGCCTGATCCCGCTCGGCTCCTGAAGGCGATCGAGGTCCGCGGCGTCGAGAAGCGCTACGGCGCGCTGCACGCGCTGCGCGGCGTCAGCCTCGAGGTCGAGCAGGGCGAGTTCTTCGGCCTGCTCGGGCCGAACGGCGCCGGCAAGACGACGCTGATCCATGTCATCGCCGGCCTGGCGCGCGCGGACGCCGGCAGCGCGCGCGTGCTCGGCGCCGACGTGGTGGCCGACTACCGCCGCGCGCGCCGCATGCTGGGCGTGGTGCCGCAGGAGCTGGTGTTCGATCCGTTCTTCACCGTGCGCGAAACGCTGCGCATCCAGTCCGGCTACTACGGCCTGCGCGGCAACGACGCCTGGATCGACGAGGTGATGCACCACCTCGACCTGACGGCCAAGGCGGACGTGAACATGCGCGCGCTTTCCGGCGGCATGAAGCGGCGCGTGCTGGTCGCCCAGGCGCTGGTGCACCGGCCGCCGGTGATCGTGCTCGACGAGCCGACCGCCGGAGTCGACGTCGAGCTGCGCCAGGGCCTGTGGCAGTTCGTGCGGCGCATGAACCGCGAGGGCCACACCATCGTGCTCACCACGCACTACCTCGAGGAAGCCGAGCAGCATTGCGGCCGCATCGCCATGCTGAAGCAGGGCCGCATCGCCGCGCTGGACACGACGCGCAACCTGCTCGGGCGCTTCTCGGGCCTCGAGCTGCGGGTGCGCGGCCGCGACGGCGCCGAGCGCTGCCTGCGGCTTTCGGGCGCCGGCGAGCTCGAGCTCGCGCTGGCGCGCCTGCGCGGCGACGGCGTCGAGATCGTCGACATGGAGCTGCGGCCGCCGGACCTCGAGGAGGTGTTCCTGCGCATCACCGGGAGCGCGGCGTGATCGCCGGCGTGTCGGTTCCGCTCTGGACGCTGTTCCGCAAGGAGCTGCTGCGCTTCGCCAAGGTGGCGGTGCAGACCATCGCCGCGCCGGTGCTCACGGCGCTCCTGTACCTGGTGATCTTCGGCCACGTGCTGGAAGGGCGCCTGCAGGTCTACGAGGGCGTGCGCTACACCGCGTTCCTCGTGCCCGGGCTCGTGATGATGAGCGTGCTGCAGAACGCCTTCGCCAACAGCTCGTCGAGCCTGATGCAGTCGAAGATGACCGGCAACGTGGTATTCATCCTGCTGCCGCCGATCTCGTACGCGGAGTTCTTCGCCGCCTACGTCGGCGCCGCCGTGGTGCGCGGGCTGGTGGTGGGCGCCGGCGTGCTCGCCGTGACGGCCGGCTTCACCGGGCTCGGCTTCGCGGCCCCCGGCTGGGCGCTCGCCTTCGCGCTCGCCGGCGCAGCGCTGCTCGGCGCGCTGGGATTGATCGCCGGCATCGTCTCTGACAAGATCGACCAGCTCGCCGCGTTCCAGAACTTCGTCATCGTGCCGCTCACCTTCCTCTCCGGCGTGTTCTATTCCATCCATTCCCTGCCGCCGTTCTGGCAGGCGCTGTCGCACGCCAACCCCTTCTTCTACATGGTCGACGGCTTCCGCTACGGCTTCTTCGGCGTGGCCGACTTTCCGCCGGCGGCGAGCCTCGCGATCGTCGCCGCGGCGCTCGCCGCGGTCGGCGCCGCCGCCCTCGCGCTGCTGCGCGCGGGCTACAAGCTGAGGAGCTGAGCATGGTCGATCCGCAGAGCATCCGCGAGGGCATCGCCGCCGGGCTCGCCTGCGAGCACGTCGAGGTGATCGGCGACGGGCAGCACTTCCAGGCGCTCGTCGTCTCCCCGCAGTTCGCCGGCAAGAGCCGCGTGCAGCGCCACCAGCTCGTCTATGGCGCGCTCGGCGAGCGCATGCGCGAGGAGATTCACGCGCTGTCGATGCGCACGCTGACCCCCGAGGAGTGGCGCTCGGGTGGATAAGCTGCGCATCCGCGGCGCTCGCCCGCTCGAGGGCGAGGTCGGCGTGTCGGGCGCGAAGAACGCCGCGCTGCCGATCATGTGCGCGGCGCTGCTCACCGGCGCGCCGCTGCGCCTCGCCAACGTGCCACGCCTGATGGACGTGGCGACGATGCGCAGGCTGCTCGCGCAGATGGGCGTGGCGGTCGAGCACCGCGAAGGCGAGGTGACGCTGCAGGCGCACGAGATCCGCGACCCGACCGCGCCCTACGAGCTGGTGCGCACCATGCGCGCTTCCGTGCTGGTGCTCGGACCGCTGCTCGCGCGCTGCGGCCGGGCGAAGGTCTCGCTGCCCGGCGGCTGCGCGATCGGCCAGCGCCCGGTGGACCAGCACATCAAGGGGCTGCAGGCGATGGGCGCGACCGTGAGCGTCGAGCACGGCTACATGCATGCCGCGGCGGCGCGCCTGCGCGGGGCGCGCATCGTCATGGACCTCGTCACGGTGACCGGCACCGAGAACCTGATGATGGCGGCGACGCTCGCCGAAGGCACCACGCTGCTCGAGAACGCGGCGCGCGAGCCCGAGGTCGTCGACCTCGCGCGCTGCCTGCAGGCGATGGGCGCGCGCATCGAGGGCGCCGGCAGCGACGTGATCCGCATCGAGGGCGTCGCGTCGCTCGCCGGCGCGGCGCACCGGGTCATGCCCGATCGCATCGAGGCCGCGACCTACCTCGCCGCCGCGGCCGCGGCGGGCGGCCGGGTGCGGCTGCGCGGCGCGGCGGCCGACAGCCTCGACGCGTCGCTCGAGAAGCTGCGCGAGGCGGGCGCGGCGATCGCCGTGCGCGGCGACACGATCGAGCTCGAGATGAGCGGCCGGCCGCAGGCGGTGAGCGTGCGCACCGCGCCCTACCCGGGATTCGCGACCGACATGCAGGCGCAGTTCATGGCGCTCGCCACGGTGGCGCGCGGCACGGCGGTGATCACCGAGACGATCTTCGAGAACCGCTTCATGCACGCGCTCGAGCTGCAGCGGCTCGGCGCCGACATCGCCATCCAGGGCAACTCGGCGGTGGTACGCGGCGTCGAGCGGCTGCAGGGCGCAGCCGTCATGGCGACCGACCTGCGCGCCTCCGCCGGCCTGGTGATCGCCGGGCTCGCCGCGGAGGGCGAAACGGTGGTGGACCGCATCTATCACCTCGATCGCGGCTACGAGGCGCTCGAGCAGAAGCTCGGCGCGCTCGGCGCGGACGTCGCCCGCGTCCGCTAGAAGCACCTGTAATTGCTGTAGAATCTGCCCCCTTCGCGAAAGGGCAGCACAGCCGGACATGGCCGATGGCGAGCATAAGCATTGCCTTATCGAAGGGGCGGATCTTCGAAGAGACCGCGCCCCTGCTCGCGCGCGCCGGCATCCGGCCTAAGGAAGACCCGGAGCGCTCGCGCAGGCTGGTCATCGGCACGCAAAGGCGCGACGTGCGCCTGATCGTGGTGCGCGCCTCGGACACCCCCACGTACGTGCAGTTCGGCGGCGCCGACCTCGGCGTCGCCGGGCGCGACGTGCTCGCCGAGCACGGCGGCGCCGGCCTCTATCAGCCGGTCGATCTCGGCATCGCCGCCTGCCGCATGATGGTCGCGGTGCGCAAGGGCTTCGACTACCACGCCGCCGTGCGCCAGGGCGCGCGGCTGCGCGTCGCCACCAAGTACCCGAACACGACGCGCGAGCACTTCGCCGCCAAGGGCGTGCACGTCGACCTGATCCGGCTCTACGGCTCGATGGAGCTCGCCCCCCTGACCGGCCTCGCCGATGCGATCGTCGACCTCGTGTCGACGGGCCGGACGCTGCGCGAAAACGGCCTGGTCGCGGTCGAGGAGATCATGCCGGTGTCGGCGCGCCTGATCGTCAATCAGGCCGCCTTGAAGACCAAGCGCGCGGCGCTGCAGCCGCTGATCGAAGCGTTCGCGGGGGCGGCGCGCGCATGAAGCTGCGCCGCCTGTCGACCCGCGCGCCGCAGTTCGACGCCGAGCTCGCCGCGCTCACCCGCTACGAGGCCGCGCAGGACCCGCAGGTCCCGCGCAGCGTGAGCGAGATCATCGCCGCGGTCAGGGAGCGCGGCGATGCGGCGCTGCTCGACTACAGCCGGCGCTTCGACCGCAGCGCGGCGGGCAGCGTCGCCGAGCTCGAGGTGCCCCGCAGCCGCGCCGAGCAGGCGCTCGCCGGCCTCGCGCCGGAGCCGGCGCGCGCGCTGCGGCACGCGCTCGAGCGCATCCGCGCCTTCCACGAGCGGCAGGTGCAGAAATCGTGGGAATACGCCGAGAGCGACGCGACGCGCCTCGGGCAGCGCGTCACGCCGCTCGCGCGCGTCGGGCTCTACGTGCCCGGCGGCAAGGCGGCGTACCCTTCCACCGTGCTCATGAACGCCGTGCCGGCCAAGGTCGCCGGCGTTCGCGAGCTCGTCATGGTGAGCCCGAATCCGGGGCCGATGGTGCTCGCCGCCGCCGTCCTCGCCGGCGTCGACCGCATCGTCTCGGCGGGCGGCGCCCAGGCCATCGCCGCGCTCGCGTTCGGTACCTCGTCCATTCCGCGCGTCGACAAGATCGTCGGCCCGGGCAACGCCTATGTCGCGGAGGCGAAGCGCCAGGTGTTCGGCCAGGTCGGCATCGACATGGTCGCCGGGCCTTCCGAGATCCTGGTGATCTGCGACGCCGGCACGCCCGCGCAGTGGGTCGCGATGGATCTCTTCTCGCAGGCCGAGCACGACGAGTCGGCGCAGGCGATCGTGCTCTCGCCGGACGCCGCGCACCTCGACGCCATCGCGTCGGCGATCGCCGGCCTGCTCGACGAGCAGCCGCGCCGCGCGATCATCGCCAGCTCGCTCGCCGCGCGCGGCGCGCTCATCGAGACCCGCGACCTCGCCGAAGCCTGCGCGCTCGCCGACCGCATCGCGCCCGAGCACCTCGAGCTCGCGGTGCGCGAGCCGCAGCAATGGCTGCCGCGGCTGCACAACGCCGGCGCGATCTTCCTCGGCCGCTGGAGCTCCGAGGCGATCGGCGACTACTGCGCCGGGCCGAACCACGTGCTGCCGACCGCCGGCACGGCGCGCTTCTCCTCGCCGCTCGGCGTGTACGACTTCCAGAAGCGCACCAGCGTCATCGAGGTCTCGCGCGCCGGCGCCGAGCGGCTGGGGCGCATCGCGGCCACGCTCGCCGACGAGGAAGGGCTGCACGCGCACGCCCGCTCCGCGCGCCTGCGCTTCGAGCCATGACGCCCGACAAGCTGGTGCGGGCGGAAATACTGGCGATGAACGCCTATCACGTGCCCGAGGCCCGCGGCATGGTGAAGCTCGACGCCATGGAGAATCCCTACGCGCTGCCGCCGGAGCTGCGGCAAGAGCTGGCGGAACGCCTGTCGCGCGTGGCGCTCAACCGCTATCCGGACCCGAGCGGGGGCAAGCTGCGCGAGCTCATCGCGCGCCGTATGAAGGTGCCGGCCGGGATGAGCGTGGTCCTCGGCAACGGCTCGGACGAGCTGCTGCAGATCGTCACGATGGCCCTGGCGCGCCCGGGCGCGTCGGTGCTCTACCCGACGCCCACCTTCGTCATGTATTCGATGTACGCCGCGCTCACCGGCATGAAAGCGATCGGGCTGCCGCTGCGCGAGGACTTCACTCTCGACGCCGCAGCGTTCATCGCCCGCATGCGCAAGGAGCAGCCGGCGCTCGTCTTCCTCGCCTACCCGAACAATCCGACCGGGACGCTCTATCCGGAGGCGGACGTGCTGGCGATCGTCAAGGCGGCGGAAGGGCTGGTCGTGGTCGACGAGGCCTACCATGCCTTCGCCGGCAGGACCTTCATGGCGCGCCTCGGCGAATTTCCCAACCTGGCGGTGCTGCGCACGGTATCGAAGCTCGGCCTCGCCGGCATCCGGCTCGGCTATCTCGCCGCCCGCCCGGCCTGGGCGGAGCAGTTCGACAAGGTGCGCTCGCCGTACAACGTCAACGCGCTGACGCAGGCGACGGCCGAGTTCATGCTCGAGCGCCTCGACGTGCTCGAGGAGCAGGCCGCGCGCATCCGCCGGGAAAGGGAAGTCCTCGGCAAGGCGCTGGCCGGCCTGCGCGGCGTGACGGTGTTTCCGACGGCGGCGAACTTCTTCCTGGTGCGCGTCGCCGACGCGGCGGCGGTCGACGCCGCGCTGAGGAAACAGGGCGTACTGGTGAAGAACCTCCATCCCGGCATCGCGCAGGCCCTGCGCATCACGGTCGGCACGCCGGAGGAAAACCGTATACTGCTTTCGGCATTGAAAGAAGCGCTCTCATGAGGACCGCCGAAGTCACGCGCAACACCAAGGAAACGCAGATCCGGGTGAAGCTCAACCTGGACGGAAGCGGCCGGGCGAAATTCGCGACCGGGCTGCCGTTCCTCGAGCACATGCTCGACCAGGTGGCGCGGCACGGCCTGCTCGACCTCGAGATCGAGGCGAAGGGCGACCTGCACATCGACGGCCACCACACGGTGGAGGACATCGGCATCACGCTGGGACAGGCCTTCGCCAAGGCGCTCGGCGACAAGGCCGGCGTGCGCCGCTTCGGGCACGCCTACGTGCCGCTCGACGAAGCGCTGTCGCGCGCGGTGATCGACCTCTCGGGACGTCCCGGCCTCGAATACCACGTCGCGTTCTCGCGCGCGCTCATCGGCGAGTTCGACGTCGACCTGGTGCACGAATTCTTCCAGGGCTTCGTCAACCACGCGCAGGTCACGCTGCACGTCGACAACCTGCGCGGCGACAACGCGCACCACCAGTGCGAGACCGTGTTCAAGGCGTTCGCGCGCGCGCTGCGCCTCGCCGTCGAGCCCGATCCGCGCGTCCAGGGCGCGATTCCGTCCACCAAGGGCTCCCTGTAACTTGAAGATCGCGGTGGTGGATTACGGCATGGGCAACCTGCGCTCGGTGTCCAAGGCGCTGGAGCATGTCGCGCCCGAAGCCGAGGTGCGCGTCACGGGCGAGCCGGCGGCGATCCGCGCCGCCGAGCGGGTCGTCGTCCCCGGGCAGGGCGCGCTGCCCGATTGCATGCGCCAGCTGGGCGCGGGCGGCGCCCGCGAGGCCGTGCTCGAGGCGCTGCGCAGCAAGCCCTACCTGGGCATCTGCCTCGGCCTGCAGATGCTGTTCGAGCACGGCGACGAGGGCGACATCGCGGGCCTGGGGGTGCTGCGCGGCAACGTGCCGCGCTTCGCGCAGCCGGGCGCGGGGCAGGGGCTCAAGATTCCGCACATGGGATGGAACGAGGTGCTCCAGGACAAGCCGCACGCCCTGTGGGCCGGCATCCCGGATCGCGGCCGCTTCTATTTCGTGCACAGCTACTATCCCGCGCCGGCCGACGAATCCGTGGTGGCGGCGACCTGCGTCTACGGCGCGCCCTTTACCTGCGCCATCGCCCGGGATAACATTTTCGCGGTACAGTTTCACCCCGAAAAGAGCCAGGCCGCCGGCTTGCAACTACTCTCCAACTTCGTCCGCTGGCGTCCCTGATTTCTCCCCGAGCGTGACGGCTGCTCCAGCGCCGTGCTGATCATCCCCGCGATCGACTTGAAGGACGGCCGCTGCGTGCGCCTGCAGCAGGGCCGCATGGAGACGGCGACCGTGTTTTCCGACAACCCGGTCGCCATGGCGAAGCACTGGGCGGCGCAGGGCGCGAAGCGCCTGCACATCGTCGATCTGAACGGCGCGGTCGCCGGGCGGCCGAAGAACGAGAAGGTGATCCGCGAGATGATCGGCGCGGCCGGCGACGGCATGGCGATCCAGGTCGGCGGCGGCATCCGCGACCTCGACACCATCGAGAGCTACCTCGACGCCGGCGTGACCTACATCGTCGTCGGCACGGCGGCGGTCAAGAACCCGGGCTTCCTCTCCGACGCGTGCTACGCCTTCCCCGGCCACGTCATCGCCGGCCTCGACGCGAAGGACGGCAAGGTGGCGGTCGAGGGCTGGTCCAAGCTCACCGGCCACGACGTGGTCGACCTGGCGAAGAAGTTCGAGGACTACGGCATCGAGGCGCTGGTCTACACCGACATCGGCCGCGACGGCATGATGGGCGGCATCAACATCGACGCCACCCTGCGGCTCGCCAAGGCGACCAAGACGCCGATCATCGCCTCCGGCGGCCTCACCAGCCTCGGCGACGTGGAGGCGATCTGCCGGCAGCTCGTTCCCGAGGGCGTGATCGGCGCGATCGCCGGCCGCGCCCTCTACGAGGGCAAGCTCGATCTGAAAGTTGCGCAGGCCGCCGCCGACAAGGCGCTCGGCAAGCCCTGATGCCGCTCGCCAAGAGGGTGATCCCCTGCCTGGACGTGACGGCCGGCCGGGTCGTCAAAGGCGTGAACTTCGTCAACCTGCGCGATGCCGGCGACCCGGTGGAGATCGCCGCCCGCTATGACGCCGAAGGCGCCGACGAGCTCTGTTTCCTCGACATCACCGCGAGCTCCGACGAGCGGGACATCCTGCTGCACGTCATCGAGGCCGTCGCTTCCCGGGTCTTCATCCCGCTCACGGTCGGCGGCGGCGTGCGCCGGCTCGAGGACGTGCGCCGCCTGCTCAATGCCGGCGCCGACAAGGTGTCGATCAATACCGCGGCGGTCCAGTCGCCCGAGCTCGTCGCGCAGGCGTCCGCGATCGTCGGCAACCAGTGCATCGTCGTCGCGATCGACGCGAAGCGCGACGGCGAGCGCTGGCAGGTCTACACGCACGGCGGGCGCCGCGCCACCGGCATCGATGCCGTCGACTGGGCGCGGCGCATGGCGCAGGCCGGCGCCGGCGAAATCCTCCTGACCAGCATGGATCGCGACGGCACGAAGAGCGGATTCGACCTGGCGCTCACCCGGGCGGTCAGCGACGCGGTCGGCGTGCCGCTCATCGCCTCCGGCGGCGCGGGAAGCGCGGCGCATTTTTCCGACGGCATCACGGCAGGCGGCGCAAGCGCCGTGCTGGCGGCGAGCGTCTTCCATTTCAGCGAATTGACGGTGCGGCAGGTCAAGGAGCACATGCGTGAGCGCGGGATCGAAGTCCGCTTATGAGTGACTGGCTGGACGAGGTGCCCTGGAACGAGGCCGGGCTGATCGCCGCGGTGGCGCAGGACGCGGCGAGCGGCCGCGTGCTGACCGTGGCCTGGATGAACCGCGACGCGCTGCGCGAGACGGCGTCGCGCGGCGAGGCGGTCTACTGGTCGCGCTCGCGCAACAGGCTCTGGCGCAAGGGCGAGCAGTCGGGCCACGTGCAGCGCGTGCGCGAGCTGCGGCTCGACTGCGACGCCGACGCCGTGCTGCTGAAGGTGGAGCAGGCGGGCGGCATCGCCTGCCATACCGGACGCGAAAGCTGCTTCTTCCGCAAACTCGAGAACGGGAGGTGGGTGACGATCGATCCGGTGCTGAAGGATCCCTCGCTCATCTATCGCAAATGAAGCCAGGACTCTATGAAACGCTGGAGCGCATCGCCGCGACCATCGAGGCGCGCAAGAACGGCGATCCGCAAAGCTCGTACGTCGCCAAGCTGCTCGCCGGGCCGGAGGACGCGCTGCTCAAGAAGATCGGCGAGGAGGCGACCGAGACGGTGCTCGCGGCAAAGGCGGGCGAGCGGCTGCAGCTGGTGCGCGAGACCGCCGACCTGTGGTTCCACTCGCTGATCGTGCTCGCCAAGCACGGCCTCGGGCCGGGCGACGTGCTCGCCGAGATGCACCGGCGCGAAGGCATTTCCGGCCTGGACGAGAAGGCGGCGCGCAAGAAATGAACGAGCCCCGCAGCTACGACCCCAATTGCATTTTCTGCAAGATCGCGCGCGGCCAGATCCCGGCGAAGAAGATCTACGAGGACGACCAGGTGATGGCCTTCCACGACATCCGGCCCCAGGCGCCGGTGCATCTGCTGATCATTCCCAAGGAGCACGTGGCGACGCTCTACGACGCGCAGCCGGCGCACCAGCCGGCGTTCGGCAGGATGCTCGCGCTCGCCGGGCGGCTCGCCCGCGAGGCGGGCGCGGCCGACGGCTTCCGCACCATCATCAACAACGGCCGGGTGGGACATCAGGAGGTGTATCATGTCCATATGCACGTCCTCGGCGGGCCGGATCCTCTGGGCCCGATGCTCTCGAGGCGCAATTAAGGTAGGAGAGGCTTTATGGGTTCGCTCAGCATCTGGCATTGGCTGATCGTTCTGGTGATCGTGATGCTGATCTTCGGCACGAAGAAGCTGCGCAACATCGGCACCGACCTCGGCGGCGCGGTGCGCGGTTTCAAGGACGGCATGCGCGAGGGCACCGCGGGCGCGGCCGAGCCGCCGCAGGTCACCGGCAAGACCGTCGAAGGCGAAGTGCGCGCGAAGAGCGAGCACAAGGCCTGAGCCGCCGCACGGCTCGACGCAGGGCGCCCGCCGGGCGCCTTTTTAGTCTCTAGCGCATGTTCGACATCGGATTCTCGGAACTGCTGGTCATCGGCGTGGTGGCGCTCATCGTCATCGGCCCGGAGAAGCTGCCGCGCGTGGCGCGCACCATCGGCCACCTCGCCGGCCGGCTGCAGCGCTACGTCGCCGACGTCAAGGCGGACATCAATCGCGAGATCGAGCTCGACGAGCTGCGCAAGATGCGCGACTCGATGCAGCAGGCCGCGAGCGAGATGGAAACCTCGGTCAACCGGGAGCTCACCAAGACCGGCGACGAGCTGAACAAGTCCCTGGAAGGCGACAAGCCGAAGGAAGAGCCGAAGAGCGGATGAGCGCCGAGACGGAAAGCTTCATCTCGCACCTGATCGAGCTGCGCCAGCGCCTGGTGCGCGCGGTCAGCGCGGTGCTCGTGCTGTTCGTGGTGCTGTTCATCTGGCCCGGCTCGGGCACGATCTACGACGTGCTCGCCGCGCCGCTGATGCACGCGCTGCCGGAGGGCTCGCGCATGATCGCCACCGGCGTGATCACGCCGTTCATGGTGCCGGTCAAGGTGACCGCGCTCGCCGCGTTCATGATCGCCCTGCCGTATGTGCTGTACCAGGCGTGGGCTTTCGTCGCGCCGGGCCTGTACGAGCACGAGAAGCGGCTGGCGGCGCCGCTGGTCGTCGCCAGCACGCTGCTGTTCCTCTCCGGCGTGGCGTTCTGCTACTTCTTCGTGTTCGGCAAGGTGTTCACCTTCATCCACAACTTCGCGCCGAAGTCGATCACCCCGGCACCGGACATCGAGGCCTACTTCAGCTTCGTCATCACCATGTTCATCGCCTTCGGCGTCACCTTCGAGATCCCGATCGTGGTGATCGTGCTGGTGCGCATGGGCCTGGTCAGCATCGAGAAGCTGCGCGAGGCGCGCCCGTACGTCATCGTCGGCGCGTTCGTCGTCGCGGCGGTGGTCACGCCGCCCGACGTGCTCTCGCAGTTCATGCTCGCGGTGCCGATGTGCCTGCTCTACGAGGCGGGCCTGATCGCGGCCCGCTTCGTTTCGGCGCGCCGCACGGGCGCCGCCGAGCCGGCGGAAACGCCCTAGGCGGCGGCGAGGAAGCGCTCGACGAGCGCGAGCTGCGCGGCAAGCTCGTCCATGTCGCGCCCGGTCCGTGCCAGGCCGTGCCACGCGATCACCGCGGTGGCATTCGCCGCGCCCCACTCGGTGTAGTGGATCTCGCGGCCCTCGCAGACGAGGTAGCTCGAAGTCATCATCGCCTGAGCCGTCCCACGATGCCGGTCGGAAAGTAGTACACGCACAGTATGAAGAGCACGCCGAGCCACAGCAGCCAGCGGTCCGGGTGCAGCAGCGCCGGCAGGAGCGGCAGCCCGTGCGCGGCTCCGGAGGCGAGCTTCATCAGGTCCTGCAGATAGTTCTGCGCCACGACGAACAGCGTCGCGCCGAGCACCGCGCCGTACAGCGTGCCCATGCCGCCGATCACCACCATGAGCAGGATGTCGACCATGATGTCGAACGAGAGCGTGGTCTGCGGACCCGTGTAGCGCAGCCAGACGGCGTAAAGCACGCCGGCCGCCGTCGCGCCGACGGCGGCCAGGCAGTTCGCGCCGGTACGGTAGTGCACGATGCGGTAGCCGATCGCCTCGGCGCGGAACTCGTTTTCCCGGATCGCCAGCAGCACGCGTCCGAAGGGCGAGTTCACCACGCGCAGCAGGCCGAGGAACAGCGCAGCCGACACGACGAGCACGGCGTAGTAAGCGACCAGCCGCTCGCGCAACAGGCCGGGCGTGCGGAACGACAGCCCGTCCTCGCCGCCGGTGAACGCCGAGAGCTGCGAAGCGAGGATCTGGAAGAAAGCGGCGACGGCGAGGGTGATCATGGCGAAGAAGATGGCGCGCACGCGCAGCGAGAGCAGGCCGATCGCGAGCGCGATGGCGATGCTGAGCAGGAAGGCGAGCGATACCCCGGCGAGCAGGGCGCCCCAGCCCGGGCCGAGCCTCGCCATGGCGATGCCGACGCCGTAGCCGCCGATGCCGAAGAACATGGTATGCGCGAAGGACACGATGCCGGTGTAGCCGAGCAGCAGGTCGTAGCTCGCCACCAGGACCACGAACACCGCCACCTTGGCGGCCACGTTGAGCGAGCGCGTGCCCGGGAAGACGAACGGTGCGGCGGCGAGGCCGAGCACGAGCAGCGCCAGCAGCAGGGCGAGCACGCGGCTGCGCGGCAGGTCCCCGGAAAGGAGCGCCCTCATGCGCGCCCCAGCGGATAGAGCCCGCGCGGCCGCCACAGCAGCACCAGCACCATGAGCAGGATGTTGGAGCCGAGCGCGAGCTTGGGCGCGAGGTAGCCGGTGTAGTTGGCGAGCAGCCCGGCGAGCAGCGCGCCGACGAAGCAGCCGCCGACCGAGCCGAGGCCGCCGATGATCACCACGATGAACACCAGCACCAGCACCTGCATGCCCATCTGCGGCGTCACCTGCTCCTGGTACATCGCCCACATGGCGCCGCCCAGCCCGGCGAGCCCCGAGCCGGCGACGAATACGGCGACGAACACGCGGCGGATGCGGTAGCCGAGCGACTCGACCATCTCGCGGTTTTCCACGCCGGCGCGCACGAGCAGGCCGATCCGCGTGCGGTTGAGCAGCCACCACAGCGCGGCGAACACGATCGCGCCGACGACCACCGCGGCGACCCGGTAGCGCTCGATCGCCGCCTCGCCGACGATGAACGAGCCCGTGATCGCGCCGGGCCGCGGCAGCGGGATGATCTCCGGCCCCCAGACCACGTGGATCATCTGCTCGAAGACGATCAGGCCGCCCATGGTGATCAGGATCTGCCTCAGGTGATCGCCGTACACCGGCCGCACGAGCACGCGCTCGAAGAACCAGCCGAGCAGCGCCGCGAGCGCGATCGCCGCCGCCACCGCCGGCAGCATGGCCGACAGGTCCGAGGCGAGCGAATCGGCCTGCATCGCCCCGCTCATGCGCGTGAGGACGGTCGCCGCCCCGTAGGCGCCGAACGAGATGAACACGCCGTGGGCGAAGTTCAGCACGTCCATCAGGCCGAACACGAGCGTCAGCCCGGAGGCCATCATGAAGATCATCATTCCCATGGCGAGACCCGCCACGGTGAGGGTCACCCAGGTCGGCAGGCTGCCGACGAACGGCAGCGCGAGCGCCGCGAGGGCAGGGACGAGCGCCAGGGGCAGGTAGCGGTCTTTCATCCCGGGCTCATTGGTGAGCGCCGAGCGACAGGCCGAGCAGCCGCGTCTGCAGGGCGTGGTCGGCCGCCAGCGCCGCCATCGGCCCGGCATGGACGATGCGTCCGCAGTCCATGACCGCGCAGGCGTCGCCGAGCGAGCGCGCGAAGCCGAAGTTCTGCTCGACGACCAGCATGGTCGTGCGCATCCGCTTCAGCTCGCGAAAAGCCTCGATCATGTTGGCGACGATCGCCGGCGCCAGGCCCTTGGTCGGCTCGTCGACCAGCAGCAGCTGCCGCGGCTCCACGATCGCGCGCGCGATGGCGAGCATCTGCTTCTGGCCGCCGGACAGGTTGCCCGCCGCGCCGTGCCAGAACTTCTTCAGCGCCGGGAAAAGGCCGAAGATCCAGTCCAGGCGGCCGCGGTCGGGCTCGCCGCCGCGAGCCGCGAGCACGACGTTCTCGCGCACGGTGAGGCCGGCGAAGATGCCCATGTTCTCCGGCACGTAGGCGATGCCGAGCCGCGCGATCGCCGGCGTGTCGAGCTTCTCCAGCGCCGTGTCGCCGTAGACGATGCGTCCCGCCGATGCGCGCCACAGGCCCATCACGGTTCGCAGGCAGGTCGTCTTACCCGCGCCGTTGCGGCCGAGCAGCATGGTGAGCGAGCCCTGCGGCACGTCGAAGTCGACGCCCTGCAGGATGTGGTACTGCCCGATGTGGGTGTTCACGCCGGCAAGGGAGAGCAGCGCCTTATGCACCGGCAGCGATCCCGAGATACGCCTCCTGGACCACGGGCGAGGCGATCACCTGCGCGGGCTCGCCGTCGGCGACCAGCGCGCCCTGGTGCAGCACGATGATGCGATCGGCGAGCGAGCGCACCACGTCCATCTTGTGCTCGACGAGCAGGATGGTCTTCTCTCCCCCCGCGCGGATCTGCTGGATGAGGTCCAGGATGACCGGGACTTCGTCGACGCTCATCCCGGCCGTCGGCTCGTCGAACATGAACACGTCGGGCTCGAGCGCGAGCAGGATCGCCACCTCGAGCTTGCGCTGGTCGCCGTGCGGCAGCGCCGCCGCGAGGACGTCGCGCCGCTCGGCAAGCGCGACCCGCTCGAGGTCGTGCTCGGCCTTCTCCACCAGCTCGACGTGGCTGCGCGAGGTCGACCACAGGTCGCGCCCGCGCCGCGCGCGCGACTGCACGGCGAGGCGCACGTTCTCGAGAACGGTCAGGCGGGGAAAGAGGCTGGTGAGCTGGAAGGCCCGGCCGATGCCGCGCTGAGTGCGGCGCGGCGCGCTCAGGCCGCTGATGTCCTCGCCGTAGAGCGACACGCGGCCGCTCGTCGCGCGCAGCTGCCCGGAGATCAGGTTGAAATAGGTCGTCTTGCCGGCGCCGTTGGGGCCGACGATCGCCGTCAGCGTCCCGGCCCGGAAGGCGCAGCTCACCCCGTCCACGGCGACGTGCCCGCCGAAGCGGACCGTCAGCCCGTGCGTCTCGAGGACGGGGTGCTCCACCCCGCGACCCTTATCTGTTGCGGATCGGGATGGGCAGCTGCGAAGCGGGAATCTCGCGCACCAGCTCCAGGAGATCCCACTCGTTCTTCTGGCTCTTCTTGATGCGGAAGTGATACATCGGCTGCAGCGCCTGGTGGTCTTCCTTGCGGAAGGTCATCGTGCCCTTCGGCGTATCGAACGACATGCCTTCCATCGCCGCGATCAGCTTCTCGGTGTCGGTGCCGCCCGCCTTGCGGATGGCGGTCACCACGGCGCTCGCCGCGGCGAAGCCGCCCGCGGTGAAGAAGTCGGGCGGCTGGCCGTAGCGCTTCTCGTGCTCCTTCACCAGCCAGTCGTTCATCTTGTTCCTGGGAAAGCCGTAGTAGTAATAGATGGCGCCCTCGGTGCCGGCGAAGTTCTTCCAGCCCTTCATCACCGGCAGGATGTTGCCGCCCGGCGCGACCTCGATGCCGAAGCGCTCGGGCTTGAGGTCCATCAGCTTCGCCATCGGGTGGGGGCCGGCCCAGATCACCACGATCACCTTGCGGCCGGGCTTGTCCTTCAGCGCCTCGAAGAGGCGCTGCGCCGGCGCGGTGAAGTCGGTGGTCTGCTGCGGCGCGTACTCCTCGTGCACGATTTTCGCCTTCGCGCCGACCGACGCGAGCGCTTCCTTGAAGGCCTTCACGCCGTCGCGGCCGAACGCATAGTCCTGCGCCAGCGTGCCGATCGAGGCGTTCGCCGGCAGCGCGGCGGCGCCCGCCACCGCGTCCTGCGTCGAGTTGCGCGAGGTGCGAAAGATGTAGCGGTTCCACTTGTCGCCGGTGATCGAATCGGCCACCGCCGGCTCGACGACGAGAATCTTCTTGTACTCCTCGGCGACCGGCAGCATCGCGATGCCGACGCCGGAGTTCACCGGCCCGATCGCGATGTCGGCCTTGTCGTCGCCGAACGCCGCGCCGAGCTCCGACTTGCCGACGTCCGGCTTGCTCTGCGTGTCCTTCTCGATGACCACCAGCTTGCGGCCGCCGATCGCCATGCTTCCGCCGGTCAGGTATTCGAGGCCCATCATCAGGCCGGTATGGCTCTGCTTGGCGTAGGCCTCGAGCGGCCCGGTCTTGTCGTACACGTGCGCGATGCGGATCTCCTGGCCGAATGCCAGCCCGGCCGTCGCGGCGAGGGCGAATGCCGCCCCTTGCAGGAATTTCATCGGTTCCCCTTTGACGATCGCTATTCGGCGCGAGCCTGCGGCTTCGGGCGCCGTCCCACCGTGATACTAGCCTCTACGTCCTTCCCCTGGCGCTTGAGGCGCAGCTTGGCCGCCTGGCCCGGCGCCAGGGCGGCGATCAGGTTGAGCATGCCGGCCGGGTCGGCGACCGGCTTGCCCTGCACCTCGACCAGGATGTCGCCCGGCTTGACGCCGGCCTTGTCCGCCGGGCCGCCGTGCAGGACACCGGCTATGAGCGCGCCGCGCGGGTCGTCCAGCCTGAACGACTCGGCGATCGGAGGCGTGATCTCCTGCACCTCGACGCCGATCCAGCCGCGCGTCACGCTGCCGTTCTTGACGATCTGCTCGAGCACCATCTTGGCGGTCGACACCGGGATGGCGAAGCCGATGCCGATCGAGCCGCCGGAGCGCGAGAAGATCGCGGTGTTGATGCCGACCAGGTTGCCCGCCGCGTCGACCAGGGCGCCGCCCGAGTTGCCCGGGTTGATCGCCGCATCGGTCTGGATGAAGTTCTCGAACGTATTGATGCCCAGACCCGTGCGGCCGAGCGCCGAGACGATGCCGCTCGTGACCGTCTGGCCGACGCCGAAGGGATTGCCGATCGCCAGCACCACGTCGCCGACGCGCAGGTCCTCGGAGGAGCCGAAGCGGATCGCCGGCAGCTTGTCGCCGTCGATGCGCAGCACCGCGAGGTCGGTCTCCGGATCGTTGCCCACCACCTTGGCGAGCAGCTTCTTGCCGTCGGCGAGCGCGACCTCGATCTCGTCGGCCGTCTCGACCACGTGGTTGTTGGTGAGCACGTAGCCGCTCGAGGTGACGATCACGCCCGAGCCGAGACTGGAGGCGCGCTGCGCCTCGTCGGGCAACTGGTCGCCGAAGAAGCGGCGGAAGATCGGGTCGTTGAGCAGCGGATGGCGCTCCGGCCGGATCTCCTTCGAAGTGAAGATGTTCACCACCGAGGGCGTGGCGCGGCGCACCGCGTCGCTGTAGGACGCGGCGCGCAGCGAGCCGGAAACCGATCCGCTCGTCTGCACGACCGCGACGCTCGGCGCGCCGCGCGCCGGAAGCCATTCCGGGCGGAAGGTCGATACGACGAACAGCACGGCTACGGCGACTGTCGTCGCCTGGGAAAAGATCAGCCAGAAGCGGCGCATGGGCGAGTTCGCCAGTATACAAAAAACCCCTTCAAATCTAAGCGCTTAGAGCGGAAATCGTGGACAAGGCCGAGGCGCGCCGCTAGAATTGCCGGCTTTTGCGCCTCCTAGAAGAACGCCATCCCCATGAACGAGCACGATAAATCGGACCGCGAACCGAACAAGGCGCGGCGCAACCTGGTCGTCGCCACCTCGGTGGTCGGCGGGGCCGCGGCGGTGGGCGCCGCGGTGCCCTTTGTCGCGAGCATGTGGCCTTCGGAACGGGCGCGCGCCGCCGGCGCCCCCGTGAAGATCGACATTTCCGGGCTCGCGCCCGGCGAGCTGCAGGTGGTGGAGTGGCGCGGCAAGCCGGTGTGGGTGATGCGCCGCTCGCCCGACATGATCCAGGCGCTGAAGAGCGACGAGGCGCGCCTTTCCGACCCGCAGTCGCAGGCCTCCGAGCAGCCGAAGTACGCGGAGAACGAGTTCCGCTCGGCGAAGCCGGACCTGATGGTGCTCGTGGGCGTGTGCACGCACCTCGGCTGCTCGCCGCAGGAGAAGCCGGCTTCGGCGAAGGCCGAGATGGGCGCCGACTGGCCGGGCGGCTTCTACTGCCCCTGCCACGGCTCGAAGTTCGATTTCGCCGGCCGCGTCTTCAAGGGCTCGCCGGCGCCGCTCAACCTGGTGGTGCCGCCCTATACCGTGCTCGCCGACGGCACGGTGGTGGTCGGCGAAGACGAAAAAACGAAGGGAGCGTAGGCATGGCCGTGGGCCTGTGGAAGTGGATCGATACGCGCATGCCGACCCTCGGGTCGGAATGGCGCAAGCACGCCGCGGAGTACTACGCGCCGAAGAACTTCAACTTCTGGTACTTCTTCGGCTCGCTCGCGCTGCTCGTGCTCGTCATCCAGATCGTCTCGGGCATCTTCCTGACGATGAACTACAAGCCGGACGCGAGCCTCGCGTTCGGCTCGGTCGAGTACATCATGCGCGACGTGCCGGGCGGCTGGATCATCCGCTACGTCCATTCGACCGGCGCGTCGGCGTTCTTCATCGTCGTCTACCTGCACATGTTCCGCGCGCTGCTCTACGGCTCGCACAAGGAGCCGCGCGAGCTGGTGTGGATCTTCGGCATGCTGATCTACCTGACGCTGATGGGCGAGGCGTTCTTCGGCTACCTTCTGCCGTGGGGCCAGATGTCGTACTGGGGCGCGCAGGTGATCGTCAACCTGTTCGGCGCGGTGCCGTTCATAGGCCCGGACCTGGCGCTGTGGATCCGCGGCGACTATGTGGTGTCGGATGCGACGCTGAACCGTTTCTTCGCGCTGCACGTGATCGCCTTTCCGCTCGTGCTGCTCGGCCTCGTGGTCGCGCATCTGCTCGCGCTGCACGACGTCGGCTCGAACAACCCGGACGGGGTGGACGCGAAGAAGCTGAAGGCGCCGGACGGTCACTACCTCGACGCGATTCCCTTCCACCCCTACTACACGGTGAAGGATCTGGCCGGCGCGGTGGTGTTCCTCGCCATCTTCTGCTTCGTCATGTTCTTCACGCCGGAGATGGGCGGCTACTTCCTCGAGGCCAACAACTTCATCCCCGCCGACCCGCTCAAAACGCCGCCGCACATCGCGCCGGTGTGGTACTTCACGCCGTATTACTCCATCCTGCGCGCGGTGCCGCCGCTCTTCCACTCGCAGTTCCCGGGCGTCGTCGCGATGGGCGTCGCGGTGGCGATCTTCTTCCTCCTGCCGTGGCTCGACCGCTCGCCGGTGAAGTCGATCCGCTACCGCGGCGGGCTGTACAAGGCCTGGCTCGCGGCCTTCGTGGTCGTGTTCCTCATCCTCGGCTACCTCGGCACCGAGCCGACGACCGTCTGGGGGCAGTTCGGCTTCGACGCCTTCTTCCTCGACACGCGCGAGCGCGCGACCTGGGTGGCGCGCCTGTGCTCGATCGTCTACTTCCTGTTCTTCTTCCTCATGCCCTGGTACACCGCGCGCGACAAGGTGAAGCCGGTGCCGGAACGCGTGACGTATCACCACTGAGATGAAAAAACTCCTCATAGCGCTGCTGCTTGCGCCGATCGCCGCCCTGGCGGCGGAAGAAGGCATTCGCCTCGATCGCTCGCCGAACGACCCGCGCGACCTGGTCAGCCTGCAGGCCGGCGCGCGCACCTACATGAACTACTGCCTGGGCTGCCACAGCCTCGACCTGATGCGCTACGACTCGCTGAAGGCGATCGGCCTCACCGAGGCGCAGGTCCAGGACAACCTCATGTTCACCGCCGAGAAGGTCGGCGAGCCGATCCGCAGCGGGTTCCAGCGCAAGGAGGCGAAGGGCTGGTTCGGCGTCGCGCCGCCCGACCTCTCGGTGGTCGCGCGCTCGCGCGGCGCCGACTGGCTGTACACCTACCTGCGCAGCTTCTACCGCGACCCGAAGACCGTGACCGGCTGGAACAACGCGCTGTTCCCGAACGTGGCCATGCCGCACGTGCTGTGGCAGCTGCAGGGACAGCGGCGGCTCGAGCAGGTCGAGGTCGAGGAAGGCGGGCACCGCGCGGTGCAGTACAAATGGAGCGAAGTCGCGAAAGGCAGCGAGACGCCGGCCGAGTACGACGCGACGGTGCGCGACCTCGTCAACTTCCTGGTCTACGCGGGCGAGCCGAACGAGACGCACCGCAAGCCGATCGGCATCGTCGTGCTGTTCGTGCTCGGCGTGCTGTTCATCTTCGCCTATCTTCTGAAGAAGGAATACTGGAAGGACGTGAAGTAACGCGGCTCACCCCCGCGGCCCCGAGCGTCCGGAATCCCCGCCATGATGCAACTCTATTCGGGCACCACGTGCCCCTTCAGCCATCGCTGCCGCTTCGTGCTCTACGAGAAGGGCATGGACTTCCAGGTCATCGACGTCGACCTGTACAACAAGCCCGAGGACATCGCGGTGATGAATCCCTACAACCGCCTGCCGGTGCTGGTCGAGCGCGACCTGATCCTGTACGAGTCGAACATCATCAACGAGTACATCGACGAGCGCTTCCCGCACCCGCAGCTCATGCCGGCCGACCCGGTGATGCGCGCCCGCGCCCGCCTGATGCTGTTCAACATGGAGGTCGAGCTGTTCTCGCAGATCGAGTCGCTCGAGTCGGGCAAGGAGAAGCAGGTCGAGCGCTCGCGCCAGCACGTCGCCGACCGGCTGATCGAGCTCGCGCCGGTGTTCACCAAGACCAAGTACATGCTGGGCGACGACTTCACCATGCTCGACGTGGCGATCGCGCCGCTGCTCTGGCGGCTCGACCACTACGGCATCAGGCTCGGCAAGACCGCCGCGCCGCTCATGAAGTACGCCGAGCGGATCTTCTCGCGGCCCGCCTTCATCGAGGCCCTCACGCCCTCCGAAAAGGTCATGCGCAAGTAGGATGAAGGAGATTCCGACCAAGCCGTACGTGCTGCGCGCGCTCTTCGAGTGGTGCGTGGACAACGGCTACACGCCGCACCTCGCGGTGAAGGTCGATTCCCGCACGCAGGTGCCGCCGGAATACGTGAAGGGCGGCGAGATCACGCTCAACATCAGCCCCAACGCCGTGCACAAGCTGCAGATGGGCAACGAGCTGATCGAGTTCTCCGCCCGCTTCGGCGGCGTGGCGCGCCAGATCTCGGTGCCGGTGCCCAATGTCTACGCGCTCTACGCGCGTGAGACCGGGCACGGCATGACGTTCGACGTGGAGGGCGGCAAGCCGCCGGTGCAGAGCAAGGCCGAGATCGAGTCGGTGTCGGCGAACGTCAAGCCGCCGGCGGCGCTGCCGGCGCCGACATTGCCCGAGCCGCCGAAGAAGCCCTCGGGCGGCAAGCCCACGCTGCGCCGGATCAAGTAGTAGTCTTCCGGCGGGAAGCCGGCTTAGCTCAGTTGGTAGAGCAGCGGTTTTGTAAACCGTTGGTCGCGGGTTCGATTCCTGCAGCCGGCACCATGAAAAGGCCGCGCCGGACGGCGCGGCCTGTGCTGCGGTTACTTCTGCGCTTCCTTCTTCTCCTCGGCCGGCGCGGTCGCGCCGGCGGTCGGCGCGGCCGGCTGCGCCGGCGCTGCCGCGGCAGGTTGTGCCGGCGTGCTGGCGGCCGGTGCGGCCGACTTCTTCGCGGCCTGCGGTGCCTGCGGCTCGCCGCAGGCGGCGAGCGCCAGGACGGCGAGGCTTGCCATCGCGAACAAACGGAACGTCATTGCTGGATCTCCCTTTGGTGGTGGTTGGGGAGGCGCAATTTACACGGCGAAGCTGTGTAAATCCTGACTGAAAACAAAAAGCCCGCCGGAGCGGGCTTCTGGCTTCGCGACGAAGCGCTTACAGCGGCTTGATGTTCGCGGCCTGCAGGCCCTTCGGGCCGCGGCGCACTTCGAACTCCACCTTCTGCCCTTCCTTGAGGGTCTTGAAGCCGCTCATCTGGATGGCGGTGTGGTGAGCGAACAGGTCCTCGCCGCCCTCCGACGGGGTGATGAAGCCGAAGCCCTTGGAGTCGTTGAACCACTTAACAGTGCCAGTTGCCATGTACTTACTTCCTTTGATGTGCCGCGACGATTCCGGGCGCGACGAAGCCGGGCATGACGATCAAGGAAGGGATTTGACGGCCACTGACACGACTGGACGGTACGTCAAGTGCGGAAGTGCTGGTGCAAATTCGCTGCCTTTGAATCACTGCGCGGCGGATCATAGCACCTTTCCGGGACCGTCGATCTAATATCGCCGCCATGACCAACCTGTCCGACATAGTCACTTCGGCCTTCTGGCGGGTCAACCCGCCGGACGCCGATCCCACCGAGACGCGCGAATGGCTGGAGGCTTTCGACGCGCTCGTCGAGTCCGAGGGTCGGGAACGGGCGACATTCCTGCTCCGGAAGCTGCTGGACCACGCTCGCGCGCGACGTGTGCCGCTTCCCCCGGTGCTCAACACGCCTTACAAGAACTCGGTGGCGCTCGCCGACCAGCCGCAGTTCCCCGGCAGCCTCGAGCTCGAGAGCCGCATTTCGGCGATCGTGCGCTGGAACGCGCTCGCCATGGTGGTGCGCGCGAACCGCGCCTCTCCGGAGCTCGGCGGGCACATCGCCAGCTATGCCTCGGCGGCGGATCTCTTCGAGGTCGGCTTCAACCATTTCTTCCGCAGCGACGACCTGGTCTATTTCCAGCCGCATTCGGCACCGGGGGTTTATGCGCGGGCCTTCCTCGAGGGCCGGCTGTCGGAAGAGCAGCTCGACCACTACCGCCGCGAAACGGGCGGCAAGGGGCTGTCGTCGTATTGCCATCCCTACCTGATGCCGGGCTTCTGGCAGTTCCCGACCGGCTCGATGGGGCTCGGCCCGATCAATGCGATCTACCAGGCGCGCTTCATGCGCTACCTCGAGCACCGCGGCATCCTCGAGACGCGGGCGAGGAAGGTCTGGACGTTCGTCGGCGACGGCGAGATGGACGAGCCGGAATCGCTCGCCGGGCTGTCGCTCGCGGCGCGCGAAGGCCTCGACAACCTGATCTTCGTCGTGAACTGCAACCTGCAGCGGCTCGACGGTCCGGTGCGCGGCAACGGCTCGGTGGTGCAGGAGCTCGAGGGCCTGTTCGCGGGCGCCGGCTGGAACGTGCTGAAGCTCCTGTGGGGCTCGGACTGGGACCCGCTTTTCGCGCGCGACGACGAGGGCGTGCTGCTGAAGCGCCTGCACGAGACGGTGGACGGCGAGTTCCAGATGTATGCCGCGACCGACGGGCGCTTCAACCGCGAGCACTTCTTCAACAAGTACCCGGAGCTGCGCGCGCTGATCGCCGACATGAGCGACGAGGACATCGACCGCCTGCGCCGCGGCGGCCACGACCCGGTCAAGATCTACGCCGCCTACCACGCCGCCGCGCACCACGGCGGCCAGCCGACCGTGATCCTCGCGCAGACCAAGAAGGGCTACGGCATGGGCCACTGGGGCCAGGGCAAGATGGGCACGCACCAGCAGAAGAAGCTCGACGACGAGGCGCTGCGCGAGTTCCGCGACCGTTTCGGCGTGCCGTTGAGCGACGAGCAGGTGAGCGGCCTGCGCTTCCTCGATCCCGGCCCGGACAGCCCGGAGATCAAGTACCTCAAGGCGCGGCGCTCGGCGCTCGGCGGCTTCGTGCCGGCGCGGGCGACCCGCGCCGCCGCGCTCGCCGTGCCGGCGCTGCAGGCCGCGCCGCGCAACCAGTCGACGACCATGGCGTTCGTGCAGCTGCTTTCGCAGCTCATGAAGGACCCGGGGCTGGGCAAGCGCGTCGTGCCGATCGTCGCCGACGAGGCGCGCACCTTCGGCATGCAGACGCTGTTCCGCCAGTTCGGCATCTATTCGGCGCTCGGGCAGCTCTACGAGCCAGAGGACCATGAAGAGCTGCTCTACTACCGCGAAGCGCAGGATGGACAGATCCTCGAGGAAGGCATCACCGAGGCCGGCGCGCTCTCATCGTGGCTCGCGGCGGCGACGGCCTACTCCGCGCACGGCACGCCGATGTTGCCGTTCTACATCTACTACTCGATTTTCGGCTTCCAGCGCGTCGGCGACCTGATCTGGGCTGCGGCCGATTCCCGCGCGCGCGGCTTCCTGGTGGGCGGCACGGCGGGCCGAACCACGCTCGCCGGCGAGGGGCTGCAGCATCAGGACGGCTCGTCGCATCTCGCCGCAAGCGTGGTGCCGAACTGCCGCGCCTACGACCCGTGCTTCGGCTATGAGCTCGCCGATATCGTCGAGGACGGCGCACGCCGCATGCTGGAAGCGCAGGAGGACGTCTTCTATTACCTGACGGTGGCGAACGAGAACTACCCGCATCCGCCCATGCGCGACGGCGCGCGCGAGGGCATTTTGCGGGGCATGTACCGGCTGCGCGAAGGCGCGCAGGTGCAGCTGCTCGGCGCCGGCCCGATCCTGCGCGAGGCGCTGGCGGCGGCGGAGCTGCTCGAGAAGGACTGGGGCGTGTCGGCGGGCGTGTGGAGCGTCACGTCGTTCACAGAGCTGCGGCGCGACGGCATGCGCGCCGAGCGCGCCCGGCGGTTCGGCGGCGAGGCGACGGGCTGGTGCGAGCGATGCCTTGCGGGTACCACGGGTCCGGTCGTCGGGGTGAGCGACTACGTGAGCGCGGTCGCCGATCTCATCCGGCCGTACGTGCCGCGCCGCTATGTCGCGCTCGGCACCGACGGCTTCGGCCGCAGCGACACACGGGCGGCGCTGCGCGCCTTCTTCGAGGTCGATGCGCGGCACATCGCCCACGCGGCACTGACCGAGCTCGACGGCGGGCTAGCTGCGCGAGCCCTGGACCGCTATGGGATCGATCGCCTGTCCGGGGCCCCGTGGGATAGATAAGGGCAGCGGCAACGGCGGCTCCGCATCGCCGCGGCGCGGCATGTCGCGCAGCTCGGGCCGGGAGAACTCCGCGGCCTGCCGGTCGCGGTCCATGAGCGCGCGCTGTGTCTGCCGTTGCGCTTCGGCCGGGTCCGCCCGGCACGTCGCGCTTAGCAGCAGAGAGAGCCCCAACGCGCCGACTAAGGTGCGCTTCACTCCGCCTCGACGGCGCGCGCCTCGCGAATGCTCGCCGCAAACTCGAGCACCGCCCGCGCGAGCGCGACGCGGTCCTCGCTCGAGCGCATGAGCGTCGGCGCCGCGAGCACCCGCATGCCGAGCGAGGCGATCGATTGCGAAAGATCCGCGTCCGTGCGGTCGATCACGAAGCCATCGACCAGGCGCAGGTATTCGCCGGCCACGCCGCGGGCGCTCGCCTCGCGGCCCAGCTCGCGCATCATCTTGCCGGCGTTGCCGGTGAGCGCCTTGCCGCCCACGATCGGGGTGACCGCGACGACCGGCGCGCCGCGGCTGCGCAGCAGCTCGCGCATCCCGGCGACTTCCAGGATCGGGCGGATCGCGTGGTACGGATTCGCCGGGCCGATGATCACGGCCTCCAGGTCCGGCGCGTGCAGCGCGTCGAGCGCTTCCTCGGAAAGCCGCGCCGCGTCGGCGCCCGCGTACTGGAAGCCGCGCACGGACGGCTCGCAGCCCAGCTCGTTGAAATAGTCGTGGAAGGTCACGGCGCCTTCGTCGGTGAGCACGTAGGTGCGCACCGCGTCGTCGCTCATCGGCAGCACGCGCGCCTGCACGCCGAGATGGCGGCAGAAGTCGAGCGTGACCTGCGTGAGCCGCCGCCCGGCCGCCAGCCCTTCGGTGCGCAGCAGCGCCGCAGCGAGCGAGCGATCGCCGAGCGCCGGGCGATGGGGGCCGCCGAGCGCCGAGAGCATCGCCTGCACGGCGTGCGTCTCGCCCTCGGGCTGCCAGCCGGCGCGCTCCGAGGCGATGCCGGCCAGCGTGTAGAGCATCGTGTCGAGGTCGGGCGAGAACGCGAGACCGACGTGCTCGAAGTCGTCGCCGGTGTTGACGACCACGGCGAGGTCCTTGCCGCGCAGGCGATAGAGGCCGTCGGCGAGCTTCGCGCCGCCCACCTGCGCCGCCAGCGTGACCACGGTCCCCACGGCGGCGATGCTAGCACGCGCCTATAGCCGGGCGCCGAGCTCCACTCCCTCGAGCATCGCCCGCTCGGCGTCCAGCTCGCCCGCCTTGCGCGCGCCGCCGATCACGTGCCGCGCCGGCAGGTCGCGCTTCTCCACCTGCCCGGCGCAGACTATCACCGTATCGGCGCGGACCACGCTCGGCGCGCCGTCGACCGCGATGTGCACGCCTTCATCGTCGATCCTCAGGTACGCGACGCCTTTCAGCATGCGCACGCCATGGCGAGCGAGCTCGGCGCGATGCACCCAGCCGGTGGTGCGCCCGAGGGTATGGCCGAAGGGAGTCGCGGAACGCTTGAGCATCGTCAGGCGGCGGCCCTTCGCGGCCGGCGCCGGCGCCGTGAGGCCGGCGGGCGCGTCATCGGCATAGCTCACGCCCCAGTGCGCAGCGAAGGCGGCCGGCTTGAGGGTCGCGGCCCGCTCGCCGAGCAAATAGAGCGCGACGTCGAAACCGATGCCGCCCATGCCGATGATCGCGACCTCGTCCCCCGCGCGCACCCGCCCGGCGAGCACCTCGACGTAGCTCGCGACCTTGCGGTGCTCGACGCCGGGGATGTCCGGACGGCGCGGCTCGACGCCGGTGGCGAGCACGACCTCGTCGTAGTCCGCGAGCTCGGGCGCGGCCGGCGCGTGCTCGAGAAGCACCTTCACGCCGGCGCGGCGCAGCCGCTCGGCGTAATAGTCGATCGACTCGCCGAACTCCTGCTTGCCCGGCACCTGCTTGGCGAGATTGAACTGGCCGCCGAGCTGCGCCTGCTTCTCGAATAGCGTCACCCGGTGGCCGCGCTCCGCGGCGGTCGCCGCGCAGGCGAGCCCGGCGGGCCCGCCGCCGACGACGGCGATTTTCTTTGGCCGGGAAACTTTCGGGAGGAGCAGCGAGGCTTCACGGCCGGCCCGCGGGTTGACCACGCAGCTGACCGGCTGTCCGGTGAAATAGTGGTCCAGGCAAGCCTGGTTGCAGGCGATGCAGATGTTGATGCCGGCGCGGTCGCCGGCGAGCGCCTTGTTGGCGAACTCGGGGTCGGCGAGCATGGCGCGCGCGAGCGACACGAGGTCGGCATCGCCGCGCGCGAGGACCGCTTCGGCGACCTCCGGCGCATTGATGCGGTTGGAGGCGATCACCGGGATGCGCACCGCCTGCCTGAGGCGCCGCGTCGCCCAGGCGAACGCGCCGCGCGGCACCGCCTGCGCGATGGTCGGGATGCGCGCCTCGTGCCAGCCGATGCCCGAGTTGAGCAGCGACGCGCCGGCGCCTTCCACGGCGCGCGCCAGCTCGGCGATCTCCGGGGCGCTCAGGCCGCCCTCCACCAGGTCGAGCGCCGAGATGCGGTAGAGGAGGATGAAATCCTCGCCGGCCGCAGCGCGGATACGCCGCACGATTTCCGTCG
>Ga0310810_10000534_pt1 | contig 38482 bp, 38 predicted proteins | sample NCmetagenome_FD_207641 | JGI IMG/M metagenome (GOLD analysis project Ga0310810, IMG submission 207641) | Soil microbial communities from experimental microcosm in Duke University, North Carolina, United States - NC | ecosystem: Engineered > Artificial ecosystem > Soil microcosm > Unclassified ...
CAGCACGAGGAGCCCGGCCAGCGTCGCGCCCACCGGGCGGGTCGCGTAGGTGAGCCGGGCGCGCTCCACCGCGGGACGGAAGAGGGCCACCGCCGCCAGCCAGTAGGCGTTGAGGGCGAGGGACGCCCCGGCGACCATCAGGAACCAGAAGAGGATGTCGGCGAAGATCATGGCGTCACGGTCCGGGGAGGGAGGAAGGGGAGAGCGAGGTCGAGCCCGGGAAGGCGCGACACCGCAGCGACGGTGGCCTTCCGCGAGGGCAGGGGTGGGCGTGGAGCTGCCGGCGAGCGCGGCAGAGCCGGCGCGTGCGGGACCGAGCGGGACAGGGCGCCGGCCCCCGATGCCAGCGCGCGAGCGGTGGAGGCGACGGGCCCTGGCCAGAGGAGCGCGGCGATGGCGGCGGCCGCGGCCAGGCTCACCAGGCCCGCCCAGGCGAGGGGTTCCCGCGCCCGGACGTCCGAGGTGGTGCGTGCGAGCAGGGCGCGCCGGGCCACCTGGTCCACCCAGCCCGGGCGGGGACGGCGCGGCTCGGGTAGCGGCGCACGGCGCGCGGCGGTCACCAGCCGCTTCCAGCGGACGTCGAGGCGGTCACTCATCGGAATTCCCCGGGAAGAGGAGCCGCTGCGCGGCGTGCCGGAGCCGACGCCGGGCGCGGAAGGCCCGGACCTTGAGCACGGCGCGGCTTCGGCCGGTCAGCGCGGCGACCTCCTCCAGCGAGCGCTCCTCGAGTGACAGCAGCGTGAGGAGGAGCCGGTCGTCGGGAGGAATCTCCGCCAGGAGCGCCTCCACCGCCGTTCGCGCCGCGAGCACCTCGTCCACCGGCGGCGCCGGGTCCGCGACCAGCGAGCCGATCCACTGGAGCGCCTCGGACGAGAGCGAGTGCGTGGGCCTCCTCCGGCGCTCGGAGCGAAGCGCATCGCGGCAGAGGTTGATGGTCAGCCGTGACAGCCAGTGCTCGAACGGGGTGCCATCGCGTTCCTGGTAGCGGTCGAGCCGACTGAAGAGGGCGAGGAAGACGTCCTGCACCAGGTCGTCCTCCGGAACTGCGCGCGGCCGATGCGCCCGGACGAGGCGACGGACCTGCGGCTCGAAGCGGTGCACCAGCGCCTTCGCCGCGTCCTCGTCGCCGCGCCGTGAACCCTCCAGGCACACCTGGATCGACCACGGCACGTCCGGAAGCACTGGGCAGGAAGCAGCCATCCACGGCCCCGAGAACGACCGGGCCTGCTGGCGGTTACGCGCGCCCGCGCCGGTCCTTGCCCGCGCACGCGAGGGTCGTCCCGGACTCGTCCTCTCCCGGACGGGGATCGCGAGCCCCGACGCGGGGTTCCGCCACGCCCCTCAGGGCGGGTATCCGCTGGCCGGGCTTCGCAGCCGCGTCCGGACGCTCTCCAGCGCGTCGCGGTACAGCCGGTCGTCGCTCTTCCTCGAGACCGCGTCGGCGTAGAGCCTCTCGGCTCGCTCCCAGTCTCCGAGCGCCTCGAGCACCAGCCCCAGGTCGTACGACGCCGCGGCGAGCTCGGGGTGGCGCGCGTGGACCGACTCGAACGAGGCCTTCGCCTCCTCCAGGTCTCCGCGCGACGCCGCGGCGGCACCGGCCTGCAGCAGCGGGCTGTCCACGTCCAGCTCCACCTCCTCGATGCGCGGGCGCGGCGCGAGCGCGCGCAGCAGATCGTCCACGGCGCGCAGGCTCGCCTCCACCAGGAGCTGTGCCTGTCCGGCGCGCGAGACGTCGGACGCGGTCTCGATCCCCTCGACCAGCCCGCCCGTCTCGAACGGCTCGCTCCACGGGCCCTCGGGCGTGCGCGAGACCCGCGTCAGCAGTCGCACCCGGGCCTGCGGCTCCGCCCCGCCGCGGTCGGCGGGCGGGGCGGCGAAGCTCCACTCCGCAACGTCGAGCGAGACGTAGGCGCTCCGGCCGCTCTCATCCACCGCCGCGCCCGGCGCCCAGGCCTCGATCTGGAAGTAGCCTTGCCGTGCCGCGCGTCCCTTGAGGGTGTGGACGACGACCTCCGGAGAATCTCCCGGCCCGTTCACCTTCACCAGCGAGAGCACGCGCGCTCGCGGCCCCAGGTCCACCACCGCGGGGGCGGGCCGGGCCACGCGCAGGGTCGGGGCGCACGCTCCGAGCAGGAGCAGCCCCGCGAGCGCGCTACGGCATCCTCCCCACCGCATCCATCCCAAAGGTCAGCTCCGCCTGCCACGGCCCCGACGGGAACCCGTCGAGGACCAGCACCCGGTCCAGCGCACGCAGCATCTCCAGCCCCAGCCTTCCAAACTCCACTCCCAGCGCCGGCGGAGTCCTGGGTCGCGATGTCCCGCCGGTCAACCAGACGATGGCACCGTGGAGCAGGAGACGTCCGCTGTCGAGCTGCAGCTCGAGCAGCACCGGCACCCCGAGCCTGGCTTCCCTCGGCAGCTCGCCCGTCTCGAGCTCGACGCCGGCGCCTCCGCGCGAGAGGTCGCGCACGCTCCAGGCCTGCGTCGTGCCCATCGCCTTGAGGTGCACCGGGACGCGCGGGTAGCGCCGTGACTTCTCGTGGCGGTGCGCCTCGAAGAGCTTGAGCAGCGCCGCGTCCAGCCCCTTCCGGCTCCGTCCCGGCACGTACTTGATGTTGAGGAAGTACTCGCCCGAGGCAGAGCGGCGAACGTCCACCACCTCTCCGAGGACCTCGACCGGATGGGAGACCGACTCGGCCGTGAGCTCGAAGAGGAACTTCGTGCCTCGCTCCAGCGGTCGCTGGCTGGGAAGCGACACACCGCCCTTGCCGACGCTCTTGGTGAACGCTTGCAGGAGCGACTCCGGGCTCCGGTAGGAGATGCGCAGCCGGACCGGCTGGACCGAATGCGGGGCGTCCGGAACGTTCATCGGCAGACGGCGAAGTTCCTGGAAAGTCGAGGTGCCCACAAGTCCCGCGGGGGTAGGCCTCCCCCCCTTTCTGGATCAGAAATGGAAAGAAGTGGTATGGAGTGGATCAGCAGGGATCTCCAGCGGCAGGCAAACGCGTGTTCCGGGGCGTCTACGAGCACCACATCGACCCGAAGGGGCGGACGAGTCTTCCGGCAAAGCTCCGGGAGACGCTGGTCGGCGCCTACGACGAGCGGCTCATCGTCACGACGGCCCTCGACCCCTGCCTCCACGCCTACCCGGTGCGCGAGTGGGAGCAGCTCGAGGCCTCCCTCGCCACGCGAAACCCGATGGAGCCCGGCGTGAAGACGCTCATGCGGCTCTACGTGGCCCCGGCGCAGGAGTGCCCGCTCGACAAGCTGGGCCGGATCCTGATCCCGCCCGTGCTGCGCAGCCACGCCGGGCTGGAGAAGGACGTGGTCTGGGCGGGGATGGTGAAGGTCATCGAGCTGTGGAGCCAGGACGGCTGGCGCAAGGCGCAGGACGACGCGCGCGGCGCCGCCGACTCGGCAGACGTGATGCGCGTGCTCACCGAGCTGCGCCAGGGAAGGGAGCAATCGTGACCAAGGTGGCGAAGAAGGCGAGTGAGGTCGAGTCCGAGCCCTCTCTGAGGCTCAAGCACACCACCCTGTCCTGCATGGGCGAGCTGGACCGCGATGCGATCCGCGCCATCCGCGACCGCATGGGGCGGCTGCTGGATCAGGGCTGCGTGTGGCTGGTGCTGGACCTCACCGACGTGAGCCACGTCGACTACCGGGGCGTGCCCTGGCTCGTCTCGCAGGCGGAGGAGTACCGGCTCCGCGGCGGTGACGTGAAGCTCGCCGGGGTCTCGCGGTACCTGCTCGCCATCCTGCGCGCCGCGGGCGCGCACGACGCGTTCGAGATCTACCCGGACGCAGGCGACGCCCGGGAGGCACTGAGCCAGGGCCACAACGCCTGGCTGCACTGAGCCGTCGGTTCCTTTGTCGTTCGTCCACGAGACCGTCCTCCGTGACGAGGTGGTAGCGCTCTTGAAGCCGGTTCCGGGAAAGCGCCTGGTGGATGCGACGCTCGGCGGCGGCGGGCACGCCGAGGTCCTGCTCGCGGCCGGGGCCGAGGTCATCGGCGTGGATCGCGATCCGTCGGCCATCGCCGCCGCGCGGACGAGGCTCGCCGGGTCCGACCGCTTCCGTGCCCTGGAGGGACGCGCGGGCGAGCTGGAGGCCCTGCTCGCCCCGGCCGGCCTGCTCCCGGTGGACGGCCTTCTCCTCGACCTCGGCGTGAGCAGCCCGCAGCTGGACACGCCGGGGAGGGGCTTCAGCTTCCAGTCCGAGGGCCCCCTGGACATGAGGATGGGCCGGACCGGCGAGACCGCCGCCGAGCTGATCGCCCGGCTGTCCGAGGCCGAGCTCGCCGCGGTGCTGCGGGATCTCGGCGAGGAGCCGTTCGCGAGACCCATCGCCCGTGCGCTCAGGCACGACCTGCCGGTCACCACCCAGGATGCCGTCGCGTCGATCAAGCGCGCCGTCCCGCGGAAGGCCTGGCACAGGAAGGTCCACGTCGCCACCCGCACCTTCCAGGCGCTGCGCATCGCCGTGAACGACGAGCTGGGCGAGCTGGACCGGGTCCTCGCGTCCCTGCCCCGTCTGATCCGCGTCGGCGGCCGGGCGGCGGTCATCGCCTTCCATAGCCTCGAGGATCGCGCGGTGAAGCAAGCCTTCCGCTCCCTCGAGGGACGCTGCACCTGTCCGCCCGGGCTCCCGGTGTGCGCGTGCGGCGCGCAGGGAACCTTCCGGGTCCTCACCCGGCGAGCGGTCCAGGCGACGGACGCAGAGGTGGAACGCAATCCCCGGGCCCGCAGCGCGCGGCTCCGGGCCGTGGAGAGGGTGGCATGAGCCGGAAGTCGCTGAAGAGCCGCCGGGTCTCGCTCGGCACGGTGCTGGGCCAGATCTTTCCAGTTCTGCTCTGCTTCGGGCTGCTGGCGTCGGTGGGTATCCTCCACGTCGCCTCGCGGAGCCAGGTGGTGGACGCAGCGTACCGCCTCTCGGCGCTGGAGTCGGAGAGCCGCACCCTCGCCCTCGCCAACGACCGGCTGAAGCTCGAGCTGGCGACGCTGAAGCGCCCGGCGCGGCTGGAGGCGATCGCCCGCGGCCAGCTGGGAATGGCCCCGCCCGACGCCTCGGTCGTGGACTCGGTCGCCGCCCGCCCCCCGACGCCGGCGACCCACGCCGCCGAGGGCCGGCGCACGCTGGCCGACCGCCGCTCCCCGCGATGATCCCCCGCCGGTCCACCGAGCGTGGACGTCCGCCTGCGGAGCTCACCCGCTGGACCCGCGCCCGGGTGCTGGTGATGGGCGGGGTTCTCCTCGCCGCCCTCGCAGCGACGCTGGTACGCGCGGTCAGCCTTCAGGTCCTCCAGCGGGCCCGGCTCGCCTCGATGGCGTCGGACCAGTCGGTGCGGGAGATGGAGATCCCCGCGCGCCGCGGCGACATCTACGATCGCCGTGGCATCCCTCTCGCCCAGAGCGTGGAGGTCGACTCGCTCTGGCTCGACCCGTCGATGGTGGCTGACCTGCGACGTGCGGCGCGCGACCTGGCCCGGACGCTCCACCTCGACGCTGCCGATCTCGAGGCCCGGCTCACCCGCGCGCGTCGCTTCGCCTGGGTGAAGCGGCAGGTGACGCCCCAGGAGGTCACCGCGGCCCAGCGGCTGGAGATCCCCGGCCTCGGGGTGGCCAAGGAGCCCAAGCGCTTCTACCCGCAGCGCGAGCTCGGGGCGCAGGTGCTCGGCGTCGTCGGCACCGACGGGCACGGCCTGGAGGGCCTCGAGCTGGCCTTCGAGGACGAGCTGTCCGGCCAGAGCGAGAAGGTGGAGGGAACCCGCGACGCCCGTGGCCGGAACCTCCTCCTCCAGGGCGCTCCGGAGGCGGTGGGCCGGCAGGGCGCGACCGTGACCCTCACCCTCGACCGGCAGGTGCAGTACGCCTCGGAGAAGGCGCTCGACCGCGCGGTGGACGAGAGCAAGGCCATCGGCGGCATGCTGGTGGTGCTCGACCCGCGGAGCGGCGAGCTGCTCGCGCTGGCCCAGTCGCCGCGCTTCAACCCCAACGCCCCGGCGCCGGGGATCGCCGCGGGCGCGCTGCGCGACCGGCCGGCGCTGGACCTCTTCGAGCCGGGGAGCACCTACAAGGCCTTCGTCGCAGCCGCGGCGCTCGACGATCGCGCCGTCCGTCCCGAGGACGTCTTCGACTGCGAGGGCGGCAGCTGGGAGGTCGGCCGGCACGTCATCCACGACACCCATCCGCACGGCATGCTGAACCTGAGCCGCATCCTCGCGGTCTCCTCGAACATCGGCGCGGCCAAGGTCGCGCAGCGGCTCGGCCGCGAGGGGATGATGCGGACCGCCCGGCGCTTCGGCTTCGGCGAGCGAACCGGGCTCGCCCTCCCCGGCGAGGGCAGGGGGAGCATCCCCTACCCCAAGGCGGACGTGACGCTGGCGACGCAGGCCTTCGGCCAGGGCCTCAGCGCGACCGCGGTCCAGGTGGCCGCGGCCTACGGCGCGCTCGCCAACCGGGGCGTCCTGATGCGGCCGTACCTGGTCTCCCGGGTGACCGACCCGGACGGGGTGGTCCTCCTCGAGAACCAGCCCACCGCCGTGCGCCAGGCAGTACGCGAGCAGACTGCCCGAACGGTCATCCAGATGCTGGAGGGGGTCGTCCAGAAGGATGGAACCGCGCCGCGGGGTGCGCTCGAGGCGTACCGGGTGGCCGGGAAGACCGGGACGGCGCAGAAGCCGGACCCCGTCGCCCGCGGCTACTCCGACAAGCGCATCGCGAGCTTCGCCGGCGTCGTCCCGGCAGACGAGCCCCGGCTGGTCGTCTACGTCGTGGTGGACGAGCCGAAGACCGACGTCTACGGAGGCCTGGTCGCCGCCCCTGCGTTCAGGGAGGTCGCCACCGCGGTCCTTCCCTACCTGGGCGTCCCACCGTCGCTTTCCGTGCTTGCCACCGCCAAGAAGGTTCCCATCCCACCCCCGATGCAGGTAAAGGAGGAGCCCGCCGCGGCCCAGCCGGTCACCGAGCGGCTGGAGCAGGGGAGTGTGTCGGTCCCGAACGTGCAAGGACAGGTCGGTCGTGATGCCGTGGCGCGCCTGCTGGCGACCTCCCTGGAGCCCAGACTTCGTGGCAGTGGACGGGTGATGGCGCAGTCGCCGGCCCCGGGCGCGCACGTGGCGCGCGGGGCGCGAGTGACGCTCGATCTCGGCGCCTCACCCTGAGCAAGGATTTGCGTACATGAAGTTGACCGAAGTGTTGGCGGGGATTGGTGCCGAGCAGCAGTCCGGCTCTCGGGCGTCGCTCGAGATCACGGGCGTGGCCCACGACTCGCGCAAGGTGAAGCCCGGCGATCTCTTTGTCGCCGTTCCCGGTGCCACCGCCGACGGGGCGAACTTCGTCCCGGACGCCAAGCAGAAGGGCGCGATCGCCGTCGTCGCGCAGCGCCCGGTGCAGGCCGATGGTCCGGTCTTCCAGGTCTCGAACGCGCGGCAGGCGCTGGCGTTGATCGCCGCGAACTTCTACCGGAAGCCGGCGAACGACCTGATGCTCCTCGGGGTCACCGGCACCAACGGCAAGACCACCACCACCTGGCTGCTGGAGAGCATCTGTGCCGCGGGCGGCGCGGCCACCGGCCGCATCGGGACCATCGATACTCGGTTTGCCGGCCGCTCGCTCGAGCCCACCCACACCACGCCCGACGCGCTCGCGCTCCACGCGCTCTTCCGCGAGATGCTCGACGCCGGCAGCGACACGGTGGTGATGGAGGTGAGCAGCCACGCCCTGGACCAGGACCGGGTGCACGGCCTTGTCTTCCGCGCGGCGGGCTTCACCAACCTCAGCCGGGACCACCTCGACTACCACCCGGACATGGAGACGTACTTCCAGTCCAAGCGAAAGCTCTTCAGCGAGAACCTGAGCCAGGGCGGCGTCGCGGTGGTGAACGGCGACGACACCTACGCCGCGCGCCTCTACAACGAGGTTCGCTCCGGCAAGCGGATGGCGTGGAAGTTCAGCCGCAACGGCGGAGAGATCTCCGCGGCCGGCGTCGAGTACTCCATCGGCGGCATCAAGGCGACGCTGAAGACCCCGGCGGGCGACATCGCCATCCAGTCGTCCCTGGTGGGTCCCCACAACCTGGAGAACATCCTCGCCGCGGCCGGCATGGCGCTCGGCGCGGGGTTCAGCCGCCAGGACGTGAAGGAGGGCATCGCCCGGATGAAGGGCGTGCCGGGTCGGATGGAGCGGGTCGAGTCCGAGGGGCGAGTCGCCCTGGTGGACTACGCCCACAGCGACGACGCGCTCCGCCGCTCGCTGGAGGCCGCGCGCACCCTGGCCCGGGGACGGGTGGTGGTGGTGTTCGGCTGCGGCGGCGATCGCGACAAGGGCAAGCGCCCGCTGATGGGCCAGGTGGCGGCCGAGAACGCGGACCTGGTGGTCATCACCAGCGACAATCCGCGCACCGAGGATCCGGACGAGATCATCTCGCAGATCACCGCCGGCGTGGAGAAGGCCGGCCTCCGCCGGATGAGCGCCGGGAAGGCCAAGAGCGGTGAGCGCGGCTATCTGGTGGACGCCGACCGGCGCGCCGCCATCGAGCTCGGAGCGTCGCTCCTGAAGGAAGGCGACGTGCTGCTCGTCGCCGGCAAGGGTCACGAGGGCTACCAGATCATCGGGACGGAGAAGCGGCCCTTCGACGACGTCGCCGAGGCGCGTGCGGCGCTGGCCAAGGCCAAGGCCGCCTGAAGCATCCGCCGATGGCCGCCGAGCCCCGGTTCACCCACGCCGAGGTCGTCACCGCCACCGGGGCACGCCCCACCGCAACGCCCGCCGCGCCGTTCGACGGCGTCTCCACCGACTCGCGTACGGTCGCCCCGGGCGCGCTGTTCGTCGCGCTGCGCGGTGAGCGGTTCGACGCGCACGGGTTCCTGGAGGAGGTCGTCGCGCGCGGTGCCGCCGGGGCGGTCACCCAGGCGCAGCACCCCCGGGCGGCGGTCCCCGCAGGGTTCCCTCTCTACGAGGTCCCGGACACGCTGCAGGCGCTGGGCGGGCTGGGGCGGTTCCATCGCCGGCGCTTCACCCTGCCGCTGGGCGCGGTGGGAGGGAGCAACGGCAAGACGACCACCAAGGAGATGGTGGGCGCCATCCTCGCCGTCCGGGGGCCGGCGCTGAAGACGGAAGGAAACCTCAACAACGAGGTGGGGCTGCCGCTCACGCTGCTTCGCCTGAGGCCCGAGCACGTGGCGGCGGTGGTCGAGCTGGGGATGAATCACCCGGGGGAGATGAGCCGGCTCACCGCCGTGGCCCTGCCCGACGCGGCGCTCATCACCACCGTCCAGCCCGAGCACCTCGAGGGCCTGGGGAGCATCGAGGGGGTCGCCGACGCGGAGGGCGAGCTCTTCGCCGGGCTCTCGCCGCGCGCCACCGCGGTGGTGAACCTGGACGACCCGCACGTCGTTCGCCAGGGCGGGCGCGCCCGTGGGGCCCGGCTCGGGTTCGGCCGCGCCGACGGCGCCGAGGTCCGGCTCGTGGAGTCCACCCCGCGGGGGAAGAGCGGTCTGGCGCTGGTGATCGAGACCGGCGGGCGGCGGTGGCCGGTCTCGCTCGGGTTCGTCGGGGACCACAACGCGCTCAACGCCACCGGCGCGTTCGCGCTCGCCATCGCGCTCGGCCACCGGCCGGAGGAGTGCGTCGAGGGTTTGGAGGCCGCGCGACCCTACGCGCGGCGGCTGAACCTCGTCGAGGCGGCGGGGGGCTGGACGGTGGTGGACGACTGCTACAACGCGAACCCCGCATCGATGGCCGCGGCGCTGGACACGGCGCGCACGCTCGCCGGCCAGGGGCGGGTGGTCGTGGTGCTCGGAGACATGCTGGAGCTCGGTCCGGGCGAGGAGCAGGACCACGTCGCACTGGGTGCGCGGGTGTCGCAGGTGGCGGCGCTCGCGGCGTTCCTCGGGCCTCGCAGCGCGTGGGCCGCCGCGTCCGCGACCGGAGTCGAGTCGGCACACTTCCTGGAAGTGGATCCTCTCTGGGAATGGCTCCGGCCGAGATTGCGGCCCGGAGACCTCGTTCTGGTGAAGGGAAGCCGCGGAATGCGTCTCGAGCGGATGGTGGAAAAACTGACCGGAGTGGCGGCTTCCGGGGGACACTAGAAGCCACGCAACCGTGCTCTTCCTCCTCTACCGTCTGCTCCAGGATTCCCAGGCGCAGCGGTTCTTCAACTTCCTCCGCTACCCCACCTTCCGCATCGTGGCGGCGGGCGTCGCCGCCCTGCTGATCGGTCTGCTCTGGGGCCGCCGGTTCATCGAGCAGCTGCGTCTCACCCAGCACGGGCAGAGCAACATCCGCGAGGACACGCCGGACCGGCACCAGACGAAGAAGGGCACGCCGACCATGGGCGGCGCGATGATCCTGGTCTGCATCGGCCTGGCCACGCTGCTCTTCGCCGACCTCTCCTCGCGGGTGGTCTGGGTCGCGCTGCTCTGGACCTTCGGCTACGGATTCATCGGCTTCCTGGACGACTGGCTCAAGCTGTCGAAGCGGAACAGCAAGGGCCTGGCGGGGAAGAAGAAGCTCGCGCTGCAGACGCTGTTCTACCTGGTGGGCGTGCTCGGCATCCTCTGCACCTGGAAGGGCGGGGTGCCGCATCTCCTGATCGAGACCCGCATCACCGTCCCCTTCATCCCTACCCGGCACTTCAATCCCGACCTCGGCTGGCTCTACCTCTTCTTCGGCTGGGTGGTGGTGGTGGGCACGTCGAACGCGGTCAACCTCACCGACGGGCTGGACGGGCTGGCCATCGTTCCCACCATCGTCGCCGCGACGACCTTCGCCATCCTCTGCTACGTCGCGGGGAGCGGTCTCCACATCGCGGACGTGCAGGAGATCGCAGGGCAGCAGCGGCTGGTGAGCACGCCGCTCTGGCGCTACCTGGGCATCCTTCCGGTCGCTGGCGGCGCGGAGCTGGCGGTGTTCTGCGCCGCGATGGTGGGCGCCGGGCTGTCCTTCCTCTGGTTCAACACCTATCCGGCCAGCGTCTTCATGGGTGACATCGGCTCGCTCGCGCTCGGGGGCGGCCTCGGCGGGCTGGCGGTGCTGAGCAAGAACGAGATCGCCTCGGCGATCATCCACGGGGTGTTCCTGGCCGAGGCGCTGTCGGTGATGATCCAGGTCGCCTCGTTCAAGATGACCGGACGGCGAGTGTTCAAGATGGCGCCGGTGCACCATCACTTCGAGCTCAAGGGGCTGTCCGAGCCGAAGATCATCGTGCGCTTCTGGATCGTCTCCATCGTCTGTGGCGCCATCGCGCTGATGACGCTCAAGCTGCGCTGACGTGGACCTCGGTGGACGCACGGTGTCGGTGCTGGGCGCGGGCAAGAGTGGCCTCGCCGCTGCCGAGCTGCTGCTGTCCCGCGGCGCGCGGGTGACGCTCCGGGACGAGCGGCCGGGGGACCAGCTCGGGGCGGAGGCGCTGGCGGCGCGAGGCGTGGTCGTCCTGGGCGGCCAGCCGCTGGGCGAGGTGGACCTGGGCCAGCCGGACCTGATGGTGGTGAGCCCGGGCGTCCCGCTCCGCCTCCCCTCCATCGTGCGGGCCCGCGAGCGCGGCGTTGCGATCTGGGGGGAGATCGAGCTCGCGTCCCGCTTCCTCCCGGCGGGCGCGCTGGTCCTCGGCGTCACCGGGACCAACGGGAAGAGCACCACCACCGCCCTGCTCGGCGCGCTCTGCGAGGCCGGAGGGCTCGGTCCGTTCGTCGGAGGAAATCTCGGGACCCCGCTGTCCCGGGCGGTCCTCGAGCCGCCGCGGCGGACCTACGTGCTCGAGCTGTCCAGCTTCCAGCTCGAGGGGATGGACACGGTGCGGGTCCACGGCGCGGCGGTGCTGAACCTGACCCCCGACCACCTGGACCGCTACGACGGCATGGAGGACTACGCGGCCGCCAAGGCGCGCATCTTCCGCAGCCAGGAGCCGGGCGACGTGGCGGTGGTGAACGCCGACGACCGCTGGACGCTCGGGATGCTGGACGCCGCGCGGGGGGGACGCTTCGGGTTCACCCTGCGGGCTGGTCTGGCTCCGCCGGCGGGCCTGTCCGGGACGGCCGAGCCGGTGGGGGGCGGCTTCCAGCTGGGCTTCGCGGGCCTGCGGTTCCGGGTTGCGAGCCGGGCGCTCCGGGGCGGGCACAACCTGGCGAACGCGATGGCCGCGACGCTGCTGGCCTTCCACGCCGGCGTCGGGCAGGAGGCCCTGCAGTCCGGCCTGGACGGCTTTCCCGGGCTGCCGCACCGGCTCGAGTCGATCCGGACCCTCGACGGCGTGGAGTGGGTGAACGACTCGAAGGCCACCAACGTGGACGCGGTGCTCACCGCGCTCGCGGCCTTCCCCCCGGGGCAAAGGCTGTGGCTGATCGCCGGCGGCAAGGGCAAGGGTGCGCCGTACCGGCCCCTGGTGGAGGCGTCGGTCGGAAAAGTCGCGGGGGTGCTCACGGTTGGGCAGGATGCCCTTCTCCTCGACGCGGAGTTCTCACCCGTGCTGCCCGTCCACCCCTGCGAGACGCTCGATCGCGCCGTCGCGCGTGCGCGCACCCTCGCGCGGCCGGGCGACGTGGTCCTGCTCTCCCCCGCCTGCGCCTCCTACGACCAGTTCCGCAATTTCGAGCACCGCGGCGACGTCTTCCGCGGCCTCGTGGAGTCTCTCTCGTGAGCCGGAGCGGTCCGCCGTCGCCAGTGCTGCCCGACGGCCGCTCCGAGCCGGTGCGCCTCGCGGTGGACCCGGTCCTGCTCGGCGCGGTGCTCGCCCTCGTCTCGCTCGGGCTGGTGATGGTGTACTCGGCGAGCGCCGTCATCGCGGCCGAGAAGCAGGGCAACGGCTTCTACTTCCTGGAGCGGCAGCTCCTCGCCGCCGGGGTGGGGCTGGTCGTGATGGCCGCCGCCGTCCGGCTGGGCTACCGGAGGCTCGCCCGGCTGGCGTACCCGATGCTCCTCCTCAGCATCGTGCTGCTCGTCCTCGTCCTCGTGCCGGGCGTGGGCACGGTGGTGGGTGGGGCGCGGCGCTGGCTCCGCCTCCCAGGCCTGAGCCTCCAGCCGGCGGAGATCGCCAAGTTCACCTGGGTGGTGTACCTGGCGTACTCGCTGGCGAAGAAGCGCGAGAAGGTGGCCACGTTCTCCATCGGGTTCCTGCCGCATCTGCTGCTCGCGGGGCTGCTGGTCGCCCTGTGCATGGCCGAGCCCGACTTCGGCAGCTCGGTGGAGCTGCTGGTCCTGCTCTTCATCCTCCTCTTCGCCGCGGGGACGAAGCTCTCGTACCTGGTGGGCTCGGTCCTCCTCGCCCTGCCCATGGCGTACGCGGCCATCGCCCGCTCGCCGTACCGCTGGGCCCGGATCAAGGCGTTCCTGGATCCCTGGGCGCACCGGCACGACATCGGCTACCAGGTGGCCCAGTCGCTGATCTCCGTCGGGTCCGGAGGACTGTTCGGGCTCGGGCTGGGTGAGAGCCGGCAGAAGCTGTTCTTCCTGCCCGAGGCTCACACCGACTTCATCTTCAGCATCATCGGCGAGGAGCTGGGTCTGCTCGGGGCGATGGCCACCATCGTTCTCTACGGCATCGTGGTGTGGCGCGGGACGCGCGCCGCGCTCCGGGCGAGCGAGACCTTCGGCACCTACCTCGGCCTCGGCCTGACGGCGATGCTGGGCTTCCAGGCCGCGGTGAACATGAGCGTCGCGATGGGCATGCTGCCCACCAAGGGGCTCACCTTGCCGTTCATCTCCTACGGAGGCTGCTCGCTGGTCATCTCCATGGCCGCGGCGGGCGTGCTGCTCTCGCTCAGCGCGGCCTCCGCGCCGATGCGCAACCCCGGCCCGTCGCGCGTCCGGCAGCTCCGGGAACAAGTCGCATGAGGATGCTCATCGCCGGTGGCGGGACGGGAGGGCATCTGTTTCCCGGCATCGCCCTGGCGGAGGAGGTCACCACGCGGCACCCGGACAACCGGGTCCTGTTCGTGGGGACGACGCGGGGGCTCGAGGCGCGGGTGGTGCCCGCGGCGGGCTTTGCGCTGGAGACCATCCAGGTGCGCGGGCTGAAGGGCGTGGGGCCGCTCCGGGCGCTCCAGGCGCTCGTGCTGCTCCCGCTGTCCTTCCTCGCCAGCTGGCGGATCGTCGGCCGGTTCAGGCCGGACGTGGTGGTGGGGGTGGGCGGCTACGCGTCGGGGCCGGTCGTCCTCGCGGGGTGGCTCCGGGGGACCGCCACCGCCATCCAGGAGCAGAACGCGCTGCCCGGCATCACCAACCGGATCCTGGGGAAGATCGTGCGCGCGGTGTTCATCGCCTTCGAGCAGGCGCGCTCGGCGTTCCCGGGGCGGAAGACGTACCTGGTCGGAAACCCCGTGCGCCGCAAGCTGATGGACAACTACCTCCGGAGCCGGTCCACGGTGACGGACGGCCGGTTCCGGCTGCTGGTGGTGGGGGGATCGCTCGGCGCTCGCGGGCTGAACTCCCGGATGCTGGAGGCGCTGCCCCACCTGGGAGACCTGCGCGCGCGGATGGACATCGTGCACCAGACCGGAGCGGCGGATCTCGAGCGGGTCAAGGCCGGCTATGCCGCCGCGGGAGTGACGGCCGAGGTGGTGCCGTTCGTCGAGGACATGTCCGCCGCCTACGCCCGCGCCTCGCTGGTCCTCTGCCGGGCCGGGGCGACCACCGTGGCCGAGCTGGCGATCTGCAAGAAGGCCGCGCTCCTCGTTCCCTTTCCATTCGCCACCGACGACCACCAGGCGATCAACGCCGCGGCGCTGGTCGAGGCCGGGGCGGCGCTGATGTTCCGCGAGGAGGAGCTCACCGGCGAGAAGCTGGCGCAGGAGCTGCGGCGGCTGGCGTCGGAGCCGGAGCGGCTCCAGCGGATGGAGCGCGCCGCGGGAGGGCTCGGGCGTCCCGAGGCGGCGCGGGAGCTGGTGGACCTCTGCGCAGAGCTGGTGGCCCCTCCGGCGGGGCGCGGACAGGTGGTGCCCCGATGACCCGACGTGCTCCGGTGGTGAGCCTCTTCAAGACGCGGCACGCGGCGCAGGTGCACTTCGTGGGCATCGGCGGCATCGGGATGAGCGGCATCGCCGAGGTGCTGATCAACCTCGGCTACCGGGTGAGCGGCTCGGACCTCAAGGAGTCGGAGACGACGCGCCGGCTTCACCGGCTGGGAGCCCGGCTGGAGATCGGCCACCGGGCGGAGAATCTCGTCTCGGCCGACGTGGTGGTCATCTCCTCGGCGGTGCGGCGCGACAACCCCGAGGTGCTCGCCGCACAGGCCCGGAAGATCCCGGTCATTCCGCGGGCGGAGATGCTCGCCGAGCTGATGCGCCTCAAGTACGCGGTGGCCGTCGCCGGGAGCCACGGGAAGACCACCACCACCTCGATGGTGGCGACGGTGATGAACGCCGCCGGCCTGGACCCGACCGCGGTGGTGGGCGGGAAGGTCAACGTGCTCGGGAGCAACGCCAAGCTGGGCAAGTCGGACCTCATGGTCGTGGAGGCCGACGAGTCCGACGGGAGCTTCCTCAAGCTGCACCCCAGCATCGCGGTGGTGACCAACATCGACCCCGAGCACCTGGACCACTTCGGCAGTGTCGAGGCACTCCGCCACGCCTTCGTCGAGTTCTGCAACCGCGTGCCCTTCTACGGGCTGAACGTGCTCTGCCTCGACCACCCCAACGTGCAGGCGCTGATGCCGCAGATCGGCAAGCGGGTCGTCACCTACGGGACCTCGCACACCGCCGACTACCGGCTGGAAGGCGTGACGCTCGAAGGTTTCTCCACCCGCTTCCACGCCTTCCGACACGAGCAGCCGCTGGGCGAGTTCACGGTCCGGATGGTGGGCGCCCACAACGCGCTGAACGCGATGGCGGTCATCGCCGTCGCCGAGGAGATGGAGATCCCCCTCCCGGTGGTGCGTGGAGCGCTGGCGGAGTTCGCCGGGGTGCAGCGGCGCTTCACGGTGCGCGGCGAGGCGGGGGGAGTGATGGTGGTGGACGACTACGGGCACCACCCCGCGGAGGTGATGGCGACGCTGGCCGGGGCGCGACGGGCGTTCGGGCGCCGCCTGGTGGTGGTCTTCCAGCCCCACCGCTACACCCGGACACGGGATCTGCTCTCCGAGTTCGCAACCGCGTTCAACGACGCCGACGTGCTGATGGTGCTGGGCATCTACGCGGCCAGCGAGGAGCCGATCCCCGGAATCTCCGGAGAGGCCGTGGCGCAGGCGATCCGCAGCCATGGGCACCGGGACGTGACGCACGTCGAGAAGCGGGTCGACGCCGCGGCGGCGCTGCTCCCCAGGCTGCGGGAAGGTGACCTGGTGGTGACGCTCGGCGCCGGGGACGTGACGCAGGTGGGCCCGGAGCTGCTGCAGCTCCTGGAGCCGGCGCAGCGGGGCGGCCGGGCGAGCTAGGCCGTCCGGCGCCGCTCGAGACGCTCGGGGCTCGTTCACCGGTCCGGATGACCTCGCGCCCGGGCCCCTGGCCCGGAACATCGAGCGCCATGTCGCCAGCCATCCGTCACCGCGCGCCTGAGCCGAGCTCGCTCTTCGCCGCGCTCGGAGATCCGATCCGGCTCGGGCTCGTCCGCCGCCTCTCGGCTGGCGGCGCGCTCTCCGTCACGGCGCTCACCACCGGGACCCGCATCAGCCGCCAGGCGGTGACCAAGCACCTGGCGGTGCTCGCCCGCGCGGGCCTCGTCGCGAGCGAGAGGCGCGGACGCGAGCGGCTCTGGGCACTCGCGCCCGGGCAGATCGACGAGGCGCGGCGCGCGCTGGAGCAGATCTCGCGCGAGTGGGACCACGCGCTGGGACGGCTGCGCAGGCTGGTCGAGCGCTGAACATCCGACGGCAATTCTGCACGCTCGCCTGCCGCATCCGCCTTGACCCTCCGGCGTGCCGGCAGGAGAACCGCGCCCTCGCTGGACCTTGCGTGGGGAGGAATCAATGAACGGCAGAACTTTCCGGAACGCCGGCGTGCTCGTGGCCGCCGCGGCGTTGCTGGCGGTCGGGTGCGGGCAGGGTGCGCAGGATACCGGCGCGGTGGTCTCCACGGAGCAGGACGCGATCCACCGGAACAAGGGGCCGAAGGTCACCGTCCAGCAGAGCGGGACCACGTCGAGCCTGATCGCGGTGAGCGCGCTGAACTCGAAGGTGGTCTGGGCGAGCGGCCGCTTCGGGACCTTCGCGGTCACGTCGAACGGTGGGAGGACCTGGCGCTCGGGCGTGGTCCCCGGCGCCGAGACGCTGCAGTTCCGCGACGTCGAGGCCGTCAGCGAGAGAGTGGCGTACCTGCTCTCGGTTCCCACCAGCCCGCCGGATCCCTTCATCGCCTCGCGCATCTACAAGACGACCGACGGGGGCAGGACCTGGAAGCTCCAGTTCGAGGCGGCCGCCGACCAGTTTCACGACTGCTTCGCCTTCTGGGACCCCTGGAGCGGGGTGGATTTCGCCGACTCGGTGAATGGCCGCTTCCCCGCCGTCCGCACCTTCGACGGGCACAGCTGGCACGACTACGGTGACCACCTCCCCACGCCGCTGCCGGGTGAGTCCGGCTTCGCATCGGGCGGCACGTGCATCGCCACCCAGGGGAATCGGCGGGCGTGGATCACCACCGGCACGCCTCCCGCGGAGGCCGGCGGAGCCTGGACGACCCGCGTCTTCTTCAGCACGGACCGCGGACACACCTGGGGAGTGACCACCGCGCCGCTCAGCCCCAGCGGCCCCGATGCGGTGGGCGGTGGGTTCAGCATCGCCTTCCGCGACGCGCGGCACGGCATCCTCGCCGGAGGTGACCTCGGCGTCGCAGAGGGGGTGGTCGTTCCCAACTTCGCTCGCTCGAAGGACGGTGGCCGCACGTGGACGCTCACCACCCCGGCACCGATCCCCGGCGCCATCTTCACCGCGGCGTACGCCGGACACGGCAAGGGCCACGATGGCCGGGGCCGTGACGACGACGACGACTTCGGCGAGCACGGGCACGGGGACGGGCCGTCGATCCGCGTGGTGGCGACGGCCCCGACCGCCACCGCCTGGTCTCCGGACGAGGGTCAGACCTGGAACGTGATTCCCGGTCTCGCCGGGCTGTGGGGCGTGGACTTCGGAGACCAGCAGACCGGCTGGCTCGTGGGGACCGGCGGCCAGATCGTCCGCATCGACTTCTGACGCCGGCGCAGCCGGGCGCTACGAGACCTCGCGCAGCGCGGTGAGCGCGAGGAACAGGGCCGTGCCGGCCAGCAGGAGCCCGCCGGTGCCGCGAACTCTCGCCAGCGCGCGCCCGGAGCCTGGGTTCACCAGCCGGTCCGCGGCCGCCGCCGCCGCCGTCGTGACCGCGAGCTCGAGGGCGAGGAAGGTCGCGGCGAGCTGGAGGAACTGAAGTCCCAGCGAGCGGTCCGGCCGGAGGAACTGGGGAAGCACGGCGCCGAAGAAGATCAGCGCCTTCGGGTTGGACCAGACGAGGAGGAACCCGCGCGACAGCGGCCCGGCCCCGGCTCGCCCGGTCGACGGCGGCAGCGGCGCCGCCCGGTTCCACCAGGTCCGCACGCCGTGCCACGCCAGGTACCCGGCCCCCGCGAGCTGCAGGGTCGCGAGCACGGCCGGCGCGCGGAGGAGGGCGCCTCCCAGCCCGGCGATCGACACGGCGATGACCGTCGCGATGCCCAGCGCGTTGCCCAGGACCACCGGGACGGTGCGGCGGAACCCCGAGCCCGCGGCGTGTCCCACGACCGCCAGGAGCGTCGGCCCGGGGGTGAGGACTGCCAGGGTGGAGAGCCCGAGGAAGCCCAGCCAGGGAGCGAGGTCCATCACCGTGCCTCCCCCGAGGGCCAGGACCCGCGGATGGCCACTCGCTCCAGCGGCACGCGCTCCCGCGGTGGCAGCGCCTCCTCGGCCGGCCAGCCGATCGCGGTGACCGTCATCGGCTGGATGCCGGCGGGGATGGCGAGGGCCGTCTTCAGCTGCTCCGCGTCGAACCCGGCCATGGGGTGCGCCGCCAGCCCGGAGGCGACGGCCTGCAGGACCAGCTGGGCGGTGGCCATGCCGAGGTCGTGCTCGGCCCACGGGTTGGGGCGGCCCCTGCGACCCTCGCGGGTGAAGCCTCCGACGACCAGGGCCGAGGCGGTCGCCGCCCAGGCGTTCCCGGGGTCGAGTGCGCCCAGGACCCGGTCGAACTCCGCATCCCCGCGCACGGTCCACAGGAAGCGCCAGGGCTGGAGGTTGTAGCTCGAGGGCGCGAGGTGCGCGGCCTCGAGGAGCGACAGGAGGTGAGGCACCGGGAGCGGTCGCAGAGCGTCGAACCGTTCCCGGCTCCGGCGGTGGAGGATGACGTCGAGGAGGGGAGGGGGCGAGGACATGCCCCTTCTCTGCGCAGTGGACAGGCACCCCGCGAGGTCGCCATTCTCCACCCCTGTGAGCTCTTCTCACACCACCGGGCGGCGCCTGCCCCCGCTCAACTCCCTCCGGGCGTTCGAGTCCTGCGCCCGCCTCGGGTCCACCGTCGCCGCCGCCGCGGAGCTCGGCGTGACCCACGGGGCGATCAGCAAGCAGGTGGCGCTGCTCGAGCGGTGGGTGGGCGCGCCGCTCTTCGAGAGAGGCGGAGGACGTCTCGTGCCGACGCCCGAGGCAGCGCGCTACGCGGCCGCGCTCGCCTCGGCGCTCGATCTGGTCGAGCGGAGCACCGAGGTCCTCCGGGCGACCGGCACCGATCTGCCGCGGCTCGTCCGGCTCACCACCACCGGCTCGGTGGCCTCCCTCTGGCTGGTGCCGCGCCTGGCGGCGTTCCGGGCCGCCAACCCCGGCGTGGAGGTGTGGGTCAGCGAGAGCCGCGACCTCGTTCCTCTCGGGCGCCCCGGCGGACCCGAGCTCGCGCTCCGGCTCGGCCGCGGGCCCTGGGCGGGTGTACGGGCCGAGGCCCTCATGAGCGACGACGCGGTGGTGGTCTGCGCGCCCTCCGTCGCCGGCCGCCTCCGTGCTCCGGAGGACCTGGCGCGGGTGACCTTGCTTCACGACGAGGACCCGCGCCTCTCCTGGCAGATGTGGCTGGAGGCCGCCGGCCTGGGGCGACCGGCGTGGGGGCACCGCGGCCCGCGGCTCGCGGATGGAGGGCTGGTGCTGCAGGCCGCCCGGGCAGGGCAAGGTGCCGCGCTCACCCGGCGCCGGCTCGCCGCGCCTCTGCTCAGGACGGGCGCGCTGGTGCAGCCGTTCCCCACCCGGGTTCCGCTCGGCGTCAGCTACTGGCTCGTGCTCCCGCCCCGGGGGACACCGCTCAGCCCCGCTGCCCGCGCGCTCGCCGCGTGGATCCGGGACGTTGCCCGGGAGGAGGAGTCCGGCCGGGAGCGCTGAGGGCCGGGTCGCGGTCCATGGTCAGGGCCCGGCCGGGTGTCATGCCGCCAGGCTCGCCCCGAGCGCCAGCAGCGCGGGCAATCCCTGGATGACGAGGATGCGCCGGGACACCGTCGCCGCGCCGAACACCGCGGCGACGAGGACGCAGACGAGGAAGAACAGCCGCAGCGGTCCGGCCAGGGGCTCCGGCGCGAACAGGCTCCACGCGAGCCCCGCGGCGAGGAAGCCGTTGTACAGCCCCTGGTTCGCGGCGAGCGGCGCGGCCTGGACGGCGAACTCGGGCGTCGTCCGGAAGATTCGCCGGCCGGCAGGGCTCTTGAAGAGGAACATCTCCAGCACGAGGAATCCCAGGTGCTCGAGCGCGACGAACGCCACCAGCACGTTCCGGAGGAGGATCACGAGCGAGATGCTCGTCGCACCCGGGCATACCCGTCCAGGAGAACCGGCGTGGGGAACTTGCGCCGGGCCCCTGCATCTGGTTCTGACAGGGGAGACTTGATCGCCCCCTCCACCCCGCCGGCCGCTCCCGGGCTGGTCGCCGGCCTTGCCGCCGACGCGAGCCCGGGCGAATCCCTCGCGCCGTGGACCAGTCTCCGGATCGGCGGTCCGGCCGAGCTGCTGGTCCGGCCCCGGACGGGCGACTCCCTCGTCTCGGTGCTCTCCCGGGCGCGCGCGGAGGGGCTCGCCGTCCACGTCCTGGGCGGCGGTGCCAACACCCTGGTCGGCGACCTCGGCATCCGGGGCGTCACGGTCAAGCTCCCCCCGGACCTCTTCGCCGAGGAGGTTCAGCCCCTCGCCTCGGGCGGCGGGCTGGTGACGCTCGGGGCCGGGGCGGCGATCGTCCGGCTTCCCAACGTCATGCGCGCCCGCGGCTGGGTGGGCGCCGAGTTCCTCGCCGGTATCCCCGGGACCATCGGCGGCGCGGTCGCCATGAACGCCGGGACGAGGAACGGGGAGTGCGAGCGGGTCCTCGACGCGGTCGAGCTCGCGACCCCGGACGGCATCGGCTGGGTCCCCCGCAGCGCGCTCACCCTCCGCTATCGGTTCACCGAGCTGCCCGCGGGGGCCATCATCACCCGGGCGCGCTTCCGCCTCCCCGACGGTGACGTGCAGGCCTCGCGCGCCGCGATGGAGGCGGACCTCGGCTACCGCAAGCGCACCCAGCCCCTCAGCCAGCCGAACTGCGGCAGCGTCTTCACCAACCCGCCCGGCGACCACGCGGGTCGGCTCATCGACTCGGTGGGGTTGAAGGGCACGCGGCTCGGCGGCGCGCAGATCTCCACCTTGCACGCCAACTGGATCGTCAACCTCGGTGGGGCCCGCGCGGCCGAGGTGCTGGAGCTGATCGAGCGCGCGCAGGCGCGGGTGCGCGAGGCGACGGGCATCGTGCTCGTCCCGGAGGTGAAGCGGGTGGGAGCGTTCGCATGAAGGACAAGCGCATCGGTGTGCTGATGGGTGGCCTCTCCGTCGAGCGGGAGGTGAGCCTGCGCACCGGCGCCGGCGTCACCGCCGCGCTGCGGGGGCTCGGGTACCAGGTGGTGGAGATCGACGTGCAGAAGGACGTCGCCGACCGGCTCCGCGCCGAGCGCGTCGAGGTGGCCTTCATCGCCCTCCACGGCCGCTACGGCGAGGACGGCTGCATCCAGGGCCTGCTGGAGTCGATGTTCATCCCCTACACCGGCTCGGGCGTCCTGGCCTCCTCGGTGGGCATGGAGAAGGTCTTCGCCAAGCAGGTCTTCGTCGCCCACGGCATCCCCACCCCCGCCTACCGCGCCTTCGACGGCAGGGACCGCGCCCTGGCAGGCGTCGAGTCCTTGCCCTTCCCCTTCCCGGTGGTGGTGAAGCCCTCCCGGGAGGGCTCGAGCGTCGGAGTGCACATCGTCCACACCGAGGACGCCTATGCGGCCGCGGTGGAGGACGCGGCGCGGCTGGCCGGCTCGGTGCTGGTCGAGCAGTTCGTGAAGGGCCGCGAGGTGCAGGGGGCGGTGCTCGACGACGCCTCGCTCGGGGCCATCGAGATCGTCCCCACCCACGAGTTCTACGACTACGAGGCCAAGTACCAGGCCGGCAGCGGGACGCGGTACCTCTTCCCCGCGCCGCTCCCTCCCGACCAGTATGCGCGCGTGAACGACGTCTGCCTCGCCGCCCACCGGGCGCTGGGCTGCCGGGGAGCGACCCGCTCGGACGTCATCGTGACCCCGGAGGGCGAGGTGCAGCTCCTGGAGCTGAACACCATCCCCGGGATGACCCCCACCAGCCTGTTGCCGAAGATCGCCGCCGGGCAGGGCATCGACTACCCGCAGCTCTGCGAGCGCATCCTCCTCGGCGCCTCGCTCCAGGCCTAGCGGCGGAACCCCCCCGCACCGGCCTCTACAGGGCTGTGGTCGAAAACTGGCGGTGGGGCTGATCCGGGCCGAGCATGCCCCGGATCAGATGTCCGGAGTCCTCGCCTCCAGGAACCGGCGCCGCCGCGCCGACGGCGCAGCTTCCCGTGCCTCCAGTGGCCGGACGGTCCTTCGCGGCCTGGGAGTCCTCGGGGCCCTCGTCTCGCTCGCCTGGGTCGGCCTCCAGCTCGACGCCTGGGCCGCCAGCTCGCCCCACTTCGCCCTGCGGACGGTCAAGATCCAGGGCCTCCGCCGGGCCACCGAGGGGGAGCTGCTCCGGCTGGCCGGAATCGCCCCGGGGACCAACCTCTGGGCACTGGACGCAGCCACGGTCGCCCAGACCATGTCCGGCCACCCGTGGGTGCGGACCGTCGAGGTCACCCGCAGCCTGCCCGACACGCTCCAGCTCCGGATCGAGGAGCGCGCGCCCGTGGCCCTCGCCTCGCTGGGCGACCTCTACGTCGTCGACGCCGAGGGCGCTCCGTTCAAGCGCGTGTCCTCCGCCGAGACCCTGGACCTGCCGCTGCTCACCGGGCTCACCCGCGAGCGGGCGGAGAAGGACCCCGCAGGCACCGCCGCCCGCCTCCGGGAAGGGCTGGCGGTCGCCGATGCGTACCAGCGCGTGTTCGAGCGGCCTCGGCTCTCCGAGGTCCAGATCGGCGAGGCGGGCTACGAGCTGGTCACCGTCGACGGCGTCCGGGTGGTGCTCGGACGCGACGACCTGGACGGTCAGCTCCGGCGGCTCCAGCGGGTCCGGGACGAGCTGCAGCACCGGGGGCTCGCCGCCGCCGCCATTCACCTCGAGAACCGCGTCCGGCCCGGCTGGGTCGCGGTGCAGGTCCAGCCCGGCGCCACGGCGCCCCGCCAATAGGCGAGAAGGGACGGAAGTCACATGGCGAAGCAGAAGGGTGGGGAGATCGTCGTCGGCCTGGACATCGGCACGACGAAGATCTGCGCCATCGTCGGGGAGCTCACCGAGAACGGCATCGACATCATCGGCATCGGCAGCCATCCCTCGAAGGGGCTGCGCAAGGGCGTGGTGGTGAACATCGAGGCCACCGTGGCCTCCATTCGCCGCGCGGTCGAGGAAGCCGAGCTGATGGCCGGGTGCGAGATCACCACCGTCTACACCGGCATCGCCGGCGGCCACATCAAGGGCTTCAACAGCCAGGGCATCGTCGCGGTGAAGGACAAGGAGGTCCGCGAGGCGGACATCACCCGCGTCATCGACGCCGCGAAGGCCGTCGCCATCCCGATGGACCGGGAGGTCATCCACGTCCTCCCCCAGGAGTTCATCATCGACGACCAGGGCGGCATCAAGGAGCCGCTCGGGATGGCCGGGGTCCGCCTCGAGGCCAAGGTGCACATCGTGACCGGCGCGGTGTCCAGCGCGCAGAACATCGTGAAGTGCGCGAACCGCACCGGGCTCAACGTCGCGGACATCGTGCTCCAGCCGCTGGCCTCCAGCGAGGCGGTGCTGGGGGAGGACGAGAAGGAGCTCGGGGTCTGCCTGGTGGACATCGGCGGCGGCACCACCGACATCGCCATCTTCTCCGGCGGGAGCATCGCCCACACCGCGGTCATCGCCCTCGGCGGGAACAACCTCACCTCGGACATCGCCATCGGGCTCCGCACGCCGGCGCACGAGGCCGAGCGAATCAAGCAGCGCTACGGCTGCGCGATGGCGTCGATGGTGGACAAGGACGAGACCATCGAGGTGCCGTCGGTGGGCGGCCGGCAGCCGCGGATCATCGGGCGGCAGATCCTGTGCGAGATCCTCGAGCCCCGCGTGGAGGAGATCTTCCAGCTCGTCCACCGCGAGATCCAGAAGTGCGGCTTCGAGGATCTCCTCGCGAGCGGCGTGGTCATCACCGGCGGCTCCACGCTGCTCGCCGGAATGCCCGAGCTGGCCGAGGAGGTCCTCGGACTTCCCGTGCGGCGGGGGATGCCGCGGGGCATCGGCGGCCTGGTGGACGTGGTGAAGAGTCCCATGTACGCCACCGGCGTGGGCCTGGTGGTCTACGGCGCCCGGCACACCGACCGCCGCCTCTTCCGGATCCGCGAGGACAACGTCTACCGGAAGGTCCGCGGCCGGATGCGGGAGTGGCTGGAGGAGATCTTCTAGGCAACGCAGCCCCGCTACAGGGCTGTGTCGAAAACTTGCGGGGGCGATGCTCGGGCCGATGATGACCCGGATCAGGCCCGTGGGGCCTGCGGGACGAGGGAATGGACAACTACGATCAGAGCAAGCAGGCCGCGAAGATCCGGGTGGTGGGCGTGGGTGGGGCGGGCTGCAACGCGATCAACACCATGATCGCGGCCGCTCTCGACCGGGTGAACTTCGTCGCGGCGAACACCGACATCCAGGCCCTCGCGGCCAACGACGCGGCCACCAAGATCCAGATCGGCGAGACGATCACCAAGGGCCTTGGCGCCGGCGCCAACCCCGAGGTCGGCCGTCAGGCGGCGCTGGAGAGCAGGGACGAGATCGCGCACGCCCTGGAGGGCGCGGACATGGTCTTCGTCACCGCCGGCATGGGCGGCGGTACCGGGACCGGCGCGACGCCGGTGATCGCCGACATCGCCCGCTCGCTCGGAGCCCTCACCGTGGCGGTGGTGACCAAGCCCTTCCACTTCGAGGGGAACAAGCGGCGCAAGCAGGCCGAGGCCGGGCTGATCGAGCTGAAGGCCGCGGTGGACACGCTGATCACCATCCCCAACCAGCGGTTGCTCGGGCTGGGCGGTCAGTCGATGCCGCTGCTCGAGACGTTCAAGATGGCCGACGAGGTGCTGCTCAACGCCGTACAGGGCATCAGCGACCTCATCCAGTACCACGGCTACATCAACGTCGACTTCGCCGACGTGAAGACCATCATGAGCGACCGGGGGCATGCGCTGATGGGCACCGGCCGCGCCTCGGGGGAGAAGCGCTCGGTCACCGCGATGCAGCAGGCGATCAGCTCGCCGCTCCTGGAGGACGTCCAGATCGACGGGGCCACCGGGCTCCTGATCAACATCACCGGCGGCCGGGACATGACGCTCCAGGAGGTCAACGAGGCGCTGACCCTGGTGCACGACGCGGCGGACGAGGAGGCGGAGATCATCTTCGGCAGCCTCATCGACGAGAACGTCGCCGACGAGGTGAAGATCACCATCATCGCCACCGGCTTCTCGCATCGCGGCGCCGAGGTCCGCCGTCAGCCGCCGGCGGTGACGCACGTCCCGACCCGTCAGGCCGCCGCCGCTCCAGCGGAGACGGTGGTGCTCGGGCCAGTCCGCGCCCCCCGCGCCACGACTCCCGAGCCGAAGCCACTCGCGCCGACCCGTCCGCACAAGGAGCCGTCACTCCCGCTGGACGAGGATCAGTTCGACATCCCGACCTTCCTGCGCCGGCAGGGACAGGGCGACCTCTAGGGCGGGCCTCGCTCAGGCCGTGCCGGACGAGCGGTACCGGTACATCCGCTGCCGGTGGCTGGAGCCGTCGAGCGCCGCGAAGAGGTGCCCGCGGAAGACCATCACCAGGTGCAGCAGCGCCCCCTCGATGACCGGGGTGATGATCTGGTCTCCAAGCCTCCCGAGCATCGCCAGCGGAGCGGGCGGCAGGTAGTACCAGACCGCGAGGATGGCCAGATTCGGGATGCCCCACTCGATCCAGTTGTCCTGGAGGAACTTGACCGATCGCTGGATCGTCTCGATCCCGCCGCGCGTCCCCCGCTGGTAGATGACCTCCGGTGAGGCGTTCAGGAGGATGAGGGCGGCCCATTTGAGCAGCTCGCCGAAGTCGAAGCTCGAGCGAGGAACGAGAAGCTCGATCAGCAGCGAGGCGATCCAGAAGACGAACATCAGATTTGCGATGGACCAGAAGTAGGCGCCGAAGCTCCGGCCGAACTCGTCCAGCTTGACCGTCGACTTGGCGACCACCTCTCCCAGAAAGTACAGGTAGCAGCTCGCGGCTGCGGCCCACACCGCCCAGACGACGAACGAACCGAGGCGTCCGAGAGCGCCGATCACCAGCGCCGAAACGAACTGATTCGCCTCCAGCACCGCGATGGGCAGCAGGAGCGTCCAGGCGTTCTTCCCGATGCCGGCCAGGGCCTGCCGGAACGCGTCGGCGTAGATGCGGAGGTACACGGTCAGGACGTTCATGGGACGGCCCGGACCATGTCATCCGAGGCAGCACCATGCCACCCTGATGCTTGCCCCGCCGCAGCCCGGCGTGGCAGCGTGCGCCGCCCGACGCCGCCATGTTCCGCTCGCTGCTCATCGCCAACCGGGGAGAGATCGCCCGCCGCATCGGCACCGTTGCCCGTGCCATGGGCCTCCGCACCATCGCCGTCTACTCGGACGCGGACGCCCAGGCGCCCTTCGTCAAGGAGGCCGACCGGGCGGTGCGCCTCGGGCCGCCTCCTCCGAAGGACAGCTACCTGAACGTCGAGGCCCTGATCCGGGCGGCGAAGGAGACCGGCGCCGAGGCCGTGCACCCGGGCTACGGCTTCGTGTCGGAGAACGCCGAGTTCGCCCGCGCCTGCACCGAGGCGGGCATCGTCTTCGTCGGCCCGCCGCCGGAGTCCATGGCGCGGATGAAGGACAAGGCACAGGCCCGGGCGCTCGCCAAGGGCGCGGGCGTCCCGGTGGTTCCGGGCAGCGACGGCGTGGTCGCCGACCTCGGCGGAGCGAGCGCGGCGGCCGAGCGCATCGGCTTCCCGCTGCTGGTCAAGGCGGCCGGCGGCGGCGGCGGCATCGGAATGGCCGTGGCCGGCTCCCAGCCCGAGCTGGAGAAGGCCTTCCGCGCCTGCGCCGACCGGGCCCGCTCGGCCTTCGGCCGCGACGCCGTGTACCTCGAGCGCTACTTCCCGGCCCCGCGGCACATCGAGGTGCAGATCCTCGGGGACACCCAGGGCAACCTGCTCCACCTCCTGGAGCGCGAGTGCAGCATCCAGCGCCGCCACCAGAAGGTGGTCGAGGAGGCGGGGAGCCCGCTGTTTCTCGAGGGCAAGAACCCGGCGCTCCTCCGGGGGATGACCGAGGCAGCGCTCGCCGCGGCCCGTGCCTTCGGGTACGCGAACGCCGGAACGGTGGAGTTCCTGGTCTCCGACGGCGAGTTCTTCTTCATCGAGATGAACGCCCGGCTCCAGGTGGAGCACCCGGTCACCGAGCTCACCACCGGGGTGGACCTCATCGGCTGGCAGCTGAGGATCGCCTCGGGCGAGCGCCTCACGCTGAAGCAGGAGGAGATCCGGCGCCTCGGCCATGCGCTCGAGTTCCGCATCTACGCCGAGGACCCGGTGCGCTTCCTGCCCAGCCCCGGCCCGCTGAGCGTGTTCCGTCCGCCCGAGGGCGAGGGCATCCGCGTCGACGCAGGCTACGCCGAGGGTGGGGTGGTGACGCCGTACTACGACCCGCTGCTCGCCAAGCTCATCGTCTCGGGCAAGACGCGCGAGGAGGCCATCCGCCGCTCCGACGACGCGCTCCAGCGCTTCGACATCCAGGGACTGAAGAACAACGTCCCGCTCCACCTCCGCATCGTGCGAGACCGCGCCTTCCAGGAGGGCGCGCTCGACACCCACTTCCTGGAGCACCACGCCAGGCCCTGACCGAGGAGCCCCCGACGATGGACGTCCCCGCGCACATCACCGGCACCGTGTGGAAGGTCGAGGTCTCGGTCGGCCAGAAGGTGGCCGCCGGCGACGTTCTGGTGATCCTCGAGTCGATGAAGATGGAGATGCCGATCGAGGCCCCCGAGCCCGGCACGGTGAAGGAGATCCGCTGTCAGCCCAGCCAGCCGGTGAACGAGGGCGACGTGCTGGTCGTGCTGACGCCGTGACGCCGGACGGCCGCCTCGAGCGGTCCTGGTTGCCCGGCGGTGTCCGGGTGTTGACGCTGGAGCGGCCGCAGCGGCGCAACGCGCTGACCCCCTTCCTCCTGGACGCCATCGCCGAGGCGCTCGCGCCCGATCCGTCGGTGCGCGCGCTGATCCTGGAGGCAAGGGGGCCGGCGTTCTGCGCGGGCTACGACCTCGCGCAGCTCGGCGAGGACGCGGCCGCCGCCCGCTCGCCGGACGCGCGCATCCAGGAGGTGCTGGCGATGCTCGAGGCGCATCCCGCCCCGAGCGTGGCGGTGGTGCACGGAGCCGCCTTCGGGGCGGGGTGCGAGCTGGCCTGCGCCTGCGACTTCCGCGTCGGGACGCCGGACACGGTGCTCTGCATGCCCCCGGTGCGGCTCGGGGTGGTCTACGCGCCCGATGGGGTGTGGCGGGTGGCCCGGCTCGCGGGAGTCCAGCGCGCCCGCTGGATGTTCCTCACCGCGGCCGAGATCGGAGCCGACGAGGCGCTCGCCTGGGGGCTGCTCGACCTTGTCGCCGACGACGCGCAGGCACGCGCGCACGCCCTGGCCACGACCCTCGCCTCGGGCGCGCCGCTCGCCATGACCGGGCTTCGCAGGACGCTGCGGGCGATCGGCCAATCGCCGATCGATCCCGCCGAACGGGCCGAGCTGGAGGCGCTCCGGGCGGAGGCCTTCGCCTCGGAGGACGCGGTCGAGGCGCGGACCGCGATGCGAGAGAAGCGGCCGCCGCGGTGGAAGGGGCGCTGAGGGCGCATCGAACCCGAGCGTCAGACCGCCGCGACGCAGTCGATCTCGATGTCGAACTTGAACGGCCAGCCAGGCACGGGAATGTACATGCGCGCCGGCGGATCCTTCGGGAAGTACCGGGCGTAGATCGCGTTGACCGTCGCGAAGGCCTCGGCCGAGGTGCAGTACACCGTGCACCGGAGAACCTTCTCCAGCGACGAGCCCGCAGCCTCGACACAGCGCTTCAGCTGCTCGAGGACGACCTCCGTCTGGCGCTCCAGGGGCGCATTCACGATCTCGCCCGTCTCGAGATCGAACGGCGGAAGACCCGAGACGTAGATCGTCTCGCCGTGACGGATCACCACCGAGGTGGGTGTCTTCCGTCGCTCCAGGAACGTGGACAGCGGCTCCACGCGGATGACCTCTCGCTTCATCGCCTGCCTCCTTCCGGACGTCACCTCGCCGGTTGGGGGGGAGAATGGGCACGAGGCGGCCCCGCTCGTTTCGGCGCGGACCGAAGCGTCCGCCTCAGGCGCCGCCGAACAGCTCCGCCATCCGCAGCCGGAGCGCCGACGCGATCTTGTACAGCGAGCTGATCGACGCGCTCGACTCCGCGCGCTCGATCTGGCTCAGGAGCGACACCGAGAGGCCGGTCCTCCGCGCGAGCTGCTTCAGCGTCAGCTCCTGGGACTTGCGCGCCTCGCGGATGGTCCTCCCGATGGCCCGGTGCAGCTCGGCCTCCGGGTCCTTGGAGAGCCCCTTCTTCGCCAGCGCCCCCTCGACCGCCGCCAGCAGCTCCTCCGGCTCGACCGGCTTCTTCACGTAGTCGGACGCCTGCGCCTTGAGCGAGGCGACGGCGGTCTCCACCGCCGGGTGCGCGGTGGCCACGATGACCGCGATGTCCGAGTCGTAGCCGCGGATCTTCTCCAGCAGCTCGGTTCCGGACATCTGCGGCATCATCATGTCCAGGATGACGAGGTGAAAATCCTCCGCCCGCAGTCGGTCCATCACCTGGGTCGGATCCGTCAGCGCAACGACCTCGTAACCCGCCTTCGTCAGCAAGAGCTGCAGGTAGTCGCCGGTCTCCTTCTCGTCGTCGACCACCAGGATGCGGATCTGCATCGCCCCTCCTAGCGCTGCGGAATCGCGCTGGAGGCCCTAGCCTTCTTCTCGGCGTCCGAATCCTCAAGGAATTTCTTCACCCTGGGCACGGCCGGGTCGTCGGCCGAAGCCAGCCCGAGGAACCGTCGGTAGTGGGACTCGGCCCGGCCGGTGTCTCCGGCCCGGGCGTAGGAGGTCGCGAGCATCAGGTGGCATCGGGCGTGGTTCCGGTCGAGCGCGAGGCACCGCTGGAACCGGCCCGCCGCCTCGCCGACGTTCCCGCCGTCGTAGAGCGCCTTCCCCTCCCGGTAGAGGCGCTCCACGTCGGCGGCCGTCGCGGCCCGGGCCGGGGGCTTCCGGGGAGCCTTCAGGGCGGCGGAGATCTCCGCCCGGAGCTCCGTCACCTCCGGCGCCCAGGCGCGGCTGTTCCGGGCCGGCTCGAGCCTCTTCAGCGCCACCGATGCCCGACCCAGCTCGAGCTCCCTGCGCGCGCTCTTCACCGCCCGGCCCGCGGTCGCCTCCGCCCGCCAGGTGCGTCGGAGGGTCTGGACCTCGGTCTGGTACGCACGGTCCCGGACGGAGGCCAGGAGCCGCAGGGCGCGGTCGAAGTCGCGTGCCTCGGCCGTCGCCCGGGCCGCGGCCATCCACTCGGTCGCCGTGCTCGGCCGCGCCGCAGGCACCGTCGGAGGAGTCAGCTCGAGGGGAGGCGGCTCGACCGGCGACGGCGGCGGAGGCTCGGCCACCACCTCGGGGGTCGGCGGAGGCGGCACCGCAGTACGCGCCCGTGACGTGTCGGCTTCGCGGCCGCGCACCAGGAGGGCGAAGCCCAGCCCCAGGACCAGCCCGACGACCATGACCCCCAGCGCCCGACGTGACCGGCGAGCGGGCGGAGGAAGCTCCGCCACGGGCGGCTCGGCGCCGTCCGCGACGGTCACCACCAGCGGGTGCGGAGCCGTGTCCGCCAGCACGTCGCTTCGCAAGGCGGCCGGCGCCTCGGGAGCGGCGGTCTGCGACAGGGGCTCCTCCAGCGGCATCCCGTCCGGCCGGAGCGCGACCTCGTAGTCACCGATGCGGAAGAGGTCCCCGTCTCCCAGGCGGACCGGCTCGCTGATGCGCACCCCGTTCACCAGCGTGCCGTTGGCGCTTCTGAGGTCCTCGAGCAGGACCGCGCCGTCCCGCTGGACCAGGCGAGCGTGCCGGCGAGAGACGTTCCGGTCGGGGAGGTGGACGAGGTTGTCCTCTCGCCGCCCGATGGTGATCTCGTCGCGGTCGAGGGGAACCTCCCGGCGGCACCCCTCGTCGTCCTCGATCACCAGCTTCATGGGTCCACCAGGCCCCTCCCCGGCCAGGGGCCCATGCTACAAGGCGCGGCCGCATGAACGTGAGGGAAGGTGAGGCGCTCCAGCCCGGCATTGCCGAGGCTCTCTTCGGTGATCGCGTCCTCCGACATCCGTGGGTCCGCCGGCTGCTCGCGATCGACGCCGAGCGTCGGCTGATCGGGATGTCGTTGCTGGTCGGAGCACTGGTGTTCATTCCCTACGTGGGGGCCGTCGGGCTGTGGGACCCCTGGGAGTCCCACTACGGCGAGGTCGCCCGGGAGATGATCGCCCGGAACGACTACGTCCATCCCTACTGGGAGAGCAGCTGGTTCTTCTCGAAGCCGCCGCTCACCATGTGGATGGACGTGCTGGGCATGGCCCTGGTCGGGACGAACCGGACCGCCGGAAAGCTCCCCCTCTACACCGAGTGGGCCATGCGGACGCCCTTCGTCCTCCTCGTGCTCGCCTCGCTGGCCCTGCTCGCCGTCGCCCTGGGCCGGACCGTCAATCGACGGGTGGGGCTGGCCAGCACGGTGGTGCTCGCCACGATGCCCCTCTTCTTCCTCGTGACCCGCCAGGTGGTCACCGACACGCCATTCGTCGCCTGCCTCATCGCCGCGATGGCCTGCGCCATCATCGGCCTGTTCGACGAGCGCACCACCCACCGCACGGCCTGGTGGATGGCGTTCTACGTCTTCTGCGGCCTCTCGACGCTGGCCAAGGGGCTGCTCGGCGTGGGGCTGCCGGCGGTCATCCTCCTCGGCTACGCGCTGGCCTGCGTCTTCCCCTGGGACGCGGCGGGGCGGAGCGCGCACTGGCAATGGCTCACCCGCTCCGGGTTCCGCGCGGAGGTCCGGGAGGGGAAGCAGCCGATGCCGGCGCTCTTCGCCGAGATGGGCCGGATGCGGCTCCTCACCGGCATCGCCGTGTTCTTCGCCGTCGCCGGCCCCTGGTACGCCGTGATGTCCGCCTTCCCCGAGGTGGACAACGAGGGGAAGACGTTCTTCTACCGGTTCTTCATCCACGACCACCTGAATCGCCTCTTCGAGGGCGTGCACACCACCACCCCCGGCGGCTCGTTCGTCTACTTCATCGAGCAGGGCGGCTACGCGCTCTTTCCGTGGGTGGCGCTGCTGCCCGGGGCCCTGGCAGCGGTCTCTCCGATGCGTCTGCGCGGACTGGACGTGCGGAGCAGGGTGGCCTTCATCGCCCTGGTCTGGACGCTCTTCAGCTTCCTCCTGATGGACGCCTCGGCAACCAAGTTTCACCACTACTTCCTCCCGGTGATGCCGGGGGTGGCGATCCTGGTCGCCCTGTTCCTGGACCAGCTCTGGGACGAGGGGCCCGCGGCATGGGCCATCCCGCTGCTGCTCGGGGCGGTGCTGTTCTTCCTCGTGGCGAAGGACCTCGCGAACACGCCCAAGGACTTCACCGATCTCTTCGTCTACAACTACGACCGGACCTACCCCCACGAGCTGGACACCCGTCCGGTGATCTTTGGCTGGTCGCGCCGGCCGCTCAGGAGCGGGGACCTGGTCGCGGCGGTCCTCCTCGCGGTCGGCGCATGGATGACGGTGGGAGCTGGAGGCGCGGATCGCGCCGACCGTTTTCGCACCCGGATGCCCGGGCTCCTGGTGGGGGCGGTGGGACTCACCGCGCTCGGGACGACCAGCATCGAGACGCTGGCCAGCCCGCTGACCCTCCTCGGGTGCCTGGCGCTCGGAGCGGCTGCCCTCGTGCTCTGGGGCGCGCTGAGCGGACCGTCGCCGCACCGCCGCTCGGCGATCGAGGTCGCGGTGGTCGCAGCCGTCGTCGGCGTGCTCCTGCTCGTCGTTCCGGCCGTCGCCCCCCGGACGAACCTGCTGGCGGTCAATCTCCGGACGCCGGTGAACGTGAAGATGGGGATGATCTGGGCCTTCACCCTCGGCGGGGTGGCGGCGGCGCTGGGAGCTCTGCGCAACTCCCGGACCGGGCTGGTGGGAAGTCTCGGAGCGCTCGCCCTCGGGTTCGCGCTCTGGTTCAGCTGGAGCCACTGGGTGGACCTGAGCCACCACTGGACGCAGCGCGATCTCTTCTGGCGCTACTACGATCGCCGCGCTCCCGGCGAGCCGATCGTGGCGTACATGATGGACTGGAAGGGCGAGACCTTCTACAGCAAGAACACGGTCAAGCAGATCAAGGACAGCCCGGCGCGCATGGCCGCGTTCGCGAACCTGCCCGGCCGGAAGTGGGCACTGGTCGAGCACCCGCGCCTCGGGTTGCTGCGTCAGGCCATCGGCCCGGATCACCGCATCGAGCAGGTGGACCGGGACCTCAACGTGAAGTTCGTCCTGGTCACCATCGATTGAGCCGCATCGAGGTCCGCTCCCTCTGCAAGAACTTCGGTCCGCGCACCGCGGTGGAGGGACTCGACTTCGACGTCGCAGCGGGTGAGGTCTTCGGGCTCCTCGGCCCCAACGGCGCGGGGAAGACCACCACCGTGCGGATCCTGACCGGGCTGCTGCGTCCAACCTCCGGGCAGGCGACGGTGTGCGGTGTGCCGCTCGACGGCGACGGGGAGATGCTCCGCTCCCGGGTGGGGCTCCTCACCGAGCAGCCCGGGCTCTACGACCGCCTCACCGCGCGGGAGAACCTGCGCTTCTTCCTCAAGCTCCACCACCGCGACACGCCCGATTCGTGGGAGGCCGCTCGGAGGTGGATGCAGCGCTTCGGCCTCGGGGGGCGTGAGGACGACAAGTGCGGCAACTTCAGCAAGGGGATGCGGCAGAAGCTGGCGCTCATCCGGGCGCTGCTGCACGACCCCCAGGCGCTGTTCCTCGACGAGCCCACCAGCGGGCTGGATCCGGAATCTGCCCGGGCCGTGCGCGAGGCGGTCGGTGAGCTGGCCGCGGAGGGGCGCACCGTCGTGCTCTGCTCGCACAACATGGCCGAGGTGGAGCGCCTCTGCGCCCGGGTGGCGGTGGTCAAGGGGCGCCTGCTCGCGGTGGGGACCGTTCCCGAGCTGCGCCGGCAGACCGGGCTGGTGGAGATCCACGTCGAGGGGAGCGCGGGCGCCGCGGGCGAGGCGCTGGGGCCCGTGGTCCCGCCCTGCGTCTGGGTCGCCGAGGGGCACGTGCTCCGGGTCACGCTCGCCGGCGGCGTGAGCATCCCCGACGTGGTGGCACTGCTGGCCGGAAGCCGGGTCCGGATCCACGCGGTGCTTCCGGCGCAGCGCGCGCTCGAGGACGTGTACCTCGAGCTCACCCGCGGCAGCGAGACGGAGGCCACGTGAGCTTTCGCCTGCACCGTGCGCTCGCCGTGACCTGGAAGGAGGCCCTCGACCTCCGGAACAATCCCGGGCTCCTGGCGAGCATGCTCGCGCTGCCCGCGGTGCTCGTGCTCGTGCCCACCGGAGTGGTCTGGGCCTGGCTCCGGCACCCCGACATCGTGACCTTCCGCTCGATGGCGCTGTACTACGACCCGACGCTGCCGCTGAACGCCGACCCGGTGCGGTTCATGGTCGACAAGCTGGTGGCGGACTGGTTCGGCATCTTCCTGCTCATGCCCGTCTTCGTCCCCATCCTCATCTCGTCGCAGAGCGTGGCCGGGGAGAAGGAGCGCCGCACGCTGGAGCCCCTCCTGGCCGCGCCGGTGAGCGCGTCGGAGCTGCTGCTGGGCAAGAGCCTCGCCTCCGTTGTCCCTGCGGTGGCCATCACCTGGCTGTCCTTCGCCGTGTTCGTGGTGGCGGTGGACGCCGTCGCCTGGCCGCTGGTGCAGGGTCCGGTCCTGCCGAACGGGATGTGGCTCTTCGGCGTCGGGGTGGTCGCGCCGCTGTTCGCCTTCCTCGGGAACGGGCTCGCGGTGCTCGTCTCGGCGCGCGTGGGCGAGGCCCGGCTCGCGCAGCAGCTCTCGGCGCTCGTCGTGCTCCCGTTGATGGGGCTCGTCGGAGGTCAGCTCGCCGGGTGGATACGCGCCGGCACGGGGTACTACGCGCTGCAGGGCGCGGTGGTCCTGGTGCTCGACATCCTCCTGGTCCGGGCGAGCGTCCGGCTGTTCGACCGCGAGCGGCTCGTCAGCAGGTGGACCTGACCGGGGCTCGCAACGTCCCGTCCTCCTGTGCGATCCTCGTGGCACGGAAGGCGCAAGGAGCAATCCCGCCGCCCACGCCCCGTGATCAGCGACGAAGGTCCCTCCGGGAGGTTCGCCTTGGGTCTGTTCGATGCATTGAAGGGTGAGGCGCAGCGCAACTTCATCGCCCGCGCCGACGCCGCGAAGAACGACATCATCTATGCCTATCCGGAGCGGAACGTCCGGATGATGACCCAGCTCACCGTCGGCGCGGACGAGGTCGCCATCTTCGTCAAGGACGGCCAGGTGCAGGGGAGGCTCGGGCCGGGGCGTCACACGCTGGAGACCCAGAACATCCCGTTCATCGGACGCCTGGTGGAGGCGGCCACCGGCGGGAACCTTTTCGTCGCGGAGATCTACTTCGTCGGCCTGCGCGAGTTCCCGGGGGTGAAGTTCGGCGGGCCCATCGGCGACGTCCGCGACCCCGAGACCGGCCTCGGCATCGGCACGATGGTGTACGGGGACTTCTCGGTGAAGGTGACGGAGCCGGAGAAGCTCATCCTCGGCCTGGTGGGTCTGCGGCGGACCAGCAACGAGGAGTTCCTCGCCTGGTTCAAGAGCCAGGTGCTCAAGGTCGTGCGCGACCGGATCGCCGAGCTGCTGGTGAAGAAGAAGTGGCCGTTGCTCGACGTGACGTCAGGCGCGTACACCGAGGAGATCGAGCAGGACGTCATCGCCGGCTTCAAGCCGCACGTGGACGGCTACGGGCTCACCATCGTCCGGATGGGCAACTTCACCGTCTCCATCAAGGACGAGGACGAGGCGACCCTGAAGCGCCTGACCAAGGACACCGCCTACAGCAAGCTCGCCGGGGGCTTTCAGCAGTACGCGCAGGGCCAGGCGATGCTCGGGGCGGCGGAGGGCATGGCCAAGGGCGGGGAGGGTGGTGGCGGCGCGGCGCTGCAGGGCGCGGGGCTCGGTGTCGGCTTCGGGATGGCGCAGGCGTTCCAGCAGGGTCAGCAGCAGCGGCCGCCCGCGGCTCCGGCACCGGTGGCGGCGGGCGGAACGGCCTGCCCGAACTGCGGCACGCCGGGCACCGGGAAGTTCTGCGGCAACTGCGGACAGCCCCTCGCGCCGGTGGCGAGGAAGTGCACCGAGTGCGGCTCGGACCTCGGGCCGGGCGCGAAGTTCTGCGGGAACTGCGGGAAGCCCGTCGGGGGCTGAGCTCCCGGCGAGCGACCGCGGGAGTGAGGGAGTCCAAGGTTCGAGACCATCCAGCTCTCGAACCCGGCCGGCGCGTGCTGCCCGGATCCGACGGGTTTGGACACCATCGTGCTCAGGCCGTAGGGCCGGGCCTCGGTCACCTCGTGCCCGGGGTCTCGCCGCCTGCGCCTCGAGGCGGATCTGCCGGAGCCGGCTTCACCGCTGCCGGAGCGACGGCAGGACCGACCGTGGCACCCGCCGGCTCCGCGGCGCTCGACGGTGCGGGCGATGGGCTCGCCGGAGCGCTCGGCGCCGGGGACTGGCCTTCCGGCCCGGTTCCCGACAGCCGCGGGACGATCCCCGCCACGAACGCGTCCGGCGAGACTCCCTTGTCGCCGAGGGCCCGGGCCAGCCCATCGGCATCGAGCGCGTTCCCCGGCGCCAGCAGCGGCTTCAGGATCTCGCCCGCGCCCGGAGCCTCCCACCACCGCGGGCCGAGCTTTCGCACCAGCGCCGACCGGATCTGCGCCGCGAGCAGCCACCCGCGCAGGTAGTCCGCGGCCCCGAGCGTCGACTCCTGGTCGAGCGTGAGCCGGGCCTCGTCCTGCGCGGTGCCCGGCAGCCCGTAGGCGCGGTCCATCGTCGACCGGTACGCGGCGTGGACGTCGGCGCCCGGACGCGAGGCCGCGACGTTGAACAGCACCTTGCCCGCCGCGCGGCGCACGAGGAAGAGCTCCTGCACGCTCACCCCCTGGATCCACGCGCGGCTGGCATCGGCCGAGAGCCCCGACCGCTCGAGCCAGGCCGGCTCGGTCGTGAGCGACTCGAGCAGCGCGGCGAAGGCCTCGGCGTTGGTGCGGTTCCCGAGCTTCCCCAGCTCGAAGCGGCGCTCCTGGGTGAAGGCGTCGTGCACCGCGTGGCCGAACTCGTGCAGCGCGCTCCGCTGGTCCCGGGCCCCACCCATGGGCTTGAGAGAGATGCGCACGTCCGTCGGGACCACCACCCCCAGCACCAGCCCCCGGGGGTTCTTCTTCGGCGAGTCTCCGGCGTCGAGCGTCACCGTCTTCAGCGCCGCGGGGTCCAGCTGCAGGGGGCCGAGGGTGCTGCGGATTCGCGAGATCACCTCGGCCCGCTTGAAGCCCTCGGTGGGCGGCAGCCGCACGAGCCGCGGCAGGTCCTGCCGTCCGATGCGGTCCAGGGGCAGCTGGAGCTCCCGCTGCGCCAGCCGGCTCACCACGCCGGTCCAGGCCTCCTGCGTCCGGGTCAGCACCGCGTCGGCGAGCGCCCCGAGCTGCTCCGGCGTGGCCTCCCTCAGCTCCGTCGTCCAGGCGATCGGGTCGAGGTTCAGGGTGGGGAGGAGCTCGGCCGCCCGCGCGCCACGGCGCTCGACGAGCGCGGAGACCTTCTGCACCGCCGGGGTTGCCGCCTCGTAGATCTGCTTGCGCCGCAGCGCGCTCTTCTCCGAGGCCAGGATGGACTCGAGGTTCCGGTAGGGCCGGTCGGTCCCGGCCACCTGGAAGGTCAGCGACTGCTCCAGGCTGGCGATGGCGTCGGACACGTCGGCGAGCT
>Ga0310810_10000536_pt1 | contig 38424 bp, 34 predicted proteins | sample NCmetagenome_FD_207641 | JGI IMG/M metagenome (GOLD analysis project Ga0310810, IMG submission 207641) | Soil microbial communities from experimental microcosm in Duke University, North Carolina, United States - NC | ecosystem: Engineered > Artificial ecosystem > Soil microcosm > Unclassified ...
CGATACTGGAGACCTGCCGAGGGAATGGACATTGCTTGTCGAGCCCCAAACGGGTTCGGGACCCATGGTAGTAACCGAAATACCAAGCCAGGGCTCGCTTCAGATGCCTCGCGTTCAGGATGACGAAATGGTTCAAGCAGTCTCTTCGTATCGAGCCGATCAGGCGTTCGGCGTAGGGGTTCTGCCAGGGACTGCGGGGCGCGGTGAGTACTTCTTCAGTGCCCATTGATGCGATGCGCAGACGGACGTCGTCGCCGTAGATCCTATCCCGATCGCGAATGAGATATTTCGGCGCATCCCGATCAGCGAAAGCCTCGACGATCTGCTGGGATGTCCAGGCCGCGGTGGGATGCTCGGTCACATTGAAATGCAGCACCTGGCGACGACGATGTTCCAGCACGATGAATACGAACAGCACCCGCATGGTGACCGTGGGCACGGTAAAGAAATCAATCGACACCATTTGGCCGATGTGGTTGTGAAGAAACGTCTTCCAGGTCTGATTCGGCGGCCGGCGGAGTGTGCGGAGAATTCGGGAGACCGTGCGCTCGGAGATCCGGATGTCGAGCATCTTCAATTCTCCGTGAAGCCTCGGCGCACGCCACAGCGGATTGGCTGCCACCATTCGCTCGATGAGCCGGCGTATCTCGACCGCGGTCGCGGGTCTGCCGCCGCGCCGACGGCCCACCCTGGACAGACGCGCCCAGAACTTCCGGAAGCGCTCGCGCTGCCAGCGAACGACCGTGTCGGCCTGAACGTAGAGCAGCGGGCCGCGCCAGTTGCGCCAAACCCCAGACAAACCGACCCAGAACAGCCTATCCCAGCAGGTCAGCATCGGTCGTTTCCGCTTTCGCCGAAAGGCTGCCAGCTGCAGACGGAGAGCAGTGTTCTCGATCGCAACGGCTTGGTGACCGCTCAGCACAAGTCGAACGAATCGTATTACAGACAAAAGAAAGGCTGGCATGTGTCCCGATTGTTCGCCTTCATCCGCTTTGAAGTCAACCTGCTACGGGTGGATGGAATAATGGCGAAGGAGAGGTTGTAGCACGAGCTCGTCGCCGATGATTTGAGAGAGCAACAAGCGCGCGAACAGGCAATGCGGCGCCATGAAGCCCAACTCGACCGGCTTGGGGGACGACTCGACATTCTCTATGAAGATCGGCTGGATGGGCGAATCGACCCCAGCACCTACGACAGAAAAGCGCAGGAAATCCGTGCTTAGCAGTGGCGCGTGCAGACCAGAATCACCGAATGCCGCACGGCAACACTACCACCAGCGGCTGAGGCCCTCGACCTAATGTCTTTCACCAGCCAGGCCGCCGAATTGTTCCAAGAGCAAACTGGTAGCGAAAAGCGCCGATTGCTCCGGGTTGTCCTGGGGAAGCGACCTGGCAAACCGGAGAGTTGCGGATGTGCTTCCGCGAGCCTTTTGAGCAATTGCGACTATCGAACTCCTAAGCGAAACAAACGATGGATCCTTTGGTGGCGGTGGGCCCGTTTCTGGTATCTGGCGGAGAGAGAGGGATTCGAACCCTCGATAGAGTTTCCCCTATACACGCTTTCCAAGCGTGCGCCTTCAACCACTCGGCCATCTCTCCGGGCTTGCGACGTCTTGCAGACAGTATAGCGCGCTACTGGTTGATGATCGTTCCGTCCCGCTTGCGCACTTCGTCCCAGCCGCCGTTCAGCCGGCGCTTTTCTTCTTCTTCCAGAGTGCCGTAGGGGAATTTTGCAGCCAGCTTTTCGTCCACTTCGATGCCCCAGCCGGGAGCCTCATTGACATACACGTAACCGTTCTTCAGCACCGGACAGCCGTGGAACACTTCCTGCAGCGCCTCATTGAATCCTGAATATTCCTGGACGCCGAAGTTGGGACAGACGATATCGAGCGTGGCATTGGCCATGTGACCGATGGGAGAGACGTCGCCCGGTCCGTGCCACGCCGTGCGCACGCCGAACATCTCGCCGAAAGCTGCGATCTTGCGGCAGGGCGTGATCCCGCCGGCTTGGGAGACGTGAATGCGGATGTAATCGATCAGGCGGTCGCGAATCAGCGGGGTCCATTCGTGCGGGCTGTTGAACAGTTCGCCCATGGCGATGGGCGTCGAGCACTGCTGGCGAATTTGGCGGAAGTACTCGATCTGCTCGGGTGAGAGCGGATCTTCCATAAAGAACATTTTGAAAGGCTCGGCATCCTTCACCAGTTGCACCGCGAGATTCGGGGTGTAGCGCTCATGCATATCGTGGAGCAGTTCGACTTCCCAGCCCAGGTCCTTGCGGCAGACCGCGAACAATTCGAGGGCCCGCCGCGCTGCCGGCCGCGGCTCAAAGACGGGCCCGGAATGCAGCGACGGAATGCGCGTGCCCCCGTGCGGCGCACTGTAGCCCTCCATTCCCGGCACACCCACCTGCACGCGAACGTGGCGAAACCCGCGCGCCATGAACTTCCGCGCATTATCGATGGTTTCGGAAATCTCCGCGCCCTCGGCGTGCGTGTAACAGGCCACAGCCTCGCGGCATTTGCCGCCCAGCACCTGATAAACCGGCATGCCCGCCTGGCGGGCTTTGATGTCCCACAGCGCCTGGTCTACGCCGCTGATGGCATTGTTAAGCACCGGTCCGTTACGCCAGTAGGAACTGTTATAGAGTGCTTGCCAGGTGTCTTCGATGCGGTCCGCAGGCTTGCCAATGAGGAACGGCTTCAAGTATTTCTCGACGGCGGCATTCACCAGCTCGGCACGCTGCGTGAACGTGGCGCAGCCGTAACCGTACAGGCCGTCCTGATCGGTCGAGATTTTGACGACGGTGAGCCGCAGCCCGGCGGGCGCAGTGGCGATAACGGAGACGTCGCGGATCTTTGGCGCCGCCAGACCCTGGGTAGCGCGTGTAACTTGCGCTTCCGCTTTGCGCGCGCGTTCGGTAAGCACACCCGCAAAACCCCCGACGGCGATTGCTTGCAGAAGCTTTCTTCGATTCATAAAGGCGGTGGACAGGACGCGCGGCTACTTCTTCTCGGTTTCCTCAACCATGCTCTTGAGCCGCTCCATCTCGCGGCGAATCTTGCGCTCGCGCGCCGTCAGCATCAACGTGTAGAGCAGCAGGATGACCCAGGCGGCCACGAAGCCCCAGATCAAGCCCTGGAAGTTTCGCTGTAAGCGTCCAATCTCCTCGCGAATGGGATCATACGCCGCTTGCAGCAGCATGGCGATAAGGGGTGTCGGCGTGGCAAAGCGCATTTCAGTTTTTCCTGTCTAGATGGCGTGCACGGTGCGCCGCAAATAATCGATCTCGCGCTGCGTCTGTTCCTGGCGCAAACGGATCATGGTCAGCACTGTGTACAACAAGAAGATCGCCACCATATTGATCAGCAGCGCGCGCGACCAATCCGGTGGGAATGAGCCGTCTTTGCTGAAAAAAACCGGCTGCGGATGAATTGTCCGCCACCAGCGAATCGAAAAGTAGACGATCGGCACATCCGTAAAGGCGAAGATCGAATAGACGGCGGCGAAGGTCGCCCGCTGCGTCGGTTCTTCGAGCGCCTGTCGCAGAATCAAGTAGCCCGCGTAAAGAATCCAGCAGATCAGCGCGGACGTGAGGCGCGGGTCCCAGGCCCACCAGATGCCCCAGATCACGTGCGCCCAGATCGAGCCGGTGACCAGGTTGACCGCCAGAAATGCCAGCCCGACTTCCGTGACCGCCACGGCCAGCGCGTCGTATTGAAAATTCCTTTTCCACAGAAACATGACGCTGGCCACCAGAGCTACGGCCGAGCCCAGCATAGCCGCGATCGCAGCCGGCAAGTGAAAGAAAATGATGCGGAAGATCTGCCCCTGATTCACCTCGTCCGGCAGCAGCGAGATGGTATAGAGATTTCGCACCAGTAAAACCATTGCAAGTGCGAGCATCGCAAACATCACTTTCTGTCGCATATGTTTATCCCACCAAAACCGTGTCCATCAGCACCAGCGAGAGCGCGGTAAAGATAATATCGAAACCGAAGAGCAGTTTGAGCCAGACCACCAGGTCACCGCTGATCGGCTGCCCGGCGACCAGGTCCGTGCTCAACTTCATCGCCCCCAGCAGTATCGGAATCATCACCGGGTAAACCAACAGCGGCAGCATCACTTCACGCAGCCGGATGTTCACCGTCAGCGCGCCAAAAACCGTTCCGATCGCCGTGAGCCCCCACGTGCCCAGCACCATCACCAGCATTAACGACCAAAACTGCCGCGCCCATCGCACATTATAGAAGATGCCGAACACGGGCAAGGCCACGATTTCTACCGCGAAGATCAGCACGAAATTGGCCAGGCCCTTTCCGAGGAACAGCGCGGCTCCAGGCACCGGCGCCGCAATCAGCGCATCCAGGCAGTCGTTCGGCAGCTCGCGGGCGAAACTGCGGTTCAGGATCAGCGTGCCCGCAAAGAGGAAGACGATCCACAGCAGGCCGCCCGAAATCTCTCGCGTCGTGTCTTCTGTGGGCTCGAAGGCAAAACTCAAAATCAGCAGAACAACTATCGCAAAAGCGAACGAGGCGTTGATCGCCTCCTTAGTGCGCATCTCCGCGCGCAGGTCCTTGGCCGTGATCACCATCACCTGGCGAATGAAACGCAGGCGGACGAAACGCATCAGCTTTCACCGTACTGGGCGTATACCCAGCCGGGATCCTTGACCATTTCCTCCGTGCGCTCTCCGTGGAACGCGAGGCGGCCGCGGTTGAGCAGCGCCACGTGCGTGGCCAGATCCATGGCCTCGCGCAACTGGTGCGTGGACATCACCACCGTCCGCCCAGCGGCGAGCGCGTCACGCAGCACGGCTTGCAAAACGGCAATGGCGCGATCGTCGAGCGCCGTGAACGGCTCATCCATCAGCAGCAAGGACGGTCCATGCAGAAATGCGCGCGCCACCGCCAGCCGCTGCCGCATGCCGCGCGAGAATTCCCGCACCAGTCCATCGCGCACGCGCTCGAGTCCCGTGCGTTCCAGCCACTCGGAGGCCGCGCGCTCGGGATTAGGCAGCCGGTAGAGTCTGGCGAACAGTCGCAGGTTCTCGATGGCGGAGAGCTCATCGTAAACTGCAATGCCGTGCCCGATGAAACCGATACGCTGGCGGGTATCGGTCTCGCGCGGACTCTTTCCGAAGATGCTGACTTGCCCCTTGCCCGGTTTCGAATATCCCGCCAGCATGCGCAGCAGCGTGGTCTTGCCCGCGCCGTTTCGGCCGATCAGCGCCAGGCATCTGCCCGGCGGAACAGTCAATGAGATGTCGCGGAGTGCGGGGTAATCGCCGTAGAACTTCCAGACGCCGGCGCAGTCAACGGCGGCGGCGCTCATTCTTGTCCTTCACGGGCGATCGGGGCTTTCCGCTGGGGGCGGCCAAAGCACTCTCGGGCGCGTGCGCGCGGTACAGGAGGATGAACCCCAGTGTGAGGATACTGAACGCCAGCGCCAGGATCCATTTCATGTTGTCGTAGAGTTTCGGAGGAATCTGCTCGATCGACGCGCCGCCGGCGTCCTCGGCGCTGTCGTCGGGCTGGCGCAAGGTGCCCGAGCCCGCGATCTCCACTTTGAAGCTGTCGCCCTTTACGTCGTAAATGCTGGCCTGCGTGCGCGGCTCCTGCCCGAGCGGCCGGATGTCATCGCCTTTGATGGTCACGCCGTTGGGCGCCACCAGGCGCGTGGGCCCGCCTTTATAGAGGACCTTGCCTTCAAACTTGCCGGGCGCGCTGAACGGCACGCTGTAACTGACATCGATGCGCGTTTCCCCCGGTTTGATGGGGAATGCGAGCTTGTAGACGTTCGGCGTGGACGTCTTGTCGGCGGCCTGCGGCACGGGCATTCCCTGCGGCGCCGTAGCATTCACCTGCACCACCCCGTTGGTAGCGGAGGGCAGAAAAAACTTCAGCGTTCCGCCGTCGACATCGTTATACGTAATCTTGCCGTCATTCTTGAAAATGTAGGTTTCGCCTACCATCAACTGCCCGCGCACCGGCTCGAAGAAAACCATGTGCTGCGACACCCTTGCCGCGCCCTGCTGCTTTGCAGAGTTATAAACATCGACCGTGACATTGTTCGACGGACTTCCCGGCGGCAGAATGCGGTTGTAGGTCACGTCCTGATAAGCCGCCTGCACCAGCCGCGGCCCGGGCCCCTGCGCGTCTTTGCTGATATGAAATGTTCCGTCGGCCGCCGATTTCACGCTCTCAATCTGCTCCGGTCCCGCCTGGCCCAGCTTGTACAGCGTGACCGTGGCGCCGCCCTGCGGCTTGCCAGTCGTCTGATTCACGACTTTGCCGTCAATGGCAGCAAGCGCTGGGGCCGCCAAGCAGAGCATCAGCAGGTAGGACAGGCATTTCTGCCGGGCCATCAGCCGCCGCAACATTCCTGCGCTCGCTCGTTTCAAGCTTCCGCCGCCTTCATCGGTTTTCCACACTCGCCGCAAAACTTCAGCGGTTGCTCAAACTCCGCCTTGCAGGAGGGGCAGACATATTTTGCGGGTGTTCTTGAGGGCGCCTGCGCTTTCACCAGCTCCGGCGATGGCATCGGTATCTTGCCAGCCGCGATCTCGGCTTTCACACGATCGATCTCCGCCATAACGCCCGCCAGTTCGCGCTGCAAGTCAAGCTTGGTCTGCTGATAATCCTGGTCCGACATTTTGCCTACGCGGTACTCGAACTGGAGATCGCGCAGGTTTTCATAGATCGCGGCCTTGCGCTCATCCAGATGCTGAAAGGGAGAAACGGGCTCGGGCGCCGGCAGATCTTTGGATCGTACCGAGAGAATAAACACGATCACCGCTACAGCTATCAGAGATGCCAGCGCGATGGTCATCAGTCGAGGTGAGCCAGGTCGTGTTCGATCTGCTCGCGATACTTGCCGAGCGCCGCGTCGGATGGCCCAGGCACTTCGATCTGAGGAACCGGCGCCGGCTGGCGGTAGCGGCGCACAAACCACACCACCACGAGCGTGCCGAATGCCAGGGCCGAATACGGCACCACCCAGCCGAAAGCGTTCGGGTCGGCACGGTAGATTTTCGCGCCGTACTCCTGCGCGAACGCGTCGGCAATGGCCTTATCGGAAAGCCCGGCCTTCTGCATGCGCCAGATTTTGGTGCGCGCCGGTTTGCAGAAGCCGCATTGGCCGGCCGACATCATGCAGTTGGCGTCGTCAGAGCAGCTTCCGCACTGGCAGGAAATGTGCCGCGCCACGCGCCGGACTTCGTCGCTCGTAATCTGCGACTCCGTCTGCGCGAGACAGAGCCCGGCAACCGCGAGCGCCAGCAGGCTACTTTTCCACCGTCGCATGCTTCCTCGTGATACCGACCACCTGCGTCCGCGCGTACTCGCGCTTCACCTTGCTCGGCACCAGCGCCACCAGCGTGCCGAAAACCAATGTGAGCGCGCCGATCCAGATCCACGAAACCAGCGGAAAAATATAGGACTGAATCACCGCACGATCGCCATTCATGCCCGCGAAATTCAGGTATAAGTCTTCGTTTAGGCGAGGCCGGAGGGCTACCTCGTGGGTGGGCTGGCGGCTGGCCGTATAGATGCGGCTCTCAGGCTTGAGCACGCCCACATCCGCGCCGTTCTTCATCACCGCAACAGAAGCGTTCTGCCAGAGATAGTTCTCGTTCTGGCCTTCGTGCGTCTCTTTGAGAGTGAGCCGGTAAGTCCCCAACGTTACCGAGTCGCCAGGCTTCATTTCGTCTACCCGGTTCTTGTTGAACGCCGCGCCAGTAAAGCCGATGAACATCAGCACAATGCCCATGTGGACCAGATACCCTCCATAGCGCCGTGTATTGCGGTGCGTCAGCTCAACTGCGGCGTGCACCAGGTTCATCTGGTTTTTGGCCGCGATCTGCTTCGCGCCCTTGAAGAATTCAAGCACAATGCTGGTGGCCACGAACAGGCAAAAGCCGAACGAAATCAGCGCGTAGAAATGGCGCATCCCGGCGGCCATGAGCGCTGCCACAAGCGCCAAAGAGAAAATGCCCGGCCACATGAAATTGCGGCGCAGGCTGTCGGTCGATGTGCGCCGCCACGCGAACAGCGGGCCCACGCCGGTCAGAATCAGCAGGAAAAGCCCGATGGGAATCATCAGCTGATTGAACCATTCCTTGTCAAGGCTGATCTTTTCGCCGGATATGTATTCCGATATCACCGGGAACAGCGTGCCCCAAAGCACTGCGAAGCAGCTCGCCAGCAGCACAAGGTTGTTGAACATGAAGCTGGATTCCCGTGAGATGACTGCTTCGAGCTGTGCCTCACTCTTGAGATAATCCAGCCGGTCAAGAATCAGGTAGATCGTGGCCGCGATGCCGATGGCCAGAAAGCCGACGAACCATTTACCGATTGGGCCTTCCGCGAAGGCGTGCACCGAACTGACCACGCCTGAGCGCGTCAGAAAAGTGCCGAAAATGCACAGGAAGAAGGTGGCCGAAACCAGCACAATGTTCCACACCTTCATCATGCCCTTCTTCTCCTGCATCATCACCGAGTGCAGGAACGCCGTGCCGCCCAACCACGGCAGCAGCGAAGCGTTTTCCACCGGGTCCCAGCCCCAGTAGCCGCCCCATCCGAGCACGTGATATGCCCAGCCCGCGCCCAGAACAATGCCGCAGCTCTGGAATAGCCACGTCACCATCGTCCAGCGCCGGGTCGTGTGGATCCAGCCGTCGCCCGGCTGCCGCGTGATCAGTGAGCCAATGGCGAACGCGAATGGCACCGCGAACCCGACGTAACCGAGATAGAGCATCGGCGGATGAATGGCCATCGCGGGATATTGCAAAAGCGGGTTCAGGCCATTGCCGTCGGGAACCGCGGAGATGGATCCGGCCACCGCGAGCATGCGGAACGGGGTAACCACGAACGCGTTCAGGATCAGGAAAAACGTCTGCACCGTCGCCAGAACGGCCACCACGTACGGCATGAAATCACGGTGGCGGCGCCGGTTGGTGAAGATCACGACAGCGGCGTACGTGGCAAGTAACCAGCTCCAGAACAGCAGCGAGCCAGCCTGCCCGCCCCACCAGGCCGTAAATTTGTAAATCGCGGGCATGGCCCGGTTGCTCTCTTCGGCAACGAATGAGAACCGGAAATCGCTGGTGAACAGCGCGTACACCAGGACACCCGAGGCGAGACTGACCAGAAACCACACGCCGTAAATCGCCCGCTCGGCGCTGACAATCAGAAACGGGTTGCGTTTCAGCTTGCCGGTGACGCTACCGATCACGGCGTAGATTGCGAGGCAGAAGGCCAGCAGGATAGCCAGAGCACCGATGTTTTCCATAGATGTCGGTTAAAGACTCGCTTTTTTCTCGTAGGTGGGAGCCACGGCAGGTCGCCCGCCAGGCTTGGCTTCGTACTTCGAAGCGCACTTAGCCTGCACCTTATTGGCATGGAACACGCCATCGTGACCCATCTTGCCGTCGGCCAGCGCCTGCGCGCCGTCGCGGAAGGTGTCGGGCAGGGGATCCATACCATCGTAGGAAACTTTCAGGTTCAGCTTCTCCTGCACCAGCGTGAACTCGACTACATTTCCCTTGCGGACGATCGAACCTGTGCCGACGTCACCAGCCACGCGCAGCCGTTTGGCGTAAGCCTGGTCGCCCATCTGGCTCAGGTCGGCGAGAGTTTTGTAATAGGTCTGGTTTTCCTTGATTCCAGCAGTAGCCAGCCAGATAAGCGTGCCCACAATGACGACAATGAGGGCGGCGAACTTGCCGTATTTTTTCATGCTAACCTCTGAACTTTCTAGTATAACGCCAGAGGCGCAGGGCGGCGGGACAGGCGGCGCCAAACAAATCGATATCTTCCGGATTTTTGTCGCTTCTTGCCAACCCCAAACCGGGACGGCAGTCTAATGGTTTACTACTAAAATGCCTGCTCAGGGTGCTTGCGGCATGCCCTTATAGGGCAAAGTGAGGCGCGAAGTGTGGGGATCACTATCGATGGAGCGATTGTGGCAGGATCTGCGCTACTCCGCGAGGACGTTGCGCAAGTCACCCGGATTCACGGCCGTGGCCATCCTGTCGCTCGCGCTCGGAATAGGCGCGAACACCGCCATCTTCAGCCTTTTGAATGCCGTGGTGCTGCGCCTGCTGCCGTTGAGGAATCCGCAGCAGCTGGTGCAGTTCACGTATACATTTCCGAAAACCGGCCCTGATAACTGGAACAGCTGGTTTGACTATCCGCAACTCGAGCGCTTCCGCGAGCAATCGAAAACGCTCGCCGGCATTTTCGGCGGCACCGGGATTGGGCGCGTCAACATTAGCTGCCACGGGACGTCGGTACTCGCACGCGGCGAGGCCTACACCGACAATTTCTTCGCGGTGCTCGGCGTCACGCCGCAGCGCGGCCGTCTTTTCTTGGCTGGCGAAGACCGGGCGGACGCCTCGGTGGCGATCCTCAGCGATCGTTGCTGGCGCAGCCAATTTGGCGCCGATCCTTCCATCGTCGGCGGCACCGTCGCCATCAATCAGATTCCGTTTACAGTAATCGGCATCACTCCACCAGAGTTCTCGGGCATAGCCCTCGGCAGCGTGCCGGACGTTTGGGTGCCGCTTCATGCCCTGGATCGCTTCGAGCCCAGCAGCAAAAGATGGACGGAGTCCTTTTCGAGCTGGATGCTGATTGCCGGACGTCTGCAATCCGGAGTTTCACGCGAGCAGGCGCAAGCGGAGCTCGATATTATCCATCGACGTTTGCTGGCGGAGCAGCTCTCGGTTTCAGAAAGCCGCGACCGCGAAAGCATGCAGCGGTTCGTCGCTGGAAGCCACCTGGTGCTCCGGCCGGCCGCAAACGGCGTCAACAGCGGACTACGCAGCAACTACGCGTTTCCATTGCAGCTGCTGATGTGGGTGGCCGGCATTGTGCTGCTGGTCGCTTGCGCCAACGTGGCCAACCTGCTGTTGGCGCGCGCTTCTCATCGCCGCCGCGAGATCGCGGTCAGGTTGGCGCTGGGGGCGGGACGATGGCGCATAGTCCGGCAGCTTCTCACCGAGAGCGTCATGCTCGCCTCGATCGGCGGCGTTCTAGCGCTCGGGATCGCGCGGTGGGGCAGCGCGGCGCTCGTGCGCATGATTTCGACCGGCGATTCGCCCGTGGGGCTCAACCTGCGTCCAGACTGGCGGGTCTTTGCTTTCACTAGTCTTGTATCGCTGCTCATCGGAATTCTTTTCGGCCTTGCGCCGGCGCTGCGTGGCACCCGCGTCGATCCCGGTCCAGCCATGAAGGAAGGCGCGCGCAACGCCACACAATCCTCGCGCGTGCTGGACCGGCTGCTAGTCGTCACCCAAGTGGCCCTTTCGGTTGTGTTGATGATCGGCGCCGGACTTTTCGTGCGGACTCTTCAGAACCTGTGGAGCGTGAATATGGGCTATGAGAGAGACAACGTGCTGATGTTCTCGGTCGATGCCAAGCTCGCCGGCTACCCGCCGGACCGGGCGGCCGCCGTCTACCGCGAAATTCTCGAGCGTCTGCAAGACCTGCCGGAGGTGCAATCCGCCAGCGCCTCCATTGTACGTCCCGTGGATGACCAGTTCTATCTGATCGATCAAATCAACGAGGTCGATGGACGCAAGTTGCCGGACCGTGACGCCCTAAACGTCGCCTGGAACGCTATGAGCCCAGGGTATTTCTCGACCGTCGCCACGCCGATCCTGCTGGGCCGCGATTTCAGCCCGCGCGACAAAGAAAACGCCCCGCCGGTGGTGATCGTCAATGAAACGCTGGCCCTTCGGGCTTTTCCGGGCCAGAATCCGATCGGCCATCGCCTGGGCGAGGCCACGGTCGTCGGCGTTGTAAAGGACTCTCTCTACGGCGGTGCGCGCGAGCAGCCGAGGCCGGTGCTGTATCATCCGCTCTTCCAGCACGGCCGGGATCAGGAGTACAGGTGGGGATTTGTTTCCTTCGAGCTGCGATACCGCTCCGCCGCGAACCTGCTCGACCAGGCGCGCCGGGAAATCGCTGCCGTGGACCGTAATCTGCCTGTCTTCCTCGCGAAGACGCTGCGTCAACAATCCGCACAGTCGCTGCTGCGGGAGCGGCTGCTGGCTACCGTCTCCAGCTTCTTTGGCGGGCTGGCTCTGTTGCTCGCGTGTCTCGGGCTTTACGGCCTGATGGCCTACGCCGTGGCGCGCCGCGCGGGTGAGATTGGCATCCGTATGGCGCTGGGCGCCCGCCGCGACCACATTCTCTGGCTCGTATTGCGTGAGACGCTTTGGCTCACCCTGGCAGGCATCGCGGCGGGACTTCCTCTGGCGCTTTGGGCGGCGCGGTACACGCAGTCGCTCCTGTTCGGGATCAAAAGCGCGGACCCGTTGACGATTGCGGCTACGATTGCACTGGTGATTGCAGTCGCCGCTTTGGCCGGTTATATTCCGGCGCGCCGTGCGCTTCGCGTGGACCCGATGGCTGCTTTAAGGTGCGAGTAACAGGCGGGCCTGCCAGATTAGAAGCCCCGATTCCAAGCTCGTTCGTCGAGGCTTCCGGTTCCGATAACGCCCGGTTTTCGTAGCGCAGGGCGCGCGTTTTTTGCGAGGACCTGCGGCACTTCGTCAGCGGACCAAGAAACCCGCGGGTCTCCGCCACAATACGGCGTAGCCCCACGCTACAGGTTTTGCCATTTTACGTAGAACGGCATTGACCTCAGCCGTCAGTGCGCGCCCGCGGCGCTCATGGCCGCCTGCTTCCGCAGCACGCGATACGCGTATCCGGCACCCGGTGGTGCAGGCTCGGTACGGTCGCCTGCATGAATCTCGTCCAGCATCGGGCTGACGGAGATCGCCTCATTGTCGAAGCCGCCGGCTTCGAGCACCGAGCGGATCTTGGGCAATCCGCCGGCATACGCGGGAAACTCGACGATGGTCGCCGGTTCCTCCCGCTTCCCGCCGGCGCCGTCTACATAGACGACAGCCGCATCATGATAGATCTGCGGATTAACGGGAAAATCGAGGGCCGCGAGCGCTTCGAGAAGGTCCTCCAGATCGCGCGGCTCAACGGTGACGGAAACGGAAACCAGCTCTCCTTGGCTGCCATGCAGGGCAGGGGAGTGCGTTCGATGGACGTGCGACCAGACGCTCATGAAAATCCTCCAGCATCCGGCAATTCGGCCCAAAAAGCAAAAAACCCTGGACCAAAGGCCACAGGGTCTGTACTCTTCCGACCGACCTGCCTTTAGCACTTTTTTTTACGTGGTTGCAATTAGCTGGGCCCGTCCAGCGGACCTAAATCAATCCACGTGATTCGAATGTACCACCGCTAGCCGGCGAACGCAACGGGCTTTTCGGGCTTTTCGGCCGCGGCCAAACCCACCGCTCTAATGGGGGAAAAACCTACCAGGAGACACGACGCTCGGCGCGTTTGCAGATCCAGCGAAATAATGATAGTCTCACCTTCTATTTAGGAGGATTCATGCGGAACCTTCGCTTCTTTCTGCTGGCATCAACGGCTGCGGCCGCACTGATGGCTCAGGTCAACCCGCCCAAGACGCACCTGAAGGTTGGTGACGAGGCGCCGGATTTCACGCTGCCCTCCACGAGCGGCGAGAAAGTAAAGCTGTCAGATTTCCGCGGCAAGAAAAACGTCGTGCTGGCATTCTTTCCAGCAGCGTTCACCGGTGGGTGAACGAAGGAAATGCTGGCGTACCAGGCTGGTATCGCCAAATTTGAGGGAAGCGACACGCAGGTGTTCGGTATCAGCGAAGATTTCACGCCGTCGCAAAAGGAATTTGCTGAGAAGAATAAGCTGACGTTCCCGCTGCTGAGCGATTTCTCGAAGCGGAAGGTCGCGACGGATTACGGTGTGCTGATTCAAGATCTGGGGATCGCCAACCGCTCTACCTTTGTTGTCGACAAAGAAGGCAAAATTCAGTACATCGAGGAAGGCAAGACGGCGGTCGACAGCAGTGGCGCCGAAACGGCTTGCAGCCGCCTGCATCACAAAGACTAGCAGCCCTACTGCGCTACCACCAGGATGGCGAACGTTCCGGGCACGACGGACGGCCGGGGATGCGGCCGGTCAGCGGTGGGCGCGGGTGCCGGCCCATATTCGGCGATCGAAAGCAGAACATTGTGCGTCTTCAGATCGAGAGCCATAGTCCGGGCTCCGCGCTGCGTCTGAACATTCTGCACCACGCTGAATTTGTCCGGCGAGTCCTCGTGCACCACGGTCAATGTGCCATCGCCTTGCGAGCTGAAGGCCAGCCCGGTGGCTGGGTCGAAGCCGTTCGCATCCACCCCTTCGCCGATGGGCAGCGTAGCCACCACTTTTCCATCCTCCGCATTCATGACCGCCATCATCTTGTTGTGGCAACCGATGAACAGCCGGTGATTCTTCCGGTCGATGGCCATGCCGGACGGCTCCTCGCAGGGGGCGAGTGACCACGGATCGGCGGCGGTGAGCTTGCGCGAATCGATGGCCACCACCGTGCTTTTGTCTTCGATGTTGACGTAGACATGGCCTTCGCCGTTAGCGGTGGCGAACTCCGGACGCCCGCCTAGAGGGATGGTGTCGGCGACGTTTCCGGTGGCGGCGTCGATGGCGGTTGCGTCCGCGCTGCCGCCGTTAAATGTGAAGACGCGTTTCGAGGCTGGGTCGTAGATGATGGCGTCGGGGTTCTTGCCCGTAGCGGCTTCACCCATCGTCTTCAGCGTCTTCAAATCGAAAATCGTGACCTTGTTGGCTCTTCCATCGCTGACAAAGCCACGGTTAAATTCCGGCGCAAGCGCGATGCCGTGCACGCCCGGCGTATCGGGAATATTGCCGACCACAGCGCCGCTGTCCAGGTCCAGAACTTCGACCTGTGAGCCATGCGAAACGTACAGCCGCCGCGCTGCCGAATCGGCGATCAGATAATCCCAGCCGCCTTCGCCGCCGACTTTGAATTTAGTTTTCACGTGATAGCTGCCGGCAGCTGCGGCAGCCAGACTCGTGGCTCCCACCACCAGCAAAAAAAAGCCAAGTTTCATGCCACCCTCCAGCTCCCGGTAATGCTATCATTTCCGAACCGCAGGCCGGTCCGATGTCTCGAGTGCGCCGTGTTATCATTCCGGCAATACCTTGCCTGGAGGTGACGGCGATGAATCGGCGAACGTTTCTGGCTACGGCGGCGGGTACACCTGCGATGCTGCGCGCGGCTACCGGCAAGCATGGCTATACCTGGATGGAAATCGAAAAGATGCTCGAGCACGGAGACCTGAAACGCGGTGCGCTGACCCGCGATGACCTGCCTACGCCGGCCTTGATGCTGGACCTCGACGCCTTCGAATCGAACGTGTCCACGATGACGCGATACGCCAAAGAGCACAACCGCGCGCTGCGTCCTCACGGCAAGACGCACAAGTGTCCGGAGATCGCGAAAGCACTGATCCGCGCCGGGGCGACGGGCGCGTGCGCGGCCAAGATCAGCGAGGCGGAAGTATTCGCGCAAAACGGCGTGAACGGCATCCTCGTCACGACCGCGGTGGTGGGCAAGCATAAGATCGAGCGCGCGGTGCGCCTGGCGTCTCAGCATCCGGACACGATCTTCAGCGTGGACAACGCACAGAACGTGCGCGATCTGAACGACGCCGCGGCCGCCGCGAAGATTCATTTGAATGTGGCGGTGGATCTCTGGGTAGGCCGCCGCACGGGCATCAAACCGGGTGAGCCGGCGCTGGGGCTCGCGCAGTTGATCGAATCGCTGCCCAACGTGAAGCTGGCGGGCCTTCAGGCCTATGCGGGGCATGCGTCGCATGTGATCGGTTTCCAAGAACGCAAGAAGGTTTCACGCGAGGCCATGGCGCCGGCGGTGGAAACGCGGCTGCTGATCGAGTCCAAGGGAATCGCCGTTCCATTTCTGACCGGCGGATCGACGGGCACCTATAACATCGATTCCGAAATCGACGGCATCAGCGAGTTACAGCCCGGCAGTTTCATGTTCATGGATGTGGACTATGGCCGCATAGGCGGACAGGACGGGACGGTCTATCGCGATTTCCGCAATGCGCTTTCCGTGCTCACTACCGTGGTGAGCAAGCCCGCCGATGAGGTGGCAGTGGTGGATGGCGGCTTTAAGGCATTCTCTACCGACAAGCCTTTCACGCCCGAGGCGCGCAGCATCCCTGGCCTTACCTACAATTGGGCGGGCGATGAGCACGGGATCATCAAAATGGGCGGCGCTTCGGTGCCGGTGAACGTCGGCGATCGCATCGCATTCGTAATTCCGCATTGCGATCCATCGGTAAATTTGTATGACCGCATCTACTGCCTGCGCGGCGATCACGTCGAGGCAGTCTGGAAAATTGCGGCTCGCGGTATGAGCCAGTAGCACGCCCGGGCCGCGGCTACCAGGGGGTTCAGCGCGCAGGTTGTCTTCTATCGGCGTCGCGTGAATAGGCTGGAAGGCTCCCGTTGCCTGTCAAATCCCGTAGAATAAGTGTGGGCTCATTTTCATGAAGGCCAGACTCGCCATTCTGCTTCTCACTCTCCCGTTCGTCACACCAGCTCAACAGCGCAACCGCGAGTTTGAACGTCCAGCGCGGCATTCTGTGCGAGGTACGCACGGCGCGGTAGCCGGAGGCAGCGACTACGCCGTCGACGCCGGCATACGGATGTATTACAGAGGCGGTAACGCCGTGGATGCGGGCGTTGCCACCACCTTCGCCGCTTCAGTCTGCGAGTTTTCCCATTTTGGTTTTGGCGGCGAGGCGCCGATTCTCATCCGCACGCGCGATGGCAAAGTTCACGCCATCGCCGGCGTCGGCACCATGCCCAAGCTCGCCACGGCCGATTTCTTCCGACAGCGGCGCCTGCAGCCGGGCGAAATCATGTCCGCGCCGGAAAAGGGCGGATTGCGCGGCATGGTTCCCGTGGCCGGCCTGATGCCCGCGCTGGTTCCCGGGATGGTGGACGCGGAGCTGGTCGCGCTGCGTGACTACGGAACGAAATCGTTCGCCGAGGTGAGCGCCCCTGCCGTCGATCTGGCGGACGGATTCGCGATCGACGAAACCCGCGCCGGCGCCATCGAGCGCAGCGTCCGCTTCTTCGAGCTTTGGCCCGCCTCGATGCGCGTTTTTCTGCCGGGCAATCGCGTGACGATGCCGGGCGAGATCTTCCGCCAGCCCGATCTGGCACGCACGATGCGCTCCATGGCCGAAGCCGAGAAAAAAGCGCTGGCCGCGGGCGCAAGTCGTGTGGCCGCCATCGACGCCGTGCGCGACTATTTCTATCGCGGCGATATCGCGCACCGCATCGACGCCTTCAGCCGCGAGAATCAAGGGCTGCTGCGCTACGAAGATATGGCGGCGTTCCACCTGGAGCCCGAGGATGCGGTGACCACTACGTTCCATGGTGTGCAAGTTTATAAGCCCGGTTTCTGGAGCCAGGGGCCGTCGTTGATCGAAGCCTTGAACATTTTGGATGGTTATGATCTGCGCGCCATGCGCTGGAACTCGGCTGACTACCTGCACACTTTAGTGGAAGCTCTCAAACTAGCCTACGCCGACCGGGATACCTACTACGGCGATCCGAAATTCGTCAAGACTCCGGTCGAGCGGCTGCTTTCGAAAGAGTACGGCACGGAGCGGCGTAAGCTCATCAGCGCTACCGCATCACTCGATTTCCGGCCGGGCCAAATTGGTCCGCACCCGCCGCATCATCCTTCTGAAGCCGAAATCGCGCACTTCAAGATCGACGACGCTCTGATGGCGCGGGACACCACATGCGTCGACGCTATCGATAAAGACGGCATCATGTTTTCCTCCACGCCATCGGGCGCGTGGCTGCCTTCGGTGATCGCAGGAGACACCGGCATTGCCCTTACGCAGCGCGCGCAGAGTTTTCTTCTGGTGCCGGGGCATCCCAATGAACTGGCGGGCGGCAAGCGGCCGCGCATCACCCTCAGCCCGACGCTCGTGCTCAAAGACGGCAAGCCCTATCTCGCGCTCTCCACCCCCGGCGGCGACAACCAGGACCAATCGCTATTGCAGGTGCTGCTCGACGTCGTCGAATTCGGCATGAACGCCGAGCAGGCCATCGAAGCGCCGCGCTTCCAGACACGCCACCTGGTTTCGAGTTTCGATAATCACGCCATGAACCCTGGCGATCTGCTGCTCGACGAACGCATCAATTCCACGGTGATGACGGAGCTGGCCGAGCGGCACCACCGCGTCGGCACACGCTCGCGCTGGTCGAGCGGCGCGGCGCCCGTGCTCATTCGTGTGACTCCGGGCGGTGTGATCGAAGCTGGAGCCGATCCCTACGGCTACCGCGCCGCGCGCGCCTGGTAAGTGGACACTCTGTTCGACGAGCCCTCGTCGTTCGATCGTGACGTTTTGGCCGCGCGCCTGAAGCAATTGGCACTCGGAAACATCTACGTCGGCGGCAGCTCCTGGAAATACGAAGGGTGGCTGGGCCAGATCTACAGCCGTGCGAAATATTTGTCACGCGGCCGCTTTTCGCAAAAGCTTTTCAACGACACATGCCTGAAGGAGTACGCGCAGACATTCCCCACGGTTTGCGGTGATTTCGCCTTTTACCAGTTTCCGAGCGAAGAGTTCTGGCGCCGCCTGTTCCTGCAAACGCCCGCCGGCTTCCGGTTCGCTTTCAAAGTGCCGGAACAAATCACGTGCAAAGTGTTTCCAGGACACGGGCGCTACGGAGACCAGGCGGGCGCGGACAATGAGGCCTTCCTCGACGCTGAGCTGCTCAAAGAATCCTTTCTGCGGCCGCTTGAATTGTATCGGGACCGGACGGCTCTGCTCATCTTCGAGTTCGGCGGTTTCGCCAAGAAGACGTTCTCCGATGTGAACGAATTTCTGGAACGGCTCGAACCATTCCTCGCCAAGCTGCCGCCGGAATTCCGCTACGCCGTCGAGATCCGCAATCCCGATTTTCTGGAGCGTGATTACTTTCAGTGCCTGCGGACCCACAAGGTGGCTCATGTGTTTAATGCGTGGTCGCGCATGCCGGAGCTGCGTTACCAGATGAAAATTCCGGATGCGTTCACGGCGGACATCATCGTCAGCCGGGCGTTGCTGCGCCAGGGCCGCGGGTATGAGGAAGCCGTGCAGCTTTTTTCGCCGTATCACGATGTAAGAGATGCCAATCTGGAGGCACGCGGCTCGCTGCGGGAGATGATCCGCATCGCACAGGGCAAACAAATGACCGCGTTTCTGTTCGTGAATAATCGCCTGGAAGGCAACGCGCCCTCGACCATCCTCGCGATCACCGAACCGGCGTCGCAAGCGGTGGAGTTACCATAACGCACGGGACTTGACGGATGCGCCGCGCGATCATGCAAGAGCTCAGCCAGTTGCCGCGCCGCATGGGCGGCAGGACCGGAGTACTGATCTACGCTTTTGGGCTGCTGGCACTGGGCATACTGCTGCCGTGGCATTTGAGTTTCGATTTTCTGCACGCGATGGTCTTGCTGGCCTATGCGTGTCTGCCAGCGCTTCTGGTAGCGCCCGTTGTGGCGGAATCCTTCGCCGGCGATGGTGAGCGCGCGCCAATTCCGGCGACATTGGAAGAGCGACGTCGATCGATGTACGCGAAGGTGGCGGCTGGCGCGCTCTATGGCTGGACCTCCGCGCTGGTGGCCCTCGTTTTGGGTATCGCGACCGCCAACCTCTCGTTCACGCGATGGATATTGCCACCGGCGCTGCTCGCCATCGACCTGGCGCTGATGAGCATGGCGGTCTCCGTCGCCGCCGCCGGCGTCGCCGCCGCCGTTTCTGTCAGAGCCCGCAGCGCGAAACATGCGAAGCGCACTTTGCGGCAGGGTTTCCTGCTGCTGCTGGTGCTTGTCGTCTACTATTCGCGTTTCATGCCGGTGGAATGGAAACGACGCGTGACGGTCCCGGAAGCCTTGTCGGGCTTCACGGAATTCACCGTGGTGATCTCAGTAGCGCTCCTCGGTCTCTCCGGGGGCCTGCTAAAGCTTGCGTTGACCCGCGCCGACGATACCGAGATCCGCCTCAACCTCTGATCCTCAGCGTAGCCGCCAACGGCCGTCGTCAAACTCCGCGGTAGCCTCGTTCCAGGTTCCAACTTTGGCCGCCATTTGCCCGCCATCAACGATTAATGCCGCTCCCGTGATAAAAGATGCCAGATCCGACGCCAGAAATGCGATGGCGTTTGCCACTTCCTCGGGCATGCCGCCGCGGCCCAGCGGAATGTCGCGGAAGTATTCCTTGAGCACCGGGGGATTGTTGAAATACGCCTCGGTGAGCCGCGTTCGAATCAAGCCAGGGCAAACAGCGTTCACGCGGATCTGCCATGGACCTAGCTCGTTGGCCGCCGTGTGCAGAATCCCTAGCAGCCCCGCCTTGCTGGCGTTGTATGCGACGAGCGTGGCCTCGCCGTCATAAGAATTCGTAGAGGCGGTCATCACAATCGCACCGCGCCGTTGCGGCTTCATGCACACCGCCGCGGCCTGCACCGTGTGGAACATGCCGCTCAGATTGACCGCGATTGTCCGGTTCCAGGCCTCGGCGGACGTTTCGTCGAGCGGCGCCCACACGCCCATCCCTGCGTTGGCCACCACGATATCCGGCGCTCCGCTGCGCGCGAATGCCGCGTCGATGGTCGCACGTTCGGTGACATCCACGGGGCAGCCGTGCCCTCCAAGCGACCGCGCAACTTCCTCGGGACGCTCCCGCTCCAGATCGAAAATCCAGAGTTCCGCGCCGCCCGCCGCGAGCACCCGCGCCGCGGCCAGGCCAATCCCGTTCGCGCCGCCAGTCACTACCGCCACTTTCCCGCTGAAATCGAGAGGCATCTGATTCTTGTAGCACAAGCGCCTCCGTCTGAGTCGGCCCGGTTTTTCGTGATCTCCGCACGGAATGGTTTCGATGCCGGATATTCGAACGCGAATGACGAAACATCGAAAACCCGCATGTTATAATTCACGAGTACCTCACATCCGGGCCCGTAGCTCAGTTGGTTAGCGCGCTACCTTGACACGGTATTCCCGGATGCGGGATTGGCGTAGGGTTGAAGGGATTTCCTGGCCCGTTTTGGCCCATTCGAAGCATGAAACCGGGCGCGTAGCTCAGTTGGTTAGAGCGCCTCCCTGACACGGAGGAGGTCACAGATTCGAGTTCTGTCGCGCCCACCATCACGCACCCATCCGGATCGGCACTACGCCCATCAATTGCTCCTGGCTGGCCCTGATAATGCGGTCCTGGCGCTTAGCATCATCCAGGGTATAGAGCGCCGTCATATCCGGCTTGGCGTGTCCGGCGAGCCGTTGCGCCTGCATCGGGTCGAGTTCCCCAAGCGCCGTAATCGCCTGCCGGCGGAACTGATGCCAGCCGAATGCGGGGAAATAGATGCCGAGCCGCTTCGCTGCGGGCCGAAGAAAGTGATGGTTGATATCGCGGTCATCCCGGCTGTAGCCGTACTTTGTCATCACCGAGAACACGAACGCTTCCGGGTCTCCGGTGCACCTCTGCCGCAAGGTCTCGACCAGGATGCCCGTAGGTATATCGCGCGTACGCATCACGGCTTTTGGAACATCCAGGTTGCCGCGGTAAAACCGCTGCCGCACGAGAATCTTCTCCGTTTTGAAGTCGAAGTGCTTCTCCTGCAGGCCGAAAATCTCACTGATGCTCAGGGTGAAGGAACGCCCCATCAACACGAGCATGCGCACGTCCTCGGGGAGCTCCGCGAACAACTCGCGGATCCGCCCGTCGGTGACGTTGTGCTTCTCTCGGACCATCCGTTTCCGCCCCACCACCACACCGTCGATCGGATTGCGATCGCTCCAGAAACGCCAGCGGATGGCCTGGGTGAAGGCGCCACTCAAGATGTTCCGGATATCCATGCGGGTGTTCCAGGAAAGCCCAGCCTTGGCCTTGGCTTCAAAGAAGGCGTCTAGATGCTTCGGTACCTCGGCCATTAGCAGATCAGCGAACGCCGGCCGGATGTGATTCTTCAGATGGGAAAGATATTTGTCCCGGGTGCTGCTGGCCAGGATGTGCTCGGGGCGGACGTGCGTTTTTTCGTAGTGGTCCAGGAAGTCGCCGAACTGCAATTGCGCCTGCACGACATACTTCTCGCGGTTGATGGTCACCATCACCTTGTTCTTCGCCGCGATCGCCTCACGCTTCCCCATCTCGGAACACACCCCGAGATAGATGCGTTCCTTTTCGCTTCGGAGCGTGCCGTCACGCCCGAGGCGCTTCACGTATGGACGGATGAACCACAGCGGGTTGTTGCCGGTTGTCTGTTGCAGTTTGGGATTCTGGACGCGCATCTCATCCACTAGCCCGAGTAGTCGGGCAATCGAAGTGATGGGAGCGCGTTCGACCATCTATGCGTTCGCCTCGCCGTCGCCGGCCACCAGGTTGATTTTTATTGGACGGTCCGCCTGCTTGATGACCTCCTCGGCCAGGCGGACCCACACGGCATCCAGGGGTTCGGCGCCGCTGATGATATGCCTCATCGTGGCCGTCAGCCCGACGCGGTTTGTGCCCCGATAGTCGCCCCACGCGGCCTTGCCTTCGAACGCTTTGTGCCCGGTGAGCATTTCATAGAGTGTTGGGCCGAATGCAAAAATGTCAGTGCGGGCGTCGGATTCGGCGCCTTCGAGCTGCTCTGGCTCCATGTACTGGAACGTGCCCAAAACCGCGCCCTCGTGCGTGAGCGCGGCCGTCTGAGTGGATAGCGCGGTGCGCCCGGCGGCTGCGGACGACGCCGATTCGCCGATTTTCGCAAGCCCGAAGTCCAGCAGCTTTGCGCCGGAACGCGTCATCATCACGTTGCCGGGTTTCAGGTCGCGGTGCACCACACCATGCCGGTGGGCCTGGTCGAACGCGCCGGCAATCTGGATGGCACACGTGAGCGCCTGGTCCAGTGGAAGCGGGCCCTTCTTCAAGCGCGTGGCGATGGTTTCGCCCTCCAGATACTCCATCACCAGATAATCGACACCGTCCTGTTGGCCAACGTCGTACAGTGGGCAAATATGTGGATGGCTCAGGCCCGAAATGGCCTTCGCCTCGCGCTCGAACCGCTCGCGCGATTGCGAGTTGATCGAGAGGTGTTCGGGAAGAATCTTGATCGCGACCGTGCGGTCCAGCCGTGTGTCGCGCGCGCGGTAAACCTCGCCCATACCGCCCGCGCCAATTGACGCGAGGATCTCATAGGGTCCCAAACGAGTCCCAGCAGAGAGAGCCATAGGATGTTAGCTGATTCTATCCCACCGGAATCACCGGGCAGTGGATTGGGCCTGGGAACGCGGTTCCACTCCCCGATTCAAACAAGCGCGATTAGTGCGAGCTCCCCATAAACGCACTCAGGCAGGAGGCCCGCACAGCTCACGATTCAGATGGGGCGACCCATCCTAGTCGGTTGCGCATCAACAGATTCCGATCTCGGATTTGGCCGGTGTTTGCCCCTGCATGTTACGCCCGCATAAGATGGGGACATGGGTTTCATCTTTCGATTTGTTTTCTGCGGCACCATCATCCTGACCGCCTGGGTGCGAGCAGCGGAGATCGAGCCGGCGGCCAGAGTCGCAATTGTGAATGTCCCCAATGGTGGGGAGGCCGTGGATGCGAAGATCAGCGCGCGCGGGACCATTCACTTGATCTATAACTTGGACGGCATTCCCTACTACGTAAAGTCGTCGAATCACGGGGCAAGTTTCAGTTCACCGCTGAGTGTTGTGAACCAGGAATCCCGGAGACCAAGTCTGGTGTTTTCAGGTGATGCTCTGGCGGTGGGCAAGGGTGACGTGGTCTACGTAGCGATGTCAACCAACAACTGGCAGTTGAAGCTTCCGAATGTGCCGGGGGGACTCCTGTACGCGACTTTGACGTCCGACGCTAAGACCTTTACGCCGGTGCGGAGCTTCAACCAGCAGCCTAGCGAAGGCTTCTCGCTGGCGGCCGACGACAAGGGCAACGTCGCCGCCACTTGGCTCGCGGGCAAATTATACGCCAATCGATCCCGTGATGGCGGCAAAACATTTACCGCAAACGCCGAGATCAACCCAGCGTATAATCCTTGCGACTGCTGTACGACGAAGGCCGCCTTCGGTGCCGACGGGGACCTGGCTGTGCTTTACCGGGAAGAGACCAACAACGAACGTGACATGCACCTGGTAGTGCTGGCCAAGGACGGCAGCCAGTCGCGCACCCGTATTAGCAGCACGCTTTGGAAGGTCAATGGCTGCCCGATGACATACTTCGCCCTCTCTACCACCAAGGAGGGCTATATCGCCGCGTGGCCCACGAAGGGCGAGATTTATTTCGCGCGACTGGACAGGAAAGGCAAGGTTCTGCCTCCAGGCGAAATTAAGACCGCCGGCCGTTCCGGCATGCGCTCCGGCGTGGTGGCTTTGAGCGCCTCCGACGGTACGACCTTGATCGCCTGGAGACATCAGGAGGAACTTGGTTGGCAGATCTATGATCTTGAAGGGCGTCCACAGGGCCCGCCGGGCTCAATCAAGAGTGCGGGAAAAGGTGCGGCTGGAGTTGTGGAAGAGAATGGCCGCTTCATTCTGTTTCGTTAACTTCAAAATGGCGGCGGTAGCCTCGCATGACCGCAATTTAACGGGATTTTTTACGGAACAAATCCACAGACATCCGTGGTGTCAGCCAACGGTCTCAGCTGGCCGACTCGTCGGATTCAGCCTGGGAAACGCGGCAGTCGTCTATTGGGCCTTTACGTTTCGAGTGGCAAACCCAGATTATGACTAACCGACTTCCCGTTCCCAATCCGGCCCGGGCCCAACTTCTCTCCGCTGCGGCCGGTGTTATACTGACTCAAAAATCTGCCCTTCGAGGTGTCCCTTGAAAACTCGCGTCATCGTGCTGGCGGTAGTTGCATCCTTGGTGGTGTTCACTGCTGCCGCCCAAGAAACACGCTCTGCCACCCGTCTCACTAACGATCATTACTTTGACTTGGAACGCGTGAACAATGCGCAGATTTCACCCGATGGCGCTCGTATTGTCTATACCCGTCAACAGGCAAACAGAATCGAGGATCGCTGGGACTCCTCGCTCTGGATCATGAACGCTGATGGTAGCCAACATCGGTTCTTCACAAAGGGCTCGAATCCCCGCTGGTCGTCCGATGGAAAACGCGTTCTCTACATCGCCGATGGAGAGCCGCGCGGCCCCCAGATCTTTGTCCGCTGGATCGATACCGATGGACCCGCCACGCAAGTGACTCACGCGACCGAGAAGGTCGCCGATGCGTGCTGGTCGCCGGACGGCAAGTCGATTGCGTTCTCCATGTTTGTGCCGGAAAAGGACACCTGGAGCATCAGCATGCCGGCCGCGCCGCAGGGTGCCAAATGGACGGCCGCGCCCCGCGTCGTGGAGACGCTGCACTACCGTCAGGATCAGGTTGGCTTCCTCGAAGACGGGCATACTCATCTGTTTGTCGTCTCGGCCGATGGCGGCGCGCCCCGACAGATCACCGGCGGCAAGTGGACCGCGGGCTCCGGCGAATTGCGTGGTGCCGTACTCGTGGACTGGACTCCCGACAGCAAAGCTATCGTGTTTGAAGCCGAACGCAGCGCGGAGGCCGATTTGCAGTATCAAACATCGCAACTGCTGGTCGCCGAGGTTGCATCGGGCGCCATTCGAGAACTCGTTGCCAACCCCGGCTCCGGTAGTGGGTCAGTTTGAATCTGCTAAATGCACGCATTCAGGTTTCCGTGTGAGCAGGACCACGCGAGTGAGTACAGCGTGGCAGGCCAATAAGCTATTAGCGGCAAGCTGGTCAATAACCACAAGGCACGCCAGCCGTACTTGCACAGGGCAATCGCCTGAAGGACGGCCCACGGCACAATAAGCGCTGCGCTGAATAGTACAAATACAAAAGTGGTTGGCGTCAGAGGTAGCACCGTCCAGCGCGATGAGAGCGCAAGCAGGCCGATCAATAGCGATAGGAATAAGAGGCGCTTGAACCCCATTTGTTTGTGGCATAATCATATCATGCCTAGCCGTTCAAGCAAGCCAAAGGATCGCGACTTTACCAGGACGGCCCTGCGCGTCGTAGAGCAGGCCATCGGTGAGCAGTGGGACGGATCTCCGTTACCGGACAAAAACGCGGGCAAGAACCCGGCGGCAGTCGCGCTGGGGAAGCTCGGCGGCGCCAAGGGCGGCGCGGCGCGGGCGGCAGCACTCAGTCCAAAGAAACGGTCGGCTATCGCCAAGAAAGCGGCGCAGGCTAGATGGGGCAAGGCTGTTATTTGACCAGCAACAGCCCCGACGAATTGCCGATTGGTGGGTCGCCACGACGAGAACCCTCAATCCCAGAAATGGTCAGTCCGCATAGCAGTTGATCTAATTCTGATTTTGGTATTGAAAGCTCGTTTGCAATCGCCGTCCTAGTCAAGCCATCTTCCTCGTACAGGTTCGCGAGAAGCTTTGGTAGCAGGACGGACGATTCCCTCTTAATTCCATTAGGCTCATGTAGGTGATAACCCCTAGAGGAGAGCTGAATACACAGGCTCCGGTAGTGCCAATCCGACATGTGCTTAAGCTTATGCAATCGATAGTTTACCGCGCTGGCGGCGGTCCCCCAGATTTTTTTTAGCCGAATCAAATCACTCACCTTTGGAAACCTCGGCGCATTGGCGTCCACGCTACCTTTTGGCATCATAAATGCCGATGCAAAATTATCCGCTTGAGTTTCAGCGTCGCGACTGCTGCTCGGACCTCCATGTCGGTGAAGCACCAGATGCGCGAGTTCGTGCGCCGCATCGAATCGGCTCCGCTCCGCTGATTTGAATGTGTTGAGTAGAACGACGGGGTTATCTCCAGACCAAAAGGAAAAAGCGTCAACTTCCTTGGCGTCGATTGAAAGCGAAAAGACTCGAACACCATTCGATTCGAGGAGATGAACCATATTACGAATTGGCATCTCGCCAAGATTCCAGATCCTTCGAAGCGAGGCGGCGGCAGCCTCGGCATCGTTAGCTTCGAGACGGAGTTCTGGCAGATTCGAAGGCGGCAGTTCAAATTTCTTTTCAAGCCAAGAGGAAAGCCATAGAGCCAATGAGCCTTGGCTTAGCGCCATATCGCGCTGTTTGGCTGTCATTCGCGCAAGCGACCGAAAGCTAACGTTTTCGATTGGCTCCAAGTCCTCTCCATAGAAAAACTCCACCGGAAAGCCAAGAGCCAAAACAAGTTTTGCAAGCGTCTCCGTAGTGGGAATGGAAGCCCCTGACTCATAGTTGCTGACACTGCGAAGATCAACCCCAATTCGAGTCGCAAGCTGGGTCTTCGTCATGCCCCGACGTTTTCGTGCGATGCTGATTCGGCTCGGGTTGATCTCTTGTTCGATTATGTTTTCAAGCACGACGTTTAACTTCTACCACAATCTCTGGACTGGACGGAACAGGCGGCGTGTCCTCGGGCGTGGAGACTTTCGATCCGTCGGAAAAATCCAAATTTTGCAAAAGGATGCGCGGTGCCCATGCAATGAGTCTTTTCCCCTCGTTTGCCTTTACGGGCCGCGAGACTTCAAGTTGAACGAGATCGTTCACCTCATCCCAAAAAACCAACAACAACCACAGGTCGTTTCGATTAGACAGAAGGCGAATAATTTCGTCTTCCTCCATCTCCGTGAACAGGTAGCCACTGTTGGCGGCAACGCTCGCCAGCGTCTTCGCGCCACGCGCCGTTCTGGTACTCGGGGTCGCGGACTTTTTCCCTGTATTGCTGTCGCCGTGGGCGACGCCAAGCATAATCGATTTTTTGGGATTGGACACTAATCCCTGATTCGATTCGTTGTTCGCCTCGCATCCCAGTGGAATCAATTGGTCCCGCAAAGTACGGACAGTTTCGGACCAAGCCATGTAGCCGGGGGCCGTGACAGGGTGGCTCTTGGTGCATTCTCGCCTTGCAAGAACACCTGCCGTTACGGCTTTGATGACGATCTCAAGCGTGAGCCCTAATTCTGCGAGCTTCGCTCGTACGTCCTCTGGGTCGTCTATGATTCGCTGCGCATTATCCACATTGATACCTCAAGCGCCAATGTACCACAATTTTCCGATTGTTCAACCACAAATGAGGAGGAAAAAACGGAAACATGATATTCTAATCGTCTGAATCAAAAAGTGATTGACAGCGCCTATGCGTTCAAGCATAATAGTCAGTATGAACCGCCTCGATACCGCCCGCCGCACCCACGTAGTAAAGTGCCTCATTGAGGGAGTGTCGATCCGTTCCACGGTTCGTCTGACGGGCGTTGCAAAGAACACGGTAGCGAAGCTCTTGGTAGAACTGGGAGCGGCTTGCACGCGGTTCATGGACGAAGCGATGGTCAATCTTCCTTGCCAGCGGATTCAGTGTGATGAGATTTGGAGCTTCGTATATGCCAAGGAAAAGAACGTTACGATGGAGATCGCCGAAAAGCAAGTGGCGGGTAGCGTGTGGACTTGGACGGCCATTGATGCCGACAGCAAATTGATTCCGTGCTGGTTGATCGGCAAGCGTGACGCTGAGTGCGCCACGGAGTCTATGAAGGATCTCGCGGGCCGTCTCGCAGGCCGCGTGCAATTGACAACGGATGGCCTGCGGGTCTACTTAAATGCGGTGATCGATGCGTTTGCGGATGAGATCGACTACGCCGTCCTGCATAAGGTATATGGGTCCGAGCGTCCCGATGCAGCGCGTTACAGCCCGGCGGTTTGTGTCGGCTGCGAAAAGCAGGAAGTATTAGGAAACCCCGACGCGAAGCACGTCAGCACGTCCTATGTGGAACGTGCGAATCTCTCGATGCGGATGTCGATGCGCTGGTTCACCCGGCTGACAAATGCGTTTTCAAAGAAGATCGAGAACCACGCCGCGTCGGTTGCGATTTACTTCACTTGGTATAACTTTGGACGTGTCCATCAGACTCTCAAGATGACCCCCGCAATGAAAGCCGGGATCGCGAATCACGCCTGGACAGTCGAAGAGATGGTTGAGCTTTTGACGAAGGATGAGCCGAAATCGACGCGGGTGGCGCGTTCAAACTGACCCACTACCCCGGCTCCTGGAGTCGCCCAGCCGTTTCACCCGACGGCAAGACCGTAGCCTTCACCGGTTACCCGGAATCGAAGCGGACGCACTCGGTGTCGGACCTTTATGTGATCCCGTTCGCCGGCGGAGAAATGCGGAGGATCAGTGGCGATTATGATCGCGATCCCCGGAATCTGCGCTGGGCGCCAGACTCGGCGGGCGTTTTCTTTGACGCGGAAGATCACGGCCACCGTAACGCGCAGTTCGCGGCCATTGCGGGCGGCGGCGTAAAGCCAATCACCACCGGCGCTCATGTGCTGACTATGGATTCGGCCTCCAGCGATCTAATGGCGGTGGGGACGCTGACGGATCCCAAGAATCCCCCCGAAGTGGTGCGCTACAACCTCCGCCGGCCCGGAGAAATGACGAAGCTCACCAGCGTCAACGCAGGCCTGTTGGCTGGCATGCACGTGGCGAAAACGGAGGAAATCAACTTCGCTTCCAGCGGCAACGTCAAAGTGCAGGGCTGGGTCGTGAAGCCACCCGATTTCGACGCAACGAAGAAGTATCCACTCATTCTCGAGATCCACGGCGGCCCGTTTGCCATGTACAGCGTTGCGTTCAACTACATGTTCCAGAATTTCGCCGCCAACGATTACGTGGTTCTCTACCTCAACCCGCGCGGGAGCACCGGCTATGGCACGGCTTTTTCCGGCGGCATCGACCACAATTATCCGGGGCCCGACTATGACGACTTAATGGCCGGGGTGGATGCAACGATCGCTAAAGGCTTCATCGATACCACGCACATGTACGTCTCGGGCTGCAGTGGAGGAGGGGTACTTTCGAGCTGGGTGATCGGCCACACCGACCGGTTTGCTGCAGCCGCCGTGCGTTGCCCTGTTGTCGACTGGCTTAGTATGAGCGGCAACACCGACGTTCCACTTTTCACCTACAGCTTCTTCCAGAAGCCGTTCTGGGAAGACCCGAGTGATTGGCTCTCGCATTCTTCGGTAATGACCGTAGGCAAGGTGACGACGCCGACTTTGTTGATGACCGGAGTGCTCGACCGCCGGACACCCATGGCGCAAACCGAGGAGTACTACGCAGCGCTAAAGGTTCGCGCCGTGCCGGTGAAACTATTGCAATTCGACGGCGAATACCACGGGACTGCCTCGAAGCCGTCAAATTTCATCCGCACTCAACTCTACATGATGAGCTGGTTCAAGAAGTATGCGCGGACATCGGAGGGCAAGGCGACCTTAATATCCGCCGCCCACACTAACGAATAGGCATTGACGCACCGTTAAAGCAGCCATACAGCATCAATAATTCTGCGCCCGCAGAACGCTTATTTTCTGGATAATGCGGTGGTTAATTTTGGACCGAGGCGATGAACTCAACGTCCACTATCAGCAAAGCCGACTTTTCAGGCCGAATCCGTTCGTGGCGTCATTCACTTGAAATCAGTGATTGGATAGGGATTTCCCAACAGGTACGCCTAATTCCCACGTTCCCGATTGAGCAACTAGACGTCACCTTTGACGATGCGCGAGATCAGTTAGAGCTGGAGTACCGACAGTGACGGTGACGCCGCCTCCACTGGCACTTCACCGGGCCAAGGAGCGGTAGGACGTGGGCGACCGGAAGAGGGCGGTCTAAGCCCAAGTCAATCTCAGTTCGGCATTTGACCTTAGACCACCACAACCTGGCGATCCGCAGAGAGGAAGAAAAGCTCCTTGCGATCCTGTGGGCCTTGCCGCCGTCGTCGGAGACGAAGTGTCGGCCTCCAGCAGTTTCGCCGAGGCGGTCAGCGTGCCATGAGCCAGACGGGACGCACGCCTGTCCAAGCCGCCGCCCGTCGTCACTTCGGGATCGAGGGCATCTCAAGGCTGCTTCGGCAAATCAATCAGCACAATATCCGAATTGTTTCGCAGCCGGTCGAACACGATCTGCTTGCCGTCGGCGGTAATGTCGAAGGTGCGCATGGTGGCAGGGTTTGTCAGATGGGTCAACTGACGCGTTTGCCGGGTCGCAAGGTTCAGCAACCTGAAATCCTGCGCTCCGAATCCTCCGTGCATGTAGACAAGTCCCTTGCCGTCGGGCGTAAAACGGAAGCGTTCGCCGCTCGTACTAATCTGGATCGGAGGCAAATCGACGGGACTACCGTCCGGTGTAACGGCGCGAAGCGGCTCTTTGCCGCCAACATCTATCCCAGAATATACGATGAGGCCTCCATTGGGCGACCACACCGGGTTGAGACCTGTACCAGCAAGGCGGACTGGAGCGCCGCCCTCCACCGGAATCTTGAACAGCCCGTCGCCTTTTGCATCGTTGCCGCCGGTGACAATCCATTTTCGGTCTGGGGACCAGGATGCCCCGCCCCGAACATCGATCGCATCCGTCAAGACGCGCGGCTGGGAGCCGTCCGCTTGGAGCACCCAAAGGTTCCGTTTTCCGTTGCGCCTGAGAACAATAGCCACCCGGCCGCCATCTCCGGAAATGGATGGCGGTTCTAGTAAAGCCCCTGCGGATCCCTTCCATATCTCCGCGGCTTGACCGTCTTCCAAGCGCCACAAACCATCACCGCCGCCCTGGGAAGACAGATAGAATAAGAATTTTCCACCAAAGCGCGGCATGAGCGCCCGCTCGTTCGGCAGGTCGTAGGGCTTGGCGTCGTGCTCTTCAGCGATGCGCTCAAGAATGGGAACGCTCCACAAGTTAGCAACCGGGTTCGCCACCGCGGCAACCAGGCGGCGCGCGTCCACACTGGCGGCGACCGAGGTGTATCTCTCCAAACCGAAGCTGATGCGGTGCGTGACCTTGCCCTCAACGTCCAACGCCCACAACCAGGGTCCGGAACCATCCCGGTCTTCGGCAACGTAGAGCACGATTCGCGCGTCCAGGGGCGTGGGGAAACCAACGTACTTGTTACTTTGCGTCAGGCGTTCCGGCTGACCGCCCGTGGCTCCGATGCGCCACAGATCCAGTTCCAAGGTCTCGGGGATGCCGTGCACGAAATAGATCCATCTGCCATCCGGCGACCAAGTCGGGAAATGGTTGTGCACCCCGGGGCGATCCACAAAAATTTGGCGGCTATTTTCGCCGTCTCGATCTGCGACCCAGAGGGGATCGCCCGGATCATCAGTGTGGTAGACGATGCGCGTACCGTCGTGCGACCAGCCAACGTTCACCGCGTGTTCGCCTAGGAAAGGACGCGGTGGACCGCCCATCAGAGGTATCAGGCGCATCCGATTCAAAGGAGGTCCGCGCAGCCATATCTCAGATGCGTCGCCCGTGAACCCGGCTTGAAGTAAATTCCGGTTGCTTGGAAAGAAGCTACCCGTCGTAAGGTTCTGGAACCGACCGGTACCTACCCGGCCGAGCCAAAGGTCGGCACGGGCGTCGCGATCCGACACGAAGGTTACAAACTGACCATCGGGCGAGATCGAAGCGCTCGTTTCGTCACCTGGGAAATCGGTAAGGCGCGTGAACCTAGCGCCGGCCAGCGGGTTGTCAATAGGCGCCGAGGTTCTGCGGTGGCCCATCCACCAGGCTACAGGCAAAGCCAACAGCACGCCCGCAAACACGCTCACAAGCAATAGAGGCCGGCGACTTTTCTTCGGCGTCGGCACGACGGCCTCTGCGGTGGCGGACTTTCCCGACTCCGTATCCCGCTTCAATCGCTTCAGGTCGGCGCGCAATTCCGAGGCATGCTGGTAGCGCACTTCACGATCCTTCTCTAACGCCTTATTGATGATGAACTCGAGACCGGCGGGCAGGTCCGGCCGCAGGCGTAGGGGAGAGACAGGCGTCTTGTTGAGAATGGCGTCGAAGACTACGGCAGTGGTGTTGCCCTGAAACGGCCGCTGGCCCGTGGCCATCTCGTAGAGCACCACGCCGAAGGAAAACAGATCGGTGCGGGCGTCCAGTTCCTCGCCGCGCGCCTGCTCAGGCGACATGTAAGCTACGGTACCGAGAGCCGTTCCGGGACTGGTGATCAGCTCTTCGTTCATTGGTGCTGTCGCCACTTCCGAACCCTGAGCCACGACCGCCCCTTGTACGGTACGCTCAGGCGCCAGCTTCGCCAGGCCGAAATCCATGATCTTGGCTTGCCCGCGCGCCGTCACGAAAATGTTCGATGGTTTGATATCGCGGTGGACGATGCCTCGGCTGTGTGCGGCATCCAGCGCGTCGGCGATCTGGATGCCGAGATCGAGAATCTCCTCGACCTTGAGGGGTTTAGCCGCGGCACGCTGGCGAAGTGTCTGGCCCTCCAGATACTCCATCGTGAGGAACGGCTGCCCATCGGCCTGGTCGACGTCGTGAAGCGTGCAGATGTTCGGATGATTAAGCGCCGACGCGGCACGCGCCTCGCGCTGGAACCGGTCCAGGGCGGCTTTATCGTTGGAGAATTCGTCCGGGAGGAATTTCAGAGCGACCGTCCGGCCCAGGCGCGTGTCTTCGGCCTTGTAAACCACACCCATACCTCCGCTGCCCAGCTTTTCCAGAATGCGGTAATGCGAAATGGTTTTGCCGGTCATCGCGCTGCATGAAGAATACTCTGCCGCAAGCCAGGTGGCAACTTGCGCACGGGTGCAGCGCAAGTCGGCCAAATCGAGTAGAGCACGCAAGCGCCATCAGTGCCCTGTGGCCGGGAGCTATCCCTGTCGTTCGCCCCCGACTGGACGGGTCACGGCGCATCTAACGGCACAATAGCCTCGGTTGGCAGGAGCATGAACGGATTGGGCCTGATAAACGCCGTTCCACTCCTGGATCTGATCGGCGGCAGCGTTGGTAACCGATGAGTAGCCAACGGCCCAAGCGAGCAACTCGGGTTATCTGAACCATTGCGGTTCACCCGGGCCGGGGGCGATCAACAGTTCACCGCCCTCCGCTACCTCAATGGCATGATTTCCGGTGTACTCGACGTATCCCAATATGTGTCCGGTTTTCGGGTCAAGTTTCATCAGCCAGCCTGGCGACCCGTTGGGCTGATCTAGAGGCTGGGTGGCGATGTAAAGGCTTCCGCCGCGGAGGGTCAGCGAAAACGTCCTCACGTGATGCGACCACTCACCAAGGTAATGTCCTTCGAGGTCGAAGCGCTGGATGCGCCCGTTCTCGCGGTCGGCGACGTAGATGACGCCTTCCTCGTCGATCTGTATGGAGTGAAGCAGATGGAACTGTCCGGGCCCCATTCCCGGCTCTCCCCACTCGCGCACCCTGTTGCCATCGTCGGTGTATTCGAGGACACGGGCATTCGCGTAACCGTCGGAGATGAATATGTGACCATTGGGCGCGAAGGCCAGATCGGTAGTTCCACAAAAGTTACCGGGACATACTTTGGGCAGTCCGCCCACCGAGATCTCCATCAGCTTCTTACCCTCGGGGGTGAACTTCAGTACTTTCGAACTCGCCGCGTCGGTGGTCCAGACATTCCCTTGCGGATCGATGCGAAGGGCATGCGGCATGACATACATGCCCCTTCCCCAGGAATGCAGCACGGTGCCCTCGCGATTCAGCGCGATAACCGGATCGGCTCTGTCGCCGCGCTGGAGGAGATAGATGACACCTTTGGGGTCCATGGCCACCCACGAGACCATCCCCAGTTCCCACTCTCTAGCTGGCGGATGAACCGGCAGTCGTGTACGCTTGAGGGCGAGCCGCGGAGCCCGGTTGAGGAGGGCGAGCAACTGCGTGGCGTGAGTCTCGCCTCCACTCTGGGCGAAAAGGGGCAAGCAGCAGAACAGCGACAGACTTCGGATTGAAGCCATCGGTCGGAGTGTAGCACGGCCTTTCTAATCAAGAGCACCATTACCGGAGGATGGGTGTATCTTTCCCTCCGCGAATCGTTGAACTAGTGGATAAGGACTGAAAAACGCGGATCACGTCCGAAGTGATGAACGTCCGCAGAGGTCCTGCAACATTGATGGGACCGGGACTTACCAGGACTGTTCTCCATGAACGCCCCGCTCGGGGAGCATTTTCCGAGTGGCCGACAATCCGCTCGGAACCCCAGTCAACCCAGATCCGCATCGCGCGTTCTCGGCAACTCGACTCCGAACAGCTCGCGATTGCTCGGCATTCATCTATATGCGCACGGACACAGAAGGTCGGACCGGGCCCTCACCGATTGGCGAGCTCAAATCGCTCGATTGTCGCCCATGTTCCCTTGTCCAACATCAGCGCCATGCCATGTACGATTCGGGCCACAAACAACGATCGCCCGCTCTAGTGCTTCGTAATCTTCGGCCCAATATAGACGACCTTAATAGCAACCTGTCCTCTTGGGCGCGGCCATTCGAAATGAATGCGGTACTGACTTCCGAACTTCACTTTCCCATGCCACGGACAAAACAGAGGTTCGTGACCGCCGGCCGGATCGCGGAACGTGAGCTCATTAGCGAAATCACGCTTATTGCTCTCGGACTCATCGCTGAAGAGGGCCTTCTGTCTCATAAAAAACTTGTCGTAGAGTTCGAGCCCGACAGCCGATAGCGCTCCATCCCGTGTTTCGTCCGACAATTTTTGTAACACGCCAAGCAAAAAGTACAATTTTTCCGCAACGCCCGAGTGAAACGGAACAGGCGAAAGCTGCGCCCCAATCGCAGCCACCCAATAATCGAGAATGCGCAAAAGCGGTTGATCGCTTCCCTGTCACGCATGCGTTTGGCGTCGAGCGACTCGCCGGTCGCCTCGATGAACACGGGAGTCGAAGCCACTTCCTTTAGCCAGACGGTTGCCCGCCCGTTGTAGAGGCAGTTCCGCATTTGTTGACGTGTGAGCGGCGCGCCACTGTTGACACGCTCGAAAATGTCCAGCTTCGCACGCTCGGGTGCCTTCGCATCGAGTATGTACAGCGTTAGCTGCGTGTCCTCGATACAGACGCGACTGCTTCTCGATGGGCCAAACGAAGTCCCGTTGAAAATCCGGATTGAGGTCATAACGTCCAGACCGAATGCGTTTCACGACCTCGCCCGCCGTCCGCTGATCCGTACGCACGAAGACCGCTTCGAGCGGATAGCCGCCGCCCCAACCGATTGCGATGGGATCGTCGGAACCCTCGATAGGCGGGCTCGGGATCATTTCCGCATCGGTCTGCGGCAATGATTCGAAAATTGCCCGCAGACGATCGAGTTGGACGTCATCGGGCGCAGACTTACCCCGTTCCCAAGCTGAAATTGTCCCTGAGAGACCCCGATACGGGCAGCAATCTCGGCCTGACTCCACTTTTGGACGTAACGCTGCTCTTGCAGCCAAGAACTAAGCTCGGGTGAAGACATGGCGATGTTTGAATGGGCGAATTCTCATTATCCACCGAACGGCGTTCTCTCCGCTTGCCAGGCTGGCAGCGAACGCAGGCACTCTATCCTTGTCACGCAGCGTTCTACTTTCTCCGGTCGGATCACGCGCAACCCGTACGGACGTCCGCGGCATCTTGGACTCCGACCTCGGTCCGTGTTGCCGACGATGCGCTCGGAAAACGCCGATTCTATCGGCGGGGGCGCTAGCTTTTGGCCTTGCAGGTGAAGTTGCCAGCGTCGTTGGTACTTCCGGTTCCTTTGTAGACAGCTCGTTGCGGGTATGGGCAAAGAGGACGAGTCATGTCGATGCGACCACGTTCGTTGACTCTAGCGGTCGTGATGGATTTGGGGGGCTCGTTCTGTTCGCGCCAGCGTTCGAGGGCGGCGAGGGCGTTGAACTGATCAGGGCCGGTGCCGCCGCCGCAATGGGCCATGCCGGGGATCATGAAGAGACGAAGCCAGTTGTCTTGATTCGGGCCCATCTGTTTCAGGATGGACTCGTAATATGTGATGGTATTGAATGCCGAGATTGCCCCGCCGGAACCTCCGTCGCTCCAACCGTGATAGATGAGGAGCTTGCCCCCGTGCGCTTTGAATTTCGCCAAGTCAGGGTTGACGGCGTGGATTTCTTTCCCGTGGAAGAGTGCTCGTTCGACGTCCTTTTCGAGGTTGAAGGTACGCCAGTCCCACGCGGGGTTTTGATTGGCGATGTAGCGGAACATGTCGATGTCCATGCCGCCGGGTTCGGTGGAGCCAGCGGGGAGGCGCCAGCCGAGTTCGCCACCGAAGGGGAGTCCCGGGTAAAGGAGTTCGCCAGTGGACTTGCGTATATCGGTGTAGGCGGCGTTAACCGTTTCCAGTTGATCCGAAGTGAGGCAACTTGCGGTTTCGGAACCATTGCACTTGAGGGCGCTAGGGTCAAAGTTGCAGTCGCGGGGGTCTTCGATGAGCCGATCTTTGACGCCGTCGATGGCGTCGCATTTGTCGAGGACGGCGTCGTTGAGAAGTTTTAGCTTTTCGATCGTCATCGCGTGTTGTGGTGACTTCAGCGCGGTTATCAACAGACGCAAGCGCCAGGCGCAGAGGTGGATCTGGTTGTTGGCGGGCGCGCCGGCGATGATGCCGTCGAAGTCTTCGGGGTAACGCTGCGCGGACATGAGGCCTTGGCGTCCACCAGTTGAACAGCCCGCCCAATAGGACAGACGCGGGCCACGTCCATAATAGGCCGCAATCAGCGCCTTGGCCTTGACGGCGGTTTCGTGAACGGCGCGGAAGGCGAAGTCGATGATCTTCTCGGGATGGCCGAGTGCAAAACTGCCGCTGCCTCCGGTGTGACCGGTGTCGGTGGACGCGCTGGCATAGCCCTCGCGAACAGCGTTCGTCATTCCGCCTGTGTTCACACTGCCGACGAAACCGCCTCCCCCTTCCATGAGGAATTTGCCGTTCCACGCGGCGGCCGGCGGCAGCCAGACTTCTGACTTGATTTCAGAATCGGCCGACGGCCGAAGAGTGATGGAAACTCGACAGTGGGTTGCGGTTTGCGCGGCAGCGGCGACGTCGCGCAGGCGCTCCATATCGGCACAAGGCGTCTGGGCGGACAGCGGGACGGCGAGCAAGAGGAGCAGTCGCATGCTCATAGATTACTGCGTTCCGGCGCCGATGTTAGGCTCAAGCCACTTCTCCGGACACGAGGTCCGCTTTCCAGCGTGGATTCTGAGCGAATCACGCGCCACTCTTCCATTGGCGTCGGCGGCCGTCCGCAATCCGCGCTCTGGAAGAGTAGGCGGCGATCCGCTCAAAACGTCCTTACCCGGCGGTTACTTGCAGTAAACATGGCTCATGGTCCGTCAGATAGCGGCCTCTGTTCTTCACCATGGACATTCCCGCCACGCTCGTTTACTGCAAAGAAAAGTTCGGCTTCGCTTTGACCTCCGTACGAGTTGGGGGACGGGAGCCCATGGCCCTCGACGGCTGCAATTCGGTTAACCTGTTGCCATGGACTGGGGCGCGCAAAGACTGAGGGCGCATTCCATCGGCCAATGGCACGACAAGAATCAAGCCGTCGAGCGGGGAAATGCGATCCCCAGGGATGCGACGTCATCTGCAACCGTACACCGAGGCTCGCGGCAGTCGCGAGAAAGACATCAAGCACGGATCAAGGAGATCAACTTCC
>Ga0310810_10000537_pt1 | contig 38387 bp, 47 predicted proteins | sample NCmetagenome_FD_207641 | JGI IMG/M metagenome (GOLD analysis project Ga0310810, IMG submission 207641) | Soil microbial communities from experimental microcosm in Duke University, North Carolina, United States - NC | ecosystem: Engineered > Artificial ecosystem > Soil microcosm > Unclassified ...
CGGAATTATCCCGTTTTACGCGCGTGCGAAAGGAAGAACCTGAGCATTGCGCGGCTCGCATCGGGCCCCCTGGGATCGGCAAACGAGGCGCCCGGCCGCCCGCCGGACCAGGCGTGACCCGCGCCGTGGATGATCCACTGCTCGACGCCGGGCCTTCCACGCGGATCGAAATGGGTCGTGCGAGTGAAGAAACGGCCATTGCACTCGCCGCTCTCCGCGGCGATGCGCGAACCGGGCGTCGGGACGAAATCGCTGTTGCTCGGGTGGACCGTAGTGTCGCGATCGCCATGGAAGGTGATCATCGGCAGGCCGCCGGCGCCGCCGTTGCCGCGGCCGGGGTCGTGCCTGCTGCTTCCGCGTCCGTCCATCGCCGCAAGCGCGGAGGCGAGATCGCGCGCTGCGCCGTGGGGCAGACCCGAATGGATGCCGATGGCGGCATACAGATCGGGGTACTCCGCCCCCATGACGGCTGCCATGGCGCCGCCGGCCGAGAGGCCGGCGACATAGACGCGGTGCTCGTCGAGCCCTCGCCGCAGAAGCCGGCGCGTGATGCCCGCGATGAGCGAAGGCTCGCCCTCGTTCCTGCGTTGGTGCAGGGCTTCGAACCAGTTCCAGCACCTCGCGGCGTTGGCTCGCGGCGATTGCGCGGGGTAGGCGACGACCAGGCCGAGCTCCTCCGCCAGCGCGTTCATCTGCGTCGCTGCGGCGAGGTCCTCGGCAGTCTGGGAGCAGGCGTGCAGCATCACCAGCAAAGGCAAGCCGTCCGGGGAGCGATCGGCGGGCGCATAGACCTTGTAATGGCGCATGCCGGCGCGGTTGCGGTACGTGCGGTCGACGAAGCGACCCGGCTGGATCAGGGCGCCGTCACGCCTTGCGACCCGCTCGGGTGTCCAGGCTCGGAGCAGGCTTCGCTGCAGGGCGATGCCGGCGCGCAGCAGCTTGCCGCCGCGCAGCTTCCGGTAGCGCATTCAACCGGCGCCGTCAGCGACGCCTGGCTCGCTTCTTCTTCTTGTGCTTGCGCGCAGTCGCGACGCGCGTCGGCTGCTCGCGCTGGTCAATGACCGCGACGCGTGGCGGCGAGGCGGCGCTCGCGGCGCCGGCCTGAGCGGATGCGGCGAGCATCTCCGCCGTCTTGAACGCAAGCTCCCGCCAGGCGGCGAACGGATCGACGAAAAGTCGCAGGGGTTTCTCGGAATTCATTGCGCAGCCTCGAACGTTATGCCGCGCATCGGAGCAAGGCCCATGCCCGGGCGCTTCGCGGCTATATTTGAGCCTATGGGCGAACGCGATTTCGTGACCGAGATCGGCGGCGTTCCGCTCGCGGACGTCGACCCCGCGCAATTCCGCCGCACCATGGACCGTTACGCGGTCTGTGTCGTGCGCAATGCAACGCCGCCTTCCGATGCCGAGCACGTCGAGTTCAGCCGCAAGCTCGGGCCGCTCCTGCAGATGCGCATGCTGCAGATGGTCGGAGGATCGAAGTCGCGCTTCGCCTTCCCGGAGATCATCGACGTCGGCAACATCGACGCCGAAGGGCGCCTGCTGCCCGAGGACGACCGGCGGCGCGCGTACAACAAGGGCAACCTGCTCTGGCACACCGACGTCTCGTACGACGCGCGGCGCGGCGTTTATTCGCTGCTCTCGTGCCATTGCGTGCCGCCCGGCGGCGCGGACACCGAGCTCGCCGACATGAGGGCCGCCTACGAGGCGCTCCCGCCGGCGATGAAGGAGAGGATCGAGCCGCTCGTCGTCGAGCACTCGGTCTGGCACTCGCGCGCGCTCGGCGGCCTGACGGCGACCGAGGAAGAGAAGGCTAGCCGCCCGCCGGCGCGCCATCGCCTGGTGCACCGCCATCCGGGCTCGGGCCGCAAGGTGCTGTACCTCGCCTCGCATGCCTCGCACGTCGTCGGCTGGCCGGTCGAGGAGGGCCGGCGCCTGATCCGCGAGCTGATCGAGCTCGCCACCCGGCCGCAGTTCGTCTACCGCCACCGCTGGCGCGTCGGCGACGTGCTCGTCTGGGACAATCTGCAGACCATGCACCGCGGCACGCCGTTCGACGACACGAAATACCCTCGCGACATGCGCCGCACCACCGTCATCGAGGAAACGGCGGACATCGCATGAAGGTGCGGCCGATCGCCGGCGCCTTGGGTGCCGAAATCGCCGAGGTGGATCTCCGGTCCCTGTCGGATGACCTGGTTCGTCGGATCCGGGCGGCGTGGCTCGAGCACCTCGTGGTCTTCTTCCGCGAACAGAGCCTGACGAGCGAGCAGTACATGGCCTTCGCGCGGCGCATGGGAAGGCCGATCGAGTACCCGTTCGTGAAGGGTATCGCCGGGTTTCCCGAGATCATCGAGGTGAAGAAGCTCGAGCACGAGAAAGTGAATTTCGGCGGCGTCTGGCATTCGGATACCGCGTATCTCGAGGTGCCGCCGATGGCGTCGATGCTGCTCGCGCGCGAGATCCCGCCGCAGGGCGGCGATACGCTGTTCGCGAATATGTATCTCGCCTATGAATCGCTCTCGCCGGGGATGAAAGCGGTCCTCGAGGGGCTGGTGGCGGTCAACTCATCGGCGAAAGCCGACGTGACCCGCACGCGCGAGGACCGGCTGAAGAGCGACGGCAGCGACAAGGCCGGCCGGGAGCTCGCCGCCGAGCACCCGGTGGTGCGCACGCATCCCGAGACCGGCCGCAAGGCGCTGTACGTGAATTTCGCGCACACCGTGCGCTTCAAGGACATGACCGAGGAGGAAAGCGCGCCGCTCCTGCAATACCTCTTCCAGCACCAGATCCGCCCGGAATTCACCTGCCGCTTCACCTGGCAGGTCGGCTCGCTCGCCCTCTGGGACAACCGCTGCGCCCAGCACAACCCGGTGAACGACTACCACGGCCATCGCCGCGTCATGCACCGCATCACGCTCGAGGGCGACCGCCCTCGCTAGTTCGGGGACGGAGCCCTAACTAGTGACGACCGTTAACGCGGCCCGGGCGCTGTCATCGGCCCACTAGTTCGGGCTCTGACCCCGAATTATGTTTTGGCAGGCGGTGCTGCTGCTCAGGTGCCGCTGCCGCATACCTTCGAAGAGGCTGCGCACCTCGGGATCCGCGATGCCCGGCAGCGCCTGCTCGAACTCTCTGATCGCCCACTTCAGCCCGCGCACCAGGAAGCCGATCCGCTCCCGTGCGCCCTGGATCGCGACCGCCTTGGCGTAGAACTCGCCGGTCGCGTGGCTGTACTCCCGGCCGCGGCGCTTGAGCTGCTCGCCGATGAGCGCGCAGTTGTGCGCCTCGTCCTCGTGCACCTTCCGCAGGATCGTCCACTCCGGGCCGTTGCGCGGCCAGTCGTCCAGGAAGACGACCAGCGCCCTCGCGCCGGCGCGCTCGGCTTCCAGCATCCGATTGAGGAAGCCGTCGAGCTCGGCGTCGTTCATTTGAGAATGCCCTTCAGCTGGTCGACCACGCCCTTCGCGCGCTCCTCGACGCCGCGCAGGCTGGCGGGCGCCTTCGCGAGCGCCTGGCGCGTCACCGCAGTCCACACCTCGCGCGTGATCTCGGCCGCGGTCGCGCCGCCGGCCTTCTTCCCGAGGTCGCGCAGCTGCAGGTCCGGCACGTCGACGCTCAGCGCGCCGCCGTAGCTCACCTTCGCCTTGCGCACCTCCACGCGGTCGATGATGAACTTGCGCTCCGGCCCGGGCTTCTTCGCCTCGGCCTTGCCCGGCGTGGACTTCGGCAGGTAGGACTCGATGTGCTTCTGGATCGCCGTGAGGTTGTCGCCGCCCGGGCCGCGCTCGTAGGTGATGCTCGGCGCCTCGAGGGACAGCTCCTTCACGTGCACCACGTCGGAGGCGAGGCTCGCCGGCTCGACGGCGAGGCGCATCTCGCCGAGCGAGAGGGCGTGCGGCGCCTTGTAGCCGGGCGGGTTGCCGATCTCGAGGCTGCGGATCGCGCCCGAGCCGTCGAGCGGCTCGAGCTTGACGCCGCCCACCTTGACGCTCACGCCGGTGACCTCGGGCCCGTAGCGCTCGATCGCCCGCTTGATCAGCGCGTCGCGCGACGCGTAGAGCCACCACAGCGCGCCGCCCAGCCCGAGGACGACCAGCGCGACGAGGATCAGGACGGCGTTGCGGATCTTCATCCGCGCGAGCCTAATGCAGCTTTACGTACTCGTATTCGACGGGCAGGTTGTTGATGCCCCGGTCCGGCGGGGCTATCCACGCCGCCATCTTGCCGGGCGCGACGACCTTCTTCATCAGCGACTGCACGAAGGCCTTGTCCTCCGCCGAGGGGATCCACTGCGGCAGCAGCCGCTCGTAGGTCTCGCGCGGGATCAGGTTGCCCTGCGGGTCGACCGGCACGCCGGCCCAGGGGCCGATCGAGCGGCGGAAGCGCGAGGAGGGCAGCGTGATGCGGAAGGCGTGCCCGGCGCGCTCGATCATGCGGTTCCAGCGCTTGACGCCGATGTCGCAGTCCTTGAGGTAGGACTCGCGCATCACCTCGTTCAGCGCGTTGAGCAACGGCACGTCTTCGCTTTTCCCCCCGGGTAATTCAATATGGAAGACGGCGGAGCGAAGGACGTGGTCCTCGTACTGGGTCTCGTCGGGCCGGCCCTTCATGCCGCTCGCGAAGTTGGCCGCCGAGTTGGACGAGATCTCCGAGCCGAACAGGTCGAGCGAGCTCGAGCACCAGAAAGTCAGGTAGCGCTGCACGGTCGGCAGGTCGATCGCGCCGTGCGCGCGGATGCGCTTCGGGTCGTCCGTGCCGAGCTCCTTCATCACCTCGAGGGTGCGCTTGATGACGCGGCTGATGCCGGTCTCGCCGACGAACATGTGGTGCGCCTCCTCGGTGAGCATGAAGCGGCAGGTGCGCGAGAGCGGGTCGAACGCGCTCTCGGCGAAGCTCTTCAGCTGGTACTTGCCGTCGCGGTCGGTGAAGTAGGTGAAGCAGAAGAACGAGAGCCAGTCGGTCATCGGCTCGTTGAAGGTGGTGAGGATGCGCGGCTTGTCCGCGTCGCCCGAGTGGCGCGCCAGCAGCTCCTCGGCCTCCTCGCGCCCGTCGCGGCCGAAATAGGCGTGCAGCAGGTACACCATCGCCCAGAGGTGGCGGCCTTCCTCGACGTTGACCTGGAACAGGTTCCTCAGGTCATACAGCGAAGGGCAGGTATGCCCGAGCATGCGCTGCTGCTCGACCGAAGCCGGCTCGGTGTCGCCCTGGGTGACGATCAGGCGGCGCAGCGTCGAGCGGTACTCGCCCGGCACCTGCTGCCACACCGGCTGGCCCATCGCGTCGCCGAAGCCGATCTTGCGCTCGGCCACCGGGTCGGCGAGGAAGATGCCCCAGCGATAGTCCGGCATGTGGACCGCGCCGTAGTGCGCCCAGCCCTGCGCGTCGACCGAGACGGCGGTGCGCAGGTAGACGTCCGCGCTCTCGAAGTCGCTCGGACCCATCTCGTGCCACCACTGCAGGAAGTGCGGCTGCCAGTGCTCGAGCGCGCGCTGCAGCGTGCGGTCGTTCTGCAGGTTGACGTTGTTCGGAATCTTTTCGGCATAGTCGATCGCACTCATGTGCTGCTCCTCGAAAATGGGGTCAGGTCTTGAAATGAAGCGTCAATGCAAGACCTGACCCCCATGAAGTTAGACGCGCTCCCAGTTGAACTTGGGCTTCGCGCCGGAGCCGTAGACTTTCAGCGCGCCCTGCTCGCCGACGGCGTTCGGCCGCTGGAAGATCCAGTTCTGCCACGCGGTCAGCCGGCCGAAGACGCGCGTCAGCATGGTCTCGGGACCGGCGAAGCGCAGGCTCGCCTCCATGCCGGTGAGCGCATCGGGCGAAAGGCTCGCGCGCTCCTCGATGGCGAGGCGCACCTCGTCGTCCCAGTCGATGTCGTCCGGGGTCGAAGTGACCAGGCCGAGCTCGTTCGCTTCCCCGGAGGAAAACAATCTGTTCGTCGCCATGGCCGGCGCCTGGCCGCCGAAGCGCGTCGCCAGGCGCGGCAGGCCGTTCGCCATCGGATAGGCGCCGAAGTTGAGCGGGGAGAGCGCGATCGCGTTGCCCGCGACGTCCTTCATGTAGCCGCGGTCGGCGGCGAGCGCGAGCTCCATCAGCGTGCCGGCGAAGCATGAGCCCGGCTCGATGACGGCGAACAGGGAGCGCGACGAGACGTCGAGCCGCGACAGGGTGCGCCGCAGGTAGCCGAGCGTCTCGCGCACGAACCAGTCGTTCTTCTCCTTTTCCAGCAGCGCGTCCATTGCCAGCACCGCCTTCGGATCGCCTTCGGTCTTCAGCAGCCACAGGCCGATGTCGAGCTGGTTGTGGCGCAGCTCGAGGATGGCGCGGTCGAGCTCGCGGGCGAGGCGCAGGGGATACCACTCGGCGCTCTTCTCCAGGGTGACTTTTCCGGGACCTTCGACCGTCAGGGTCGCGACGCGGCGGTCGTGGTCGAGCTCGATCCGGACCAGGCGATAGTCCCCGAGCGGCGTCAGCTCGACGCCCTTGCCGCCGGGACGATCGGACTGGCGCGCCAGCTCGAGCGCGCGGCTTTTCACGGCGTCGGCGAACTGCTGCGGCCTGGCCACGTGGTCGACGAGGCGCCATTGCTTCGCCCGGTCGGCGCGCACGCCTTCCGCCGTGGTGCAGAAGATGTCCGCCAGGTCCCTCCTGACCTTCCGCTTGTCGATGATCCGCGTCAGGCCGCCCGTTCCCGGCAGGACGCCGAGCAGCGGGACTTCGGGCAGGGACACCGTGGACGAGCGGTCGTCGACCATGGCGATCTCGTCGCAGGCGAGCGCGAGCTCGTAGCCGCCGCCGGCGCAGGTGCCGTTCAGCGCGGCGAGGAACTTGAGCCCCGAGTGCTCGCTCGTGTCCTCGATGCCGTTCCGGGTCTCGTTGGTGAACTTGCAGAAGTTGACCTTGGCGGCGTGGCTCGAGGTGCCGAGCATGTAGATGTTGGCGCCGGAGCAGAACATGCGCGTCTTGCCGCTCGTCAGCACCACGGCCTTCACTTCGGGGTGTTCGAAGCGGATGCGGTTCAGCGCGTCGTGCAGCTCGATGTCGACGCCGAGGTCGTAGCTGTTGAGCTTGAGCTTGTAGCCCGGCGCGAGGCCCTTGTCCTCGGCGACGTCGAGCGCGAGGGTGGCGATCGGCCCGTCGAACGAGAGCTTCCAGTGGTTGTAGCGCCCGGGATCGGTATCGAAGCGGATCATGACTTCAGCAGCTCCTTCAGTTCGGCGAGGCTCGCCTTGGCGGTCTTGCCGGAGGTGTCGAGCACCAGCTCGGCGCGGCCGTAGAGGCGGTTGCGATCGGCGAGCAGCTTGCGGATCTCGTCCAGCGCCGCCGAGCGCCCCTTGAACGGCCGCAGGTCGCCCTGCGCGATGACGCGCGCCATGTGCTCCTCCGGCGAGGCCTTGAGCCAGACGCAGCGGCAGCGCTCGAGCAGCAGCTCGTAGGTGCCCGGGTCGGTGACCAGGCTGCCGCCCGCCGCGATCACCTGCTTCTCGGGATCCGCGAGGACCCTTTCCAGCGCCCGGCGCTCGAAGCGGCGAAACGCGTCCTGGCCGTACATCGAGAACACCTCGCCGAGCGCCGCGCCGGCTTCCCGCTCGACTTCGCGGTCGAGCTCGACGAAGCGCAGCTGCAGCGACTCGGCGAGCCGCGCGCCGAGCGTCGACTTGCCGGCGCCGCGCAGGCCGAGCAGGGCGATCGGCCGCGTGTCGAGCGCGCTCTCGCGCACCAGCGACTCGACCGGCACGCCCATCGCGCGCGCCACCTTGCGCAGCAGCAGGATCGAGATGTTGCCCGCGCCGCCCTCGAGCTGGGCGAGGTAGCGCTCCGAGATGCCCGAAGCGGCGGCGAGCTCCTTGCGCGTCGTGCCGTGCGCGGCGCGCCACTCGCGCACCCGGTTGCCGAGCTGCGAGAGGTAGGCGGCGTCGTGCGCGCGTTGCGAAAGCGGGGCGTTCATCTGAACTATAGTGCTTGACTGTCATTTTAGGCGGCAATATAGTTCAAGGTCAATGCCACTGCGCATCACCATCCTCGTCGGCACCATGACCGGGACCGCCCAGCTTTGCGCGCAGGAGATGGAGCTCGCCCTCGACGACGGCGAGACGCGCGTCGAGGCGCTGCTGATGGACGGCCTCGATGCCGGCGTGTTCGCGCGCGACGGCCTGTTCCTGATCTGCACCTCGACCTACGGCCAGGGCGACGTCCCCGACAACGCCCGGGCGCTCTACGAGGACCTGCAGAAGAAGCGGCCCGATCTCTCGCGCGTGCGCTACGGGGTGTTCGGCCTGGGCGACAGGACTTACGCCGAGACTTTCAACTACGGCGGGAAGCGGTTCGACGACATCCTCGGCGAGCTCGGCGCGAAGCGCATCGGCGAGCGCTACCGCCACGACGCGTCGAGCGGCGTGCTGCCGGAGGAGAAGGCCGTCGAGTGGTGCCAGGCGTGGCTCGCCGAAGCGAGGCAATCCCAACCGGCCTAGCCGGCGCGCAACGGCGCGCGGCATGCGCTTTGCTGTACTGACGGCGTGCGCGCGCTCAAGTGGGCCGGAGGCATCGTCGCCGGCCTGATCGTCCTCCTGGCCCTGTTCGTCCTCTTCGGGTTGAACGCGCTGCGCGGCCCGATCACCCGCAAGGTGAGCGACCTGACCGGGCGCGAATTGCGCATCGAGGGAAACCTCGAGCCGGCGTGGAGCTGGCGCGACATGCGCTTTCGCGCCGGCAAGGTCAGCTTTGCCAATCCGGCCTGGGCGACCGAGAAGCTGATGCTGCGAGCCGACGCGATCGAGGCGAGCGTCGAGCTGCTGCCGCTCTTCTACGGGCAGGTCTACATCCCGGAGGTGCACCTGGTGCGGCCGGAAGTCAACCTGGAAGTCGATGCCGCGGAGCGCAAGAACTGGATCCTCGAGCGCGACCAGAAGCCGAAGTCGGGCAAGCCCTCGCGCTTCCACATCCAGCAGCTGACCTTCGACGAGGGGCGGCTCAAGTACGACGACGCGATCCGCGAGATCTCGGTGGAAGCGCAGCTCTCCGCCGATCCGCGGGGCGTCACCGCCTTCGCGCGGGGCATCTACCGCGGGGTTGGCGCCTCGGCCGCGGCGCGCGGCGGCCCGGTGCTGAGCATCAAGGACACCACGATGCCCTATCCGCTGCATTTCGCGGGCGACTTCGGCGATACGGCCGTCGAGTTCGACGGCACGATCACCAACCTCGTGCAGCTCACCTCGGTCGACCTCGCGGTCGAGCTCTCCGGCAAGACGCTGGCCGGCCTGTACGACGTGATCGGCATCGCGCTGCCGCAGACCAAGGCCTACCGCTCGCACGGCCGGCTGGTGCGCACCGACGGCATGGTGCGCTACCAGGACTTCACCGCCAAGGTGGGCGAGAGCGACCTCGCCGGCACGCTCGAGTTCGATACCGACGACAACCGGCCGCGCACCTACATGCACGGCGAAGTGACCGCGAAGCTGCTCAACTTCGCCGACCTCGGGCAGCTCGTGGGCACCGGCCAGCCGCGCAAGAGCGGCGTGCTGCCCGACATGCCGTTCGACTCCGACCGCTGGGACTCGATCGACGCCGACGTCGCCATCCGCGCCGGCACGATCAAGCGGCCCGAGCAGCTGCCGATCGAGAAGCTGGCGACGCACATCCGCATGAAGGACAAGGTGCTCGCCCTCGACCCGCTCGAGTTCGGCATCGCCGGCGGCAAGCTCGCGGGGCGTGCGACGCTCGACGGGCGGAAGGAGCCGATCGCGGCGCGCCTCGACATGCGCGTGCAGAACCTCTCGCTGCCCAAGCTCTTCCCGACCATCGAGAAGGGCCAGACCTCGATCGGCGACATCAACGGCCTGATCGACCTTACCGGCCGCGGCGACTCGGTGGCGCAGATGCTCGGCAGCGCGAACGGCAAGCTCGGCGTGTTCATCGACGGCGGCAAGGTGAGCCGCTTCCTGATGGAGCTCGCCGCGCTCGACCTCTGGGGCGTGACCAAGACCAAGCTGAAGGGCGACGAGCCGGTGGACATCCGCTGCGCGATCGGCGACTTCGCGGTGAAGGACGGCGTGATGCACCCCAACGCCTTCGTGTTCGACACGCAGGTGGTCAACATCCAGGGCGACGGCACGATCAACCTGAAGAGCGAGGCCATGGATCTCAAGCTCAAGCCCGAGCCGAAGGACCGCAGCATCGCCTCGCTCAACAGCCCGCTCTACATCAAGGGCACCTTCGGCAAGCCGCAGATAGCGCCCGACGCGGGCAAGCTCGCGGCGAAGGGCCTCGGCGCGCTGATCATGGGCGCGATCAATCCGCTGCTCGCCGTGCTGCCGCTCATGAAGGAAGGCAAGGACAAGGACAGCCCCTGCCGGCAGCTGATCCAGCAGGCCGCGAAAAAGCCTAGTTCTTCTTCAGGCCGATCAGCTGCATCTGGCGGGCGATAGCCCGGTCGTCGCGCGCGATCAGCTCGCCGAACTCGGCGGCGGGCAGGAACGCCGGGCGCACGCCGAGGTTGCCGCTGCTCTTGCGGAATTCCGCGCTGTCGGCGGTGATGCGGATCGCGCTCTCCAGGCGCGCGATCACGGCCGCCGGCGTGCCGTGCGGCACGGCGATGCCGCGCCACGCGTCGAGCGCGACGTCGTAGCCGAGCTCGCGCGCCGTGGGCACGTCGGGGAAGGCGCTGTCGCGCGCCGTGGTGAGCGCGGCGAGCAGGCGCACCTGTCCCTGCTTCACCGGGCCGGCGAGCGCGCCGGGGAACTGCACCACGGCGTCGACGTGCCCGCCGAGCAGGCTCGGGATCACCTGGCTCGCGCCGAAGGGCACCGCGGTCGCCTGCGCGCCCGCCGCGTGCATCAGCGCGGCGAGCGAGAGGTGCGTGTGGCTGCCGACGCCGGAGTGGCCGATGCTCACCGCCTTGCCTTTGCTCTTCACCTCCTCGAGCAGCTGCTTCAGGTCCTTCCAGCGCGCATCGGCGCGCACCGCGACGACCACCGATTCCACGAGCACGCGCGCCACGGGCGCGAACGCCGTGTAGTCGAACGGCAGCTGCCCGGAGTGGTAGCTGGTCGAGATCGAGTTCGAGTTCCACACCAGCGAATAGCCGTCGGGCTTCTGCGCGGCGACGTGCTTGTAGCCGATCGCGCCGCCCGCGCCCGGGCGGTTCACCACCAGAACCTTCTGGCCGAGCGGGCCGCTCATGCCGTCGGCGAGCATGCGCGCGGTGACGTCGGCCGAGCTGCCCGCGGGGAAGAGCACCGTCATCTCGACCGGGCCTTTCTGCGGAAAGTCCTGCGCGTGCGCCGCCAGGCAGAAAAGGGCGAGGAACAGGAATCGGCTCATTGCAGGACCTCCGCAACCTCGACGCGCCGGCGTTCCTTGGCGGAACGGATGCCGGCCAGGATCACCGCGAGCGACCGGGTCGAGCGCTCGCCGTCCATTTCGGGCTCGCCGTCGCCGCGCGCGGCGCGGGCGAATTCCTCCAGCTCTTCGACGATCGGGTCGTTCTTCGGGCAGGCCACGGCCGCGGCCTGCGTGCCGCCGCGCTTCAGCACCCGCAGGCCGCCGTGCATGTCGTAGTAGGCCGTCGCTTCCTTGCCGTAGACGTTCATCAGGTAGTACTCGGACGCCGACGCGTAGCTCGCGTTCAGCGTCGACAGGGCGCCGCTCTCGTGCTCGAGGATGAGGCTCGCCACGTCCGGGTTGTCGCCCGGCAGCACCAGGCGCACGAACTGCCCGCTCACCGCCTTGACCGGTCCGAGCAGGTACTCGAGGACATCGGTGTAGTGGATGCCGATCTGCAGCATCACGCCGCCGGGCATGCCCTGGGCGGTATAGCGCCAGGACGAGAGGTCGATCTTGCCCAGCCGGTCGCGGCTGATGTTCGCTTCCGCGTTCACGAGCTTGCCGAACTCCGCCAGATGATCCTTCACCCAGCGGAAATGCGATTCGCGCCTTCGCTGGTAGCCGAGCGCCAGGACGACTTTTCTCTTTTTGCATTCCTGCGTGATCGCCCTTGCGTCGGCAATCGTGTTGGCGATCGGCTTGTCGAGGAACACGTGCTTGCCGGCCTTCGCCGCGGCGGCCGTCGTCTCGAGGTGCGCGCCGTTCGGCGTCGTATTGATGATCCCTTCGATCGACCGGTCGTTGAGGATCTCTTCGTACGAGTGCGCAGCCTTGCAGCCGTACTTGGCGGCGAACTTCTCGCGCTTGTCCTGCGAGCGCGAAAAGCACGCGGCGATCTTCAGCCTGCCCGAGCGCTTGATCGCGTCGGCCAGCACGTCCGACCACCAGCCCATGCCGATGCACGCGACGTTCACGAGGATCGCTCGTTTATCGATTGCGCGGCCTCGCGCGCGACGCGCTCGTCGAACTGCCAGTCGCCGCCCGCGACGCCGACGCCGCCCAGGCATTCGCCGTCCACCAGGATCGGCGCGCCGCCCTCCATGGCCGTCCAGCGCTCGGCCCCGGCGGCGAGCGCGAGCCCGATCGCGTGCGACACGTCGAGGGTGTTCCCGGTCGCTCCGGTGGCTCCGGTGCTGCGGCGGTTGGAGGCGGCGCACACCGCCTTGGTGGTCGCCGAATGGACGGTGTGGAAGCGGCCGCCTTCCATGCGCTCGAGCAGCACCAGGTGGCCGCCCGCGTCGACGATCGCCACGGTGATGGCGAGGCCGGCCTCCTGCGCGCGCGCGAGCGCGGTCGCCATGATCTTCTTCGCGCCGGCAGCGGTGAGCCGCCGGCCCTGGGTCACGTACATGTCCTCCTCCTGGCGGTATATATTAGGACAATGCCGCTCTCGCACATCGAGCACCTGCTGATCGCGTCGGACGATATCGACGCGACGCGCGACTGGTATGCGCGCGTGCTGGGCATGAAGCCCGGGCCGCACCCCGATTTCGGCTTCCCGGTGCACTGGATGTACCTCGGCGGCGTGGACGTGGTGCACATCGGCCCGAGCGCCAGGAACGCCGGCGACATCCAGAAGAAGTACCTCGGGCGAACCTCCCAGGGAAGCGCCGCCGGCACCGGCGCGATCGACCACATCGCCTTCCGCGCGACCGGTCTTCCACAAATGATTCGCCACCTCAGGGCCGAGAAGATCGAGTTTTCGCAAAGGCGCGCCAACGGCCAGGCGCTGTTCCAGCTTTTCTTCTACGACCCGAACGGCATCAAGATCGAGCTCAACTACGCCGCCGAAGAGGCGGAGGGCATCGCCCCCGAGCTGATGGCGTCCGAGCTTATTGCCGGTTCGGGCTCCGTCCCCGAACTCAATCGGCGGTAAGCAGGAGCGCGGCGACGCCGGCGATGCCGGCCGGAAGCGCGTAGCGCTCGAGGCGGCCGACCTTGCCGCGCGCCAGCACCGTGACCGGGATGTCGGTGCGCTGCATCACTTCCTGGGCGATCGACGGATTCAGCCAACGCAACCACCGGGGATGGCGGCCCGCGCCCATGACGATCTCGTCGACGCGCTCGCGCGCCGCGACGCTGGCGATGCATTCCGCGACGCCGCCGCACGCGGTCATGGCGGCGAAGCGGATGGCGGTCCGGGAAAGCGCGCTCGTCGCCGGAGCGAGCGCCCGGCGGCTGCGCTCGGCGCGCAGCGCATCGCGCGCGGCGCGGCTCGAGAACTGCGCGATGTGGCGGTGGAAGCGAAGCTGCACGTGGAGCAGCAGCGCCTGCACCGGGATACCCGCGGCGGCGAGCGCCTCGACATGGGCGAGGGCGGCGAAGGCGGCGGGCGAGCCGTCCAGGGGAACGAGAACTTTCATGGCAGCACCTCGCGGGTAGAGCGGCGGTTGCGCAGGACTGCGATGCCGAGCACGCCGGCGATCATGGCGGCGTAGATCGCCGCGCGGAACAACGGCTGGTGCTCGAGCGCCGCGGCGACCCGCGGCTCGTCGACGATCATCTTCGCCGCCGTCCAGGCGAGCACCGCGCCGCCGACGTAGAGCAGCGCCGGGAAGCGCTCGATGAAGCGCAGGATCACGCTCGAGCCCCCGACCATGATCGGCACGCTGATCAGCAGGCCGAGGACGACCAGCAGCGCGTTGCCGTGCGCGGCGCCGGCGACGCCGAGCACGTTGTCGAGGCCCATCACCGCATCGGCGACGACGATGGTGCGCATCGCCGTCCAGAAGCCCGTTGCCGGCTTCGGCTGGTGCGGCTTGCCATTGTCGTCGCCGGCGAGCAGGCGATAGGCGATCCAGGCGAGCAGCGCGCCGCCCGCGAGCGACAGGCCCGGGATCGCGAGCAGCCAGAGCACGCCGACGGTGAGGCTCGCGCGCACGGCGATGGCGCCGAGCGTGCCCCAGACGATGGCGCGGCGCTGCAGCTCCCTCGGCAGGTTGCGGGCGGCGAGGGCGATGACGATGGCGTTGTCGCCGGCCAGCACCAGGTCGATGACCACGATGGCGGCCAGCGCGGAGAGGAATTCCATGCGCCGATTGTTCGCCCCCGGCGGCGCGTGAGAAATGACTAAGGGCGATGCTCCCATGCGAAATCGCGATGGATCGTTGCCTGCCGCGCCGGGCCTGCTATGATCGGCGCATCCCGCAGGGGAGTAGCTTCAGCGCGGGGAGATCGTCATTACGGGAAGGGCGGCGCCTTTCCCCGGTCCCCCGGCCTCGCGCGGCATCCGCCGCGCGCCGCAAGCGAGACCTCGGTCCGACATGGAGCCGAGATGTCACGCGCCACGCTGCGACGCTACTTCCGCCACGGGCTCTTTCCCCAGCTCCTGGTCTTCGAGGCGGTCGCGCGGCTGCGCTCGGTGACGCGCGCCGCCGAGGAGCTGCACCTCGCGCAGCCGACGGTCTCCATGCAGCTGAAGAAGCTCTCGCACGCGCTCGAGCTGCGCCTCTTCGAGCCCGACGGGCGCGGCCTGAAGATCACCCCGGCGGGGCAGGCGCTGCTCGAGGTGTGCGGCGAGCTGATCGGCCTTTTCCAGCGCGCCGACGCGCGGCTCGCGCCGTTTCGCCGCCAGGACAAGGACGGGCTCGGGCTGGCGGCGCCGCCGGAGGCGCGCGACGTGGCCGCGCGCCTGCTCGCCGAATTCTGCGCGCGCCATCCCGGCGTGCAGGCCATCCTGCGCGACGTGATGCTCTTCGAGGGGCGAATCGACGGCGCGTACAATGCCCCCGACGCACCGGACGTAGACAATCAGGGGGAGCACGAGCCATGGAAATCCCGCGCGAGTACAACGCGGCGGTAGACCTCATCGGGCGCAACCTCGCGGCCGGCCGCGGCGGCAAGGTGGCCTTCGCCGACGACCACGGGCAGTGCACCTACGCCGAGCTCGCCGAGCGGGTGGACCGCGTGGCGCACGCCCTCGTTGCGCTCGGCATCCGAAGGGAAGAACGCATCGCCATCGCCATGCTCGACGGCTGCGACTGGCCGGCGGTATTCCTCGGCGCCATCAAGGCCGGCATCGTGCCCGTGGCGCTGAACACGCTGCTCACGCCGGCGGACTACGAGTACCAGCTGCGCGACAGCCGCGCCCAGGCGCTGTTCGTCTCCGAGCCGCTCCTCGAGCGCTTCAAGCCGATCCAGAAGAGCTGCCCCGACCTCAGGCACGTCGTCGTGCAGGGGCCGCAGCTGGACGACCTGCTTCGCAAGGCGCCGGGGAAATTCGCCGCCGCGCCCACCACGCGCGACGACATCTGCTTCTGGCTGTATTCCTCGGGCTCGACCGGCGCGCCGAAGGGCACGGTGCACCTGCAGTCGCACCTCATCCTCACCGCCGAGCTGTATGCCAAGCCGGTGCTCGGCATCCGCGAGTCCGACGTCGTGTTTTCCGCGGCGAAGCTGTTCTTCGCCTACGGCCTCGGCAACTCGCTCACTTTTCCCATGGCCGTGGGCGCGACCACGCTGCTGATGGCCGAGCGGCCGACGCCCGATGCGGTGTTCAAGCGGCTGGTGGAGAAAAAGCCGAGCATCTTCTACGGCGTGCCGACGCTTTACGCGGCCATGCTGGCGTCGCCCGCCTTTCCTCCCCGCGCGAAACTGGGCCTGCGGATCTGTACGTCGGCGGGCGAAGCGCTGCCGCCCGACATTCTCAAGCGCTTCATCGAGCGCGCCGGGGCGGAAGTGCTCGACGGAATCGGCTCGACCGAGATGCTGCACATCTTCCTCTCCAACCGGCCGGGCGATGTCAGGCCGGGCACGACCGGCAAGCCGGTGCCGGGCTACGAGCTGCGCCTCGTCGACGACGCGGGCAACGTCGTCAAGAAGCCGGGCGAGCTGGGCGAGCTGCAGATCAGCGGCCCGACCTCGGCGATCATGTACTGGAACCAGCGCGAGAAGACCAAGAACACCTTCCAGGGGCCGTGGACGCGCAGCGGCGACAAGTACAGCCTCGACGAGCAGGGCTACTACGTCTACGGCGGGCGCTCCGACGACATGCTCAAGGTGAGCGGCATCTGGGTATCGCCGGCGGAAGTGGAGGCGGCGCTGGTGTCGCACGAGGCGGTGCTCGAAGCCGCCGTGGTCGGCGCGGAGGACGAGCAGAAGCTGGTGAAGCCCAAGGCCTTCATCGTGCTGAAGCCGGGGCAAAGGGCAGACGACGGGCTGACGGCGGCACTCCAGCAGCACGTAAAGGCGAAGCTCGCGCCGTACAAGTACCCGCGCTGGATCGAGTTCCTGCCCGAGCTGCCAAAAACCGCAACGGGCAAGATCCAACGATTCAAGCTCAGAGGGTGAAATACGTAACTTCAGGCATGAAACTTGATTGAGGTACCATCCAGCGCCTCATGGCTACCCGACCCGACCCCGCTAGCGAGCTCAAGGTCGACCCGAGCTCCCTGTACCTCGAAGAGGTTTTCACCGACCGGCGCGTCGGCACGATCCGCCGCCTGACGCCGGTCAAGAAGGACGGCACGCCCGACCCGGCGAAGCAGGTGCTGTACGTCGGCGAGACGCAGGTGCTTACGCCCGCGGGCGCGCTGCCGATCGGCTTCGAGATCACCGCCGCCTCGCTCGAGGAAGCGGCGGACAAGTTCGGCGCGCAGGCGAAGGAGGCGATCGAGCGCACGGTGCGCGAGCTCCAGGAGCTGCGCCGCCAGCAGGCTTCCTCGATCGTCGTGCCGCAGGGCCCGCTGCCGCCGATGGGCGGCCCGGGCGGCGGCGGCAAGATCCAGATGCCGTAGTGGACCTCGACGAGGTCCGGGGCTGGATCGACGATGCCCGCCGCATCGTCGCGCTGACGGGAGCCGGCATCTCCACCGACTCCGGGATCCCGGACTTCCGCGGGCCGCAGGGCGTGTGGACGAAGAATCCGCGCGCCGAGAAGCTCTCCAACATCCATCACTACCTCTCGGACCCCGAGGTGCGCAAAGCCTCGTGGCAGAGCCGGCTGAACAGCCCGGCCTGGAATGCTTCTCCCAATCCCGGGCATCTTGCGTTGGTGGCGCTGGAGCGGCGGGGAAAGCTGCACGCGCTGATCACCCAGAACATCGACGAGCTGCACCAGCTCGCCGGCAACTCGCCCGAGCGGGTGATCGAGGTGCACGGCACGATGCGCAAATTCATGTGCTGGGGCTGCGGCATGCGCGGGCCGATGCAGAAGGTGCTCGAGCGGGTGCGCGCGGGCGAGCCGGACCCGAAGTGCCGCGATTGCGGCGGGATACTCAAGAGCGACACGATCTCGTTCGGCCAGCAGCTCGTGCCGGAGGTGATCGACCGCGCGATGCAGGCGGCGGGCGAGGCGGACCTGTTCATCGCGGTGGGCACCAGCCTGCAGGTCTACCCGGTCGCCGGCGCCTTCGACATCGCGCGCGGCGCCGGCGCGAAGACCGTGATCGTCAACGCCGAGCCGACGCCCTACGACGCGGTGGCCGACGCCGTGCTGTCCAGCTCGATCAGCGAGGTGCTGCCGGCGATCGCTAGAGGCCGAGAAAGCGCTTCGCGTTCCCTGCAGTGAGCGCTTCGAGCGTGCCGGCGTCGAGCTGCGCGCCGGCCAGCGTCTTCACCGGCTCGAAGTCGCCCATGGCGAAGGGGTAGTCGGTGCCGACGCAAATCCGGCCTTTCCCGAAAGTGTCTATCAGGAAGCGGATCGCGTTGGGCTCGAACACCAGCTGGTCGTAATAGAAGCGCTTCGCCGCGACCGCGGGCGACTCCTGCAGCGACTCGCGCGACTTCGGCACGTTTTTCCAGGCGTGCACCAGGCGCGGCAACAGGATCGACATCACGCCGCCGCCGTGGCTGAAGGCGATCTTCAGCTTCGGATGGCGCTCGGCGATGCCGCCGGTGATCATCGACGCCGCGGCGAGGCCGATGTCCCCCGGGAAGCAGACCGCCTGCTCGATGAACGCGCCGACGATGCGCTCCTGGCCGGCCGGGCGCAGCGCGTGCACGAAGATCGCCGCGCCGAGCTTCTCGGCCTCGGCGAAGAAGCTCTCGAACCGGCCGTCGCCGATGGAAACGCCGTTGACGTGGCTCGCGATCTCGACGCCGGAGAACTTCAGCTCCTTGACCGCGTAGTGCAGCTCGCGAATCGCCGCATCCGGGTCCTGGAGCGGAATTGCGCCCAGGCCGACGAAGCGGTCGGGGGCGCGCTCGATCATGGCCGCGATCTGGTCGTTGAGGTAGCGGATCATCACCCTGGCGTCGTCGAGCGGCAGCCAGTAGGACAGAAGCTCCGGCATCGGCGAGATCGCCTGGCGCGTGACCTGCATCTTCCCCATGTCCGCGATGCGCCGCGGCACGCTCCAGCAGCCGTCGGCTACGGTGCGGTATACCTTGCCCGAGATCATCACGTGCTTGTGGCAGGCGTGCGCCTCGGCCATCGACGGCCACGGCACGTTCGCGTGGCGTCCCGCGTAGGGCGGGAAGGACTCGGGGACGACGTGGCAGTGAATGTCGATGCATTCCGTCATGCGGTCGATTATAGAATCGCCCTCATGAGAACCCTTTTCCTGCTCGTCGCCTGTTTCGCGTTCGGGACTGCATCGGCCGACTGGCCCGATCGCGCCGTCAAGATCGTCGCGCCCTTCGCCCCCGGCGGCACCGCCGACACGCTCGGCCGCCTGGTGGCCGCGCAGCTATCCGAGCGATTCAAGCAGAGCTTCGTCGTCGAGAACAAGCCCGGCGCGGGCGGCGCGGTAGGCTCGGACCTCGTGGCCAAGGCCGAGCCCGACGGCTATACGTTCGTCGTCTCGGGCATCGCCTCGCACGTGATTGCGCCGAACCTGCCGCGCGGCACGCCCTACGACCCGGTCAAGGACTTCACGCATGTCGCGCTCTTCGGCGGCCCGCCCGCGGTGTTCGCGGTCAACCCGTCGCTGCCGGCGAAGACGCTCAAGGAGTTCATCGCGCTCGCCAAGCAGCAGCCGGGCAAGCTGACCTACGGCTCGCCGGGCAACGGCACGCAGGGCCAGCTCGTCGCCGAGCTCTTCAAGCGCGAGGCCGGCATCAGCGTGGTGCACGTGCCGTACAAGGGCGCCGCGCGCGCGGTGCAGGACCTGCTCGGCGGGCAGATCAACGCGGTGTCGACCACCCTCACCACCGCCTCGGGGCAGATCAAGGGCGGCCGGGCGCGCGCGCTGGCGCTCAGCTCGGAGAAGCGCCTGCCCGACTATCCGGACATCCCGACCTTCGCCGAGCAGGGCTACCCGAACATCGTCGGCACGGTCTGGTTCTCGCTCTCCGGGCCGGCGGGGGTGCCGGCCGACATCGTGAGCAAGCTCAACGCCGCGGTGCGCGAGGCGCTGCATTCACCCCAGGTGACGGAGCGCACGCGCCACGACGGCATCGCGCCGAACGACCTCGACGCCGGGCAGTTCACCGCGTTCGTGCAGGAGGAGCTGAAGCGCTGGGCGCCGATCGTCAAGGCTTCCGGCGCGAAGAACGACTAGCTATTTGCCTTTGCGGCTCGAGCCGCCCTTCGAGTACACGTTCGGGTCCCACTCCGTGTAGAAGGCCTGCACGCGGTCGTCCTCGCCGAAGATCACGTGCAGCAGCTTGACGACCTGGTAGTCGCGGTAGCGGTAGCTCCACGATTTCGTGCCGCCGGCGTACGAGCGCTGCTCGGAGGCGGGGCTCGGGCCGACCACCGCGACCACTTCCTGCGGCGTCATGCCTTCGTGCAGGTTCTTGAAGTTGGCCTCGGTGAGCAGGTTGCGCACCTCGCGCACGCGCCCGTCCGGCCCGTAGGTCTCGCGCTGGATCGTGAAGCCGAACGGCTGGGTGGAATAGTCGCGATACGCTTCGCCGTCCGGAAGGCGCCCCTCGGCGACGAGCTGCCGTCCGGAGGCGCAGGCGGCGAGCGCGAGGGCGAGCAGCGGACCGACGAGGCGCTTCATGCCGGATAGACAAACATCCGGTCGCCGCGTTTCATTCCGCTAGAGCTTGTAGCCCTTCTCCCTGAGCGCCTTGTCGACCCAGCCACGGTCGACCGTGCCGGCGACGATCTCCTTCATCGACTTCGTCTCCTTCTCGAGGATCGACTTGGCCGACGCCAGCACGCGCTCGGCGGCCTCCTGCGGAATAGCGACGAGGCCGTCCGCGTCGCCGACGATGATGTCGCCCGGGTTCACCGGCACGCCGCCCATCATGATCGGCACGTTGATCTCGCCCGGGCCGTTCTTGTAGGGGCCGCGGTGCGTGACGCCGGCGGCGAACACCGGATAGTCGCTCGCGGCGAGCTCGGCCGAATCGCGGATCGCACCCCAGATGACGAGGCCGGCGATGCCGCGCTGCTTCGCGCGCGCCGACATCAGCTCGCCGATGATCGCGTTGTCGCAGACGCCGCCCGCGTCGACCACGATCACGTCGCCCGGCCGCGCCGTGTCGAGCGCCTTGTGCACCAGCAGGTTGTCGCCGACCGCCGTCTTCACCGTGTACGCCGGGCCGGCGAGCGTGCCGCCCTTGTACATCGGCCTGAGCTGCGGCCCGCCCGCGTAGAGCCGCTCCATGCTGTCGGAGAGGTGCGGCGTCACCATCTTGCGGAATTCCGCGACCAGCTTCGCATCGGGCCGCTTCGCGATGTCGAGGATGCGCATCGAGGCGCTCATCGGGTCTTCCTTTCCTTCAGTCGCTTGTCCAGCCGAGGGTAAACGCGCCGTGCGTTTCCTTCGAAGATCTTCTGCTTGTCGGCCGAGCCGAGGCTGAGCTGGTCGATGTAGCGTTTGGTGTCGTCGTAGTTGTGGCCGGTCTCGGGATCGACGCCCTTGACTGCGCCGAGCATCTCGGAGGCGAACAGGATGTTGTCGACCGGGATCACCTTGGCCATCAGCTCGATGCCCGGCAGGTGATACACGCAGGTGTCGAAGAAGACGTTGTCCAGCAGGTGATCCCTGAGCAGCGGCTTTTTCATCTCCTGCGCGAGGCCGCGGTAGCGCCCCCAGTGGAACGGCACGGCGCCGCCGCCGTGCGGAATGACGAAGCGCAGCGCCGGGAAGTCCTTGAAGAGGTCGCCCTGGATGAGCTGCATGAAGGCGGTGGTGTCGCCGTTGATGTAGTGCGCGCCGGTGTAGTGGAAGGCCGGGTTGCACGACGACGTGACATGGATCATCGCCGTCATGTCGAGCTCGCACAATTTCTCGTAGAGCGGGTACCACCACCTGTCGGTGAGCGGCGGATCGGTCCAGTAGCCGCCCGCCGGGTCCGGGTTCAGGTTGACGCCGACGAAGCCGAGCTTCGCCAGGCGCTCGAGCTCGGGGATGCAGTTCTTCGGCGGCACGCCCGGGTGCTGCGGCAGCTGGCCGACCGGCGCGAAGTTCTCCGGCAGCAGCGCGCACACGCGGTGGATGAGGTCGTTGGACATCCTCGTCCACACGATGCCCGTTTCCTCGGTGCCGACGTGGTGCGCCATGCCGGCCGCGCGCGGCGAGAAGATCGTCAGATCGCTGCCGCGCGCTTTCTGCAGCTTCATCTGCGGCTCGACGCTCTTCACGAGCATCTCGTCCGAGATGCTCAATTCGGTGGACTGCGGCCTGCGCATCGGATCCGCGAGCCCGGCGAGCTGCTTGTCGCGGAACGTGAGAAGGGGCTGGGGCTCGGTGGTGTAGTGCCCGTGGACGTCGATGATCATGGGAGCCGAATGCTAGCACCGGGTTGACGTGCATCAACGTGCTTCCCGGCGGCGCGCCTAGCATCGACTGGGGCATTTCGAAAGGAGGCATGTATGAGCTATTACTGGCCCGGTCCGGAACACATGATGTGGGGCGGCAGCTGGGGCTGGGGATTCGGCTGGATCTTCCCGCTCTTCATGCTGCTGGTCATCGGCGTCTGCGTGTTCATGATGGTCCGCATGGGCACTGGCCATGGCCACGGCACGACCGGCGGCTCCGCGCTGCGCATCCTGGGCGAGCGCTTCGCGAAGGGCGAGATATCCAAGGAGGAGTTCGAGGAGAAGAGAGCGATCCTGGACAGTCATCGCTGACGATGCCGCGCTGAAACATTTGCTGCGAGCCGCCGCGCCGCTTGTGCAAAATAGCGGCCGATGGAGCGCATTACCGTCCAGGCTCTGCAGGAGATGAAGCGCCAAGGCCGCAGGATCGTCGGCGTGGTGGCCTGGGACGCGCCGATGGCCGAGATCGCCGAGCGCGCCGGCGCCGACCTCGTCTCGGTCGGCGATTCGGTCGGCGTCAATCTCTGGGGCCGCTCGGAAGAGGCGGTCGTCACGATCGCCGAGATGCTGGTCGTGTGCAAGGCGGTGCGGCGCGGCGTGAAGCGCGCGCTGCTCTCCTGCGACGTGCCCTCGGGCTCGCTCGACGATGCGAAGCGTTTGGTCGAGGAGGGCGGCGCCGACATGGTGAAGGTCTTCGCGTCGCCGAACAGAATAGGTACATTGGCAAAGGCCGGAATCACGGTGTTTGCCGAGTTCCACGGCGGCCGCCCCACGCCGGAATTGGTAAAGGAAGCCATGGCGCTCGAAGCAGCCGGCGCGGCGCTGCTCGACTTCCGCCATTCCGGACCGGAAGCGGGCGCGGCGGTCGTGAAGGCGGTGTCGATCCCGGTGATCGGCGGGCTGGGCGGCGGGCCGTGGCTCGACGGGCGCATGCGCATGGCGCACGCGGCGATCGGCTACGCCGCGAGCTGGGTCGATTCGCAGGCCGAGACCTACGCCAACGTGGCGCGCATTTCGCTCGAGGCTCTTTCCGAATACGCGAAAGACGTCAGGGAGGGCAGGCCGTTGAAGGGACAGCGCCGTGGCTGAGGTCGTGCTCGACGGCATCCGCACGAATTACGAAATCGTCGGCGAGGGCCCGCCGCTCCTCATGTTCGCGCCCGGCGGCTTCGACGGCACGATCGAGAAGTGGCGCACCGCGGGCGTCTATCAGCGCACGAAGATGCTCGAGCACCTCGCGCAGCGCTTCCGCTGCATCCTCTTCGACCGCCGCGAGTGCGGCCGCTCGGGCGGACGGGTGGAGGCGATCACCTGGCAGCACTATGTCGCGCAGGGGAAGGCGCTGCTCGAGCACCTTCGAATCGAGCGGGCGCATCTCATGGGCGGCTGCATGGGCTGCAGCCCTGTTCTTGCATTTTCAGTGATGTATCCCCGGGCAGTAATCAGCATGGTCCTGTATTGGCCGGTCGGCGGCGCGAAGTACCGCATCCGCGGGCGCGGCCGCTTCGCCGAGCATGTCGCGTTCGTGCACCAGGCCGGCCTGCAGGGCGTCGTCTCGCACGCGCTGAAAGAAGGCAAGCCCTTCAGCGCCGATCCGAAGGCGGGCCCCTGGGCCTCGGTCCTGCAGCGCGACGCGGCGTTCGCCGCCGCGTTCGTGCGCATGGAGAAGGACAACTACCTCAGGGCGGTGGAGGCGATGGCGGCGGCGCTCTTCGACCGCGACACCTCGCCCGGCGCCGAGCCCGAGGACCTGATGGAGGTGCAGATCCCGGCGTGCATCGTGCCCGGGCGCGACGACGCGCACGCCACCTCGGCGGCGCGCTATCTCGAGGAGTGCCTGCCCGGATCCGAGTACTGGGACGTGCCGCCCGAGGCGCAGGACGAGTACTCGGTCCCCGGCCATCTCCTCAAGTTCCTGCACAAGCACGCCTGAATGGGGTCAGGTCTTGAAATAGAGCGTCAATGCAAGACCTGACCCCATGAAGATAGGGAGTTCGACGAGGACCTTCGTCGTCGTGCCGCTCGTCGTCCTTGCCTGGGAGTTTCTGATCCGGAAGGGAAACATTCGCCTTGAGCTGCAATTTGTGCCGCTCATGCTGTGGGGATATTTGCAGTACAAGCTCGCCGGCCGATACCGCATCCGGCGGGGCGGCGGAGGCCCGGGGATGAAGACCCTGCCGGAGCACCTCGTCACCGGCGGACCGTACGCGTACACGCGCAACCCGATGTACCTCGGCCACCTCATCTTCCTCGCCGGCCTCGCGCTGACGCTGCACTCGGAGCTCGCGGCCGTGATCGCGCTCGCGAGCGCCGCCTTCTTCCACGTGCGCGTCAGGCGCGACGAGCGGCGCCTGCGCGATTTTTTCGGCGAGCCTTACGCGCAGTACTGCGCGCGGGTGAAGCGCTGGATTCCGGGCCTGCTGTGACGTTCCGCTTCGACGGCGCGAGCGGCACGTCGCCGGTGATGGAAGCCTGAAGCGCCGTCGCCAGCGCCGCTTCGCCCGACACCAGGTCCTGCCACTTCATCTCCAGGCCCTTGCGCCGGCCCTTGCCGACCAGCTTGAGGCTTTCCGGGGAGATCGTCACGACGAACGGCTGGCCGCCGATCGCGACCTCCCGGCGCAGCGGCTTCTCGAGCCGGGTCGCCACTAGCGCGGCAGGCCGAGCGCGGCGAGCGCCGCCTGGGCGACCGCGACGTCCTGCTCGATCTTCGCCCCGCCCGCGGCGACCGCGCCGATCACCTGGCCCTGCACCGTGATCGGAAAGCCGCCCTCGATGTTGGTGAACTCGCCCATGCGCACCGTCATCGAGAGCTCCTGCTCCTTCGGCGCGTAGCCCGTCGGCTGGCGCTGCGAGGCGGAGGTGATCGCCTTGTTGATGGTGGTGCGGCGCGAGAAGTAGCGCGCGCCGTCCATCATCAGGAAGGCGATGAGCTGGCAGCTCTGGTCGACCACCGCCAGGCTCACCTTGCAGCCGAGCTCGTTCGCTTTCGCGACGCCCGCCTGCAGCATCTTCAGGCCCGCCTCGTGGGTGAGCCTGAAGGTGGGAACGAAAATGGGGTCCGACCCCATTCAGGACCAGGCGCGGTTGTCGACGGTGTTCTCGTAGGTCGCGCCGGGCACGGTCATGTTCCACTTCACCGTCCAGCGGTAGGTGTCGTCCCAGCGCTCGCGGGTGTAGGGCGTGGGCGCGCCGTGCAGCAGCCGCCAGGTCTGCAGCTCCTCGGGCTTGAGCAGGCCGCCGGTCTCGCGCACGAGGTAGTGGATGAAAGGCCTCGGGTCCTTCTCCAGCACCTCGACGGCACGTGCCTGGGCGCGGAACATCTTGCGCAGCGTGTCGCCGTCCATGTCGTCGCCCGCCGCCTCGGCGCGCGTCGAGTGCGACTCGATGAGGATGCGCATGCCCCACTTCTGCGCGACGCTGATCCAGGGCTCCATCAGGCTCGCCGCGGCGACCTTCTTGTCGCGCACCGCCTCGAGTCGCTTCAGCATCGAGCCGGCGTTGGTGCGCTTCAGGTGCACGGGCTCGAGGAAGCCCTCCATCATCTTGAGCGTGGTGAAGTCCGAGCCGTTGTTCGGCGTCACCGCGATCTCCTTCCCCTTCAGCATCTCGGGCTCGTAGATCTGCGAGTCCGGGTGCACGACGATGGCGAACTTGGACATCGACGCGCCGAGCGCGACGATCTTGCGGCCGCGGATCTTCCGCGCGTTCGCCTCGACCGCGCGCTTCATGATGCCCCACTCGCACATGCGGTACTGGTCGATGCCGCCGCTGTTGTAGACCGAGTCGAGCGGCCGGTCGAATACCGAGTCGAACTTGACGAAGTGGCTGGTGGTCGACTGCGCCATGCCCGGCGTGGTGACGAACTCCAGGTCGAGGCCCTCGTCCCTGAAGAACCCGAGATCGCGGGCGACCAGCACCGGCAGGTCGTGCACCGCGTTCATGATCGCGACTTGCGGCTTCTGCTTGGCGGCCACTGAGGCCATGGGGAGCTCCTCCTCTAAAGGAACGGGGAAAAGTCTAGCAGCAGCCGCATTGCACGCCAGCCTCGACTCGCAGCGCGTCGAGGTACCAGGCGGGCGGGATGTCGCTTGCGGCGACCTCCTTAAGCGGCTTGAAAGCCGTGAAGTGGTGGTAGCCGCGTTCCGCTATCCAGAACGAGACCACCGTGCGCAGCGGCGGAAAGCCCGGCGGGCCGCCTGCAAGCTCGGTGACGAACACGGTCGCTTCATCCTTCAACAAGAACCTCTCCCGGGTCCAGCGTTTCACGCGGGACGCTGCAGCAGCTCGGTCCGGGTCCGGTTTGAACATGAGAAACTCGCGCCCATTATGGAAAAAGTACTGGCCGCCGTGCGGACCGGTCCGTCGAAGACCGAGATCCGCGAATACCCGATGCCCGACATCCCCGAGGACGCCGCGCTGATGAAGATGGAGGTGGCCGGCATCTGCGGCACCGACGTCAAGCTCTACAAGACGCCGCCCACCCCCGCGCCGGTGATCATGGGCCACGAGAACATCGGCGTCATCGCCAAGGCCGGCCGCGAGTTCGTACGCCGCAAGGGCTTCAAGGAAGGCGACCTGGTGTTCGTCGAGCACTACGTGATGTGCGGCAAGTGCGAGTGGTGCCACGCCGGCCAGTACCGGCACTGCGAGAACACCGACTGGCGCAACAACCCCGACGGCATACGCTACGGCTACACCTCGGCCGAGAAGGCCCCGCACCTCTGGGGCGGCTTCGCGCAGTACGTGTACCTGCCGTGGAATGCCGTGGTCCACCACGTGCCGAAGGGCGTCTCGGCCGAGCTCGCGGGCCTGGTCACGCCGATGGCGAACGGCGTCGAGTGGTCGCTCTTCGACGGCGGCGTCGGCTACAACTCGACCGTGCTCATCCAGGGCCCCGGGCAGCAGGGCCTCTCGCAGACGGTGATCTGCAAGCAGGCGGGCGCCTCATTAATCATCGTCACCGGCACGGCGAAGGACGCCGCGCGCATGAAGGTGGCAAAGGAGCTGGGCGCGGATTTCGTCATCGATGTCACCAAGGAAGATCCGCTGTCGCGCATCAAGGACATCACCGGCGGCAAAGGCGTCGACGTGGTCCTCGACTGCACCGCCGGCGCGGGCACGATCCCCATCCTGCTCGGCATCGAAGCGCTGAAGCGCAAGGCCGGCACGATGGTCGTGCAGGGCGAGCTGAAGGAGTTTCCCAACTTCCCGCTCGAGCGCGTCACGACGAAGGCGATCACGCTCAAGAGCGCGCGCGGCCATTCGTATCGTGCCTGCGAGCTCGCGCTCGCCCAGCTGGCCTCGAAAAGATTTCCATTGGAGAAAGTCACGACGCACCGCTTCGGCCTGAAGGACGTCGACCTCGCCATCAAGTCGGTGGGCGGGCAGGGCGTGCCCGACGTGATCCATGCTTCCCTGATGCCCTGGATGTAGATGGCGCTTCGAGGCCTGGAGGCGCTTCGCAGCCGAAACTACGTCCTCTACCTCGTCGGCCACTTCACCTCGCAGACCGGCGCGTGGGTGGAGCAGACCGCGGTCTCGTGGATCCTCTACGAGATGACCGGCTCGGCGCTGCTGCTCGGCCTGGCCGGCCTCGCGCGCGCGGTGCCGACCCTCGCGCTGGCGCTGATCGGCGGCGCGATCGCCGACCGCGTGCCGCGCCGCACGATGCTCTACTGCACCGAGTCGACGATGCTCGTCAACTCGCTCGTCATCGGCATCCTCGCCTGGAGCGGCAAGCTCGAGTACTGGCACCTCTACGTGCTCAGCTTCGTCAACGGCACGCTCTCCGCCTTCTCGGTGCCCGCGCGCCAGGCCCTCTTCGCCGGCCTGGTACCGAAGAGCGCGGTGCAGAGCGCAGTCACGTTCAACGCGGTCGCGGTGCGCTGCGGCGTGCTGCTCGGACCCTCCATCGGCGGCGCCGCGCTGGCGTATGGCAGCTATGCGGCGCCGTTCTGGATCAACGCGGCGACTTTCATCGGCATGCTTCTCGCGCTTCGCAGCATGGACCTTCCCTCGGCCGAGCCACACGCTCGCAGCAAGCCGGGCACGCTGCGGCAAGGCATGAGCGAAGGCCTGCGCTTCGTCCGGGACCACCCGCCGCTGCGCGTCGCCCTCGCGCTCGAGGTGGTGAGCGGGCTCTTCGGCCACAACGTCACGCTCATCACCATCATCGCCAAGGACGTGCTCGGCACCGGCGCGCAGGGGCTCGGCTGGCTCCTCTCGGCCCTCGGCGCCGGCGGCATGACCGCGATGATCTTCATGGTGTTCGCGCCGTTCCGGCATCACATGCGCGTCATCCTGACCGCCGGCGCGATCTACAGCCTGCTTTTGGCGGGCTTCGCCCTTTCGCACTGGCTCGCCCTCTCCGTCGGCGTGCTTTTCGTTCTCGGCACTTGCGACGGCATCTGGGGCGTGAACCGCAACACGCTCGCGCAGACCACCGTGCCGGACACGCTGCGCGGACGGGTGATGTCGGTGGTGGTGCTTACGACGCGAGGAAGCGCTCCGCTCGGCCGACTGCAGGCGGGTTTCCTCGCCGATTTCCTGGGCGCTCCGGTCGCCACCCTGATCGGCGCCGGCGTGATCGCCGGGGCGATCGCGCGCTGGTGGTCGCTACGTCGCGCGGAATAGCCAGCGCAACGCATCCGCCTCCGAGCGGAATGCCTTCGCGGTAAGGCCCTTCTGCGCCGCGAGCAGCTCGACGTACTGGTAGGACGCGAAGAGCTCCGAGGTGTCGGCGACCATCGCCACGCGCAGGCCGGGAAAGCCGGCGGCGCGGGCGAGGACCTCGGAGAGGCCGTACTCCTCGACCTTGAAGATGGCGTGCGAGCGGCGCACCGAGATGAGCACACGGCGGTGTTCGCCGTCGTGCACGATGCCGAGCAGCTTCTGCAGGAGCGCGCGGCTCTCGTCCGGGCTGCCGCGCTCGGCGACCGAGACGCTCAGGTAGCCGGGGCGGGCGCTTATCTCGACGTCCATGGGCGGCGGAGTGTACGCTGGACAATGCATGACTGTCCCGACGCAAGCTCCTCTCCTTGCCAATCTGCGCGTGGTCGAGGCGGCGTCGATGATCATGGTGCCGTCGGTCGGGGCAGCGCTCGCGGACTACGGGGCGCAGGTCGTCAAGCTCGAGCCGCTCGAGGGCGAGCTCAACCGCCGCGGCCATCGCATCCCCGGCATGCCGCTGCACGACTACGAGTACTGCTACCTGCCGGACAACCGAGGCAAGCGCTGCCTGGCGATCGACCTCAAGGCGCCGGAGGCGGGCGGCATCGTGCGGCGCCTGGTCGCCGACGCCGACGTGTTCCTTACCAACCACCGGCCGAAGTCGCTGCAGGCGATCGGGCTCGACTGGCCGGCGCTGCAGGCCATCAATCCGCGCCTCGTGTACGCGCACGGCACGGGCTACGGCGACGCGGGCGAGGAGATCGACAAGCCGGGCTTCGACACGGTCTGCTACTGGTCGCGCTCGGGCATCGAGGCGAATCTCTTCCCGACCGAGGGCTGGCTCGGCACGTTCGGCTACGGCAGCGGCGACCATGCGAGCGGCATGGCGCTGCTCTCGGCGGTCCTGATGGCGCTGCTCGCGCGCGAGCGCACCGGCCGCGGCACGCGCGTCTCGGTCTCGCTCCTTGCGAGCGGCGCCTGGGCGAACGCGGTGTGGATCCAGGCGAAGCTGCTCGGCGCGCGCTTCCTCGAGCGCCGGCCGCGCGAGGACGCGCGCAGCTTCACCTCGGTCTACTACCGCGCCGGCGACCGGCGGCTGTTCAAGATGGTGGTCGTCGACACGCAGCGCGACTGGCCGAAGATCTGCCGCGCCCTCGGCCGGCCGGAGCTGGCGACCGACCCGCGGTACGCGACGCTCGAGGAGCGCATGAAGGACGGGCGCATGGGCGAGCTGGTGCGGCTCTGCGACTCGATCTTCGCCGGCCAGCCGATGGAGCACTGGAAGCGGCGGCTGGAGGAGGCGGACGTGCCCTATACGGTGATCGCCGGCTTCGACGAAGTGGTCGCCGACCGGCAAATGGCCGCCAATGGCGTCTTTCCGGAGCTCGACGATCCGGTCCTCGGCCGGGTGCGAACGGTGGACACGCCGCTGCGCATCGAAGGTCAGGACAAGGTGCCGCCGGCGCCGGCGCCGCGCCTCGGCCAGCACACGCGCGAGATCCTGGCCGAGATCGGCCTGGGCGAGGACGAGATCCGCTCGCTCCTAGAGCGGCGTATCGTCCAGGAGGAGTAATAGCCGCAAGCGTCGTGCCAGTATTCCGGCACGTCGCGTGCTTGCGTCAGGGTCATGGATAAGCGACGTCGCGACGCCTTGCGACGGGCCGCCGAAAGGCTCGGCGACCGCTCCCGGCTGGCGGCATTCCTCGGCATCGAGCTGGGCGAGCTCGACAGCTGGCTCGCCGGGACCCAGAGCGCGCCCGCCTGGGCGTACTCCAGCGCCTTCGACCTGATCGCCGACGAGAAGAGCTTCTCGTCCTAGCGCCCTAGCGCTGGGCGGCGACGATGTCGAGCGCCGCCATGAAGATATTGTTGGGCAGCGGTTTTTTCCCCGCCAGGTAGTCCTCGAGCTCCTCGACGGTAATGCCGAGCGCCGCCGCGAGGCGTTCCTTCTTGACGAGCTTTTCCAGCGCCCTCTTTAAGGTGCGGATTTGCGGCGTGGACATCGACCCCGTTTCCCCCCGAAGCGGCCGTCAAGATAACGGCGCGGGCTTCGCCCGTCTGTCGGGCGTGCTCCTACAAAGACCTTATCGACCGGCCGAGGAAGAGCCGGCCTCGGCGGCGGACGAGCACGGGTATTTGCTCTGCAGCCCGTGCAGCAGCGCGAGCGCGAACACGCTCAGCGGGTACTCCTGCAGGCCGGCGTACTCGCTCCTGTTGCGCCGGTACTCGTCCAGGGCGATGCGCGCCCATGCTTTTCCGTCCAGCTTCGTCTCCGAGGCGGCGCAATAAAGCGGCGGCGTGCCGGCGTCGCTGTTGCTGTTGGCCCAGCGGTACGCGGCCGCCGCGCCGACGAGGTAGGTGATGAACTCGCCCCGGCCGGCGCGGGCCTGCCGCTCGAGGATGCTTGCGGCCTTGTCGAGCGCTCCCGATTGTGCTGCCGACGCGGAGCTCGCGGCGAGGACGGCGACCAAGAGCGCGGCACGGATGGTTCGCTTCATGTCCCCCGACTATGCAGCACGGCGCCCGCGCGTCGAAGTGAATTTGCAACTTAACCGGCGTCGCCTCGCGGCGACAAGTGAGTCTAGAGCCCGGCGTGGGCGAGCAGCTGCAGCAGGCGTTCGCGGTGGCGGACGCTGCTGAGCGGGTAGGTGTCGAGCCAGCCGCGCGCCGTGAAGGCGGGCTCGATCACGCGTATCTGCTCCGCTTCCCACTGCGCGTCGGCGTGCTCGCCTCGCGCCGCGAGCGCCGCGGCGAGATACAGCCGCGTCTCCAGGTTTTCCGGGTTGCGCGCTTGCGCCTGGCGCAGGTTGAACAGCGCCTGCTCGGCGTCGTCCTCGAACAGGTAGGCGCGGCCGAGCAGCAGGTAGTACAGATGGCCGCCGTCCGGATTGAGGCGCAGCGCGTTGCGCAGGAGCGGGATGCTTTTCGCGGGCTCGCCGAGATAGGTGTGGATGCCGCCCATGAAGGCGTACGCATCGGCGTAGGAGGCGTTCAGCTCGATCGCCTTCTCGAGCGACGCGAGCGCCTCGCGGTGCCGGCGGCCTTGCGCCTGCACGAAGCCGAGCGCCCAGTAGACCTCGGGAATGTCGGGATCGATCTGCCGCGCCGTCTCGGCGAGCTCGAGAGCGCGCTTGAGCGGCGCCGAGGCTTGCGGCGAAGTCTGGTAGCGATAGTCCATTGCGTAGGTCATCGCGAGCGCGGCATAGGCGCGGGCGAACCTCGGATCGAGCTCGAGCGCCTTGCCGAACAGCGCGCGCGCCTCCTGGTTGTCACGGGTCCGGCGCACGAGGAACAGCGCCTGGCCGCGCAGGAAGTAGTCGTACGCCTGCGGGCTGGCGGTGTAGCGCTTGGCGAGCCGCCGTCGTTCCGCCTCGCCGATCGTGCCCGGCAGGTGCCCGACCACGCTGCGGCTGATCTCGCTCTGGATGGCGAAGAGATCGCCGAACGGGCGCTCGAAGCGCTGCGTCCAGAGCTGCTCGCCGCTGCGCGAATCGCCGAGCCGCACGTTGACGCGCAGCTCCGGGCCGTCGCGCTGCACGCTCCCGGAAACCACGTAGCGCGCCTGCGCCGGGTTGCCTGCCGACGAGCTGACGAGCCGCAGCCCGGGCAGCCGGGACAAATCCGTGATGAGATCGCTGCCGATGCCGCGCGCGAGGTATTCGTGCTCCCGCCCCGGCCCGAGCGCCTCGAACGGCAGCACGGTCACGGTAAGCGCTTCGGCGGCAGGCGGCGCGGGCTTGGCCATCCAGAAGACGGTGCTGGCGCCGGCCGCGGCGACGAGCACAGCCGCCGCGAGCCATGGCCACCGGGCTCGCCGTGCCCGCAACGGCGCCGGCGGCCCGCCTACGGGCGCGATCAGCCGGTAGCCGCGCTTGGAAATCGTCTCGATGTAGGTCGGCGCCTTCGGGTCGTCGCGCAGCGCCCGGCGCAGCTTGATGATGGTCTGCGTCAGTGCCTCGTCGCCCACCACCACGCCGGGCCAGACCTCCGCGAACAGGGCCTGCCGGCTCAGCACTTCGCCCGCGCAGCTGGCGAGCGCCATGAGCACCTCCATGGCCTTCGGCTCGATGCGCACGCTGTCGGCGTCGCGCCGCAGCTCGTTCGTTGCCGGATCCGCCCACCAGTCGCCGATGCGGACCCCGGATCGCATATCCATAGTCAAACCTTAGGCGTTTCGTCGGGACTGCGCGGCCTCCGGCGGCCAACACTCCGGCGCATGTTAATCCCCGAAAGGATCGCCGCGTGAACCGCCTCGTCGCCTTCGCTGCCGCGCTGCTCGTCTCGCTCACCGTATCCGCGCAGCCCGCCAAGCCGCCCGCGCTCGCCATCAAGCCGCTCGCGGAAAAGAAAGTCGCGGAGTTGCCGCCCGGGGAGCTGTATTGGCGGCTCGAGAATTTCCCGAGCCTGGAGCAGGCGAAAGCTGCCGCCGGCCAGTGGTCGCTCGCCGCGCAGTCCGACGGCAAGGCGTGGCTGTTTACCCTCGGTCCGGCCGGCGGCGTCACCCCCGGCGCGACCAAGGTCACCGAGTTCGGTCCCATCCCGCGCATCAGCGCTCGCGAATACCTGCTGCGCATCAACGAAGCGACCGGACCGAGCGGCGCCATCACCTCGGTGCACAGCCATCCGGGTTCGGAGTCCTTCTACCCCCTACGCGGCGAGCAGCGCATGCGCGGTCCGCACGGGGTCACGGTCATGAAGGCCGGCCAGCCGACGATCGGCCACGGCGAGCAGCCCATGCAGGTCTGGAGCAGCGGCACTACGGACCTTCACTCGCTCGTGATGTTCGTGGTCGATGCGACGCGGCCTTTCTCCACGCCCGCCAAGTTCGAGCGTTGACTACGTATCGCGCTTGGCGAACGAGCGCTCGGCCATCGATTCGCGAAGCTGGCGGCCGTGGCCGGGGTCGATGTGCACGTCGACCACGCACGGCTTGCCGCCGCGCACGCACGCGACGGCACGGCCCAGCGCATCGTTCAACTGGGAGACTTCTTTGACGGGACCGATGCCCATCACGCCCTGGGCCTGGGCGAGCTTCGCGATGTCGGGCGCAGGGTCGTCGATGCGCTGGCCGATCCAGCGGTTCGCCGTGGGGCGGTTGCGGTGGCGCGCGACGCCTTCCTGGTGCAGCTCGTCGTTGTAGTAGGAGCGGTTGTTCGCGACGACGATGAGCGCCGGGATGGCGTAGCGTCCCGCAGTCCAGAGCGCGTTCATGCTCATGAGCGTGTCGCCGTCGCCCAGCACGCCGACGGTGAGCCGCTGCGAGTCCTTGAGCGCAAGCGCCGCGCCGATGGTGATGCCGGGCCCGGAGCCCACGCCGCCGCCGCCGTCCTTGCCGAGGTAGTCGAGCGGATGGCGATGCGGCCAGAGGTCCACCGGCCAGGCGCGGGCGAGAGAAGCGAAGGTGACCGGCTGCTCGCCTACGGCCGCCTTCAGCGCGCTCGCGACCGCGCGGAGATTGAGGGAGGCGGGTTCGGGCTCCGTCCCCGAATTGCGGGCTTCTGGAATGGATCGAGGGGGGGAAGGAAGCAATGCCAGGAGCTCGGTGACCGCGGTGTCGGCGTCGCCGAGCAGGTGCACGTCGATCGGCGGCAGCTCGAGGTGCTCCTTGCCCCAGCCGTTGTGCAGGTAGAGGTCCTCGCCGGCGTGGATGACCTTGGCGGGCACCGGGTCGCGGCCGAAAGCCTGCCGCAGGGCGCCGCCGAGGTCGATCCAGTCGAGGCTGAGGATCACGTCCGCGGCGCGCAGCGCCGCGAGCGCGGGCTTCGAGACCTGGTTGAACGGCTCGCCGACGTGCAGCGGATGGTCGGTCGGCACCATCGCGCCGGCCTTGAGGTCGGAAAGCATCTTCGCTCCGAGACGCTCGGCGAGCGTGACGCGGTTCGCCCATGCGCGCTCGCTGCGCCGGCCGCGGCCGAAGAGGATGACGGGGCGCTGCGCGCGGGCAAGGATCGCGCTCGCTTCCTCGAGAAGATTCTTATTGGGTCGGGGCGCAAGGGCGGGGCGGTAGCGCTCCGGACCCGGGAGCTCGACCGTTCCCTCGAGTGGCGCTTCCTGGATCTCCGCATCGAGGCAAACGTACACCGGCCCGTGCGGCGGCGTCGCGGTCTGCTGCCACGCGCGGTAGAGGGATTCGGGAAGCGCCGCCGCCGACCCCGGCTGGTCGTCCCATTTCACGAAGTTGCGGATCAACGCGCCCTGGTCCTGCGCGGTGTGGATCCAGTCGATCCAGGGCCGGCGCAGCGTCGCGTCGAGCGGGCCGGTGGCGCCGAGGATGAGCATCGGCGCACGGTCGCACCAGGCGTTGTAGATCGCCATCGTGCCGTGCATCAGGCCGACGTTCGAGTGCAGCGCCACCGCCATCGCGTTGCCGGTGGCCTTGGCGTAGCCGTGCGCGATCGCCACCGCCTGCTCCTCGTGCAGGCAGAGCAGCATCTCGGGCGCGCGGTTGCCGAGGTAGTTGACGAGGCTGTCGTGCAGCCCGCGGTAGCTCGCGCCGGGATTGAGCGCGATGTAGGGGATGTCGAGGCGGCGCAGCACCTCGGCGGCGATATCGCTGCCCCACGAGAGCCGCGGGTCGGTTTCGCGCGGCTCGTCGCGCGGTGAGAGTCGTTTTTTCAGGGGTGCACGTCCTCGGAGAACCAGTCGTCGGGCAGCTCGTGGCCGATGCGTTGCTCGCGCGCCTTCTTCAGCACGAAGGCGCCGGCGGCGGCGAACTGCAGGCCGGAGCCGACGTTGTTCGCGAAGCAGGTGATCTCGCCCTCGCTCTGCCGCCCGGGGGCGAGGCCGGCGAGCAGCTCGCCGAGGTCCGGATACTTGCCGGTATAGCGCGGGTCGTACCACCAGCCGCTTTCCTTCCCGGCGGGGGCGTTCGGCGTGCCTTCCATGACGTTGTTCTCCTGCTTCGCCTGCCGGCGGTCGTGCACGATCACGCGGTCGCAGGCGTCGAGCACCTCGCCGTCGATCTCCTGCGTCTTGATGCAGCTCACGTGCACGCCCGGTTTCAGCCACGCCGGCTCGAGCACGCGCACCATGGACGAAGTCGAGGCGGCGATCACGTCCGCGCCGGCGACGCATTTCTCCGCCGAGTCGACCAGCTCGACGTCCGGGAATTCGCGCGCGAACGCCTCGCGGCTCTCGCGCCTCGGGCTATAGACGCGGATTCTCTTGAAAGACCGGACTGCCCGCGCCGCCATGAGCTGGCTGCCCGCCTGCCAGCCGGTGCCGATCAAGGCGAGCGTTTCCACGTTCTCCCGGGATAGATGCCTGAGAGCCAATCCGCTGGCCGCGGCGACGCGCATGCGCTGCATCACGCCGTCGGGGAATATCGCCTGCAGCGCGCCGGTCTCGGTGCTGAACAGGAACACCAGGCCCACCCACCTTCCGTTCGCCAGCGGCTGCTTGACGCGCCGCTTCTTGCCGGCGACGAGCGGATGCGTGATCACGTCGGAGTTGATGCGCAGCGCCTGGATGCCCTGCGCGGGCCACGTGCCGCCCATGTGCTTGAACGCGTAGTACGCGCCGGGATGCGGGCTCGGGGCGATGTTGTCGGTGCGCGGCGAGCGCAGCGCCTTGCCCTTCGCGTAGTCGCGGTACATGGGCGCGAGCGCGGCCATGCAGTCCTCGATCGACAGGAGCTTGGCGATTTCGTCGTTGGAAAGTACGAGCATTTCGAGCCGGGGGTTGTTCCGCTTGAAGGAACGCGCGCAATCGCGAGCGTTTTTTCCGCGGATTTTTTGCATAATGCCCGAAAACAGGATTACACGAGGAGGATGGCGATGACGCATCACGACAGGATGCGCCGGCGGCTGCTCGCCGGCGCCAGCGCTTCAGTCCTATTGGGAACTCTGGGAAGAGCCCGCGCGCAGGCCTTCCCCGAGCACAACATCAAGGTGGTGATCCCCACCGGGCAGGGCGGCGGCGCCGAGCGCCTGGCGCGCGCCTTCGACGATTTCTGGGGCGCGCTGCTCAAGACGCACTTCGAGTACAGCTTCTATCCCGGCGCGGCGGGGCAGGTGGGCTACGAGCTGTGGATCCACAAGCGCGAGCACGACGCCTACAACCTGCTCTTCGGCAACATGGGGCCGGAGATGATCATGTATGCGCTGCGCAAGCCCAACTACAAGTTCCCCCAGGACTACCAGTACTTCTGCCGCACCGACGTCGACGACAGCATCATCTTCGTGCGCAAGCAATCGAAGCTGCAGAAGCTGGAGGACCTGGCGGCGGAGGCGAAGAAGCGCACGGTGAACGTCGCGGTGAGCCGCCTGCCGCACCCGGCGTCGATCGGCATGCTTGCGCTCGGAAGGGCGATCGGCGCGCGGTTCAACCTCGTTCCCTACGGCGGCGGCAACCCGACGCAGGTGGCGGTGCTGAACGGCGAGGCCGATTGCGGGGCGCTGCCGCTCGCCGGCGTGGTGGCGCTCGGCGACCAGATGCGCATCCTCGGCGTGTTCAACGACGACTTCAAGCTGGGCAAGTACACCAACAACTGCCCGCCGGTGAACAAGGTGCTCGGCACGAAGCTGCCCGACCTTTCGTCTTCGCGCTCCTGGGCGATCCACAGCGAGGCGATCGACAAATACCCGGACCGCTTCGCGCTGCTCGAGAAGACCTCGCGCCAGGTGTTCGACAACCCGGCCTACAAGGCGGCGTACAAGAAGACCGGCGCGCCGGTGGAAACGATCCAGTACGGCGACCGCGCGCTCTGCACGAAGTACGCGCAGTCGATGGTCGAGCTGGCGAACGAATACCGCGATCTCCTGACGGCGAAGGGTGGCAAAGGAAAGAAATAACAGCGTCGGCGCGGATCTGGTGATCCCCGCGCTCGCGCTCGCCTTCGCCGCCTACTTCTTCGCCGACATCTACGACCTGGCGTGGGAGGCGAAGGCGAACGGCGTGCTGATCGGCGCCATCCTGGTCGTGCTGATCGCTTTCCAGGGCGTGCGCCTCGCCCTGCAGCTCGCGCGCGGCGAGGGGCGGCTCGGCTTCGAGTCGCTGCTCGGACCGCGCGAGGCGCTGCCGGCGCGGCTTGCCCTGGTCGGCATCACCGTCGCGTTCATCGTCCTCGTGCGATGGCTCGGCCTCACGCTCACGCTGTTCTTCGCCATGGCGGCGGCGCTGCGCGCGATGGGGCTCAAGAGCCTGAAGAAGAACCTGCTGATCAGCGCCATCGTCGCGGCGAGCGCGTACGCGCTGTTCATCGCGCTGCTCGACACCGAGATGCCGCGCGGGCCGATCGAGCAGCTGTTTTCCAGAAGCCGATGACCTGGGAATTCCTGGCGGGGCAGTTCGCGCAGCAGTTCGGCCTGTGGTGGATCATCTGGCCGGCGATCCTGCTCGGCATCGTGGTCGGCATCCTGCCGGGCTTCAGCCCGCAGAACACGCTCATCATGCTGCTGCCGCTCACCCTCGCCGTGCCGGTCGAGCAGGCGCTCGCGTTCATGATCGCGCTCTACTGCGCGAACCACCTCGCGGGCGGCATCCCGGCGATCCTGGTGAAGATTCCCGGCTCGGGCGGCGCCGCGGCGACGACGCTCGACGGCTACCCGATGACCAAGAAGGGCCAGGCGCAGCAGGCGCTCGTGCTCTGCTTCACCGCATCGGTGTTCGGCGGGCTGATCACCACGCTCGCCACGCTCGCGCTCCTGCCCTGGCTGTCGAAGATGGGCCTCTA
>Ga0310810_10000539_pt1 | contig 38340 bp, 38 predicted proteins | sample NCmetagenome_FD_207641 | JGI IMG/M metagenome (GOLD analysis project Ga0310810, IMG submission 207641) | Soil microbial communities from experimental microcosm in Duke University, North Carolina, United States - NC | ecosystem: Engineered > Artificial ecosystem > Soil microcosm > Unclassified ...
TCCGGAGCGGTCGCTACCGCTCTGGCATGGCCCATACTGATATCGCCTCGCAACAGCATTAAACGCACCGAATCGGGCAGTTCGAGCAGACGAAGCAGGTTGGCCACATGGCTGCGTGACTTGCCGACCAGCTTGCCGACCACTTCCTGGCTATGGCCGTACCCGCTGATCAGCCGGCGATAGGCCTCGGCTTCTTCGATCGCGTTAAGATTTTCCCGCTGGACGTTCTCGATCAGCGCCACCTCGGCCCGGGATTCCTCATCGAATTCACGAATTATGGCTGGAATTTCATGCAGTTGAGCACGCTGTGCAGCTCTCCAGCGGCGCTCACCGGCAACCAGCTCATAGCCATCGTCTACCGGCCGCACGAGGATCGGCTGGAGCACGCCACGCTCGGCAATCGAGGCTGCCAGCTCAGCCATCGGCTCTTCTTCAAAGATTTGGCGGGGCTGGGCCGGGTTTGGCCGAATACGGCCAATGTCGATCGTCCGCACGCCACCGGCCGAAGTCGTCGGGGTCTCGGTCCTAATTCGCGCCGAATCGTCGATCAGCGCGCTAAGGCCGCGCCCAAGGCCGGTCGCCTTCTTCATGCAGCCTCGGCTTCCAAGCTCGGCAATCGCGCCATAATTTCGCGGGCAAGCCGTATATAAGCCTCGGATCCCGGGCAGCGAAGGTCGTAGATCAGGGCGGGAAGGCCATGGCTTGGCGCCTCGGAAAGGCGCACATTGCGCGGAACGACAGTCTCAAACACCGAAGTACCCAAGCAGGCGCGAACGTCCTCGGCCACTTGCTGCGAGAGATTGTTGCGGCGATCGAACATGGTGAGCGCCACGCCCAGGATCGACAACTCCGGGTTATAGGCCAGCCGGATACGCTCAACCGTCTGCAAAAGCTGGCTAAGTCCTTCTAGCGCAAAGAATTCGCATTGCAGAGGGACCAGCAACTGGCGCGATGCGACGAGCGCATTTACGGTCAACAGCCCAAGCGACGGCGGACAATCGAGCAGGCAAATGTCCCATCGGCCGGGCGGCACCTCATCGAACGCCTGCGCCAGGCGATGCGTGCGATCATCCATGCCGACCAGCTCAATTTCCGCCCCCGACAGGTCGACCGTCGCCGGCAACAGGTCGAGCCGCGGCACCTTGGTGGCCACCGCCGACTCAATGATGCTCGCTTCGCCCAGCAGTACGTCGTAGGTCGAGCGCTCCCTGGCGGCCCGGCCAATCCCCAATCCGGTCGACGCGTTGCCCTGCGGATCGAGGTCGACCAGCAATACTTTCCAACCGATTGCCGCGAGCGCCGTCGCCAGGTTGATCGCGGTGGTGGTCTTGCCGACCCCACCCTTCTGATTGGCGACTGCGACAGGAATCATCGCTTCCCCCTCCGCTGTACATGCTCGGCGACCACGATTGACGACGCGGGATGCGTGCGGCTCGGTACCAGGCTGAAACTACCTTGCCACGTCCGCTTCGCTTCATCCAGTTCCGATTGTGCTCTTTCGCCCTTGGGAAGCACCCATTTCGTCTCGCTGTGGGCCAGATGCCACGCCATGCCGAACAACTTGTCCAGGCGGGCCACCGCGCGGGCAGTGATAAAGTCAAATTTGCCCCTCAACTGCTCGACTTTGCAATCGGCGACCGTCACGTCGCGCAGGCCAAGTTCCGACACCGTCCGACGCAGGAATTCCGCCCGAAGGCGTCGCGGCTCATTGAGTGTCATCGGTCTTCCACCAAGGATGGCGATCACCAGTCCGGGCAGTCCGGGACCCGTGCCGACATCGCACCAGCTTCGCTCAGGCTCTCCCAAGGCGAGGATCTGGGCCCCATCAACAATGTGCCGCGTCCATAGGTCGCCCTCGCTATTTGCCGCGATCAGATTTTGACGCTGGTTTTCCTCCAACAGCAGGTCGACGTAGCGCTCCAGCCGCTCGACTGTTTCACGTGAAACGTCGGTGCGCAGCAACTCCGAGAGGGATGCGAGCAACGAGGCTGGACGCCCTTCTGATTCGGTCATGCTGCCTGGCGTACCAGGGCGAAATGCAGAGCAGACAGGGCGGCTGGCGTCACTCCTGCGACGCGCGCTGCCTGATCGAGATCGGCCGGTCCGGCTGCGCTCAGTTTCTCCTGCATTTCATTCGACAATCCAGGCACTTGACCGAAATCGAACTGGGCGGGAATGGCAAGTTCGCGATCTCTGGTCCGAGCCGCCAGCTCGCCGCGCAGCCGCGTCAAATAGGGCGCGTAGATGGCATCGTCCAATGCCTCATTGGCAGCCATTCCGTTCCCTAGCCGCGCCCGAACTGGGCCATGTAAATCGTCCCTGCGAGCCCATTCGGACAGCGGTTTGCGCGCCGGGTCGTTCAATCCAAGCTCAGTGCCGATGACGTCTGTTTCCAGCTTTTCCACCGCGGCAGCTTTCGCCTCGAGGTGACCGTGCACCAGCTTTTCCTGAATCGGATCGAGCGCGCCAAGTTCGAGCGCCATCGGCCCCAGCCGCGAAACGGCGTTGTCGGCCCGAAGGTGGAGCCGGTACTCGGAACGGGCGGTCAGCATCCGATATGGTTCGCTTACTCCCTGAAGCGTCAAATCGTCGACCATCACCCCGACATAGGAGGCGCCACGGTCAAATCGCGCCTCGGCCAGCTTGAGCGCGACCGAAGCGGCGTTTAGCCCCGCGACCAGGCCTTGCGCTGCTGCTTCTTCATATCCGGTCGTTCCGTTGAGCTGGCCGGCGAAGAACAGGCCTGCGATCTCGCGGTGCTGCAAAGTCGGCTCGAGCCGGCGGGGGTCTGCATATTCATATTCCACGGCATAGCCCGGCTGGACGATTTCGCTGCGCTCAAGGCCGGATATGCTGCGTACCAGCCGCAGCTGAACATCAGTCGGCAGCGATGTCGAAATGCCGTTGGGATAGACGAGGCGATTGGCAAGGCCCTCGGGCTCGAGAAAGATCTGGTGCCCGTCTCGGTCGCCGAAACGGTGAACCTTGTCCTCGATCGATGGACAATAGCGGGGGCCCCGGCCTTCAATCGCTCCGGCGAACAGCGGCGAGCGGCCAAGACCGGCGCGTATGACGTCATGACTTCGCTCGTTAGTCCTTGTAATCGCGCAACTTAATTGCGGTAGCGGGTTTGGGTTGGCAGCCAGCGCCATGGTCCACGCATCACGGTCGCTGGGCTGCGCTAGGGTCCGGGACCAATCGATGGTCCGCCCGTCCAGGCGAGGCGGTGTGCCGGTCTTAAGCCTTGCCTTCGCCAGACCCAGCTCGCCAATCTGACTTGCCAGCGCTCGGGCCGCCTGGCCGCCCTGCCGGCCACCCGACCAACGCTCCTCGCCCCTGAACATGGTGGCGCCTAAAAATGTGCCTGTCGCCACGACGACCGCCCGGCCATCCAAAGTCGAGCCATCGGCCAGTTCCACGCCGGCAATCGTCCTTCCGGCAAGCCGAAGCGCAATCGCTTCGCCCTCGATCACAGCCACGCCCGCTTCATTCACGAGCTCGGCCACTGCCTGCCGATAGAGAATGCGGTCGGCTTGGACACGCGGACCACGCACGGCGCTGCCCTTGCTGGCATTCAGCATCCGGCGATGGATGGCCGCGCGATCGGCGGCCCGAGCCATGACTCCGCCCATCGCGTCCACTTCCCGGACCAGGTGCCCCTTGCCGACACCGCCAATGGACGGATTGCAGGACATTTGCCCGAGGTCGTCAGAGCGAAAGGTCAATAGCGCCACGCGCGCGCCGCGCCGTGCCGCCGCACAAGCCGCCTCGCACCCCGCGTGCCCTCCACCAATGACCAATACGTCGAACATCAGAGGCCCATACAGATAGGCTGTGCTTCCATCAACGGACGGATGTTTCACGTGAAACGCGTCGACTATTTGCCGAGGCAGAAACGCCCGAAAAGCGCGTCGAGCAGATCCTCGACGCCGGCACGGCCCGAGATTCGGTCGATCGCCAGCCGGGCCACGCGCAATTCCTCCGCCATCAGTACCGGATCATCCAACTCCGCCGCGCGGCGCAGCGCCGCCTGACTTTCGGCCAGCAGGTCATGTTGCCTTCGATCCAGCGCCAACTCGTCGGCTTTAGGCAGCAATTGCCTTGCCTGCTCCACCAGAGCCCGGACCAACTCGGCACGGCCCTGGCCGGTCACCGCCGAAACCGGCAGGCCCCCAGCACAGTGGCCGAGATCGGCCTTGGGGGCGACGAGGATGACGCCCGGGCGGTCCGGCGCGTCCGGCGCATCTCCCAGCCACAGCAGCAGTTCCGCCCGCTCGGCTTCACTTCGCGCCCGTTCGATTCCGATCGCCTCAACTGCATCGTCCGATACGCGCAGTCCGGCCGTATCGACCAGCACGAACGGCACACCATCGATCGCAACGGGCACTTCGATGAGGTCGCGAGTGGTACCTGGAATATGGGTCACGATGGCTTTTTCGCTCTGGGCTAACGCATTGACCAGGCTTGATTTTCCGGCATTCGGAGGTCCCGCGACCACAACCCTCACGCCATCCCTCAATGGTTCGACGCGGGGACCCTCGACCAAGCTCGCCATATCGTCCCCTAGCGACCGGATGTCCGAACGAAGCTGGGGATCTCCCGACGCCTCTTCCTCGTCCGCATAATCGATTGCGACCTCCGCCCGCGCCGACAGCTCCAGCAGCCGGTCGCGCCAGCCCTCTAGGAGCTTGCGCAATGCGCCGCCCGCACGGGCCATTGCCGAACGGCGCTGAAGCTCGGTCTCGGCCGCGAGCAAGTCCGCCAGCCCCTCCGCCTCAGTCAAATCGAGCCGCCCGTTGGCCAATGCTCGCCGGGTAAATTCGCCGGGCTCCGCCAGGCGGATCCCCGCCTGGGCAATCAGCGCATCGATCAGCGCATCGATCGTCGCCCGTCCGCCATGGCATTGATATTCCACAATATCTTCGCCAGTCGAACTGTTCGGGGCGTCAAACCGGAGGACCAATGCCTGATCGATTAGCGAACCATCTCCCGGATCGATAAGCCGCCGCAAGCCGGCCTGCCGCGCGGCGGGAAGCCGCCCCGCAATGGCCTCGGCCGCGGCAAAGGCGTCCGGTCCGCTGGTCCGGACCACGGCGATGGCTGCAGGCGGCCTGCCGCTTGAAAGGGCGACAATCGTGTCGTTCACAGCGGCCGCAATCGCAGGCAGCCGCTCAAACCGCAACCGGTCAGGCGAACAGGCGGCCCACGCCTACATCGGGGTGGATCCAGCCATCGTAGATCATCTTTACCGCGACATAGAGGATGACCGCGAGGCCGGCATAGGCGATCCAGCGATAGCGCTCGATGTACCGGGCAATGAAATTGGCGGCGAGCCCCATCAAGGCCACCGCAAAAACCAAGCCGACGATCAGGATACCGGGATGATCGCGCGCCGCGCCGGCCACGGCGAGTACATTGTCCAGGCTCATCGACACGTCGGCGATGGCAACCGCCCATGCCGCAGCGGCGAAGCTTTTCGCCGGCCGCAGGCCCGAACGCTCGTCGCCGATAATCTCTTCGGAGCCGGGCGAGCACTCTAGCGGCGCGCGCAGGTCGCGCCACATCCGCCAGCTGACCCACAACAGAAGCAACCCGCCGACCAGGATCAGGCCGATGACCTGCATCAACTGGGTAACGATCAGCGCAAACAGGATTCGCAGCACCAGCGCGGCGGCGACGCCGATCACAATAACCTTCTTGCGCTGCTCGGCCGGCAGGCCCGCGGCAAGCGCGCCCACCACGATCGCATTGTCGCCGGCCAGCACCAGGTCGATCATCAGCACCTGGGCGAAGGCCGCGAACGCGCCCGGATCGGTGATATTGGCAAAGTCCCTGGCGATCGCGCCCCACATGTCGGCGAAGCCGGCCAGGCCGGCAATGACAGCGGCCATCATCATCACCGCGAGGTCCATCAATGCGATGCCTTGTTCCTGCTGAACCAGTTCGGCGGAAGCAAAGCCCATCGTCGAATCCCCCTCATTCAAATCCAAGCGCGTTTCTCAGGCCCAGAATATGTTCGCCGCCGACCCAGCCTTCGTAAATCATATTGAGGCCAACATAGAGAATGACAATCAGGCCAATGTAATTGATCCAGTGATAGCGCTGGATGAGCCTGGCGACATAGTTGGCCGCAAAGCCCATGAACAGCACCGAGAAGGTCAATCCGACGAACAACAGGGCCGGATTGTCGCGGGCGATCGACGCGACCAGCAGGACATTGTCGAGGCTCATGCTGAGGTCGGCGATGGTGATCTGGATGGCCGCCTGCAGGAATGTCTTGGTCGCCGGCGGGCCTTCGACCTCGGGCGTATCGGGATCGTCGTGGATCACCTCCGCAGTCGGGCGCAGCTCCTGCCACATATTATAGGCGACCCACATCAGCAGCAGCCCGCCCGCGAACACCAGGCCGGTGATCTTGAGCAACTGCGTCGCCAGCACCGCAAAGGTAATGAGGAAGACCAACGCCATGCTGACGCCGAGCATCAGCACCCGCTTGCGCTCCTTCGCCGGCAGTCCGGAGGCGAGCGAACCCATGATCACGACATTATCGCCGGCCATGGTCAGGTCGCCGACGATGATCTGGCCGAGCTTGGCCATGCCGGTCGCGGTGAAGATGCTTGAGAAGCTGAACCCGCTGAGCATGGCCGCCTAACGCCTAGCTGAGCGTTACTGGTTCATTGAAGCGAAGAAGTCCTCGTTGGACTTGGCGTCCTTCATCTTGTCGAGCAGGAACTGCATCGCGTCGACGGTGCCCATCTGCATCAGGATGCGGCGCAGGACCCACATCTTGCTAAGCTTGCCCTGGTCGACCAGCAGCTCTTCCTTGCGGGTGCCGGACTTGCCGACGTCAAGGCTCGGGAAGATGCGCTTGTCGCTGACCTTGCGGTCGAGCACGATCTCGGAATTGCCGGTGCCCTTGAACTCTTCGAAAATGACCTCGTCCATTTTCGAGCCGGTATCGATCAGGGCGGTGGCGATGATCGAGAGCGAGCCGCCTTCCTCGATATTGCGCGCCGCGCCGAAGAAGCGCTTCGGCCGCTGCAGCGCATTGGCGTCCACACCGCCCGTGAGCACCTTGCCCGAGCTCGGCACGACCGTGTTGTAGGCGCGGCCGAGGCGCGTGATGGAGTCGAGCAGGATGACGACGTCCTTCTTGTGCTCGACCAGGCGCTTGGCCTTCTCGATCACCATCTCGGCGACCTGGACGTGGCGCGAGGCCGGCTCATCGAAGGTCGAGCTGATCACTTCGCCCTTCACGCTGCGCTGCATGTCGGTGACTTCCTCGGGCCGCTCATCGACCAGCAACACCAGCAGGAACACTTCGGGATGGTTGTCGGTAATCGCCTTGGCGATGTTCTGCAGCAGCACGGTCTTGCCGGTCCGCGGCGGTGCGACGATCAGCGCGCGCTGGCCCTTGCCCTGCGGGGCAACGATGTCGATCACCCGGGCGGACTTGTCCTTCTGGGTCGGGTCGGCACTGTCGAGGGTGAGCTTCGAATCGGGATAGAGCGGCGTCAGATTGTCGAAATTGACGCGATGCCGGACTGCTTCCGGATCGTCGAAATTGATCTGGGTGACCTTGGTCAGCGCGAAATAGCGTTCGCCGTCCTTGGGGCCGCGAATCTCGCCCTCGATCGTATCGCCGGTGCGAAGGCCGAAGCGGCGAACCACGTTTGGCGCCACATAGATGTCGTCGGGCCCGGCGAGATAATTGGCCTCGGGGCTGCGGAGGAAGCCGAACCCGTCGTTGAGCACTTCGATCGTGCCCTGGCCATTGATCTCGGCGCCGCTTTCGGCCCGGACCTTGAGGATGGAGAACATCAGGTCCTGCTTGCGCATCGTCGATGCGCCTTCGATCCCCATCTCCTCGGCTTGCGCAACGAGTTCGGCGGGCGACTTCTGCTTGAGGTCCTTGAGATGCATTAATTTAAGTCTTTCGAAGGAAATTTAGATTGGAAATTCAAATATTTGCGGCAGGACGCCGCGAATGGGATGAGGTGCACCGGCAGGGAAAGGAGAGTCGGGCCGATGCAGCCGTCTTGGGACGGCGTTAAGATTGCCCTCGGGCCAAGTCAATATGGGGAACTACCAGCATCCAAAACAAGATCGCGGCAATCGCTGGCATCGCCTCAGAACGGCCGCACGATCACCAGTACGACGATAATCGCGGTCAGGATCCCCGGCAGCTCGTTCATCATTCGGAGCTTCTTGTCGTCGAGCTCGCGATGTCCTGCAGCCAGTTTCCGGCCATAGGATCCGATCCAGCCTTGATAAGCCGTCAGCAGTAACACCAGCGCGAGCTTGGCCGTGAACCAATACTGGCCCCAGATATTGAGGTGGATCGCCAGCATCAGGCCGAGCAACCACACCAACAGCATCGCCGGGGCGAGGATCACGGTCCGGGCTTTATCCTCCCGCTCGATCCAGGCGCGGTCTTCGGCCGAGCCCGGTGTCGTCGCCTGGTGGTGAATATAATAGCGCGGGACGATGAACAGTCCGGCAATCCAGAAGATGACGAAGGTGATGTGGGCGGCCTTGACCCAAGGATAGGCGAGCCCAAGGAACCCTTGATATTGGCTGAGCATGCCTGAGCCTTACCCCTTCACCAGCGCAACCAGCTGCTCGACATGCGCGATCGGCGTCGTCTGCTGGATCCCATGGCCCAGGTTGAAGATGTGGGGGCGGTCGCCGAGCGCGTCAAGGATGCGCTTTACCGCGCCCCTCAATTCCTCACCGCCGGCGATCAGCGCCAGCGGATCGAGATTGCCCTGGACCGGCAGGCCGGCCGGCAATTCGCTCGCCGCCCAGGCAGGATCGACCGTCTCGTCGAGGCCGACCGCATCGACCCCCGTTTCCGCCGCATAGGCACGAAGCTTGCCGCCGGCGCCCTTGGGAAAACCGATGATCGGCGTGTCGGGATGACGTTTCCTGAGTTGGTCGACGATTCCCGCGGTTGGGGCGACGACAAATCGTTCGAACTGCGCTGGAGACAGGCTTCCCGCCCAGCTGTCGAACAATTGCACCGCATCCACCCCGCACTCGATCTGGCGCGACAGATAGTCGATCGTGATTTGGGCGACGGTTTCAAGGATCGCATCGAGCTTGCCCGGATCGGCATAGCCCAGCTGCCGCGCTTCGGCCTGCTCGCGGGTGCCCTGGCCGGCAACCATGTAGGTGGCGACGGTCCAAGGCGATCCGGCAAAGCCAAGGAAGGTGATCTCCGGCTCCAGACTGGCCTTCACCCGCCTCACCGTCTCGTAGATCGGATCGAGGCGGCCCATCGCCGGTTGGAGGTCGTGGATATTCGCTTCCGCCAGCCGGGGGGCGAGGCGAGGTCCTTCGCCGGCGGTAAAGCTCAGGTCCATGCCCATCGCATGCGGCACCACCAATATGTCGGAGAACAGGATCGCGCCGTCGAACGCGAAGCGCCGCAAGGGCTGGAGCGTGATCTCCGCCGCACTCTCGGGGTCGTAGGCCAGCTCGAGGAAGCCGCCCTTGGTCGCCCTGAGGTCCCGATATTCAGGCAGGTAGCGGCCCGCCTGCCGCATCAGCCACATCGGCGGAGGATCGCGCCGTTCACCCTTTAGGACGGCCAGCAACGGCTTGTCGGCAGGTTCGCGCGCAGGTTCAGGCCGGGCCGATGCCACCCTATTCTCTCCCTTATATATTAGAATCTTAGATTGATGATGATGATGGGGCGTTGGCAGCCGGATTTAAGCGCGCCTCCCGACTTTGCCAACAGGGGCGCCAAAGGCACGACTCAGGGGCAATGCGCGAGTCGCGGCAAGACTCTCCCGTTATTCACAGCCTGTGGACGAACATTTTCCCCTGTGGACAGACTCTCGAATGCCGCTCGGGCCGATTTTGGCGGATCGCGGGCATTGGGTCATCCCCGCCTTCGCGCTAGGACGATACAGTGATTTTTCCACAGACTTTTCCCCCGGGGCATTATGTCGTTGATATTGGCCAGTAACAGCCAAATTCGCCGGTTGATGCTGGAGCAGGCCGGTGTCGAGTTCGCCGTCCGGCCGCCCGAATTCGACGAAGACTCGGTCAAGCGAGAGTCCGGCGGAGACGGGGAAAAGCTGGCGCGCCGCCTGGCCGAGGGTAAGGCGGAATCGATCGCCGCGGCCGATAAGGATTGGGTGATCGGCAGCGACAGTACGGTGAGTGTCGACGGGGCCCGCTATTCGAAACCGCGAGACCACGAGGAAGCGGCGAAGCACCTGCGTACCTTTTCCGGCCGGACCATGCTGCTGTCGAGCGCGGTGGCGCTGGCCAATCAGGGCCGTGTCGATTGGGCCCACGCCGAGACGGCCCGGCTTCATGTGCGGGACCTGAGCGAAAGCTTCATCCAATCCTACCTCGACCAGGAATGGCCCGAGGTCGGCTATTGCGTCGGCGTGTTCCGGATGGAGGGCCGCGGGGTCAACCTGTTCGACCGGGTTGAAGGAAGCCATTTCACGATATTGGGAATGCCACTGCTGGAGCTGCTGGCAGCGCTCCGTAGCCGCGGACTGGTTGCCGTATGACTAGGCCCTATGCCGAAGTGATCGGCGACCCGGTCGAACAGAGCCTCTCGCCGACCATTCACGGATTCTGGCTCAAGGCCCTGTCGATCGATGCGGACTATGGGAAGCGGCGGGTGACCCGCCCTGAGCTGCCGGCCTACCTCGCCGAAAAGCGCGCCGACCCCGCGTGGCGCGGATCCAATGTCACCATGCCGCTGAAGCTCGATGCCGTGGCGCTGGCCGACGAGGCGTCGGACCGGGCCGTTGCCGCCGGAGCGGCCAATCTATTGATGATGCGCGAGGGCCGGCTGACTGCCGCGAACACCGACGTCGGGGCCATCGCAACCCTCCTTGGCAGGCTGCACGAAGCCAAGGCCGGGATGGGCAGCGTCACCGTGCTTGGCAACGGCGGCGCGGCACGAGCGGCGCTGGTGGCGCTGAAGCTGGTTGGGATTGCCAACGTCAGGGTCCAGGCGCGCGACCTTGCAGAAGCGCGCAAGCTGGCGGTCGAATTCGGACTCGAAACCGGGCCGGAGCCATTCACCGAGCCGATCGTCAGCGACGGGCTGGTCAACGCGACGCCGCTCGGCATGCCGGGCCGCGATTGCCTCAACTGCGAACTGCAGCACATGCCCGGCCAGGGCTGGGTGTTCGACATGGCCTATGGGCCGTCCGAAACTCCATTGATCGAGGCGGCAAAGGAGGCAGGACTCAAACTGGTCGATGGCCTCGACATGCTGGTCGAGCAGGCCGCCGCGAGCTTTGAGCTTTTTTTCGGCCTGAAACCGCCGCGTGACCGTGATGCCCAACTCTGGCAATTGCTGCGCCAATGATCACGCTCGCGCTTACCGGGTCCATCGGCATGGGCAAGTCGACCGTCGCGGCGATGTTCGCCGATGCCGGGATTCCGACCTTCGACGCCGACGCCGTCGTGCGCAGGCTGCAGGGGCCGGGCGGGCGATTGGTCCCACTGATCGAGGCGCGCTTTCCCAACAGCACGCGCGATGGCGCAGTCGACCGTGAGGCCCTGTCGGCGGCGGTGCTCGGCGACCGCGACGAGCTTGCTGCCCTCGAAGCCATCGTCCATCCCGCGGTTCACCATGAACGGACCCGGTTCATCGTCGAACATGTCGATTCGCCGGCGCTGCTGTTCGACATCCCTTTGCTGTTCGAAACCGGCGGCGACGAGGCGTTCGACAAGGTTATCGTCGTCTCCGCAGGACCGGAATTGCAGCGCGAGCGGGTGCTTGCGCGGCCGGGGATGACGGCCGGGAAGTTCGAACAGATCCTCGACCGCCAGCTGCCGGACGAGGAGAAGCGTGAGCGTGCCGACTTTGTCGTCGACACTTCCGGCACCCTCGAACAAACCCGCGCCCAGGTTCGCGATATCCTGACTTGTCTCGGCCTCCCGACGGGTGTTTAAGGAGGCCATGCGCGAAATTGTCTTCGACACGGAGACCACGGGTTTGTCGCCCGCGGGGGGCGACCGTATGGTCGAAATCGGCTGCATCGAAATGATCGGCCGGGTCGAAACCGGCCGTCACTTCCACTGCTATTTCAATCCCGAACGGCCGATGCCCAGTGAGGCGGAAGCCGTCCACGGGCTTAGCGATGTCTTCCTGTCCGACAAGCCGCGCTTCGCCGACAAGGCGGAGGAGCTGCTGGAGTTTATCGGCGACTCCCCGCTGGTCGCACACAATGCCGGCTTCGACTTCGGCTTTCTCAACCATGAGCTGGGACAATGCGGCCGGCCGGGGATTTGCATGAGCAGGATGGTCGATACGCTGGTGCTGGCGCGTACGCGCCACCCCGGCGCCAAGCACAGCCTTGATGCGCTTTGCACCCGCTTCGGCGTCGACCGTTCGCAGCGGGTGAAGCATGGCGCGCTGCTCGACGCCCAGCTGCTCGCCCAAGTCTATATCGAATTGACCGGCGGGCGGCAGATCGGGCTTGGCCTGGTCGCTGCTGCGTCGGCGGTGTCGGAAGCATTGGCGCCCGCCGAGGCGGTCGAGCGTCCAGTCCGCGAACCGCGGCCGCATGCGCCGGCACCCGAAGAAGTGGCGCGTCATCGCGCGTTTCTGGCCAAGATCGTCAATCCCTTGTGGGATCGATTCCTCGCTCCCACTTCGGAACGCGGCACCGCCTGACTCCGTTGGGCGATAACGCCGGGATGGAGATGAAAGGAGAGCCAAGATGGACATTCGGGTCGCGGGTCATCAGGTCGCTACCGGAGAGTCGCTGCGTTCCCATGTCTCCGACCGGCTGTCGGCCATGGCCGACCGCTATTTCTCGCGTGCCGTCGCCGCCAATGTGACGTTCGGGCGCGGTCCTTATGAGGATTTCACCTGCGATATCGTCGCCCCCGTCAACCAGGGCGTGGTGCTTAAATCCTCGAATCGAGCCAATGACGCGCATGTCGCGTTCGATGGCGCGGCCGACAAGATCGAGCGCCAGCTGAAGCGCTACATGGACCGGCTGCGCGAACGGCGCGGCGAGCCGGACGGCGGCGAAGCCGAAGAGAGCGCTGCCTACACCATCTTCGCCGGCCCGTCCGATGAGGAGGAGCCGCTGCCGCCGGCCCCGGCGATCGTCGCCGAAACGAGGGTCGACATTCCCGAAGCCAGCGTGTCCGACGCGGTGATGATGCTCGACCTCCGGAACACCAATGCGCTGATGTTCCGCAATCCAAGCAGCGGCCAGTACAACATGGTCTATCGCCGGGACGATGGAACGATCGGCTGGGTGGAACCTTCGTCGAAGTGACAAGGGCTGAAAGCGCGGCTAACGGCGCTTCAAGACCCTGTTCGCGTGTATCTGCCTGTCCTGGATGATTTGTGATGCAGCTTTCCCAGTTTCTCGACTTTGAGGCGATCCGCGTCGATTTGGCCGCGGGCAACAAGCGCCAGCTGTTGAACCAGCTATCGCAGATCGCGGCGGCTCGCCTGTCGCTCGATCCATCGCTGATCGCCGATGCGATCGCCGATCGCGAGCGCCTGGGATCGACCGGCTTTGGCGGCGGTGTGGCAATTCCACATGGCAAGCTGGCCGCTCTCGACCGGGTCTATGCGCTTGTCGCTCGATTGGCGGCGCCGATCGATTACAAGGCGATCGACGGCGCGCCGGTCGACCTCATTTTCCTGCTTCTTTCGCCCCCCGATGCCGGGGCCGAGCATTTGAAGGCGCTCGCGGCGGTCAGCCGGCTGGTGCGCCATGCCGGGATCGTCGAGAAGTTGCGTGGCGCCCGCAGCCGCGATGCAATGGCCGCGGTGCTGATGGGTGCCGAGGAGCGGGATGCGGCCTAGCTCAGCGCCGACGGGGGAAGCGGCGCATTTGCGGGCGCTGGAATCGCTCTACAATAGCGCACCCATCAACCGGCTTTTCGAATCCACCCTGGCACTGCCGGAGGCTGGCAAGAGCGAAATCCGCTTCGCGGTTGAGCCGGATAGTTTCCACGCCGCCGGCGCGGCGCATGGCACCCTCTATTTCAAGATGCTGGATGATGCCGCCTTCTATGCCTGCAACGGGCTGGTTAGCGATCGCTTCCTCCTGACCACCGCATTCAACCTTCATTTCACCAAGCCGATGCGGAGCGGGGCGGCCCGCGCCGAGGGCCGCTGGATTTCAGGCAAGCGCCGCGTGTTCGTCGCCGAGGCGCGGATCGTCGACAGCGACGGCGAGGAGTGCGCGCGGGGCACCGGCACCTTCATGCGCTCGCACATCGCGCTCAGCGGTCTCGACGGATACCGGCTTGCCTGACCGCTTGCCGGCACAGCTTGAAGCGGCCGCACTGGTCCGGCAGGCCGAAGCCGGAGGCGGGTTTGGAACCATCGTCAAACGTGGCGATCCGGACCGCGGCGCCCTGGTCCTGCTGGTTACGCGCCGGGGCGAGCACCATGCTTGCCTCGAGCGGGCGTTGAGCCCTGCCGGCGACTATCGCTGGCAAGCGGTGGGCCCGCCAGCTGGCGCGGACGCGGCATCGTTGGCGGATTGGAGCCAAAAACGCGTCCGCTTTGATGAAGATCTTTGGTTAATTGAACTGGACATCCCGGACCCGGAACGGTTCATCGCTGAAACGACCTCTACGGGTTGACCCTTAGGGAACAATCCGAAATCAGGGCCGCAGACATCAATGCGGGGGGCATCCGCTTATCGGCATGTAGGCCGTTTTTGAGATGCCACGCAGTCGGGGAACTACCCTCGGCGAGCGTAGCCTTTGGGCAGCTTACCAAGTGGCCGGTTCACCGCCCAAGTGACGGTTTTCATGATCGTGTCGTTTCGTTCCACCTTTCTGGTGATCGCAGCCCTATCTGCCTCGTCGGTCGCACCGGCGCAGGTCAATCCGGCCGCCGAGCCGCTGATCGCCGAAGGTTCGAATGAGTTGCCGGTGGCTTCCGCCACCGCCCAGCTTCCGGTTGTGGAAGCAATCGATCCGCTGGCTCCGGTCGCGAACGGCGACCAGGCCAATGAGGTCGCAGCCGTTGAAGGCGAAACGCTGGCCGAAGCCGTGACCCGGCTCCGTGCCACCGACCCCGGTAGCCGCGAGCTCGAATGCCTCGCCGGCGCCATCTATTTTGAAGCCAAGAGCGAGAGCCTGGCCGGCCAGCTTGCGGTCGGACATGTCATCGCCAACCGCGCCGCCTCCGGCCGCTTCCCATCGAGCTACTGCGGCGTGGTGTTCCAGCGCAGCCAGTTCAGCTTCGTGCACGGTCACTCGCTGCCCTTCATTCCTCGCGCCAGCCAGGACTGGAAGGACGCGGTGGCGATCGCCAAGATCGTTGACCAGAAGCTTCAGCCCTCGCCGATGGGCAAGGCGCTTTATTTCCATGCCCGCCGGGTTTCGCCAGGCTGGCGAATGGCGCGTGTCGGTACGCTCGGCAATCACGTCTTCTATCGTTGATCGTCCATAATTGACTGAGAGGCCACCTTTGCGGGTGGCCTCCTTTTGTTCTATCCAGCCCAGATGGCGACGAGTCCGATTCCCGATTGTTTCGTCGATGGCCCGCCGGTCGCCGCCGAAGTCGCGCGCGGAGTGACCCGGCTTTTTTGCCGCCACGACCTGTTTGCGATGTGCGAGGTGCCTTTGGCCAATGGCCGCCGCGCCGATTTGATGGCGATCGGACCAAAGGGCGAGCTGACCATAGTCGAAATCAAGGTCAGCAAGGCCGACCTGCTCGGCGACCAGAAATGGACCGACTATCTCGATTATTGCGACCGCTTCTTTTGGGCCGTTCCGCACGCCTTGGCCCGATTCCTGGAAGAGGATCGCTTCCTTCCGGGCGAGGCCGGGCTGCTGATTGCCGACCGCTATGATGCCGTGGTCATGCGCGAGCCCTCGACCAGGCTGCTGGCCCCCGCCAGGCGTAAGGCTGAAATGCTGCGGTTCGCTCGCCGCGCCGCACGGCGCCTGTCGGCGCAGATCGACCCGTCGCTCGGCGAGTCCTTCTAGACCCTAGTTGAGGGTTGGACCGGCCACCTGCTTCTTGGTCGATTTGACCGTCTCGATCAGCTTCAGCAGGTTCGGGTTGCGGGTATCCTGCTTGGCATAATCGCGCGCGGTCAGGCCGGCGGCATGATCGCTCTTGTCGGGATTGGCACCTGCCAGCAGCAACCGCTCGACCACCCGCGGCTGCCGTTGCTGCACGGCAATGATCAGGGCGGTCTCGCCGCGGCGATTGGGACTGTCGACCTTGGCTCCAAGACGCACCATCCAGTCGACCGCCTCCTCGAACCCGATTCTCGAAGCGACGATCAGGGCGGTGTCGCCATTGGCATCGCCGATGTTGGGATCGGCCCCCTTCTTCAGCAGATAGCCGACCCAGTCGAGCTCGCGCTTGCGAGTGGCGATGTGAAGAGCGGTGTCGCCCTTGTATCCCTTGTAGTTGACCACCCGGGATCCCGGTTCCTCGATCATCGGGATCGCCTTGTTATTGTCACCCTTTTCGAGCGCCTCGAGGAAAGCTTCGCCTTCGGACCCGTTGACGCTGTATTGCGACTGGCCAACCGCCGGAACGGCCGCAATCGCCAGCGCCGCCATCATTCCCGCCTTGAACCACCCCCGCATTTTCATTTTCCTTCGCATGGGAAGCGCCTTGATCTGGCCGCCTTGGCGGACCAAGTGTGACCTGTCCATGAATAGCGCAAGTGCCTTTTGGGAAAAGCCTTTGTCGTCGCTTAATCGCGGCGAATGGGAGGCGCTGTGTGACGGATGTGGCCGTTGCTGCCTGCACAAGCTGGAGGACGACGAAACCGGGGAGCTGTTTCCGACCAATGTCGCCTGCAAGCTGCTCGACCGGCGCACCGGCCAATGCACCGACTATCCCAACCGCAAGCGCCTGGTCGACGATTGCGTCAAGCTCGACCCGAACAAGCTCGACGAGCTGGAATGGCTGCCGTCGACCTGCGCCTACCGCCTGCGCTGGGAGGGCAAGCCGCTGCCGGATTGGCACTATCTGATCTCGGGCAGCCGCGAGACGGTCCATCAGGCGGGCCAGTCGACTCGCGGGTGGACGGTCAGCGAAGTCGATGCCGGTGACCTGGAATGGCATCTTGTCGACCGGCCGCTCTGAACCGTTGAGCATATCCGGGCTGGCTTGGCCGCTGGAGCTACGGCCTCACCCTCGGGCGCGCGCCATGCGCCTCCGGCTCGACGAAGCGCGCGAGCGTCTGGTGCTGACATTTCCCCGGCGCTTGAGCCGGCGCACCGTGCTGGATTGGGCGCTTGGACAGGGAGAGTGGGTGGACCGGCAGCTTGCCCAGCTCCAGCCGGGCGAGCCGTTCGTTTCCGGCGCCACTATCCCGCTGGAAGGCCGCGCCGTCGAGCTGCAGTGGATGGAAAGCCTGCCGAGAAACCCGGCCCTGGTCGACGATATGCTCCGCTGCGGCGGGCCGCAGGCCGCGTTCGCCGGACGGATCGAGCGCTTCCTGCGCGCAGTGGCCCGGCGCCGGCTAAGCGAGGCCACCGCTGCAACGGCCGGCAGGGCCGGCGTCAGCGTCAAGTCGGTGGCGGTCGGCAATGCTTCGAGCCGGTGGGGCAGCTGTTCTTCGGATGGTTCGATTCGCTACAATTGGCGGCTGATCCTGGCGCCGCCGCATTTGCTCTCGTGGGTCGTCGCGCATGAAGTCGCCCATCGCCGCCATATGGATCATAGCCCGGCGTTCAAGGCGCTGGAGGCAGAGCTTTACGGCGGCGATGTCGCCGCCGCCCGGGCTGAGCTCCGGGCGCTAGGGCCGAGGCTGAAGCGGGTCGGCCGGGGGTTGTGACGGCTGCGGCCGGGGCGGCGGCTGAACCGTTCGCGGTACCGGCTGGGGAGCTCGCTGCGCCGGTTGCGGCCGGTTCTCCGGATTGCGCTTCAACACCTCGTCGAGCCATTGCTGGTCGACCTGGGACCCGTCCTGGGGTTGTACGGGCTGCTGCTCGGGCGCCAGCGGATCGCGCGGCTGGGTCCCGATCGGGTTGCCGTCGGCGTCGACCAGCGGCGCCGATTCCTCCATGTTGAAGCCATAGGCTTCTTCGTCGGGCTCAAGCTGCCAGTCGGGCATTGGCGCCTGGGTCTCGAACTGTTCGACCGGGCGCTTGGCCACCGCCACCTTCATGAACGCGGCAAAGGCGCGGGCGGGAGCGGTGCCGCCCTGCAGCCCGGCGACTGTCTTGGCATCGTCCCGGCCCATCCATACGCCGGTAGTAAGCCCGCTCGAAAAGCCGACGAACCAGCCGTCCTTGTTCGACGAAGTGGTGCCGGTCTTGCCCGCGACCGGGCGGCCGATCTGCGCCGCGCGGCCGGTGCCGGACAGGACGGCGGATTGCAGCAGGTCGGTCATTTCCGCCGCGACCCATGGCGCGACCAGCACCCGCTCTTCGTTCGACTGGTGCTGGTAAAGCAGCCGCCCGTCGGCAGTGACGACCTTCTTGATCGCATAGGGCATGACGCTGACGCCGCGGTTTTGCACCGAAGCGAAGGCGCGGGTCATATCGATCAGCCGGACGTCGCTGGTGCCCAACACCATCGACGGGAAGGTCGAGATCTTGCCCGAGATACCGAAACGGTGGGCCATGTCGGCGATGGTGCCGAAGCCGAGGGAATCGCCGATCTGCGCGCTGATCGTGTTGATCGAGCGGGAGAAGGCTTCGCGTAAGCTGACCGGACCGGCGAAAGTGCGGGTCGAGTTGCGCGGAGTCCATCCGTCGATCGTGACCGGCTTGTCGACCACCGTGTCGCTCGGCTTCATCCCCGATTCCAGCGCGGCGAGATAGACGAACAGCTTGAAGGCCGATCCCGGCTGGCGCTCCGCCTGGGTCGCCCGGTTGTAGATCGAATCGACATAGTTGCGGCCGCCGATCATGGCGCGCACCGCCCCGTCCCGGTCGATCGCCACCAACGCTCCCTGCGTTCCGGGCGGGCTGTAGCCGTTGATCGCGCTGTCGGCGGCGGCCTGCATGGTGGGATCGAGCGTCGTGAACACGTCGATCGGCTCGCTGGTTTCGTCGATCAGCGTGTCGAGCTGCGGCAGCGTCCAGTCGGTAAAGTAGCGCACGCTATTCTGCTTGGCTGCGGGCTGCACCTTGACCTCCGCCGGGTGCGCCGCGATCGCCTCGCTGGCCGGCAGGAAGCCATTCTCGACCATCGAATTCAGCACGACGCTGGCGCGGCCGCGCGCGGCCTGGATGTCGGCGGTCGGCGAATAGTTGGACGGGGCCTTGACCAGGCCGGCGATAATCGCCGCTTCGCCCAGGTTGAGCCGCTCCGCGCCATGGCCGAAGAAGGTCCGGCTGGCGGCGTCGATGCCATAGGCGCCGCCGCCGAAATAGACGCGGTTCAGGTAGAGCTCGAGGATCTGGTTTTTGGTGAACTTGCGCTCCAGGGCCAGGGCCAGCACCGCTTCCTTCACCTTGCGCCCAAACGTCCGGCTGTTGGTCAGGAAGATGTTGCGGGCCAGCTGCTGGGTGATGGTCGATCCGCCCTGGCGCCAATGGCCGCTCGCTACGCGGACCTTGAACGACCTGGCGATTCCGATCGGGTCGACTCCGACATGGCTGCGGAAGCGTTTGTCCTCGACCGCGATCATCGCCGCGCGCATCGTCGGCGGGATCTCATCGTAGCTCAGCCAGCGGCCGAAGCTCGGCCCGAGGGAAACCAGCAAGGTTCCGTCATTGGCCCGGACCCTGACCATCTGGCCGAGGTCGGACCGCTTGCTCAGCTGCTCATAGTCGGGAAGCTGCGTCATCGCGACCGCGACCGCCACGACCAGGCCGAGCAATCCGAGGAAGCTGATGGCGGCGGCCCATTTCAGGCCTGAGACGAACATGCCCTTTGCGCGGGACGGGGAGGAAGAGGCCATTGGCGACAGGTTCCTATTGGCTTCGGCCGGTTCCGACAAGCGCGCCGCCTCAATGCGGCGCGTGCAGGACATTCTTCCGAAACGAATGATGAAACGTCCATTAACCTTGTTTCAACGCCGCTCCCCTACGTCGGTGTCATGACGGGCCGCACTCCCGCCCAATTCGTCCTGGCGCTGCTCGGCGCCTGGGGCCTTGCCGCGCCTGCCTTGCCGCAGGACGTGACGGCGCCGTGCAGCCTGTGCACACCGGCGCCGGCGGCTCCCGATCAAAAGCCGGCAGCGGCGGTCAAGCTCGACGTCGAGGTCAACCTCGACTTCGACCGCCTGGTCCTGGCCGGCAGCGGGGACGGCAGCGCCGAGCTCGGGCCCGACGGCGTCCGCAACGTCAGCGGCTCGATCACGGCGATCGGCGCCCGCGCCATGGTCGGCGAGGTGGTGATTCGCGGAGAGCCCAATCGCTATGTCAGGATCGAGCTGCCGCGCCGAATCGAGTTGCAGGGCTTCTCCGGCGGCGTAATCCGCCTCGAATCGCTGCGCTCGGACCTGCCGCAAATGCCGAAGCTTGACGGCGATGGCCGCCTCAAGTTCCGCGTCGGGGGCGTGCTGCACCTGACCGGTGATGTCAGCGGCGAATTCCGCGGCGATGTGACGATCGACGTCGACTATCTTTAGGCAGGCGCCCAGTCGCGTCCGGTTCGGATCAATAGTTAACGCCGCTGAAACCATACCATTGAGCAAAGCCGAAAGCCGTTAAGGTTAATGAGGCCCACACGGATGGGCGGCGAAGCTCGGCCAGCCGCCATGTTTCGAATCAAGTGGGGAATATGTCATGACCAAATTCGTTAGCCTCGCGGCGCTGGTCGCCGCTGCTACCGTTGCTGCGACGCCGGCCGTTGCTGCTCCGGTCTCTGCAACGCCGGTCGCCAAGGCCCGCGTCAATATCGTCAAGCCGTTGACCTTGGCCGCCACCCGCGACCTGCACTTCGGCACGATTGTCGTCACCGGTGACGACAGCGTTTCGATCAACCAGGCCGGCACAGTCACTTGCGGCGCCGCTGCCAATGTGACCTGCGACGCCACCGGCGCTCAGTCGGCCCAGTTCCACGTCACAGGTTCCAACAACCAGCTGGTGAAGATCACCGCGACCGGTTCGAACCTGACGCTTTCGGGCGGCACCGCGACGCTGGCTTTCACGCCAAGCGCGCCGGCAAACGTGACCCTGCCCAACTCGGGCGCAAGCGGCGCCGACTTCAATGTCGGCGGTGCCGTGGCCGTTCTGGCATCGGCTCCGGAGGGCCTCTACGTCGGCGACATCAACGTCACCGTCGAATATTAATTAGTGGAAGATGAAGCGCCGGCTTGCCGGACGCTTTGGACCGGGGGCTGCCGAGCGATCGGCGGCCCCCATTTTCGTGGCGCGATGGTTTCGCCCTATGGTTAGCCGAATAATAACCATTTTGGGGCCATCTTCCTCCTGACCGTTTCGGAGGAATCCCATGTCGCGCTTCTTGTCCCGTAAATTTGTCCAATTCGCACTGGTCGCGCCCACGCTCGCGCTGGCCGCCCCCTCCGCCCAGGCAGGCGTCGGGGACCTGCTAGTTGCGCCGACCCGTGTCGTGCTGGACGGACGCCGCGGAGCCGAGGTGATCCTCAACAATATCGGCGACGACGTTGCCACCTACCGCGTGACCGCAGAGCTGCGCCGGATGACGCCGGAGGGCAATCTGGTCGACGTCACCTCTCCTAACGCCGGTGAGAAGGCAGCGCAGGAAATGCTGCTCTATGCCCCTCGGCGGATCACCTTGCCCCCCAATCAGCCGCAGGCGATCCGCCTGACGGCGCGGGCGCCGGAAGGCCTCCCGGACGGGGAATATCGGGTGCACATGTTGTTTCGCGCCATTCCGCCGCCACGGCCGCAGGTTGCGCCGGAGAAAATCGAGGGCGTCGCCTTCCAGCTGCGGCCGATCTACGGGGTCACCATTCCGGTGATCATCCGCCTCGGCCATCTCGAGGCGAAGGCAGGCATTGCCAATGTCCGCAAAGTCACCGCCGACGGCAAGCCGGCGATCGCGCTCGACCTCAGCCGCGCCGGCGACCGTTCGACCTTCGGCGCGGTCAAAGTGTTCAAAGCCGGCATCGCCGACCCGATTGCGGTGGTCAATGGCATCGCCGTCTACACCGAAATCGGCCAGCGTTCGGTGACGATCCCGATCGACCCGGCGCATCTGGCCAACGCCAATGGCCAGGTCACGGTCCAATATGTCGAGCCGACCGACACCGGACCGGTGACGCTCGCCGAAACCACCGCGGTACTCCGCTAGGCCGCGAGCAGAACGGGGAACTCTCAAAGTGGGGCGGCCCATCCGCTGGAAACGCGGCGCATTGGCGTCGTGGGCGCTGGCCTTGGCCGGCGCCGCTGCGGCATGGGCGGCAAGCCCGGTTGGCCCGGCCTGGACCGCCGATCCCGACGAGCAATTCCTGCTCGACGTAAACATTCGCCAGCTTCGCCTCGGCGACGGGGTTCGCGCCTACAGCACGCCGGAAGGCACCTGCGTGGTGTTCGGCGACTTCCTCACCACCCTTGACCTGCCGATGAAGATCGACCTGGCCGCGAAAAAGGCCTCGGGGTGGGCTTTCAAGGAAGAAAATCGCATCGAAATAGACCAGGCGGCCGGCACAGTCCGCTATGGCGACAGCCAGGAAAAGCTGGCCGAAGGCACGATTCGCGAAACACCGGAAGGCTGGTGCGTCGAAAGCGCCGCCCTCGGCCGCTGGTTCAGGCTCGGCGTCAAACCGCTCACCCAGGGATCGGTGCTGATGCTCGAATCCGAGGCAAAGCTGCCGGTCGAGCTCGCCCGCGAGCGCCAGCAGCGCGCGGCTCGCATCCATCCGGCGTCGATGCCGCTGGAAAGCCTGCCACGGGTCAAGCTCCCCTATCGCATGTGGCGTGCTCCTGCGCTCGATTTCATCGTCCACGCCGGCGCCACCTACCAGGCCTCGACGGGCTTCAAGGTCGACCGCCGTGCTTCGGTCCAAGCCGCAGGCGAAATTGCCCGCCTGTCCTACGACAGCATGCTGTCGACCGACGAAAAGGGCCGGCCCGAATCGCTTCGGGTCACCGCCTATCGCTCGGATCCCGACGGCGGCCTGCTCGGACCGCTCAATGCGACCCATTTCGCAGTCGGAGACGTCCAGTCGCTGCCCCACCGCCTCCTGCCAGGCTCCAACGGCCGCGGATTGGAGGTGACCAACCGCCCGCTGTTCAACCCGGTGGCGTTCGACCGCACCAGGTTCGAAGGCGATCTTCCAAGCGGGTGGGATGCGGAGCTTTATCGCAACGGAGAATTACTTGCATTAAGCCATTCCGACGGCTCGCAGCGCTATTCGTTCGAGGATGTTGCCCTGCTTTATGGCGACAACCGCTTCGAAATCATCCTCTACGGCCCGCAAGGGCAGCAGCGCAGCCGGCTTGAGACGATCAACGTCGGCCAGAGCCAGGTTCCGGCCGGCGATACCTGGTATTGGGCCGGAATCAGCCAGCCCGGGCGCAACCTGCTGGGTACGTTCGTCGACCGCGACGACGGGGGAGGATCGCCGATCATCGACCGGAGGGTCGATTTCACCCGCTCCGATCTTCAAGCGGCGGTTCAAGTGGAGCACGGCCTCAGCAAGCGCACCTCGATTGGGGCGCTTGCCGCTATGTTATTGGCCGATCACGAAAAACTTACCTTCGTCGAAGGCTCGGTGCGCCAGTCGGTCGGCTCCGCAATGCTCGAGGCGGCGGTCGCGCGCGACAGCCGCGGCGGGATGGCCGGGCGTTTCGCTGCCGTCGGCCAGATCGGCCCGGTCAACGTCAGCGCCGACGCGCTCGTCGCCAACAACTTCGTGATCAACGGGGAGCGCGAGCGGCGATACCGGGAAGGGCGGCTATCGCTCGACGCGCCGTTCAAGCTCGGCCATCAATCGATTGCCGCGCATGGCGACGTCCGGCTGATCGACCGCGGCAACGACAGCCGTACGCTCAATGCCGCCGGCCGATTGTCGACCAACATCAACGGGTTCAACCTGACCACGCTGGCCGAATGGCAGCATGGCCTCGGCAAGACGGCCAGGTTCGATGACGATCGCCTTGAATTTGGAGTGATGGGCACCGGCCACGCCGGTCCGGTTCGCATACGAGGCGAGGCGCGGTGGGAAGTGCAGCCGCAGAACCGTTTCCGAAGCGCCGAGCTAAGCGCCTATTGGTCGGCGTCCGACAAGGCCGACTGGGAAGGGGCGATCGGCTACGATGCCGCCGCCGGGCGCGGGCACGCGCGAATCTCTCATATCCGCCGCTTCAGCACGATGGCGGCGGCCGCCTCGATCGAGGCGGCAACCGACGGCAGCGTCGCTGCGGGCATCAACCTCAATTTCTCGCTCGACTCCGCGGCGGGCGGCTTCAGGCTAACCAACCAGCGGCTGGCCTCGACCGGAATCGTCGAGGCGCGCGTCTATCGCGACAATAATGACAATGGCGTGCGCGATCCCTCGGAACCGTGGGAATCGGGCGCCGCGATCACGACCGGCCCGCGCGTTTCGGAGCAGGCTACCGACAAATATGGAATGGTCCGCGTCGGAGGCCTTCAGCCCTACATGCCAGTCGCGGTCGGGATCGACACGTCCAGCCTGGAAGATCCCTCGCTGGCGCCGAAGAAGGCGTTGCAGGTGGTCGTTCCCAGGCCCGGCGTCGCCGCCAGGATCGAAATCGGCCTGGTCGGCTCGGGCGATATCGAAGGCATGTTGGTGCAAAGCGACGGGCGCGGCTTCGAAGGCTTCGACATCGAGCTTGTCGACCAGGCAGGCAAGGTGATCGCCTCGGGCCGCAGCGACTATGACGGCTTCTTCCTGTTCGACCGGATTCCCTATGGCCGCTACGGCCTCAGACTCACCACCGATTCCGCCCATGCGGCCGGCGTCAGCGCGGCGATCGACCGGACAGTCGAAATCAGCGCCGCGAAGTCGGTCGTCCGGCTCGGCGCGATCCGGGTGCTGAAGGCGCCGCAGATCGCCATGTCGGCAGGTGGCGGAAGCGCGGTGCAAAATCCGCGTTAACCATAAAGTCGTCTCGGACGACTTTTGGGAATCCTAGATTTTTCAAGGAGATGAGTATGAAATCGGACAGTCTCCTAGACTGTCCTGGATTTCATGCTGGTGCGGTCGAGAAGACTCGAACTTCCACGGGCTTTCGCCCACAACGACCTCAACGTTGCGCGTCTACCAGTTCCGCCACGACCGCACTCATGAGAAAAGCAGCGCGTCCTTGGAAGGGGCGCTGCCCTGGGTAGGGCGCGGCCTCTAGCAAAGGGAAGCCATGCTGGCAACGGCCATCACCGGCCGCCCAATCGGCCCATTTTGGAACAATGGTAAACAAGCCGCTAACCATGATGCGCGAAACGGGTTACGACGCGCGCAATGGTCGGACCTCTCCTCTTGTTGGCGGCGGCGGCAATGCCCCAATCGGCGCCCTTGCCGGCCTCGGGCGTCTTTCGTCCGACGGCAACCGCGTCGGCCCATGCAACGGCCCGGATCACGGTTATCTCGGGTGCCAGGTTCGGCCAGGACTATTGGTCGGTCCCGTCCGCCGGATCCCGCAGATCGGCCCGCCTGACCGACTATGATGGTCAGGTCAGGTCCGCAGAACTACTGGAATTTCAATAACTTAGCTGCCGACCTGGCCCAAAGTGATGGTCAGTTCGTCGCCGCCCTTGGGGACGTCGATTTCGGCGCTGTTGAAGCTCGCGCTGCTGCGCGGGGCCAGCACGCGCGCCGGCGGGGCGATGGTCCAGCGATGAACCACCGCCTTGGTCTGCTTGTCGCGCAGCTCGGCATGGATCGGCGGCACCATCTGCTCGCTGTCCGTCGGGTTGATCACCCGGCCGCTGATTGCAATCAACTCGTTGCCGCTTTCCAGCGGCTGGCGGTCATTGGTCGTGATCATCAGCTGCAGCGGCGTGGCGCCGGCCTGGGCGATCCCGGCCCGCTCCTTCCACTGGGGTGGCGCAAGGAACCAGAAGGCTGCGGCAGCCGCGACGATCAGCGCGAGGATGCCGAGGATCAGCGGCCAGCGGCGGCGCGGCTCCTCCTCGTCGGCGATCGGCGCATAGCCGACGAATTCCTCCTCGGTTGGAACGGCCGGCTGTCCGGCCACGGACTCGGGCTGGACCACCGCGGCTTCTAGCTCGCCTGCTGCTGTTTCCGGATGTTCCGGTTCGGGGCGGCGCCACTCGTCGGCGACTGCAGGGGCCTCTTCCATCGAGACTTCATCGGCGGGAGTTGGCTCAAAGTCTCCAGAATCGCCGGGCATTGTCCATTCCGGCTGGGCTTGCTCGACCCCTTCCGGCTGCGGCTCCCCGGCGATCATTTGCTCCTCGACCGCTTGGGCCGAAGCCTCGGCCAGCGCATCCTCGCCATGTCCGGGGATAGGCGGCGGAGCCGATTCGAAATCGACGGCGACCGATTCAGCCTCGACAATCGCGCCTTCCGGCTCCTGGTGCCAGCTATGTTTGCACGAAGCGCAACGCACCTGCCGGCCGCCCGGCGGAATGGCGTCGTCCTTCACCACATATTTGGTGTCGCAGGCGGGACAGGTCAGGATCATTGGGGCTCGATGCCTTCAGAAAGCAGTAAACGGAGTTAAGCAGCAATGCTCGCGCCTTGGCAAGGCGGGCCGCACCGTGCCAAACCATTGATGGCAAAAGGGGAGTAGCGTTTGGCGGGGACAATCGTCGAGTTTGACCGGGTAGGCCTGCGCTACGGCACGGGTGCCGAAGTGCTGCGCGATCTCGACTTCCGCCTCGGCGAGGGCGGTTTCTATTTCCTCACCGGCCCGTCCGGCGCGGGCAAGACCTCGCTGCTGAAGCTGCTCTATCTTGCGCAGCGTCCGACCCGCGGCCGGATGTCGCTGTTCGGCGACCAGCTCGACCACGCGCCGCGCGAAGCGCTGCCCGGCTACCGGCGGCGGATCGGCGTCGTGTTCCAGGACTTCCGGCTGATCCACCACCTGTCGGCATTCGACAATGTCGCGCTGCCTCTCAGGATCGCCGGCCATGGCGAGGCGGAGATCGAGGGGCCGGTGCGTGAAATGCTTGCCTGGGTCGGCCTGGCCGACCGGGCCAGCGCGCGGCCGCCGACGCTGTCGGGCGGAGAGCAGCAGCGCGTCGCGATCGCCCGCGCGGTCATTGCCCGGCCGGAGCTGGTCATCGCCGACGAGCCGACCGGCAACGTCGATGCCGCCATGGCCGAGCGGATCCTCCATCTGCTGACCGCGATGAACAAGCTCGGGACGACGGTAATCGTCGCCACCCACGACGTCGGGCTGATTGCCGCGACATCGGGCGCCCAGCTGATCCGCCTCGAAAACGGGCTGCTGGTCGATCCGACCGGGCTGCTCAAGCATCCGCCGGGTCCACCCTCGCGGGCGGCGGCGCCATGAGCCCCTTCACCATCTCCGAAGCCGAGCGGCGGCTGATTCCGTCAAGCGGGATGCGCGGTCCGGTGCCGCTGCTGATCGCGATCATGACCTTCGTCATGGTGGTGGTCGCGGCCGCGGGCCTTGCGCTGGCCAATACCGGGTCGGTGATCAGGGCCGGAGTCGAACATCGCTATTCGATCCAGATCGCCGACGGGGCGGCCAGGGCCCCGGCCGCCATCGCCGCCGCGCGCGCCAGTCCCGGCGTGGGCCGGGTCGAGCAGGTCGACCCCGGCGAACTCCGCCGCACGCTTGAAAAATGGCTCGGGCCAGCCTCAGCCGAGGCCGACCTTCCGCTTCCAGCGGTGATCGATGTCGACCTGAAGCCCGGCGCCGATCCGGCGGCAGTCGCCTCTGCGATTCAAAAGGCTGTACCGACCGCCCGCTTCGTCGCGCATCGCACCAGTCTTGCCCCGCTGCTCCAGGCCCTCGGCGGCCTTACCCTGCTCGCCCTCGGCCTGGTGGTGATGATCGCGCTGGCCAGCGCGGCCGCAATCGTACTCGCGGCCAAGGGCGCGCTCAACACCCACCGCGGAACGATCGAGGTGATGCACGGCATCGGCGCGACCGACGACCAGGTCGTGCGGCTGTTCGTCCGGCAGATTGCAGTCGACGCATTGCTGGGCGGTATCGCCGGCGCGGCCGCGGCGGGCCTGACCATCGCGCTCATTATTGGCGGAGCCGGTACCGCAACCATGCTGGCGGGGGCTCCGCCGCTCGGCTGGAACGATGCCCTGTGGCTGCTGATGCTGCCGCTCGCCATCGCCTTGCTGGCGACACAGGTTGCCAGGATCGCATTGGTCAGGGCATTGCGCGAGCGACTATGATCGCTCGGTTCCTGGCCTTTGCCGCCATCCTTTACGTGCTCGGTTTTGCGCTGTTCGCCGTGGCGTTGGGCGAGCCGGCGCCGGCCGATACGCCGGCCGTCGACGCGATCATTGCGATCACCGGCGGCAAGGGCCGGATCGAACATGCCGCGGCGCTGCTGGCCGAGGGCAAGGGCAAGAGGATGTTGATCGCCGGCGCGGACCCTTCCGTGCGGAAGATCGACCTGGTTCGTCGGCTGGGCGGCAAGCAGAAGCTGTTCGAATGCTGCGTCGACCTCGGATCGGAATCGGTCGACACCCGCTCCAACGCCGAGGAAGCCAAGCGCTGGATCGTGCGTCACCACTATAAGAGCATCCGCCTCGTCACCAGCGACTGGCACATGCGGCGAGCCCGCTACGAGTTCAACCGGCACCTCGACGGCAGCATCAAGATCATCCCCGACGCGGTCCGGACCGAGCCCAATTTCGGCACGCTGTTCGCCGAATATAATAAGTATCTGCTGCGCCGCATAAGCGTTTGGCTGGATATCTGATGGCCGCGATCCGCTCCCTCATCTTCTTCCTGCTCTTCTATCCGGGCACGCTGGTTTATGTGCTGGGGGTGATCTTCCTGTCGCCGTTCGGCACGCCGACCGTGCGCCGGATCGTCCATGGCTGGTCGGCCTATCATTACTGGCTGGTCCGCCATGTGCTGGGCATCCGCTTCGAATGGGACGGAGCCATTCCCGAGGGCCCCTACCTGATCGCCGTCAAGCATCAGGCGATGGTCGAAACGGTCGAATCGCTGCGCTTCGCCCGAACCCCGGTGGTGGTGATGAAGCGCGAGCTGACGACCATGCCTTTGTTCGGCTGGGTGACGCTTCGCTACGGCTCGATCGGGGTTCACCGGGAGGCCGGGGCGCAGGCCCTTCGCGAGATGATGGCCAAGGGCAAGCAGGCGGTTGCCGAAGGCCGACCGGTGGTGATCTTTCCCGAGGGCACCCGGGTTCCGGTCGGCGAGGCGCCGCCGCTTCGGCCAGGCTTTGCCGGCCTCTATCGCGCGCTCGGCCTGCCGGTAGTGCCGGTGGCGCATGACAGCGGCAAGCTATGGCCGCGCGGGCTGGTCAAGCGGTCCGGCACGATCCATTTCAAGGTCGGCGAAGTGATCCCGCCCGGCCTTAAGCGCGACGACGTCGAGGCGAGGGTTCACGCCGCGATCAACGCCCTCAACTAGGTCCGAAGGGTCGCCCCCAGCTTCTCCGCCGCGGCGACGATCTTCTTCGACACTTCGCCGATCTCGGCATCGGTGAAGCTCTTCGCGCCGGGCTGGAGCGTTACCTCGACCGCCAGGCTGAGGCCCTGCTCGCCCTCGTAATGATCGAACAGCCGGGCGTCGGTGATCACCGCCTTGTCCGCCCCCCGGACCGCGCGAACCAGCGCGTCGGCGGCAATTCCCGCCGGGACCAGGAAGGCGAAATCGCGGGTCACGGCCTGCAGCGCCGGCGGAACGTAGGCCTGGCGGGCGCGCTCCTTGCTGCGCGCTTCCGGAATGGCGTCGAGATAGATTTCAGCCGCCACCGTGCCCGCCGGCAGGTCGAGCGCCTTGGCGATCCTCGGATGAAGCTCGCCGAACGCGGCGAGGAGATTCTTGCCGAGGCCGAGCGTCGCCGATCGCCCGGGATGCCAGGTGTCGCCTGCTCCCATGCCGAGCTGGAGGTTGCCGACCGGCGCGCCGGCGGCATCTAGCAGCGCCAGCACTTCGGCCTTGGCGTCATATGCGTCGAATGGCCGGGCCTTGCCTGACTGCCAGCCGCGCGGCGCCTTTTCGCCGGCCAGCAAGAGGCCGACCGTCGGCCGCTCGGCATCGGCCAGGTAGCGCCGGCCGACCTCGAACAGGCGAATGCTCGATGCTCCCCGGTCGGCGTTGCGCCGCACCGCTGCAGCCAGCCCGGGGATCATCGACGGCCGCATATATTTCATGTCCTCGCTGATCGGGTTGGCGAGCACGTGCGGAGCGCCGCCGAACAGCCCCGCTTCCGCTTCGCCGATGAAACTCCAGGTGATCGCTTCGTCGAGGCCGCGCGCCACAGCCGCACGGCGGACCTTGCGCTCGATCATCTGCGACCGGGTCGCAGTCGCATGCGCCACGCCCTCTTGGCGCGGCAGCGCCACCGACGGGATCTGGTCGTAGCCGACGATCCGCGTCACTTCCTCGACCAGGTCGGCGGGGCCGTCGATGTCGCGCCGCCAGCTGGGTGCAATCGCATCGCTCCCCTCCAGCCGGAAGCCGAGGCTTTCGAGGATCTGCTGCTGGCGGTCGGCCGGCACATCCATGCCGCCGAGCGCGGCGGTGCGCTCCGGATCGAAGTGAACGCGCCTTTCCTCGACCGGCGGCTGGCCGGCGCGGGTCACCCGGCTCGCTTCGCCGCCGCAAATCTCGAGGATATGACCGGTGAGGACGGCCAGCCCATCGTCGAGAAAGGCCGGATCGACCCCCCGCTCGAACCGGCTGCGCGCGTCGCTGGTCAGCTGCAGCTTCTGGCCGGTGCGGGCGATATTGTCGGGCGTGAAATAGGCGATCTCGAGCAGCGTATCGCTGGTCGACGGGCTGACCCCCGAATGCTCGCCGCCCATGATCCCGCCGATGTCATGGACCTGGGCCTCGTCGGCGATCACCGTCATCGAGCCGTCGAGCACATATTCCTTCTCGTTGAGCGCCAGCACCTTCTCGCCATCGCTGGCGCGGCGAGCCGACACCGCCCCCTTCAATTCCTTGAGGTCATAGGCATGGGCCGGGCGGCCGAGGTCGAGCATCACATAGTTGGTAATGTCGACCAATGCCGAGATCGGCCGCTGCCCGGCGGCCTTGAGGCGGCGCTGCATCCATTCGGGCGACGCACCGTTGGTCAGCCCGCGGACGGTCCGCCCGAAGAAGGCCGGGCAGCCTTCCGGATCCTCGACCCTTATCTCGACCGGATTGTCGAAGCTCCCGTCGATCGCCGGGACATCGAGCGGCTTCAGCGTCCCCAGGCCCGCCGCGGCAAGGTCGCGGGCGATGCCGCGCACGCCCATGCAATCCTGGCGGTTGGGGGTGACGGAGACGTCGAACACCGCATCGTCCAGCCCGGCATAGTCGGCGAAGCTGGTGCCGACCGGCGCGTCGGCCGGAAGTTCGATGATGCCGTCATGATCCTCGCCCAGCTGCAGCTCGCGCGCCGAGCACATCATGCCGTTGCTCTCGACCCCGCGGATCGACGCCTTGCCCAGGGTGAAGTCGCTGCCCGGAATATAGGTGCCGGGACCGCCGAACACGCCGACCAGTCCGGCGCGGGCATTGGGCGCGCCGCACACCACCTGCAGCGCGTCGCCCGAGCCCGTGTCGACGGTCAGCACCTGCAACTTGTCCGCCTGCGGATGGCGTTCCGCCGTCAGCACCCTGGCGACAGTGAACGGTTTCAGCGCCTCGGAAGGATTCTCGACGCCCTCGACCTCCAGCCCGATCCGCGTCAGCGTCTCGGCAATCGTGGGTGCGTCGGCCTTGGTTTCGAGGTGGTCCTTCAACCACGAAAGACTGAACTTCATGCGCCGACTCCCCCGCTGAGCGTCGGCACGTCGAGGAAGCGGAAGCCGTAATGCTTCATCCACCTGAGGTCGCCGTCGAAGAAGGCGCGCAGATCGTCCATTCCATATTTGAGCATCGCCAGCCGGTCGACGCCGGTGCCGAAGGCAAAGCCCTGCCACTCGTCGGGATCGAGGCCGCAGTTGGCGATGACGCGGGGATGCACCATCCCGCTGCCCAGCACTTCCATCCAGCCCTCGCTGCCGCCAACCACCCGGCGGCCCTTCTCCATCGACCAGCCGACATCGACCTCCGCCGACGGCTCGGTGAAGGGGAAGTAGCTGGGGCGCATCCGAAGCACGACGTCGTCGCGCTCGAAGAAGGCCCGCAAGAAGGTTTCAAGGGTCCATTTGAGGTGGCCGAGCGTGATCTTCTTGTCGATCACCAGCCCCTCGATCTGGTGGAACATCGGCGTATGGGTCGCGTCGCTGTCGCTGCGATAGACCCGGCCCGGCGCGATGATGCGGATCGGCGGCTGGCTGTTCTGCATCGTCCGGATCTGCACCGGCGAAGTGTGGGTGCGCAGCACCTTCGGGGCGCCATCGTCGCCCTTCTCATTCATGTAGAATGTGTCTTGCATCGCCCGCGCCGGATGGGTCTCGGGAATGTTGAGCGCGCTGAAATTGTGCCAGTCGTCCTCGATCTCCGGGCCCTCGGCGACCGAGAAGCCGAGGTCGGCAAAGATTTCGGTGAGCTCATCCATCACCTGGCTGACCGGATGGATGGTGCCGCGCGGGCTCTCCGGCGCCGGCAGGGACAGGTCGAGCCGTTCGGTCGCCAGCCGCCGCTCCAGTTCGGCATTTTCGAGCGCAGCCTTCTTCGCAGCGATCGCGTCGGTCACCGCCTCGCGCAGCGCGTGGATTTTCGGCCCTTCGGCGGCCCGCGTTTCTGCGTCCATGCCGCCCAGCGATTTCAGGAGCTGGGTGACCTCGCCCGACTTGCCGAGCGCGGCAACGCGCACCGCGTCGAGCGCTGCAAGGTCGGCTGCGGCCGCGATCTGCTCGCTGAAACGGGCCTGGAGCGGGTGGACGGACAAGCGAAGATTCCTTGGGTTCGAACGAACGGCGGCTTAAGCAGGGAAAGGGGGGCGAACGCAAGGAGGCGCTAAATGGCGAGCGAATGGCCGAGCTTCGATGTCGAACGCGACTCCCCGACCTTCGCCCTGCTGCACTACGCCAGCCAGATGCTTGGCAAGCTGCGTGTCGCTCATGCGCCCTGGGCCAACCATGGCTGGCACGCGACGCTACATCCGGTTGCGGAAGGGCTGGCGATCGAGCCGATTGCAGCGCCGGCCGGAAATTTCACGCTGACGCTCGATCTCTGCCGGGACGCGATCGTGCTTCACGTCGCGGACGGCGAGCGCGACTTGCTCCCGCTCGACCTCGGCAGCGTCGCCGCGCTTCACCGCTGCCTGATTGAAATGCTCGACGCACACGGATTGCCATCGGCCTTCAACGGCAAGCCCAATGAGATTCCCGATGCACTGCCCTTTGCCGAAGACGTGAGCCCGCGCGAATATCGGTCCGATTCCGCCGGCCGCCTGCATGCCGCGCTGGCGAAGATCGAGCCGGTGTTCGAACGCTTTCGGGCCGGCTTCCAGGGCAAGGCCAGCCCGGTCCATTTCTATTGGGGCAGTTTCGACCTTGCGGTCACCCGCTTCTCGGGCCGTGCCGCCCCGGAGCATCCCGGCGGAATCCCCGGCCTCCCCGACCGCATCACCCGCGAGGCCTATAGCCACGAGGAATCGAGCGCCGGCTTCTGGCCGGGCGGGGTGACCGCGGTCGAGCCGATCTTCTACAGCTATGCCTATCCAGAGCCGGCGGGTTTTCGCGATGCCGCCGTCCTTCCCGGCGCCGCCCGCTTCGACGAAGCGCTCGGCGAGTTCGTCCTGTCCTATGACGCGGTCCGCAGGTCAGATGATCCTGAAGCCGAGCTGATGGCTTTCCTGCGATCAACCTATGATGCCGCCGCCGACCTGGCGCGGTGGGATCGGGCGGCGCTGGAACGGGAGCCGGTCGCGCCCTAATTCGCTACAAACGGGAAAGGCGAGATCGTCTTCTTCATGCTGTCCACCGCGAGCATCCGCCCGGCCGGCGGCGTCGCCCGATAGCCGCAGTCGACCCGGGGACAGATGGCGCAGGCCGGCCCGACCGGCGTCACCGGCGCCTTCCCCAAATCATAGACGTCGGCGCAGCTGAGCTTGTGCGCGTGGCGGATGTCGCAGCCGAGTCCGATCGCCAGCAGTCCGCCCGAAATGTCCGACTTGATCGGCCGCTCGATGGTCCGCGCGACGGTGAAGAAGCGCTGGCCGTCGGGCGTCTCGATCAGCTGGGTGACGACCTGGCCCGCGGCCTGGAAGGCGGCGTGGAGGTTCCAGCGCGGGCAGGTGCCGCCGAACCGGGAGAAGGGGAAATTTTCGCCGGCATAGCGCTTGGAGATATTCCCGGCCGGATCGACCCGCAGCATGAAGAACGGCACTCCCCGGGCGCCGGGCCGGCCCAGCGTCGTCAGCCGGTGGGCGACCTGTTCGACATTGGCGCCATATTCGCCGCACAGCCGGTCGATCGAATATCGGTACTGCTCGGCGCTGGCGAGAAAGTGGCCGTAGGGCATCATGATCGCCCCGGCGGCATAGTTGGCGAGGCTCATGTGCAGCAGCTGGCGGATGCCTTCGTCGGGCGGCGCGGCCTCGGCGACCATCTTGTCGAGCACCGCCGCGAACTCGATCAGCGCCAGCTGGTAGGCCAGGCCGAAGGTGCGGTTCTCCGGCCTTAGCTGCGCCGAAATCAGGAACAGCCGCCGGTCGGGGTCATAAAGCTGGCTGACATTGCCCAGCTCCTCCTGCGGCACGACCCGTGCGCTGATTCCCCAGGCATCCTTCAGCCGTCGCCGCATCGGCTCGGCCATCGACAGGGGATCGCTGAGCGCCCCGCCGAGAGTTTCGGCCGCTTCCTCCAGCGCCGGATAATAGTTGCGGTGCTGCTGGATATAGTCGCGCACCCAATTTTCCGGCGTGACCAGGGCGCGCGCGTCGCCGGCGCTCGCCAGACTGGGGTTGCGGCCGGCTTCCTTCAGCGCCGAATAAAGCCGGGCTATAGCGTCGGCGATCGACGGGGCGTTGTTGGCAAGCTCGGCCAGTTCGTAGCGCGGCACGCCAAGGTCGCTGAGCAAAGCGTCGGAGAATATTTCACCCAGCGCATCCGGCCCGGTCCGTGCTCCGCCATTGGCGGCAAAGCTGCGCACGTCGACCTCGTACAGTTCCGCCAGCTTCAAGAGCAGCGCGGCGGTCACCGGCCGCTGGTTGCGCTCCAGATGGTTCAGATAGCTCGGGCTGATCGCCAGCGTCTGGGCCATGTCGGTCTGCGACAAATCATGGTCGCGGCGGAGGCGGCGAAGGCGATGGCCGAGGAACAGCTTGCTGGACATGACGCAACTTCTGTCAATTTCGCCCATCCATCACAAGTCAAGTTGTGACAACCACACGCTTTTTGCCGATGCGTCTTTGCGGCTCCCGTGTTGGATTCTCGTGCGTAATCCAGTGCGTCACCGAAGGACCGAGCCATGACAAGTTTTGACCAGATCGTAATTGCCCCGCCCGGCCGGTTCGACGGGATCGAGCGGCCCTATTCGCCCGAAGACGTTATCCGCCTGCGCGGGTCGGTGCCGATCGAACATAGCCTCGCCCGTCGCGGTGCCTTGAAGCTGTGGGAACTGCTGAAGCGCGACGATCCGGTCCGGGCGCTGGGTGCGGTCACCGGCAACCAGGCGATGCAGATGGTCCGGGCGGGGCTCGAAGCCATCTACCTCTCCGGCTGGCAGGCGGCTGCCGACGCCAACACCGCCGGCGCCATGTATCCCGACCAGTCGCTCTATCCCGCCAACACCGGGCCCGAACTGGCGCGCAGGATCAACCGCACCCTGCAGCGCGCCGACCAGGTCGAGCATGCCGAGGGCGGCGCCCAGCGCGACTGGTTCGCGCCGATCGTCGCCGACGCCGAGGCCGGGTTCGGCGGGCCGCTCAACTGCTTCGAGATTATGAAGGCCTATATCGAGGCCGGTGTCGCCGGGGTCCATTTCGAAGACCAGCTCGCTAGCGAAAAGAAGTGCGGCCATTTGGGCGGCAAGGTGCTGATTCCGACCCAGGCGGCGATCCGCAACCTCGATGCGGCGCGGCTGGCGGCCGATGTCAGCGGCGTCCCGACCATCCTCGTTGCCCGCACCGATGCCGAAAGCGCGAAGCTGATCACCAGCGACGTCGACGAACGCGACCGGATATTCCTCACCGGCGAGCGGACACCGGAGGGCTTCTTCCGGCTGAGGGACGGCACCGGGCTCGACCATTGCATCGCCCGCGGCCTCGCCTTCGCGGCCCACGCCGACTTGCTGTGGTGGGAAACCAGCCATCCCAACCTCGACGAGGCGCGAATCTTCGCCGAGGCGGTGCACGCCCAATATCCGGGCAAGCTGCTCGCCTATAATTGCTCGCCCAGCTTCAACTGGAAGGCCAAGCTCGACGAGGCGACCATCGCCAAATTCCAGCGCGAGCTTGGGGCGATGGGCTACAAGTTCCAGTTCGTCACCTTGGCCGGCTTCCACAGCCTCAACCACGGCATGTTCGAGCTGGCCTCGGGCTATCGCGACCGCGGTATGGCCGCTTACTCCGAACTGCAGCAGGCCGAGTTCGAATCCGAGGCGTCCGGCTATACCGCCACCCGCCACCAGCGCGAAGTCGGCACCGGTTACTTCGACGCCATCGCCACCGCCATCTCGGCCGGCCAGGCGTCGACCGTGGCTCTCAGTGAATCAACCGAAGCCGCGCAATTCGCGCATGCTTAAGCCAGGGAGTAGAGCCATGGGACAGCGCTTTTGGGTTCTTGGCGGCGAATATCGCAATTGCCGTTTCGACGAGGTCGTGCCCGGCACCGAAGAGATTAGCGGCCCGTTTCCCGACCTTCACCGTGCCCGCACCGAATGGACGCGCCTCAGCTTCCGCGACCGCCTCGGCGCGACCACCCGCTACGTGATCACGCAGGAAGCCCGCGTGTGACCGACGTCATTGAGCGGCGACGGGTCGTCGCAACGCCTTCGGCGATTCCCGGTGCGGAAGAAATTCTGACTGAAGAGGCCCTGGCCTTCCTCGCCGACCTTCACGAGCGTTTCGACACGCGCCGCCGCGAGCTTCTGGTGGCGCGGATCGGCCGGCAGAAAAGGTATGACGCGGGCGAGCTGCCCGACTTCCCGCCCGAAACGCGCGACATCCGCGAAAGCGAGTGGACGGTTGCGCCGATCCCCGCGGATTTGCTTGATCGCCGGGTCGAAATCACCGGGCCGACCAACGCCAAGATGGTGATCAATGCGCTCAGCTCGGGCGCCAGGGTCTTCATGGCCGATTTCGAGGACGCGACGTCGCCCGTCTGGGACGAACTCATCCAGGGCCAGGTAAACCTACGCAACCGCTGGCTGGGAAAGCTCGACTTCACCGATCCCGACAGCGGCAAGCATTATGCGCTTGGGCCAAACCCGGCAGTCCTGCTGGTCCGTCCCCGCGGCTGGCACCTCCCCGAACGCCACGTCTTGATTGAAGGCGAGCCCGTTGCTGGGGCGCTGTTCGATTTCGGGCTCTACCTGTTTCACAATGCCCGGGCAGCGCTCGACGCCGGCTCCGGCCCTTATTTCTACCTGCCCAAGCTGGAGAGCCGCCATGAGGCGGCGCTGTGGAGCGACGTCTTCGCCTATTCGGAGGAGCGGCTCGGCCTCGTCCGGGGCACGATCAAGGCGACCGTGCTGATCGAGACCCTGCCCGCCGCGTTCGAAATGGACGAGATCCTCCACGCGCTCCGCGACAATATCGTCGGCCTCAATTGCGGCCGTTGGGACTATATCTTTTCCTACATCAAGAGGCTCGGCCGCTCGGCCGACCGCCTCACGCCCGACCGCTCGGCGATGTCCATGGATAAGGCCTTCCTCGCCGCTTACTCGCTCCGCCTCGTCGCCACCTGCCATCGCCGCGGCGCCTTCGCCATGGGCGGCATGTCGGCCTTCATCCCGGTCAAGGGCGACGATGCGGCGAACCAGGCCGCCATGGACAAAGTCCGCGCAGACAAGCTTCGCGAAGTGACTAACGGCCACGACGGCACCTGGGTCGCCCACCCCGCGCTAGTCCCCGTCGCGCTTGAGGCGTTCGCGGCCATGGAGAGCCCCAACCAGCTTTTTAGGAAACCACTGCACTGTCCCGGCCGAGACGAGATGCTCGAGCTTCACTCCGGCCCGCGGACCGAAGCCGGCGCGCGCGAGAATATCCGCGTCGCCGTCCAATATGTCTCCGCCTGGCTCGGCGGTCGCGGCGCGGTGCCGCTCTACAATCTGATGGAGGATGCGGCGACCGCCGAGATCTGCCGCGCCCAGCTGTGGCAATGGCTGCGATTCGAAGCACCGTTCGACAGCGGCACCCGTTTCACCCGCGACCTGTTCGAGGACTGGCTGGCCGAGGAGCTTGCGGCACTCGACGGCTCGCCCCACCTGCGGCTCGCCGCACGCCTGCTGCATGAGCTGGTCACCGCC
>Ga0310810_10000540_pt1 | contig 38320 bp, 35 predicted proteins | sample NCmetagenome_FD_207641 | JGI IMG/M metagenome (GOLD analysis project Ga0310810, IMG submission 207641) | Soil microbial communities from experimental microcosm in Duke University, North Carolina, United States - NC | ecosystem: Engineered > Artificial ecosystem > Soil microcosm > Unclassified ...
GACGGCACTGTGAGAAAGTTTCAGGCCGGTGACGTGTTTCTCGCCGAGGATGTCACCGGTCAAGGCCACACCGCCATTCCCCAAGGTTGGGTTAGAGCTTTCATTCACATCTGAACAGGCAAAGTTTGCGGACAATTCATAAAGCAACATGGCTGGCTAGCGGCTAGACAAAATCCTAGCCTGAAAACTCAGCAACCATCTCTCGTACAAGCTATCGAGATTTTTCGAAGGAATAGACAGGCGTCGCTGCTTAGCAGAACAGGACTTGCCTGCGTTGTTCACACAACATTCGAGATCGGAGGATAAACAGCATCATGAAATTGGGCGTGGGTTTATTTGTTTTTCTGGTTTTGGCTCTCTCGTGCGCCGCGAACTACGCGACGGCACAAGACAAGATCCGCATGGGTCACAGCTCCATCGGAGTCACCAACGGCAGCATCTGGGTCGCCGAAGAAAAAGGCTTGTTCAAGAAGCACGGCGTGGACGTCGAAGTTATTTTTCTCGGCGGCGGCGGCGCGCGAGTTGTCAGCTCGCTCCTGGCCGGAGACATTCAGTTTTCGGTGGGCGGCGAAGGCTCAGTGCGCTCGCAGATGCGCGGCGCGGAAACCGTGATTGCCTCGTCGACCCTGAGCAAGGGCTTGCAACGCATTCTCGCCAAGCCGGAAATCAAAACCTATCAGCATCTCAAGGGGAAACGAATCGGCATCACTCAATACGGCTCGGCGGCCCATCTGGTGCTGCTGCTCATGCTCAAAAAGTGGAACATGCGCCCGGAACAGATGCAGATTCTCCAAGTTGGTTCGTCGCTGCCGATGGCCAACGCTTTGGCCCAAAGCTTTTGTTCGACGCCGGCCGAATTGCTTTTGCGACTGGCGTAACCCGTGAGGCGAATCGGATCGGCCGGCGTCACGTCGACTTGCGCGACGCCGATCGGCCGGGGCGCTCGCCCGCGCTCCTCGCCAGCCTCGACAAGGGCGGCATCGATGCGGCGGTGCTGACCTTGCCGACCTTCTTCCTCGCCGAGGACAAAGGCTATCGCGTGGTCGGCGATCCGAACACTATGGATATTTTCTATCTGCAGAACACTCTGGAGACGACGCGCAGCTACATCAAGAAAAACCGCGAGGCAGTGCTCAAGTTTCTAAAGGGCTACATCGAGGGCATCGCCTATTTCAAGAAAAACAAAAAAGAAAGTTTGGATATCATGCCCAAGAAGTTGCGCATCCAGTCCTCGCAGGAGCGCGACGTGCGTTACATGGAGATGTCGTACAATCTGATGACCGCGGCGTACAACGATGTGCCTTATCCGTCACTCAAGGCAGTCCAGGCGATCGTCGACAAAGTCGCGGAAGAGGATCCGAAAGTTAAGGAGCGCGATATCCGCTCCTTCGTGGACGAGAGTCTGATCAAAGAGATCGAGGACAGCGGCTTCACCAAGGCGCTCTACGGCAAGTGAGTCCTCACGCGCGCAGAAATTCTCCGATGATCCGATGAGCCTCTTCGGGCGCGCTGGCGAAATAATTGTGCTTCTGGCCTGGAAGCACGACGAACTTCGCGCCGGGGATATTTTTCGCAAGGATCTCCGAAGAAGCGAGATGGCTGATCGCCGACCCCGGATCGCCTTCCTCAGCACCGACCATGACCAGTGTGGGCACACGAATGTCCTTGAGCCGGGCGCTGGTATTATGACTCTGTCGCGCCAAGACATGGCGCAGGTAAAACTCCACCGGGCAAAGATCGCCGAGCCGCGCGCGAAAGAATGTTTCCAGCCTATCGGGCTGCGATTTCACGAAGTCATCGGTGAAGCCCACTTGAATCGTGTGTTCCCGAACATATTTTGAGTAGCCCCACTCGATCATTTCCTTGCACATGTTGAGCGGCAGCCCCGGAACGCCCGGAAATGCCGCGCCGGTGGATGCGAGGATCAGCTTCTTCACGCGGTCGGGGTACTCAAGCGCCAACAATTGCGCCACCCTTCCGCCCATCGAGTGGCCGAGCACGATCGCATCGCGGATCTTCAGATGATCGAGGATCGCCACCGCGTCGTCGCAGAACATGCGTGTGGTGTAATCGCTCGACGGTTTGCTCGATCTTCCCGTGCCGCGATAATCGTGGGTGATGACCTGATGGTCGCGGCTGAATTCCGGCACTTGGAACATTTTCCAGATCTCGCCGTCGCAGGCGGTCTCGCTGAAAAAGATAAACGCCTGGCCCTGGCCGGTCGCTTCGTAATAAATCTCCGCGCCGCTAACGCTCACTGTCGGCATTGAGACCTCCCTCGCTCACGCCTGAATGAACTCGCGAATAAGACGATGCGCTTCGGCCGGGTTCGAGAAAAAATAGCTGTGGCGCTCGTTGGGCAGGACGACCAACCGGCTGTTGGGGATTCCTTTGGCGAGGATTTCCGACGACATTCGGTGGTTGATTTCGCTCGTCATGTTACGATCACCGTCGCCCACGAGAATCAAGGTCGGCTGCTTAATGTCATTCAAGCGGCCGCTGGTGTCGTGGCCCTGGCGCGCAAGCAAATGGCGCAGGTAAAACTCCACGGGACAGAGGTTGTGCATGCGAACTTTCAGATAATTCTCGATCTTGTCCGGATGCTGCTTCACGTACTCGTCGGTCCAGCCGACCAGGATCGTGTGCTCGCGCTCGTATTTTTCGTAGCCCCACTCGATCATTTCTTTCATGATTTTCAGGGGCAGCCCTTTGGTCTGCGGGTAGTGCGCGCCGGTCGAGGCGAGCACGAGCTTGTGGACTTTTTTTGGATGATCGAGCGCGAGCAACTGCGCCACGCGGCCGCCCATCGAGTGGCCGACAATAATTGCGTCCTCCGCGCCGAGGTGATCCATCAACGCGACCACGTCTTCGGCGAACATCCGGGTGGTGTAATCGACGGAAGGCTTGCCCGACTGTCCGGTGCCGCGGTAGTCCTGAATGATCACCCGGTGGTCCTTGGAAAATTCCGTCGTCTGATTGATTTTCCACACTTCACCGTCGCAGGCCGTTTCGCTGAGAAACACCATGGGCCGGCCCTTGCCATGCTCTTCGTAGTAAATTTCAGTGTCGTTCAGTTTTACTTTGGGCATTTCACCTTCCTCGTCGCTTGGTTCTGAAGCTCTCTCCTGCATAAACCAAGCTACATGTCCTCGCAAGCGAGGCGCTTCATGCAAACTGTCGTGCGCGGTGGCTTGACCCAAAATGGTTTGTCGCGCTATCTGAGATTCACATGAAACCTATTTCCGAGCACTCCCGCTGCCGTTTCCGTATCTTCGTCTTGCTTTCGTTTCTTCTGCTGCCTCTTCCAGCTATCGCACAGGACCTCGTCAAAGTCGCCTTTCCTTACGGACCGCTGGGACTTAACAGCATTCCCTGGGTGCTCGCCAAGCAGGCGCGCATCTTCGAAAAGAACGGCCTGGACGTCGACATGGTGTATGTCGGCGCGTCAGCGGTAATCGTCCAGTCGATGTTGTCCGGCTCCGCCAACATCGCCGGGTTCGGCGGACCGGCGGTGATCACCAACGTGCTTCGCGGCGGCGACGTTATTCAAGTCGCGGCCATGGCGCCCTACTTCACGCAGTCGTTGATCGCGCGTACCGACCTGCGCGACATCCACGCTCTCCAGGGAAAGAAAATCGGCATCACTCGCTTCGGCTCGGTCACCGATTTTGCGGTCCGCGCGATTATCGATCGGCACGGTCTCAAGGACGTGAACGTCCTGCAGATGGGCGGCTTTCCCGAGGCAGTCGCGGGCTTGCAGCGCGGCGCCATCGACGCCGCAGTGCTTTCGCCGCCGCACAATTTCCGCATGATCAAAGAAGGCTTTCGCGAGCTGGCCTCGCTCAAGGACCTGCGCGCCTTGGGCGGCGGATTTTTGACTCAGGGCATGGTCGCCCGCAAATCTTTCGCAGCAACCCACCGTGACGTCGTCGTGCGCATGATTAAGTCCACAGTGGAAGGCACCAAGTTGGCTATGACCAACGAAGAGCTGACCAAGCGGACGATCGCGAAGTTTCTCGGCACGACGGATGCGGATTTGCTACGCCGGAGTTATCAGTACATCGGAGAGATATTTGCGCGCGAGCCGTTCGTGCCGGAGAAAACCATGCGCGCCATGCTCGAGCACATGGTCCAGGTCAATATGATCGACGCAAAAGCCGCCCAGTCGTTGCCGATCGATGACTATTTCGACAATTCCTACGTCACCGAGCTGAAGCAGTCCGGTTTTCTCGATGCCATTTGGAAATAGCGGCGCTTTTCCCGGCGATTCGCTTGACGCGTCACGGTTCTTTCTAATACTTAGAAGAACTGAACTGCTCAACCAGTGATCGAGGTTATGAATGTCCCCCCAATCCCGCGTCTCTCTACTCGTTGCCGTCCTTGTTTGGCTCTTCGCGCCGGCGGCGCGCGCCCAGGATAAAGTCAGAATCGGTCTCAGCTCGATCAGCGCCACCTCCGGCTCCATCTGGGTCGCTGACGAGAAAGGTCTGTTCAAAAAGCACGGCGTCGACGTCGAGCTGATCGTAATCGGCGGCGGCGCAGCGCGCGTGGTGAGCGCGCTGATCGCCGGTGAAATTCAGTTTTCCGTGGGCGGCGGCGATGCGGTCATGCGCGCCGATGTGCGCGGCGCCGACGGCGCGATGGTCGCCTCGCCATTGAAAACGGGTCTTCAACGCCTGGTGGTTCGCCCGGAAATCAAGACGCCGGCCGATCTCAAGGGCAAGACTGTCGCGGTCACACGCTTCGGCTCGGCCTCACACTGGGCTTTGCAGCTTTTCATGCGCAAATGGAACATGCGCAACGAAGACGTCAAAGTACTCCAGCTTGACTCCTCGCCCGCCATGTTCGCCAATCTGGAAAAAAACGGTATCGACGGCGCAGTGTTCACGATCCCGACTTTTTTCGTCGCCGAAGAACGCGGCTATCGTGTATTAGCCGATCCGCTGGATCTGGATATTTACTATCTCCAGGGTACCCTCGATAGCACGCGCGGTTATCTGAAGCGCAACCACGATCAAGCGTTGCGAGTAATCCGGGGGATCTGCGAAGGTATCGCCTATTTTAAGAAAAATAGGAAAGAAAGCATCGCGGTGATGCAAAAAAAGCTGCGCATTCAGTCCGCCCAGGAAAAGGACACGAAATATCTCGAGCTTTCTTACAACTTGCTGGCGGACAAGATTTACAACCCGGTGCCGCTCGCCAATCCGAAAGCGATCGAGACGACGCTCAATTTCATCGCCGCCGACGAACCCAAGGTCAAAGGCGCCGATCCCAAACAGTTCGTAGATGACAGTCTGGTGCGCGAGGTCGAAGCCAGCGGCTTCATCAAACAGCTTTACGACAAGGAATATCGGTGAACAGAACATGGAGTAATGGAGTATGGGAATGATGGAGTAATAGGTTCGGCCCAACACTCCACTACTCCAACACTCCATCACTCCAGTCTTCCGAGGAGTTTCATGGCCGACTATAAAGAGATCAAATACGAGAAGCAGCGCGGCGGCGTGCTAATCACGTTGAATCGTCCCGAAGCGCTCAACGCGATCACCCGCCCGATGCTGAAAGAGCTGCATCACGCCTTCGATGAGGCTGAAGCCGATCCGGAGATACGCGCGCTGGTCATCACCGGCGCCGGTCGCGCTTTCAGCTCCGGCTTCGACCAGGCGACCAGCAGTGGACGACGCCGCGATATTCAGTGGCCTCAGGGCATTCAGACGGACATGAGCGCGGCGGACCTGATGAACTACTGGGGCGCCGACGACGTGAAGCTCATCCGAATTTTCGAAATGTCCAAGCCGGTGATCGGCGCCGTGCGCGGTTGGGCCATGGGCGGCGGCTGCTGGCTCGCGCTTTATACGCACATCACCATCGCCGCTGAAGACGCGGTCTTCGCCCAACCGGAGGTCCGCCACGGCTCCAACACGACGTTCATGTGGACGCTCCTGGCGGGATTTAAAAATGCCCTCCGCTACGGTCTGGTCGGCGATCACGTCGACGCCCAGGAAGCGTTGCGCATTGGTCTGGTCAACAAAGTAGTCCCTCCCGATCAACTGTTAGAAGAATGTTTCAACGTCGTGGAGCGCATCGCGCATGTGCCGCCGGAAACCGTAAAGATCAACCTGCAGATCTCTACGATGGGATTACACATGATGGGACTGCGCGACGCGCTGCGCATGGACGAGACGCTATCGATTCCGGCACACATGATGCTCAACGAGAAATTCCGCCGGCCGCTCGACGAAACGCGCGCTACTCAAGGGACAAAGGCTTACTTGCAAATGCGTGACGGCCCCTTCCAGCCGGAACCCTTCGGACCGAGGTCGAAGAAAAGAACGGAGTGATGGAGTGTTGGAGTACTGGACTTGTTTTGAGCATCACTCCAACACTCCAGTACTGCATCACTCCAATTTGTTATGAACGCGAAATCACAATCGGATATTTCCTGGCGCGACCTTTCGCCGCTCATGAATCCGCGCTCTGTGGCGGTGATCGGCGCATCCCAGCGAGCCGACGCGCTGCCCAATCGCGAGCCGCGCGGGAATCGGGTTATTCGCAATCTGAAAAACTTCGGTTACCCGGGCCGGATAGTCGCGATCAATCCCAAGTACACCGAAGTGATGGACTGTCCCTGCTATCCGGAGCTTGGCGCCATTCCGGAGCCGGTCGACTGTGTGGTTCTTGCCGTTCCTAATCGCCATGTTCCCGGCCTGCTCGAATCCGCCGCCGACGCCGGCGTCCGCGCGGCTGTGGTGTTCGCCGCCGGCTTCGGCGAGACCGGCGCCGAAGGGAAGGAGCGCCAAGGTCGTCTAGAAGCTTTGTCGCGCGAACGCGGTTTTCTTATCTGTGGACCGAATTGCTACGGTGTGCTGAACGTATACGGCAAGGCGCCGTTGTTTGCGTCGACGATCCCGGCGGGCTTTTTGCCGGGTCCGGTGGCGTTGGTCTCGCAGAGCGGCGGACTCAGCACGACCATCGCCAATGCGCTGATGCTCAACCGCCGCGTCGGCTTGAGCCACATCGTCTCCTGCGGCAATCAGTCCGGCGCGAGCTTCGAGGAATACTTCAACTATTTCGTCGAGGACAAGAACACGCGCGTCGTTGCCGCCTTCGTCGAAGGCTTCAAGCAGCCGGACAAGCTCCTCGCCGTCGCCAAAAAGGCCGCTGCCCTGAACAAGCCACTGATCATTCTCAAAGGCGGCCGATCGGAAGTTTCCAAGCGCGCCGCGGCAACCCATTCAGGCTCGCTCGCCGGCGCGGCGGAGGTCGTCGACGCGGCGTTTCGCCAGGGCGGCATCGTTGCGGTGCGCAGCCTCAATGAGTTGATCGACGCCGTCAGCGTTTTTTCCTGCGAGACTTTCATCGAGCGCTACACTGGCGGACGGCGCATCGGCGTGCTCAGCGGCTCGGGTGGTGAGTGCACCTTGGTTTCCGACGCTGCGGCCGGCGCCGGTCTCGAAGTGCCGGAGCTGACCGAGGCGACCAAAAGTCAATTGCAGGCAACCGTCGCCGACTTTGGCAACATGAATAATCCCCTCGACGGCACCGGCGCTATGTATGACGACGACAAAATCTTCCCGCGCCTGCTCCAGGGGCTGATCGATGACGCCAATATCGACGTGGTGACGATCAACCTCGAAGCCAACGACCCGCGGCCAAAAGAATTGAAAAGCGGCAACCGTTTCTCGGCCATCATTGAAAAAGTAGCCGCCGCAAGCCCGAAGCCAATCGTCTGTTTCAGCTCCATCGTCGGCGGCCCGGTGGATCCAGATATTCTTCTACCGCTTCGCGCTATCGGCGTGCCGCTCATGGAAGGCGCCGAGTGCGCCACGGCGACCATCCGAAGTCTAGCCGAGTACTACGAATTCAAAAAAAGCCAATCCGCGGAAACGCGTGACTCGACTCCACAGGATACGGCGATCAAACTGCCGTCGGGGATCTTGCCGGCGCAGACCGCCTTCGGCCTATTCGAAAAATTCGGTATTCCGGTGGCGCCTTCAGCTTTAGTTCGGAGCGCCGACGAAGCTGCCACGGCCGCCGAGCGGATCGGCTTTCCCGTCGCGCTGAAAATCGAGTCCGCCGTGATCGCGCACAAGAGCGATGTCGGCGGCGTCGCTTTGAAGCTCGGCAGCGCCAATGAAGTTCGCGATGCCTACGCTCGCATATTGAGCGAGGTCGGCCGGCGCGCGCCCAATGCCAAGATCGACGGCGTCGTCGTGCAATGCATGGCGGGCGAAGGCGTGGAAATGATCCTGGGCATCAAGCGCGACCCGATGTTCGGTCCGACCGTGCTTTGCGGTCTGGGCGGCATTCTCGTGGAAGTGCTCAAAGATGTCGCGATCGGCATGCCGCCGCTCACACAAACCCAGGCGCTCGACATGATCAAGCGTCTGCGCGGCTTCGCGATCCTCGACGGCGCGCGCGGCAAACCGGCGGCGGATATCGACGCGCTGGCGGATGCCATCGTGGCGCTTTCACGCCTCGCCCTCGCCCTCGGCGACGATTTGCTCGGTCTCGATATCAACCCGCTCATCGTCTATCCGAAATTGCAGGGCGTGGTCGCCGTCGACGCGCTGGTGCAGATGCGCTAGTCCATCAAGGAAAACCATGAATTTTCGCCGAATCTCAGTTTACGCTTTGTTGATCTTGCTGGCCGGCCTCCCCTGCCGGCTCTTCGCTCAGACGAAATCCTTTGTCGAATTGCGCGTGCCTTACACGCTCGGCGGCTCCACCAGTTATTTCTGGGTAGCCCACCGCTCCGGCTCCTTTGAGAAATATGGCATCAAAATTCTGCCGATTTTCATGCGCGGCGGCAGGGAAGCCATCCAGGCAGTGTTGTCGCGCGACGTATTTATTTCGGTGGGCGGCAACACCGGTGTCGTCACTGCGTGGACTCAAGGCGCAAAGGATCTCGTCGTGATCGGCGCCTTCGGTAACAAGCTCGACTACGTTTTTGTCGGCGGGCCCGTCGTCAAAAAACCAGCAGACCTCAAGGGGCGGCGCATCGCCATCAGCCAGTTCGGCGCCAGCACGGATTTCATCGCGCGCCTCGCGCTTAAACAGTTCGGCATTTCGGATAAAGACGTCTCCCTCGTCGGTCTGGGTGCGCAGGCCGAGCGCTGGGCGGCGCTGGCCGGCGGCCACGTCGATGCTTCGGTTTTTCAACCGCCGGTGACTTTGCGCGCGCGCAAAGCCGGCTTTCCCGTGCTGCTGGATTTTTCCAAGAGCGATTACGAATACGCAGTGGCCGGACCGATGACCAGCCGCTCGTTCATACGCACCGACCGACAGACCGTGATGAATTTCATGCGCGGCTTGGCCGACGGCATGGATTTTTACCGCAATGAGAAGAACAAAGACCTCGTGCTGAAATATCTTGGCGAATTTTATCGCTCGAACAACATGGAGGAGCTCGAAGAAACCCGTCACGTCTACAGCCAAGTCACCACCGGCCTGCCGGTGATCACGCCCAAGTCGATGGAAAACATGATCCAGAGCGACCGCGTGCTCGCCACGGCGAACGTCAATGGCGCCGACGTGCTCGATTTATCGTTTTTGAAACAGCTCGAAGAAGAACGAAAGGCCAAAAAATAGTTCCAATCGTTCCAATGGTTCCAAAGTTTCACAACATGCGATTCGGAGGTTTTAAACGATTAGAACATTTGGAACGACTGGAACAACTGGAACCGAACCCAAAGGAGTTATGAATGCCCGACTACAAAGAAATATTATACGAGAAGCAGCGCGGCGGCGCATTGATCACGCTCAACCGTCCCGACGCGATGAACGCGATCAGCCGCAGCATGATCAAGGAAATGCACGAAGCTTTCGACGAAGTCGAAGAGGATCCGGAGGTTCGCGCCGTGATCCTCACCGGCGCCGGACGCGCTTTTTCGGCCGGCATGGATCAAGGCAACCGCGCGGGACGGCGCCGCGACATTCACTGGCCCTACGGCATCGTCACCGGGCAGACCGCCGCGGAAGTGATCGATTCCTGGCGCTTCGATCCGCGCAACTTTCGCCGCATGTGGGAGTTCGGCAAGCCGATTATCGGCGCGATCAACGGCTGGGCGATGGGCGCCGGCTCGTGGCTGTCGCTCTATACGCACATCACCCTGGCATCGGAGACGGCGGTTTTCGCCCAACCCGAAGTGCGTCATGGCTCGAACACGAGCTTCATGTGGACGTTGCTCGGCGGCTACAAGAACGCGCTACGTTACGGTCTCACCGGTGATCACATCGATGCCCAGGAAGCGCTGCGCATCGGTCTGGTGGTCAAAGTCACCCCGCCGGATCAATTGCTCGATGAATGCTTCAAAATCGTCGAACGCATCGCCAAGGTGCCGCCGGAGACGGTGAAGATCAATCTGCAGGTGGCGACCTTGGGACTCGACATGATGGGCCTGCGCGACGCGTTGACCTATGACAAGCAGATGTCCGCGCCGGCACACATCATGCTGCGCGAGGAACTGCGCAAGCCCCTCGACGATGCGCGCGCCAATAAAGGCATTCGCGAATATCTACAATTGCGCGACGGTCCTTTCCAACCCGAGCCGTTTGGACCGAGATCCAAGAACAAATCGTGAGGCGCCCGAGTAGAGGCGTGAAGACGAACGGGAGAAATTGAAATGGCAAACTACACTACGATTCTCTATCAGAAGCAGCGCGGCGGCGTACTGGTCACGCTCAACCGGCCCAAAGAGTCCAACGCGCTCAACGAAGAACTGATGAGCGACTTGGACCGCGCCTTGACCGAGGCGGAGAGCGATCCCGAGATTCGCGGCGTGGTTATCACCGGCGCCGGCGGCAACTTTTCCATCGGCGAGGATTTGAGCGGCCAGGAGCCGCCGACTTCCTGGCCTTATGGTATTCCGGAAGGAACTTCGCTGAACGCAACCTACAACAAGTTCCGCGATGCCGATCGAAAGGATATTCTCCAGCGTCAGCTCTATCGCTGGCAATATCCGAAGCCGATCATCGCCGCCGTGAGCGGCTGGTGTCTCGGCGCGGGAGCATCGCTCGCCCTCACCTGCCACGTGACCATCGCTGCCGACGACGCGGTCTTCGGGCAGCCGCAGGTGCGCCACGCCGCCAACACGGACTTTATCTGGGTCGCGCTGGCCGGTTTCAAAAACGCGCTCCGCTACGCGCTCACCGGCGACCACGTCGACGCCCAAGAAGCGCTGCGCATGGGTCTCATCAATCAAATCGTGCCCAAGGCGGAATTACTTGAGACTTGTTTCAAATTCGTCGAGCGCATTGCCCACGTGCCGCCCGAAACAGTCAAGGTCAATCTGCACATTTCCACTCAAGGGCTGGAAATGATGGGCCTGCGCAAAGCCTGGATGCTCAACGCGGAGCTTGCGTCGATGGCCCGCTTGAGCAAGCGCGAAGAGTTCAACAAGCGGTTAGAAGATGCGCGAAAAAAAGGCGGACTCGAAGCTTTCTTGCAGGAACGCGACGCGCCCTTTCAGCCCGAGCCGTTTGGTCCAAGGGCGAGGAAATCCTGAGCCGGAAGTTGGTACGACACAGAGCGCAGGTCTCTGCTTAAACGAGACCTGCGCTGTGGAATACTGTGCATCCTGCGCTGATCCGTCGTTCCGAATCGGCAACGCAGTTTTCTTGAGAGACTTTTTGACCTGAATATCAGATTTAGAAGCGATTGGTCCCCTGCTGTTTCGTGATCGATCGGGTCAACTGCAGCCATTTGTCTTCGTTCTTTTCATACTCCGCGCTGGTCATGCCGCGCTCGGGGTAATCGCGCTTGAACGGATAATCCTTCCACGCCACGCCGTAGCGGAACTGCTCCATCAGCTTTTGGCCGTCCGCGCCGATGACGAAGTCGGTGAAGAGCAGCGCCGCGTGCGGGTGCGGCGCATTGGCGATGATCGCTGAGCCGCCGGCATTGGCCGGCGCCACGTCGAGCGCGATCCATTCCACCGGCGCTTTCCGCTCTTTCATCACCGCCACCTGATTGCGAAAGACCACGAACGATCCCGCGACTTCGCCCGCTGCGATCAGATCGAGAAATCCGGCGCTGGATGCCTTGAACATGCGAATGTCCTGGGTCTGGAGCCGCTTGACGAACTCCTCACCTTTGACTTTGATCATCGAGCCGATCACCCGGCTCGTGGAGCTTTCGGTAGTTACCGCCATCTTGCCTTTGAGCTCCGGGCGCAAAAGGTCCTGAAAATTTTTCGGCGCTTCCGCCGCCGAGATAAGACGGGTGTTGTAGCCGAAACCCAGATACGCTTCGCGATCGGTGACCCAATAGATACGCGAATTGTCCGCTTTCGTTTTCGCTTCGTCGGGATACCGAGTCAGCTCAGGGGATGTGTAAGACTTTAGAATGTTGCGCTCGCGCAGCAGCATCAGCAGACCCGGCGTGCTTTCCAGAGCATCGGCGACGAAACGACCGGCTTGCGCTTCGTTCAGCAGCCGCGGACCAAGATCCGTGCTGCCGCCACGATAAACTTCGATATCGATCTCCGGATATTTTTTCTTGAAGGCGTTGACCAGCTCTCGGTAAACGCCGGACAGCGACGTGTACCAAACGATCTTTCCTTCGGCTTTAGCGCCATCCAGAAGGATCTGATGGCGGTCCGCTCCCGTGTACGCGGCAAGCTCGTCCAGGGTTCGAGGTTTTTTGCCCTGGGACCAGGCCGACGAAGTCATCAATGCGATAGACAGAAAAACAAAGCTGAGTGTTTTCATTTTGCTCCCTTGAGATTAACGGAATTGGTTGTCGCAAGGATCGAAATATCTCACGAATGACGCGGTACGGGCAATGATTCCGTTGAATTTTTCGCCTGAATACGCGCGCGAAACATTGACACAACGGCGCCATCAGGACTATACGCAAAGCTGCAATCGGCGAGTCCGGCTCTTTCGTTGAATCCACGTCATCACTGGATAGGGAGAAGACGCGAGGCTTCATGAGATCCGCACTTCGAGCGTTCATCGCGCTTTTAACCGGGCTTCTTGCCTGCGCCGCTTCCGCGCGCGCGCAGGAAGATCTTGTCACCAAAGCGCAAGCCGAGCGCGAGCTCACCGTTTACGGCACCGCTCTCGCCGCTCAATTTGACAAATTCGCCGAGCCGTTCAGGCGCCGTCATCCCTTCATCAAGACTCAGTATTCCCGGACCACCGGCGAGGCGCTGACCTCGAAGATTTTACGCGAGGTGTCGGCGCGTCAGCTCAGCGCCGATGTGGTGTTGATCAACAACTACACGCATCGGATTTTCGCGAAGCGCAATATTATCACGCCGTACACGCCGCGCTCCGCCGCCAATTTTCCGACCGGCTTCATCGACAAACAAGGTTACTGGATCGGATTCTACCTGGTGCCCTACGCGATCACCTACAATACCAAGCTCGTGTCGAAGAACGAGGCGCCCAGATCCTTCGAAGATCTCTTACAGCCGCGCTGGAAAGGCCGGATGTCGCTCGAGCGCGAAGAATATCTGGTCACCCAGGCTCACCTACAGTATCTCGGACAACAAAAGGGCGTCGAGTATTTCAAAAAGCTGGCGCAGCAGGATCCGGTCCTGGTGAACGGTCACAGCAACCAGGCGATGCTGCTCACCGCGGGGGAATTTCCGATCATCATCTATAGCGACATTGCGCGGACCGAGGAATTGAAACGCAAAGGCGCGCCCATCGAATGGGTGCGCGCTGAGCCGCACATCACGGTTCTGGTGTCGGCCGCGATTACGCGCGAGGCGCGCCATCCCGCCGCGGCCCGGCTGTTCATGAACTATCTCGCATCGGACGAAGGTCAGAAGGAAATCCTCAACATCGACAAGCCGCCCGCGCTGCCGAAATTTCAGCCCGAATATCTGCGCGGAGTGAAATTCTTTCCAGCCGACTGGACGCTTTCCGACAGCTACGAAGAGCACAACAAACTATACCGAGAGATTTTTTGGAAGAGCAATTGAAGGAAGCCACCACAAACGGTCCGGCTCGGCATACTCCGAGAGAAAGAGGGTCCGAACGATGAAACGCGCATATTTCTTCTTTCTGGTTTTTCTGTTCATCGCTCCATCGGCCTGGGCGCAACCGCGCAAACCGTCGACAATAGCCGAGCTGGCGGTCTATCGCGGCGCGGACCGCGAAGCGTTGCTATACGCCGGCGCCAAAGGCGAAGGCAAGATCATCTGGTACACCTCGCTCGCGGGCGATTCTTACAAGGAAATGGTCAAGGCCTTTGAGACCAAATACGCCGGGGTCAAGGTCGAGTCCTATCGCGCCGCCGGCGCGGAGCTGGTCACGCGATTGGAGGAAGAATCCAAGGCAAGGCGTAATATCGCCGACGCCATCGAAACCACCGAAGGCAGTCTGATCTTTCTCCGCGATGAAAAATTGCTGCGGCCCTACGATTCGCCTCATCTCGATCGTTATCCCGAGGACGGGAAGGAACGCGCGGATAAGAATCTCGTTTACTGGGCGCTTGCCCGCGAATCCTACATCGGCTTTGCGTACAACAAATCCCTCGTGCCGAAGGAAGCGGTGCCAAAGAATTTCGACGGCCTATTCCACCCGCAGCTCAAGGGCAAAATGGGCATCAGCATCGGCCAGACCAGCGACAAAATCATCGGCGCGATGATCAAGAGTCGCAACGAGGAAGCCGTGCGCAAACTTAAAGGCCAGGAGATCAAGCTCTATTCGATCGACGCGCCGGCGCTCGTCAACACGATCGTCGCCGGCGAGATCGTCGCTTCGCCGGCGATTTTTCAGACTCATACTCTACTTGCCGCTTCCAAGGGCGCGCCGGTCGAGTGGGTGCCCATGGATTTGGTTCCGACCAATGTCGGCAGTGCCGCTATCGCCGCGAATCCGCCCCATCCGCACGCCGCGCTGTTGATGGCGGATTTTCTCTTGAGCCCGGAGGGCCAGCAGGTGTTGGAGAAATACTACTACGGCAGCGGAACCAAGGATTACGGTTTCAAAAAATGGCGCCCCGAGCGCGGCTTGACGACCGAGCAGTACGAAAAGGAACTGGATCGCTGGGACAAACTGCTGCATGGAATCACGCGAAAATAAGTCGGGATTATTCGATTTGCCTTAAAGCTGGTGACCGACGTGAAGGTAAGGACGCAGCATGCTGCGTCCCTGCTCGAATCCTCGTGTCCTCCGTGCCTCCGTGGTAAAGAAAAATCTAGAAACCAACATTAAGGAGCATCACAATGGATAATCTTCGCATCATCGACGCGGACGGGCATGTGCAGGAGCGCGATGCCGACTGGCAGGAGTTGCTCGAACCGCCTTACAGAAAACACGCGCCGAAAATGATCAGTGGACCGGACGGCAAGGAGCAATTGCTGCTCGAAGGAAAGGTTTGGGCGAAACCGTCGGGCACCGGCCTGGGCATCGGCACCGCGCCCTACAGCCGCCGTCCGCAAAAAACCACGGGCATGTTCGATCCCATACAGCGCATCAAGGACATGGATCTCGAAGGTATCGACACCGCGGTCAACTTCGGCACCACGGTATTTTTGAGTCTGCCGTTTCTCGAAAATCGCGACCTCGCCTGCGCCATCGCGCACGCCTACAACACATGGCTCGACGGCTACTGCAAAACCGATCCCAAGCGATTGAAAGGCGTCGCGCTCGTCGCGCTGCAGGAACCGAAGGAAGCCGTGAAGGAGCTGGAACGCTGCGTCAAACAATTGGGCTTCGTCGCGGTCGCCACTTCGGCGCATTCCGCGGGGCGCAATCTCGATCACCCGGATTTTTATCCATTCTATGCCAAGGCCGAGGAGCTCGGAGTGCCGGTGTGCGTTCACGTCGGTTCCGGCCGGCCCGCCGCCGCGGCGGACCGCTTCGACAACGCGCTGTTCGTGCACGCGACGACCCACGCCTTCGAGCAGATGATCGGCGTCATGTGCATCGTCGGCGGCGGGATTCTCGAGCTTTATCCGAAATTGAAAGTCGCTTTTCTCGAAGCCGGCGCCGGCTGGGTGCCTTACTGGATGGAACGTCTCGACGAGCATTACGAATATCTCCAGCCCACGGTGCCGTTGATGAAAAAGATGCCGAGCGAGTACATGCGCAGCGAGCAGATTTATTATTCCTTCGAGCCCGACGAGCACACCTTGAACTTCGTCATGGATTTCGTCGGCGAAGACCGGCTCGTGTTCGCGTCGGACTACAACCACGGTGACAGCAAGTTTCCTCACACCGTGAGTTCGGTGACGGAGCGGAAAAACCTGACCAAGGCTCAGCTTCAGAAGCTTATGTGCGACAACGCGGCAAGGCTGTATAACATCGAGGCGTGAGACGAGGCGCGCGAAAAAACAACCACGCTGATCGAATTCTATGTAGGGGCGGACCCATGCGTCCGCCTCCGAGATGAGGCCATCGATGAAACTGGAAAAAGTTTTTTGTTTTGCTTTTCTTTTTTTATCGCTGCGTCTTTGCACGGTTTCCGCGCAAGACAAACCGCTCAAAAAATTCCGCTGGGGCGTCACATCGCTCTCGGCATCCCAATGGATCCCATGGATCGCCAAGGAAGCGAAGCTCTATGAGAAATACGGCCTCGAGGCGGAACTCGTCCTGCTGCGCGGCTCCGGGCAATCGGCCCAGGCGATCATCGGCAACAGCATTCTCGGCGCGCCGTGCACGCTCACCACGGTGATGAGCGCGGATCTGAGCGGTGCCGATCTTGTCACCGTGGCGCACACGGTGGCCGGAGTGCAGAGCAAGTTGCTGGTGCGACCGGAGATCAAGAAAGCGGAGGACCTGCGCGGCAAGCGGGTGGCGGTTTCGGGCTTCGGCTCTCTGGGAGATTTTCTCGAGCGTTACATTCTCAAAAAATACGGCCTCGAACCCGGCCGTGACGTCATCATGCTTTCCATCGGCACCCAGCCCGACCGGATTCAAGCGTTGATCAATGGCGTTGTCGATGCCGCAGATCTATCCTATCCCGCGGACGTCCAGGCCGAGCGCAAAGGCTACAAAGTGCTGTGGGACGCCAAGCAGGAAGTGGCTTATCCATCCATGTCGATTGTCACGCGGCGCAAATGGGTTGCCGAGGACCGCGATACGGTAATGCGCATGGTCAAGGCGCACATCGAAGGCATTCACTTGCTGAAGACCAATAAGGAGTTCGCGATGAAAGTTTTGGGCAAATATCTCAAGACCAACGATCGCGACCTGCTCGAAGGTTCCTACGAAATTTACCGCAAAGATTTCATCTCCGTCCCCTACCCGATCACCCAGGGCTTACAGCCTACCTACGAATACGTTGCCGCACAGCGTCCGGAGATCTGGAACCAGAAACCCGAAGCGTTCATGGACGCAACCTTCATCACCGAGCTCGACAAGAGCGGCTTCATCAAAAATCTCTCCCGCTGACCTGGAAAATAATTCAACGACGAAGTAAAAAAAGTTTCTTCATCAACTATTACCCCGCCCTGCCATCCATCCTACGAGGGCGAGACGCCGTGCAACGTTTCTCTAGTCGATCTCGAGGAAGGACCGCGTCTGCTTTCGAACGTCATCGGCTGCCCGCTCGAGCACGTGAAAATCGGCGTGCCGGTGGAGGTGGTGTAAGAAGATCACGAAGATTTTACGCTGCCGAAATTTAAGCTAGCCTAACGAAGGCTTCTTCCCTTGGTCGAGATGCTGGCATTGGCCCTAGCCGGTCGATCCGAACGAATGTGAGGAATCTTTCTCCTGGATTTCGCAGCGCCGCTATTTAATCGCTTCGGCCTGCTTCAGCTCCTCTATCTTCTCTTTACTCAATCCCAGAATCCCGCCAAACATCTGGTCGTTCTGCGCGCCGATCCACGGCGCCGGGCGGGCGGCGTTGGCTTCCGAGAGAGAGGGAATCCCGGGCAGCCCGTGATGGGTGATCGGTCCCCAAGGTTGTCCGTCGGTTTCGACGAGGTGGCCGCGGGCGCGCAGGTGGATGTCGTGAAATAGGTCTTCGCCGGAAGATGGAATGCCGGCGGCGACCCCGGCTTCTTGCAGCAGGCGGAACACCTGTTTTGGGGTGTACTTGCGCGTCCATTCCGAAAGTTTTGCATCGAGATCCGCCTGGTGTTGTTTTCGGCCCGAGTGTAGCACAAATTTTTCATCCGCAGCCCAGGATGATTTGCCGATCAGCTTCACCATGCTTTGCCACTCTTCATCACTCTCGCACGCGATAATGACCCAGTTGTCTTGGCCATAACAAGGATAACAACCGTACGGCGCATAGGGCGCGCCGAGAATTTCCTGGTAGCCGAGCGCGTCCCATTCGTTGCCGTTGACCGTGTAATCGAGAATCGCCGGCCCCATCATCGAGCCCTGCGCTTCGAGCATGCCGGCTTCGATGAATTGGCCTTTGCCGGTGCGCGCCTGATATTCCAACGCGGCAAGGACTCCGAGCGCCATCGTCACCGAGCCCACTCGGTCCGGCCAAGCGATTTTGCAGCGTGTTTCCATCGGCGAATCAGGATAACCCCACAAGCGCATGATTCCCGTGTAAGCGAGCAATTGCCAGCCCCACGCAACCCACGATTTGAGCGGACCGCTCAAACCCCATCCGGGCATGACCACTTGCACGATACCCGGATTAATTTTCTGCAGGACATCGAAGCTGAAACCCAGTCTTTCCAAAACTCCCGAGCTGAAGTTATCGACCACGACATTCGATTTTGCCACCAGCTGTTTGAATAGTTCCTTGCCTTGAGGATTACGCAGATTGAGGGTGCAACCGAGCTTCGCCCGGTTCATGCAAGCGTGCACAGCCGCTTCGCGCTCCTTGCTTGGAATCGTGCCGGTTTCGATCTTCACGACTTCCATGCCGTAGTACGCCAGCATCTCGGTGCCTAGCGGCCCGGCATATTGCTGAGTCAAATCGGCCATGCGCAGGCCGCGTAGCATCGGCTCACGCGCGCGATTCGATTCCCGTGCTTTCGCCGGCTTTGATGGAAGAGTTTCAAGCTCCGCCAGAATTTCCTTTCGATGCTGGTCGAGCAACGGCGCCGGTCGGCGCAGGCGCATGGGGGTCAGCGACAATCGCATCGGAGCGCCGGGCGCTTTATATTTGCCGATCACCGGGTGGTCGATCTCCTGCAGCCACTCGCGTTCGCGGTTCTGTTCGCAATCGACGAACTGGCCGATGGTATTGAGCGGCGCGGCAGCGAGATGGCGCGCCTGCGCCTGGTTTGCGAAATCGTCGGCGTCGAACTGGCCGATAAAATTCGCGAAGCCTTTCGCGACTTCCTCGCCATGCTCATCGCGATAGCGCGGACTCTCCCACTCCGGTCCTGCCAGCGACTTGTCGGTCATCCAGTTCTGCGCGAACTCCTTCCACATGTGCGGCATGTTGGTGGTGAAGTGAACGTAGCGACCGTCTTTGCAGCGGTAGATATTCGTGCCCGCTCCGCCGTAGGCCTTGCCGCCGGGGCGCCGCTCGAGTCGATTTTCGCGAGTGTACCGCGCAATCGAGCTGCTGTTTGTAAACGTCAGCGCTTCCTGAAGCGACATGTCGATGCGCTGGCCCGCGCCCGTTTCTCTTGCGTGGCGAAGGCCGGCAAGCGCGAGCATCGCCGCCATCGCTCCGGCGACCTGATAGGCGAGATGGCTCGGTGCCGTGCACTGCCCTTTCATGTTGTCGCCCTGGCCAAAAAGAAAACCGCCGGTGGCGTTGGCAATGGCATCGCTGCCTTTGTAATGGCGGTACGGTCCCGTGCGGCCGAACGGCGTCAGCGAAACGACGACCAGACCTGGAAGTTTTTCACTGAAGCAGCGATCGTCGAAAGCGAATTTTTCCAAATAGCCGAGCGGTGTCGCTTCGATCAGCAAATCAGCCGAAGCCAGCAGCCGGGCAAAAACCTCGCGATCGCTTTCACGCTCGAAGTCGAGCGCGATGCTGCGTTTGTTGGTGTTGGCGTGAATGAAAGCGAGACTGCGCTCAGGATGTTCGACGTTGCCCGCGAACGGCGGCAGCCGGCGATTGGGATCGCCGCTGGGCGGTTCAACTTTGATCACGTCGGCGCCCAGATCGGCCAGCCAACGCGCCGCATAGGACGCCGGAATATCGCCCAGCTCGATCACCCGCAGGTGGCCGAGCGCGCTCTCATCGGAGTTTGTCTGTGTCATTGGAGATTATTTTCTAGGATTGATTCACCACGGAGGCACGGAGAGCGCAGACAAACAAATATTGAGTTTATTTTTTCCTTTCTCCGTATACTCCGTGTTTCCGTCGTGAAAATTTATTTACTAAGATCCACCACCACGCGTCCGCGCACCGAGCCTTTGAGGATGGCATCGATCTGCGAGTTCAGCTCTTCGAGCGAGACTTCTTTGATGATATTGCCAAAGTCGATTTTCCATTCGCCGGCGAGCTTGCTCCATGCCATTTGACGGGCGCGCATGGGGATTTCGACGGAATCGACCCCGAGAAGGCTGACTCCCCGCAGAATAAACGGGAACACGTTGACGTTAAGCTCCGGCGACATGGCGTTGCCGCAGGCGGCCACCAGACCGCCATATTTCGTAGTCTTGAGCGCCGTCGCGAGAATATTGCCGCCGACCGTGTCGATCACACCGGCCCAGCGCGGTTTTTGCAGCGGCCGGCCCGACGTGTCATTAGCCTCTTCGCGCGAGATGATCGTCTTGGCGCCGAGGCTCGTCAGAAAATCGTGCTCGCTCGCCTTGCCGGTGGCAGCGACGACATTGAAGCCGAGCTTGCCCAGGATCGCCACGGCGACGCTGCCGACGCCGCCTGTCGCACCGGTCACCAGCACTTCGCCCGATTCTTTAGTAAGGCCGCTCGCCATCAGGCGAATGATGCAGAGCGCCGCCGTGAGTCCCGCGGTGCCGTGGCTCATGCTTTCTTTGAGCGACAATCCCTGCGGCAGTTTCGCCGCCCACAGCGCCGGCACGCTGATGTATTGTGCGAAGCCTCCCGAAGTGTTCATGCCGAGGTCGAAGCCGGTTACGGTCACCTGATCGCCGACGGCGAAAAGCTTCGTCGTCGAGTCCGCCACCACACCAGCCGCGTCAATGCCCGGCGTGTGCGGATATTTGCGGGTCACGCCTTTGTTGCCCGTCGCGGACAGCGCGTCTTTGTAGTTCAGGGAAGAATATTTCACTTCGATGATCAGTTCTCCGGCCGGGAGATCGCTCAGCGCGCGCTCGCGGATCTCGCGCGCGAACGTTTTCTCCGCCGTTTCGGACACCACCATCGCCTTGAAGGTTTTGGGTAAAGCCATTCGTTTACTCCCGGTCCGTTGATGATTTGCTTCCTTCAGCGGTAGCGAATGTCGAGGCAAACTGTCAAGGGCCGGCGAAAGATTCGGGCAACTTGAAATAGCACCGATCTTCAGTGCAAATAGAGCCTGGAGGAAGAACCATGGCAACCGAACCTGGAGCAGGACTCGCTGGCATTATCGCCGGCCACACAGCGATCGCGACGGTGGGAAAAGAAGGCAAGGGTCTCACCTATCGGGGCTATTCGATTCACGATCTGGCGGATCATTCGAGCTTCGAAGAAGTGGCCTATTTACTCATCTATGGCCGCTTGCCGAAGCAGGCGGAGCTCAACGAATACAAAACGAAGTTGCGCAGCATGCGAGGTTTGCCGGCGCCATTGAAAACCGTGCTGGAACTGATCCCGCGCAGCACCCACCCGATGGATGTGATGCGCACCGGCTGCTCGATGCTAGGCACCCTGGAACCCGAAGGTCCCGGCCACGACCAGATCGCCGTCGCTAACCGCCTGACCGCGTGCTTCACCGCCATGCTCTTTTACTGGCATCACTTCCATGAAAGCGGCAAGCGCATCGACACTGAGACCGACGACGACAGTACGGCGGGGCACCTGCTGCATTTGCTGCACGGCAAAAAGCCTGACGAGTTGCATCGCCGCGCCATCGACGTGTCGCTGATTCTCTACGCCGAGCACGAGTTCAATGCCTCGACGTTTACGGCGCGCACGATCGTCTCTACCCTGCCCGACTTTTACTCTGCCGTGGTCGGCGGCATCGGCGCGTTGCGAGGCCCACTGCATGGAGGCGCCAACGAGGCGGCGATGGAATTGATCGAGCAATTCCATAACCCCGACGATGCCGAAAAGGGTCTGCTCGCCATGCTCGCGGCGAAAAAGCTCATCATGGGCTTCGGCCATCGCGTCTACAAAATTTCCGACCCGCGCTCCGACGTGATCAAGGCGTGGTCGAAAAAACTTTCAGAAGGCCATGTCGAGAAGCATCTTTTCCCAGTTTCCGAGCGGCTCGAACAGGTCATGCGGCGGGAAAAGAAAATGTTTCCCAATTTGGATTTCTACAGCGCCACGGCCTATCACTACTGCGGGGTTCCCACCGCGATGTTCACGCCGCTATTTGTCATCTCGCGCATCACCGGCTGGGCAGCGCACATCATCGAGCAGCGCGCCGACAATCGCCTGATCCGGCCCAACGCCGATTATGTCGGACCGGATCCGAGACCCTTTGTTCCAATGGACAAGAGGTAAGACAAAATCATTTTCACCACGGAGGACAGGGAGGGTGCCTACTAAAACCTATTCCGAACTCCGTGCTCTCCGCGTACTCCGTGGTGAAATCAAATCGGAAACATAGCGAACGAAACCTCTAAGAGCCAACATTATGAGCAGCGCTGAATCCAACATTCGCCCCGAGCCGGACAAAATCTTGGTCGACATCGCCGACTACGCCAAGAATTATGTGTCGGACAGCCGTGAGGCGATCGACACGGCGCGTTACAACCTGCTGGACACTATCGGCTGTGGGCTGCTCGCGCTCCGCTTCCCGGAATGTACCAAACATCTCGGACCGATCGTGCCGGGCGCAACTTTGACCAATGGCGCGCGGGTTCCCGGGACGGCGTGGCAGCTCGAGCCGGTGCATGCGGCTTTCAACATCGGCGCGACGATTCGCTGGCTCGATTTCAACGACACCTGGCTCGCTGCCGAATGGGGACATCCCTCGGACAATCTCGGCGGCATCCTCGCGCTTGCCGATTATCTGACCCGCACGAAACAAAAATCCCTGACCATCGCTGACGTTTTACAAGCGATGATCAAAGCGCACGAGATTCAGGGTATTCTCGCCTTGGAAAACGGCTATAACCGGGTCGGGCTCGATCACGTGCTGCTCGTGCGCGTCGCCACCGCAGCGGTCGCGGCGGTCATGCTCGGCGGCAATCGAACGCAGCTCATCAGCGCGCTATCCAACGCCTGGACCGACGGCGGCGCGCTGCGCGTCTACCGCCACACGCCCAACACCGGCCCGCGCAAATCCTGGGCGGCTGGCGATGCCACCAGCCGCGGCGTGCGCCTCGCGCTGATGGCGATGCAGGGCGAGATGGGTTATCCGTCCGCGCTGACGGCAAAGCAGTGGGGCTACTACGACGTGCTGTTCAAAGGCAAGCCATTCACGCTGGGCCGATCATTCGGCTCCTACGTGATGGAAAACGTGCTGTTCAAGATCTCCTTTCCCGCCGAGTTTCACGCTCAAACGGCGGTGGAGGCGGCGTTTCAATTGCAGGCCCCGGTGAAAGACCGCATCGAACAGATCGACAAAGTCGTCATCACCACGCACGAGTCGGCGATCCGCATCATCGACAAGTCCGGGCCCCTGCACAATCCCGCCGACCGCGATCACTGCATTCAGTACATGACCGCCATCGGTCTCATCTTCGGCGAGCTGACCGCGGATCATTACGAAGATAGCGTCGCGCGCGATCCGCGCATCGATGCCCTGCGCGCCAAGATGACCTGTGTCGAAAATCCGCAGTACACCAAAGATTATCTTGATCCGGAAAAGCGCTCTATTGCCAACGCTGTGCAGGTGTTCTTCAGCGATGGCTCGAAGACCGATCAGGTCGCCGTGGAGTATCCCATCGGCCATCGCCGGCGGCGCGCCGAAGGCATGCCGCTGCTAATGAAAAAATTCGAGGCCAATCTCGCCTCGCGCTTCGCGCCCGAGCAGTGCGAGAAAGTCCTTCGGCTTTGCGGCGATCCAAAAAAATTGGATGCGGCTTCGGTCAGCGAGTTTACAGATTTGTTTGAGAAGAACGTCCCTTGAATCTCTAGCAGGCCACTGAAGAACAACTCGGAATGCTTCGACAAGCTCAGCATGAACGGATTAATGTCAATCGTTCAGGGTGAGCCTGTCCAAGGACTCCGGATGAGTTTTTGGTAACTTGCTCGAAGCAAGACGCCGAAACCGAAATATTTTCTAGATCCGAGGTGATTATGACTCCGCGCCAAACTCTCAAGAAACTCTTGCAGCGTGAAAAATTGCTGGTCGCTCCAGGTTGCTTCGACGGCCTTTCGGCTCGTTTGGTGGAGGAGGCCGGCTTCGAAGCCGCTTACTTGAGCGGCGGCGCGGTGGCGCGCAGCATGGGCATTCCGGACATCGGTCTTGTGACCATGTCCGAGACCATCGAGCGCGCCGGACAAGTGGTCTCAGCCATCGGGATTCCGATCATCGCCGACGCCGACACCGGCTACGGCAATGCGGTGAATCTGGTGCGCACCGTGCGCGAGTACGAACGCATCGGCGTCGCCGCCATCCACATAGAAGACCAGATCACGCCCAAACGCTGCGGCCACCTGGACGGCAAGGAAGTGATCCCGCTCGCCGAAATGGAAATGAAGCTCGACGCCGCGCTTAGAACCCGGAGCGACGGCGACTTCTGCATCATCGCGCGCACCGATGCGCGAGGCGTGCACGGCTTCGATGACGCGATTCAAAGAGCCAAGGCTTTCGCCACGCTCGGCGTAGACGCCATCTTCGTCGAAGCGCCGCAGTCGGAGGAAGAGCTCGCCGAAATTCCCCGCCGGCTTCCCGACATACCCCTGCTCGTGAATGTGTTTAAAGGCGGCAAGACGCCGATGCTGCCGATGGAGCGACTGGAAAAAATGGGCTATCGGATTGCGATCTATCCCTCGGAGACCCAGCGCGCGGCGATCCACGCCATGCGCACCGCCCTCGCCACCCTCAAGCGCGAAGGCACCACCGAGTCCATCGACGCCACGCTCACGACGTTCAAAGAGCGCGACCGCGTCGTCGGTTTGGACGACTGGCAAAAAATCGAGCGCCGATTCATGGCGGTGGACGCGGACAAGGCGTGAGTCAGGCGCGCGGCGCTGCCGCGAAAAACTTCCGGCTGCCTGGATTCCGGCATTCGCGGGAAGGCAGAAAAGTCGACGGTGGGCAAACAGAATTTTTCACCACAGAGGACACCAAGGTCACGGAGAAATTCCAGAATAATTATCCTGCCTTCGTGCTCTCCGCGTCCTAGATATCCCTAGCGCCCCTGCTTCTGCTGGCGAGTCTGCAGGCCTTTGAGCAGGCGCTCGGCCTGCTCGATATTCCGCTTGGCGCCTTCATGGCTGGGATCGTACTGCAACACCGTGCGCCATTCGGCGACGGCTTCCGGCAACTTTTCCTCGCGATAAAGACGAATGCCCTGATTGTAGTGCTGCTGAATCAGACGCCCGCGCACAGTGGCGAGAAGCGAAGTCACCGCGTTGTCCTTCGGGCTCAGCTTGGCGAGTTGATTCAATGCGGTGTAAGAATCGCCCAGCTTGTTTTGATCGGCGAGAGTCTTGCCCTGTTGAAACAGTACCGTGCGCTTAAGGTCGATGGCTTCGCTGCTTCGCGGATTTTGACCTAGAAACCGATCGATGGTCGCAAGTGCCAGTACGTAATCGCCCTTCTCCGATGCTTCTTTCGCTTCGCTCAAAGCAGGATTGGCGTAGGGAGCTTCTTCAGAAGGTTCCGGCTTCGTCCCGCCGGCAGCCGGTGCTTCGGGACGCGGCCGCGCGACCGCCGGCGCTTCGGGTCGGCCGAAGGGCAAGCCGGGAATCTCGGGAATTTTCAGCACCATGCCCGGAGACAGTTTGGGGTTCGGCGGCAACTGATTCGTCTCCCAGATCACTTCCGAGCGTGACCGGTCGCCGTAGTAAAACTGGGCAATCGACGCGAGGGATTCGCCGGCGCGCACGGTGTGATTGATCTGGCGCACATCGCGCACGCGCGTTTGCAGCGCGTCAAAAGCCTGACGATTCGAAGGATCCAAGGCCAGTACGGCGAGAAAATGATTGCGCGCCTCCAGATGAACGCCACGCTTAAGCGCATCCTCGCCGCGCGCCAGCCGATCGGCAACCGCTTGCTGGATTCGCTCTTCAATCTTTTTGCTCTCTTCGAGAGACACGGAATCCTTCGGATCAATCGTCAGCGCGATCTTCCATTCGTTGCCTGCTTCGCGCAGCCGGCCCTGCCCCGCTAACTCCGCAGCCTTCTCGCGATGCGGCGCCACCAAAGTTTCAAATTGGGAACGCGCTCCACCCTGTTGCTGTTGGTCCACCGTCGTGCAGCCCGACGCGATCCAGGCGAGCATCCCCAGGAAAAAAATGGGTCGCTGCAAAATTCTCATTTGATTTCTTCTTGGCTAAAAACGTTCAGGTTCTTGATGAAGTCATCCATGCTCATTTCCGGATAGATCTGGCTCCGGTGAATGCGCAGCGGATCGACGAACGACGGGCTTCCCTGCCGGCGCACGGTAAATGCCGTAGCGTAGCCGCGCTCTTTGGTGCGGCGCACTACCGCGTCATCCTGCCGGCCGTAGGGATACGCCAAAATGGTTGGCTCGTAGCCGAGATTTTTTTGAAACAGCGCCTTGGGCACGGTCAACTCAGCCTCGAGCCGCCGGTCGTATTCGGCCGCGGGCTCGTTCGCCGCGCGCACCATGTCGCCGTGGCTTTTCGAATGGCCCTGCACATCGAAACCTTCCGCCGCAAGCTTCTTGAGATCAGCCCAAGAAAAGGCGTTGCCGCCGGCGCCGACATAGTCGGTATAGACGAACAAGGTCGCGGTGAAATCGAGCTCTTTGAGGACCGGATACGCGTACTGCAAAAACGAACGGTAGCCGTCGTCGAAGGTCAGGAGCACGCTCTTTTGCGGCAGTTGTCGTTTGAGCGAAACAAATTCGACGAACTGCTTGAGATTGATCACGCGAAAGCCGTTCGACTTGAGATAGCGCATCTGCTCTTCGAACGCCTTCGCGCCGAGAATCATGCGGCCCTTCGCCTGCGGGGCGAGGTTGTGATAGCAGAGCACCGGAACCAGCTGATAGCCGCTGGAAGTAACGCCGGACAGATCCCAGGACTTCCTCGGAATCACCACCTGCTGGCCCGGTGTGATCGCCGCGCCGCCGCTGTAGTCTTCGATCATCCAGGCCAAGCTCTTGTCGCCGAGAAAACGCGCGGCAAGACTCTCCGCCGTATCGCCCGCCTTGGCGATCACCACGAAGTAATCCTGCGATTCGAAGGTTTCGTAGGTGGATTTACCGTCGGCCGTGGGTGTGCTTGTTGATGTTTGAGTCGCCGCGCCGCAGCCGGCCAAATAAAGCACCGCTGCGCAAAGTGCCGCTCGCTTTATCCACGGACATATCTTGTGACGCTTCATCGCCATCTCAGATTTACGCCGCCAGTCCTGATATTTCAAACACGGTGATCGGTTCTTCCTTGCCTTTTACGCTAATCTGACCAAGACACGTCGCCGTAACCTGATCCGCCACCTGATGGTATGTCTCTTCGCTTACTAGAATCTGGCCAGGCTTGGCATTGGATTCGAGCCGCGCCGCCAAATTCACCCTGTCACCAATCACGGTATATTCCGTCTGGAATTCTGTACCGACGCTGCCGGCCACCGCTTCCCCTGCGCTGATGCCTATGCCAATGCTCATGGCCTCTTTTCCTTGAGCAACTCTCTGCGCGCTTAGCTCCGCCACAGCCGCTTGCATCGCCAACGCGGTTTTCACAGCGCGCATGCAATGGTCCGGGTATGCCGTAGGCGCGCCGAAGATCGCCATCACTGCGTCGCCAAGAAACTTATTCAAGTAGCCTTCATTTTTGATCGTGAGATCGATCATTAAGCTATAAAAATCGTTAAGCGCCGCAACTACCTCCTCGGGGGGCAACCGTTCTGTCAACGGTGTAAATCCGCGCATGTCGCAAAAGATCACCGTGACGTTCCGACGCTCTCCGTTAAAGGTATATTCGTCCGGGTGCTTGAGAATCTCATCGACTACCTGCCGGGCTACGTAACTGCTGAAGGCGCGCTTGATCTTTTCTTTCTCGTGCAGGCTCTTGGCCATTTCATTGAAAGATTGAGTGAGGTCGCCGATCTCGTCACGGCTGGTCACGGGCAAGGTGATATCGAAGCTGCCCGCGGCGATCGCCTTGGTGCCCTGGGCGAGCTTGAGAATCGGTTTGGTCAAAACGATCGCCAGGCCCACCGCGCCGCCGATGCCGGCGAGAATCATCAGACCGGTGATCCAGAGCGTCTGCTGGCGCGCCGTGGCGATGGTCTGGCGGATCGAACGGTCGCTGAAGCCGAGATAGAGCGCGCCGACCCGCACCTTGCTGAATTCCATCGGCACCGCGAAGTCAATGATATGCCCGCCCTTGGGATCGGCGTAAGTCTGCACCAGCATCTGATCGGCGAGCGGCTTCAACCCGTTGGGCCGGACGATTGGAGTCCCGACCAGGTTGAGATCGCCGTGCGCGACAATTTTACTATCGTCATCGACCAGAATTGCGTACGACACGTCCTCGTCGCGGAGCGCGTCGCGTACCAACAGGCTCAGCGTCAACTCATCGTGCGTTACCAGCGGATTTTTGGCGCTCGCGGCCAGATCGCGGGCAATGGTGAAACCGCGCTTGGTGATTTCATCCGTAAGCCGTACCTCGGCGCGCTCGAGCAGAAAATCACTGACCAAGAGCACTGAAAGCACAATCAACAGCGTAATTAACAGGCCGAGCTTGACTTTAAGCGAGAGGCGAAATTTCTGACTAGAAGGTGTGGGCACTCGATTTATCCGGTGGCAAGGACTCTAATCGACCCCTGCGCAGGCGTCAAGCCAAGCGCGTCGATCGCAAGATGAATTGTTTGTTACAAGCGCTGCCCCATGGCGAAGACCTCACCGTCGCGCGAGCGCAGCGATTCGAGCACCTGAAAACCAAGCCGCCGGTAAAACGCCAATGGCGCCCCGCCGCAGAAAAGGTGCACGCCGCCGACGCTGCTTCGCCGCAGGTCGGTAAGATAATTTTCGATCAGCAGCCGGCCCAGTCCGGCGCGACGAAACTCGGTGTCGACGTTGACATGCAGATGGGCCGGATAAGAACGGCTCACGCGTTGGCGCAGAGCCTCGCTGAAGCGCCCTTCGACCGGCTGCGCCAGACGGAGGGCGCGGCGGATAAATGCCGGCGCATCGGCCGCGCCACGATGGCGCCCACAAGCGAGTTGGACCAGCAGCGGCAGGTCGGCGCGCCAGAATTTGCTCCGAGTAAATTGGTTCGTGTTCGGGCAGCCCGTGAGATATCCGACCACGGCGCCGCCCGACATCGCAATGTAGGTCCATTCAGGGACGATTTTTTCATAGGGTTCGATCCACAGTCGCGCGAAGAAATCCCAGCGCTCTGCGGCAATCGAGTCGCCATTGTCGCCGGTGCGGCAACAGATCGCGCGGATCGCTTGCCAAGCGGCGGACTCGACGCCACGGTCGGCGGACAATCGTTTAATCGTCGATTCCATCGACCCGGATTCGCGAAGCTAATCAACGCACCGCACGCCGGTCGGGCGCGCGCGCTCACTATGTCGCCTGGACATTTGCAGTGCGGTGCAGTAGGTAGACACATGACCCACGCGGAAGGAATCTTCGCATGAGCTTCAATATTCTCGAAACCTCGATCGCCGACGTGCACGCCGCCTATCAATCCGGTGAATTGACCTGCCGGCAACTGGTCGAGAGCTATCTCGACCGTATCGAAAAATACGACAAGCACGGCCCCGCGATCAACGCGATCATTAGCATCAATCCGACGGCTCTGAAAGAAGCGGACCGGCTCGATGCCGCGTTCAAATCCGGCGGGCTGGTCGGCCCGCTGCACGGCATTCCCATCATCATGAAGGACCAGGGCGACGCGGTTGGGATGCCCACGACTCTGGGGTCACTGCTGTTCAAGGACTACTATCCGGATCGCGACGCCTTCGTCGTCGACAAGCTCAAACAAGCGGGCGCCATCATACTCGGCAAGGCGACTCTCGGTGAGCTCGGCGGTGGCGATACCCACGGGTCACTCTTCGGCTCGACCAAAAACCCGTACGATCTCGAACGCACCGCTGGCGGTTCTTCCGGCGGCTCGGGCGCGAGTGTGTCCGCTAACTTCTGCACCGTCGCCGTCGGCCAGGAGGGCTTTGCCTCGATTCGCCGGCCATCGACCTGGAACTGCGTTGCCGGCATGCGGCCGACAATGGGTCTGGTGAGTCGCTCCGGCGTATATGGCGGTTGGCCATCGATTAACGGGTCGCTCGGCCCGATGGCGCGGAGCGTGACCGATCTGGCCAAGCTGCTCGACGCAATGACCGGTTACGATCCTGATGACCCGGTCACCGCGCGCGGCGTGGGGCGGATCAAAGAACCTTTCAGCGACTGCCTCGACAAAAACGGGCTGCGCGGCGCGCGCATCGGCGTATTGCGCGAATCCATGGGCTACGACGCCGAGCCCGGGTCGGAAGACTTCAATAAGATCGCCGAAGTCTTCGACAAAGCGATCGCCGACTTGAAGGCCGCCGGCGCCGAAATCGTTGATCCGGTGATTATTCCCGAGCTCAATACCTTACTGGCCAAGCGCGCGGGCAACGTCACCGACGAAGAAGAGTCGTTCAAGATTTTCATGGGGCGGAGCAAAAACCCGCCCTATCGCTCTCGCCAAGAGGCCATGCGCAACCCCGATTTCGAGAAAGTGACCAAGCGCTCGCGCGACCGCTGGATGCGAGCGCCGACCGACGAGGCCAATTACGAATATTTGAAAGCGCGCGATCAACTGCTGACCCACCTGTTGACGATCATGGCCGATCACCGCCTCGATGCGATCGTCCACAAAGCGGTCGAGCACCAGCCGACGTTGATTCGCGACGGCGTGAATCCACCCTACGTCGATCAAAAGGGCGCGCCGCACCTCAACACGTTTCTCATCTACGTGCCGTCCGTCGTGGTCCCCGCCGGTTTCACGCGTGACAAGCTCCCCGCCGGCATCACCTTTCTCGGCCGGCCCTACGACGACGGTAAGATGATTCGTCTGGCCTACGCCTACGAGCAGGCGACGCGCCATAGAAAGCCACCGCCGAGTGTGACCCCTTTATGATAGAGAACCTGGACCGGCTCACAGCCGCATCAAACACGAGACGCGTACAAGGCCGCCTCGCTCTTGTTTTGTTTTTCACTCTGCAGCTGCTGGTTCAGGCCTGGTACATCAACACCTCCGCCGGACAGGGTGAGACTCTCACGGGAAAGTTTCCCTCCGCCGCTAAATTGACGATCGCACAACTCGATGCGGTTGACGACGATCGCACGTCTGCGGTCATCACGCCCTCATATATCGCCCTGACGCTTCCGCCTTTTTTTGCCGTCGTGACAGCGCAAAGCACGGACAACGAAAGTAACGTCCCTCATCCCCTTCGTCGACTGATCTACCAAGAAATCTCGGTTCTCCGCATTTAGCCGAGCGCCAATCCGGTTGCGCATCTCGTGCCGGCGACAGCGCCGGTCATCTCAGGCACCGTTTGGTACGGGCGCGGCGCGCCCGCAAGGAGAACCACCATGGAAGACTTTCCGATCTGGCTGAAACTGGTTATTTGGGGAACTATCGGCTTGACCGTGCTTTATTCTCTCTGGGGGATGTTGCACTCATATCTGCAGGCTTGACCGACATGCCGGTGAAGAACCGGCATCCAACAAAGCTTCGTGAGATTCTGGATTCCAGGCGCTCCGGCAATCGCTGGAGCGCCTGGAATAACGGCTGCGATTCACGCGCCCAAATGAGTGCGCGAAATTCCGCAGCCGCCCTCGCCGTTCGCCGCGACAGTTGCTATGATGCCGGCCAAACCGCTTCAAAACATTTCCACCAGGAGGAAATCGCGTGAAGTTCTACCGTCTCTACCCCGGCTCGGACGGCCAATCGCATTTTGAAGAGCTCGACAAAAGCACCAGCGAGTTTCTGAACGCCACTCATCCCGCGACCGGATATTTGATCCGCACCGCGTTTGCGTCGCACATCGTCAATTATCACTGCGCGCCGCGGCGCCGCTGGGTCATCACCGTTGCCGGGTATGTGGATATCGGGGTCGGCGACGGCACGGTCATCCGCTTTCATCCCGGCGACATTTTTCTGGCCGAAGACAAAACCGGCCAAGGGCACACGGCCAAACCATCCCAGGACTGGGTTCGCGCCTACATCAATCTCGAGTGAATCGAGTCTTTGCGCCGCACCGAAAAATCATGAGCGGTCCCAAAACGCCAGCCGAAATCCGCTTCGTCGACACCACGCTGCGCGATGGGCATCTGAGTCTCTGGGCGTCCAACATGCGCACGGGCATGATGCTGCCGGTGGCGGAGCATCTCGACGCCGCCGGCTTCGAAGCCGCCGAGGTCATGTCCTCGGCATTTTACAAAAAGTGCGTACGGGATCTCAAAGAAGATCCCTGGGAGCGCATCCGCCTGCTCAAACAGCGCATGCCGAAAACGCCGCTACGCTCGATCCGCAGCCGTTCGATGCTGGCTTTTCAGATAACGCCGCCGGCCGTCGCCGATCTCTGGCTCGAGCGACTCGCGGCCAACGGCATCGACGAGCTGCGCACTTCCGATCCGTCGAACACGCCGCTTTATTGGGCCCAGGCCGTCGCCGCCGCGAAACGCGCCGGCCTGAAAACCGTTCTCAATGTCATCTACTCGATCTCACCCAAGCACACCGACGAATATTTCGTCGAGCGCGCTCGCGCCGCCGCCAAACTCGACGTTATGCGCATCTGCTTCAAAGATCCCGGCGGTCTGCTCACGCCGAAAGCGACCCGACGGCTGGTACCGCTCATCCGAGCCGAAGCCGGCGAGAAGCCGGTCGAATTTCACACCCACTGCAACACCGGACTCGGCGCACTCTGCTGCCTCGAAGCGATTCGCCTCGGCATCGCTTCGATCAACACGGCGACCCCTCCGTTGGCCGACGGTTCTTCCAATCCATCGATCTTCAACGTCGCGATGAACGCGCGCGCTCTCGGCTATCGAACCCACGTCGACGAGCAAGCATTGAAGCCGGTGCGCGATTATCTGACCGCCGTCGCCCGCCGCGAGAATTTGCCCATCGGCAAGCCGCTCGAATACGACGCCGCCCATCCGCAGCATCAGGTGCCCGGCGGCATGATTTCCAACTTCCGCTTTCAACTGGCCAATCTCGGAAAGCTCGATCGCCTGCCGGCGGTGCTCGAGGAAGTCGCGCGCGTGCGCGCCGAATTCGGCTATCCGATCATGGTGACACCCTACTCGCAATTTTTTGGCGTGCAGGCGGCAATCAACGTCATGGTCGGCGCGCGCTATAAGGAAGTCACCGACGAAGTGCTGCTTTACGCCCTGGGCTCCTGGGGCGAAGAGGAAGCGCGCGGAATCGAGCCCAATCTCCGAGATCGGCTACTTGAAACGCCGCGCGCCCGCGAACTCGCGAAGTTGAAACCACCGGAGCTTTCGGTCAAAGAATTTCGCGCAAAATTCGGCGGCCCGCAGATGGCCGACGACGACAAACTGCTCTGCTATTTCGCAGGAGACGAAGCGGTGGCCGCACTCAAGTCCGCGGGCCCGCCGAAGACCTATGCATCCGCCGCGCCACCCCTGGTCGCTTTGATCGAGCAACTAAGCAGGCGCGAAGCGCCCACGCGCATTTACATCCAACGACCGGGCTTCAGTTTACGAATGGAACAGCACCACGCAGAGGATTAAAGCAAGAGTATTTTTTCGCCGTTTTCAGATCCCGCCTCCAAGTTTCATGATTTGCCGAGCCTCTCTCTTGTGCTTTTTGCTGTCGGCGAACAGCGCATGGGCGGCAACTGATTGGAGATGCGGCACCCCCGCGCCGGAGTGCCTCGAGGTTTTTGTCGTCCACAGCTCCTGGCACGCCGCCATCGTGCTTCACGGGCGCGACATCGATCTTGCGGCAGTGCCGGAAGTCCGTGATCTTTCCGGCGCTCGTTTCATCGAGTTCAGTTGGGGCGATGAAAACTACTTTACCGACCCGCACGCTCGTGTCCTGGCTGCGCTCAAGGCGGCGTTCTGGTCGAGCGGAAGCGTCGTTCACGTGGTTGCGGTAAACGACGACGTGAAAGAGTTTTTTCCCGGTGCCGCCGTCGTGGAGCTGCGTTTCTCACGCGCGGCGTATGAAAAGCTCGTGCAATTTATTTCCGACAGTTTCACCCGTCCCGCGCCTGGCACCGCCGCGCGGCCAAGGCCCGGGCTTTTTTCTTACAGCCGGTTTTATCCGTCGCCGCGCCGCTTCAGTCTGATCCGAACCTGCAACCGCTGGGTGGCCGATGCGCTGGAAGCCGCGGGTGCGCCGATTGCTCCGAGTTACGTGATCACCGCCGGGCAACTCGCAGAGCAGCTCGACAAATTAAATAAACCGTAACCCAAGCGTCTAATTTTGTACGGAGCTGGGCGCGACAGGCGACATGACTTTTTCTCTCGACTGCGGCAAATGCGCTTGAGCGCGAGATTTCGCACGGAATTCAGCGGGGCACGAAGATTGCGGATATCAAATTGGGTTGATTAATCATGACCGGAAAACGAACCCAAACCGACACTAGAAGATCGAAAACCGCTACGCTCAGCGTGGGGTTGCTATGCGTTTTGGCGGTATTGTCTCTCAATGCCTGTCGGTCTACGCCAGTCACGCCCGAGCCGACTACCAGCGAGCCAAAACCCGATGCACCTCCGAGCGAGGTCTCCCCGGAAACTGCGCAGCCGACCGCTCCGGAGATGCCGGCAAAGGCGGCCATCGCCAGAGTGCTACCTGAATCGTTGATCGCGACCCCCGCCAAAGATCAAACCACGACACGCCGACTGGAGTACGACACGACCGTGCGAACCCGCGCTACCAGCTTGTGGCAGTACCGCGTGAATCGTCGCGGCGAGATCGTCGGCTTTGAGTTCTCCAATCACGGCGGCAATCCGATTCTACCGCCACGCCGCGATGCGGTGAAAAATCAGTTTTTCACTCGGGACTTTCAGTTTCACTTCGACGACCGGGCGCGCCAGGATATTTACGTGATGATCTCCGACTGGGTGCCCTCGCGCGACCGCGTTTTTCGCCTGAGCGAGATCGTCAACAGCATGCTGATCTTTTTTCCCCGCAAGATTCTGCCCGCGATCGTCGACTCGGGCGCGCGCCATATCGTCACTCTGCCCACCGGCGAGGACGTCGAATTCGACGGAGCCAGCCATGAAATTCGTGGCGGCGCGCTTTCGGAGGCGCCGGTGGACCTCAGCGCCGATCGCCAGGCGCGGCGTTACCCTGGTGTCGAATACCGCGGCAGTGGCCTCGTCCTGCGCGCCAATGCGCGCGGCGCCGACCCGCGCATTGGCACCGTCGCGGCGATCATGCCCGCGTCCGGCTGCGCCGCGGGAGCATCATGCAACCAGTGTGAAATACCTGCCAAGGATCTCTGGGATCAGAACGGCGCGGCGCGCTTCAAGTTTTCCAGCGACGCCGACTTCGAGCGGCTGCTCGTCGCCCGCTGTGGTTTTTCACTGCCCGCGATTGCCTCCGGCAATACCGTTAAATAGGCTCCGTTACTTTTTTTCCGGTAACACTAACACCTGCGCTGGAGGCTCCGGTCGAGTCCACTTGGGATCGACGCCCTCCGGCAAACACCAGAACGTATATTCGTAGTAAAGCTGAGTCATCTTGCCGCGTCCGCCCTTTTCCGCGCCGGCGGAAATCGTGCCGCCGATGCCGTCGGCGACGATCGATTGTGACACCGGCTCGCCGGGATAAGTCGCGGTCAGAGCATCGGCACTTTTTTTGTGCTCGGTTCGCAGAGCGGCGACACATTCTTTGCGCAGATCCAGGGCATTCAGCAATTCCCACCGATCGACATTGCCCTCGGGGCTTAAACCACGAGGCGCCCCTTCCACCCGGCGGGTAACGAAGTTGTGCTTCCATAGCAGCCATGCAGCGTCGGCAGGTACCACCTCCGCCAAAATCACGCACGCAAGCACGATAATTTTCTTCATGTCGCCTCCAGCAAGTGCATCGATGGATCGCGCGATCGCGCCGGCGCGGATTATAGCGGGCCGCTCGGAAGGAGAAAAGCAGAAAGTCGTTTCTTGCAATTGGCGGCAAACACGATTAGGTAAAATCAAAACGACGATGCAATGGAGGTTTTATGGCGAGCCCTTTAGTGATCGATGCCGACGGACACTGCTATGAGCCGGACAACGACCTGGCGAAGTGGATGCCCGTGGAATTCGCCAAGCGCGCGCCCAACCGAGTCAGCGACAGCTCCGGCTATTCGCATCTGATGATCGAAGGAAGACTTTCGAGCCGCCGGCGCTGGGGTGGCGGCCCGGATCGCGCCGATGTTTTTGCGCCGCACATCGAGCGAGCGCGACCCGGGATGACCGACCCGATCAAGCGGCTCCCCGACATGGATGAGGAAGGCATCGACGTGGCGGTGATTTTCGGCACCTCGATCGCGTTATCGGTCAATGGAATCGCCGACAAACCGCTCGCCGCGGCCATCTGCCACGCGGTCAATCGCTGGCTCGTCGAAGAATATCTCGCCCCCGACACCAAGCGCCTAAAAGGCGTGGGCTTGATTCCGGTGCAGGACCCGGCCGCGGCGGTCAAGGAATTGGAATATCTGGCGCAGCAGCGCTCGATCGTTACCGCGATGCTGCCGACCAACGTGTACGGCATCAATTTGGGCCATCGAATGTTCGATCCGGTGTACGCCGCGGCGCAGGAAATGGGCATGCCGTTGTCGGTCCACCCACAGACCGAGCACGACGGCCAATACGGCGTCTGGGGCGTCATGGGCGCCGGCAGCGAGCGCATGGAAAAATACAGCTACGTGCACATGACTTCGTTTCCATTTGAGCTGATGATCGCGCTCATGCACATGATCGGCGAAGGCGTCTTCGATCGCTATCCGAAGCTCAAAGTCGGCTTCATGGAAGGCGCCTGCGGTTGGCTGCCCTTCTGGATGGAGCGGCTAGACGAGCATTACCACAAGCTCCGCCCGCAGTGGCCGCTGCTCAAGCGCAAGCCGTCGGAGATCATCAAAAGCCCGCAGGTCGCGTTCACCTGCGAGCCCGAGGAAACCATCCTGCCTTACGTGCTCGACACCATCGGCATCACTCAAGTGATGTACGCATCCGACTATCGCCACTGGGACTCGGAGTTCCCCGACTCGGTCAAGGAAGTAAGAAAGATTTCCGGTATCAGCGATGAGCAACTCCGTCACGTGCTCGGCGAAAACGCGCGGAAATGGTTTAATCTCAAGGATGAGGATTTGCCGGAAAGATAGGCGAAGGCAAAATTAAAAATGAAAAGTTAAAAATTAAAATGGCGAATCAGAGGCGGGCTTTACCCTTTGTGCGATCGATGATTGCGCCAAGAATGCGGGCAATTTCGTCGGCTTCCTTCGCCAGCAGTTTGACGTTGTCACTTTTGGATTGTCCGGTCGCTTCCAACAAACGCAGCCAATAAATCGCTTCGCGCGCCTCGTTGAGAGCAATCGAACATTTACTGATAAAGTCCGCCGAGCTTTGGGCCGCCTGTGCTTCCTGTAGCACCGATCGACATGCCAGATCGCAAAAGTTGCCGTCCAAGCACCCAGTTGATTCCCGGTTTCGAATCGAGAACCTTGCAAAATGGCACCACACTGACAGCAAATTCAAAGGTCCGTTGCGCGATGTTCGGCGCTTGCTCCACTCGCATCGGGTCCCCGTTTTTTAATTTTGAACTTTCAACTTTAAATTAACGCCACAGCTGTCCAAAAAATCCGCTGCTTTCCATCTCCGCTAAATAGCGCCGATCCATCAAATCCTGCGGCTTGACGTCGTTGGCGCGCGGATTGGTTTTCGCGACTTCCTCGATCATCGGTTGGATCGCCGGTGCTTTGAGTTCCAGGCGCGGCTCCATCACTTTCATTTCAATGTTGTAGCTGGCTTCGAGAATCGAGCGATCTTTGATGCGTAGTTTCTTTTCCATGACGCGATACACCAGCTCTCGGTCGCGGTGCATCGCTTTTGAGGCTTCGGCCATGGCACGCATGAAACGACCGATCAACGGCCCGCGCCGCGCGATGACCGAGCGGCGCGTGGTGATGGTCGAAGCCGCATAGCGAATCCCGATGTCTGGCCCGAAGACCACGTAGCGAAACCCTAGCGCGAGCGCCTTTCCATCAGTGGGAGGCAGCATCGCCGCAGCGTCGATCCGGCCCGACGCGAGCGCGCCCAGGGTTTCGTTGTC
>Ga0310810_10000541_pt1 | contig 38251 bp, 39 predicted proteins | sample NCmetagenome_FD_207641 | JGI IMG/M metagenome (GOLD analysis project Ga0310810, IMG submission 207641) | Soil microbial communities from experimental microcosm in Duke University, North Carolina, United States - NC | ecosystem: Engineered > Artificial ecosystem > Soil microcosm > Unclassified ...
AAAGGCCGCTCTCGGATGTGTCGTTCGATTACGACATGTCGACCGTTCGTGACGACCAGCGCGCGATTCTGCAGAAGAATGCGGATTTCCTGCGCCGGTGGACGGCGGTTCGCGTGACGGTCGAGGGTCACGCCGATGCGCGCGGAACCAACGAATACAACCTGGCGCTCGGCGAGCGTCGCGGTAACGCGGTCAAGGACTACATGACGGGCCTCGGTATCGCGGCCGAACGGATGATTGTCATCAGCAAGGGCGAGGAATCACCGCTCTGCACGGAAGAGACGGAGGGCTGTTTCTCACGGAACCGCCGCGGTCACTTCATCATCACCGCGAAGTAGTTCTTCCGGGATTCGGGATTCGGGATTCGGGATTCGGGGTTCGAGACCGAGAACTGGGGACCGAAGACAGAGGACTAGGAACGGGCGGGCGGGACGATGACGTCCTGCTCGCCTGTTTGTCTTTTAGACCACCGCTTGGATCTCTTCTACGATGTTCTGGGCTGCACGCCGAGGATCGGCGGCGGCGATGATGGGGCGGCCGACCACCAGATAACTCGCACCAGCCTTTACCGCCTCACCAGGTCCCATCGTCCGAGCCTGATCGTTTTTCTCGGTGCCTGCTGAAGCACCGCGGATTCCGGGGGTGACGATGGCGAAGCCGGGTCCGCAGGCGGCTCTGATTGCCTCTGTTTCCTGCGGAGAGGCCACGACCCCATCGAGGCCGGCCTGCTGCGCCAGGCGTGCCAGTGCGACCACCTGATCGAAGAGCGGACGGTCGACGCCACCGGCGCGCAGTGTCTCCTGGTCCATACTGGTCAACACTGTCACAGCGATCACGAGCGGTTTCGTCCGGCCGAGGCGCGCGGCGGTTTCCGCGGCAGCCTTCGCGGCAGCCTGCATCATCGGCACGCCGCCGGACGCGTGGACGTTGATCATCCAGGCGCCCGTGATGACCGCGGCCTCTACGGCTTGAGCGACGGTGTTGGGGATGTCGTGGAATTTGAGGTCGAGAAAGACGCGTGTCCCCTGGTCGGTGAGGCGCCGCACGAGCGCAGGTCCCTCGAGTGTGAAGAGCCGGCTGCCGATCTTGACGCCGTCTACGAGGCCATGAAGTGTCGTCGCAAGTTCGAGCGCGCGGGCGCCCGACTCGACGTCGAGCGCGACTAGGAGCTGACCCACTCTTTCTCCCTGGTGCTGGTGTCGATGCTTCCGACCAGATCGGAAATGCGGCGCACATTGTGCCGCTGCATGTACTCCGTTATTCCTGTCGTCAGTTTCGACCAGATGAACGGGTCGACGAAGTTCGCGGTGCCGACCTGCACCGCCGTCGCGCCGGCGATGATGAACTCCAGCGCATCGACGGCGCTCGCGATGCCGCCCATGCCGATGATGGGAATCTTCACCATCTTCCGGCACTCGTAAACCATGCGCACGGCGATTGGCCGGATGGCCGGTCCGCTCAAGCCGCCGACGATGTTCGACAGCTTCGGCCGCCGGGTCTCGACATCGATGGCCATCGCGAGGAACGTGTTGACGAGCGACACGGCGTCTGCGCCGGCATCCTCTGCCGATTTCGCGATTGAGGCGACGTCGGTGACGTTCGGTGTCAGCTTCGGAATGACCGGCAGGTGCGTGACTTTTTTGATCGCGTTGACGACATCGAACGTGCCGTGGAGGCTGCAGCCAAACGTGATCCCGCCTTCCTTGATGTTGGGGCAGGAGATGTTGATTTCGAGCGCGTGGACGCCTTCGGCATCCGACAAGATTCTGGCCAGCTCGACGTACTCATCGAGCGTGCTGCCGCAGATGTTGATGATGTTCGTGACGCCAAGCCGACGGAGCTCGGGAAGTTTCTCGGCGATATAGCGATGGACGCCGATCCCCTGTAGCCCTATCGCGTTGAGCATCCCAGAGGGTGTCTCGACGATCCGCAGCGGTGGATGCCCTTCGCGGGGTTTGAGAAAGAGGCCTTTGGAGGCGATCGCGCCAAGCGTGGACAAGTCCACGGCGTCGGCGTACTCGAGACCGTAGCCATAGCAGCCACTCGCCGCAATCAGCGGATTCGAGAGCTTCAGGCCTCCGATGTCAACCGAGAGATCGATGTCAGTCATGGTCCCAGACGAGATCGGCCGCCGTGAACACCGGGCCGGCCAGACACGAGCGGACGAAGTGGTGACCGCCGTTCTTCTCGCGAACTGAAATGACGCAGCTGTAGCAGCCACCCATTCCGCAACCCATCACTCGCTCCACCGATACTTGTGCGGGCGTCTTGTAGGTGCCCGCCACCAGTGAGACCGCTTCGAGCATCTTCTCCGGGCCGCACGCGTAAATCATGATCTCGGCGCCGGTCTGCCGCAGCGCCTGTTCGAGTGGGCCGGTGACCCGCCCTCGCTCGCCAGCGGATCCGTCCTCCGTGCTGAGCACGACGCGCACGCCGCGCGATGTGAACCAGTCCACATAGAACAGGTCGGTTGCCGATCGCGCGCCGTAGAAGAGCGTGGTCCTGGTGCCGCGCTCCTGCAGTGCTTCCGTCAGTGTGGCGAACGGTGCGAGCCCGACTCCACCAGCCACCATCCACGCTTCGGCAGGAGCTGAGACCGGCTCGAACGGACGACCGAGTGGTCCGAGACATGAGATGACGTCACCGTACACCGCGTCGTACAGCAGCTTCGTCGTAACGCCGATGCGTTTGCTGAGGAGCGAGAGTCCTTCGATGCGATTGCCCGAACGAATGATCTCGAAGACGGAGAACGGTCTCCGCAGCAATGGATCGCTCCCGTGGCCCGGCCTCACCATGACGAACTGACCCGGCTTGGTGACAGCGGCTATTTCGGGAGCGGCGAGAGTGATGACGTTGTAATCGGGCGAGAGGCGCGTGTTCTGAATGACCCTGGCCTCGACATCGAGGGGCATTGATCGGAGTATACCTGTAGTATGCGGTAGGCAGTATGCAGCGAGCAGTTCTTGGCCGCGCTTACTGCCTGCTGCTTACCGCCTACTGCCCATGCGCTACCTCCGGATGCTGAGCAACTCCGCATTTGCGGGGTTACTGGCCGCCGCCTACTTCACGCTGCTGCTTCTGCTGCTGAATCCAGAGGTTCCCCTTGGCGCGGCTGGTCCGGTGCTCACGGTGATCGTGTTGTCCTACGGGCTGCACATCACCGTCGTTTCGTACGCACTCTACGTGCTTCGCCGCATCGTGATGGTCGAGCCCTCCCCGCCAGGTTGGATAAGCCTGCGTCTGCTCACGTGGAGTGCGGCGGTCCTGAGCGGCACGGCCGCCGTGATCACCTGGCTGCACGCATCCGGCCTTCGTACGGCGCTCGACCCGCGCGCGCTGCCGCTGCTCGGACAGGCGGTCATCGTCTTTGCGCTCGCGGCGTTTGTATTTCTCGTGCTTGGTCTCGCGCAGAATGCCGCGGATCAACGACGGCGGACCGTCGTCGCCATTCTCTTTACGGTCGCGACGATCCTCTCCATCGTGGGTCCGCTCTGGATTCGTGGAGTCGGCATTGGCCGGTTGATGTCTGCGCATGCGCCGGCGACGGTGACGGCACTCCCCGCCGAGCATCCGCGTGTCGTGCTGTTGTGTCTCGACGGCGCATCGCTCGACGTGATCTCACCGGCCGTCGCGGCCGGTCGGCTCCCGAACTTCGGTCGCATGCTCGATGCCGGCGCCTCGATACACCTGGCGACTACGCGTCCGACCCAGCCGGAACCTGTCTGGGCCTCGATCATGACGGGGATGTGGCCATCGCGGCATGGCGTGCGCGGGTCATCCCGCTACCGTCCTTTCCATGGCGACGCCGAACTGGAAGTGCTGCCGGACTACGTGTTCTCGCAGGCGCTCGTTCGCTTTGGATTGCTCGTCGAAGAACCTTATTCCTCCGCCAGCCTTGCGACGCAGCCGCTGTGGCGCATCGCTGCCGGATATGGCGTCAGAGCCGGCCTGATTGGCCTGCCCCTGACACACCCCGCCACTGACGCCACGGGCTTCATCGTCAGTGACCGCTTTCATCGCCGCGCCGATCGCGTGGTGACACTCGACGGCGAGCCGGCTGTGTCGCCGAGCCGATTGGACGATGTGGCGCGCAGTGTTCTCGCTGAGGAAAACCCGGATCGCGAACTGCGCGTGAGGCTCGCGCTGCTTCCCTCGACTGGAGAGAGCGGCTCCACCGTCGAGGCCGATCGGCTGCATCATCGGCTCGCGCAGCAGCTTGCGGCGGTGGAAGACGTGCAGTTGCTCGCCATCCGCTATGCGGGTCTCGACGCAGTGGGGCACTACTACCTGCGCTACGCACGGCCGGAGGCATTTGGCGACGTCACGGAAGACGAACGCCGCCGCTTCGGCCGCGTGCTCGACGACTACTACGCCTACGTCGATTCGCTCGTGGGCGAAGCGATCGCGTCGCTGCGCGAGGGAGATCTTCTGATGGTTGTCTCAGGCTTCGGGATGGAGCCGCTCACGGTTGGTAAGCGGGTGCTCGAACGCGTGGCTGGCGATCCGAAGTTCAGCGGCACGCACGAGCGCGGCCCGGACGGTTTCCTGCTGGCGTACGGCACGCCGGTCGTGGCTGCGCGCCAGAGCCGAGGGGCGGTCGTCGATGTCGCGCCCACGCTCTTGTACTTCCTCGGTCTGCCTGTGGCGCGCGACATGGATGGGTTCGCGCGCACCGATCTCTTCACGCAAGCCTTCAACGCACAGCGAACGATTACGTTCATTCCGACGTACGGCGCCCAGTAGATTCACGGGCGCACCGAACCTGCGATATAATCCGATCGCTTCTTTAAACGCGGTCCAGAGAGTCCGCGAAGAGGTGTACATGCCAGCACTCGCCCTTCACGTCTCACACACAAGTTCCCTCAGGAGCGCCGCATGCCTGTCGTAATGGATGCGGATCGCATCGGTCGTACGTTGACTCGGATTGCGCACGAGATCGTCGAGCGCAACAAGGGCACCGACGACCTTGCGCTCGTTGGAGTCCGCACTCGCGGCGTGCCGATCGCGCGGCGTATCGCGCGCACGCTTCGCGAAATCACCGGCCAGGAAATACCGACCGGCTCGCTCGACATCACGCTGTATCGCGACGACACGATGCGTCACGCCGTCGGTCCGCAGCCACTCGTTCGCAAGACGGATATCCAGTTCTCGATCGACAACCGCAAGATCCTGCTCGTCGATGACGTCCTGTACACGGGCCGGACGACGCGCGCCGCGCTCGATGCGCTGATCGACTACGGGCGGCCGAAAGCGATTCAGCTCATCGTGCTCGTTGACCGCGGGCATCGCGAGCTGCCGATCAAGGCGGACTACGTGGGAAAGAACCTGCCGACCTCGCCCGAGGAGAGCGTGCAGGTGCGCTTGCTCGAGATCGACGGCGAAGACGAGGTTGTTCTGGAAACTGGAGGTGGGGCATGAGCACGACCAGCCAGGAGCTCGATCAGAAACAGGCGGTCACTGCCCTGCGGCGGAAGGACCTCCTCGGCATCGCAGAGCTATCTCCCGAAGAGATCGAGCTCATTCTGGATACCGCCGACGCCATGAAGGAAGTCGGTACCCGGCCGATCAAGAAAGTACCGGCGCTGCGCGGGAAGACCGTCGTCAATCTGTTCTTCGAGCCGAGCACGCGGACCCGGACGTCTTTCGAGATAGCCGAGAAGCGCCTGAGCGCGGATACGCTCAGCATCGCGATCGGCACCTCGAGCGTCGTCAAGGGCGAGACCCTGGCCGACACCGCGCTCAACCTCGAAGCGATGTCGCCGGACATGATCGTCCTGCGCCACGCCTCTTCGGGAGCGTGCCACTTCCTGTCCCGTGTGTGTCGCTCCGTCATCATCAACGCCGGAGACGGGATGCACGAGCACCCGACGCAGGCGTTGCTCGATGCGTTCACGATTCGCGAGCGGAAGAAAAAGCTGGCCGGTCTCAAGGTCGCGATCGTGGGCGACCTGCTGCATAGCCGGGTTCTGCGCTCAAACATTCACCTGCTGACGAAGCTTGGTGCCGACGTCTGGGTCTGCGGACCGCCGACGCTCATCCCGACCGACATTCGCCGCTTCGGTGTGACCGCGACGAGCAACGTCGAAGATGCGGTGCGGGATGCGGATGTCATCATGCTGCTGCGGATTCAACTCGAGCGAATGGAAGGGGCGTATTTCCCATCACTGCGGGAGTACTTCCGGGTGTTTGGCATGACCGAGGAGCGCATGCACCTGGCCAAGCCGGACGTGATGATCATGCACCCGGGTCCGATGAACCGCGGCGTCGAGATCGCCTCGGAAGTCGCCGACGGTCCCTATTCGGTCATCCTCGACCAGGTTGCCAATGGTGTCGCCGTGCGCATGGCTGTCCTGTATCTCCTGGCCGGCGGAGTGGAACATGAAGAGGCTGCTTAAGGGCGGGCGCGTCGTCGATCCCGCGAACGGGATTGATGGCGTCCACGACGTCCTCATCGAAGACGGCCGCATCGCTCGGGTCGGACGCGATCTGCCGGTCGACGATGCGACGGTGGTGGAGATTCCGTCCGGCCTGGTTGTGTGTCCTGGCCTGATCGACATGCACGTGCACCTGCGCGAGCCCGGGCAGGAGCACAAGGAGACCGTTGCCAGTGGTGTCGCGTCTGCGGTTGCGGGTGGATTCACCGCCGTCGCGTGCATGCCGAACACCACGCCCGTGAACGACAACGCCAACGTCACCCTCCTGATTCTCGCCAAGGCTGCCGAGGCGAAGCTCGCGCACGTCTACCCGATTGGGGCCGTGTCGAAAGGCTCGAAAGGCGAGTTGCTCGCGGACATCGCCGAACTGAAACAGGCCGGGTGTGTGGCGATCACCGACGATGGGCACCCGGTGGCGACAGCGTTGCTGATGCGGCGTGCGCTCGAGTACGCGGGAATGTTCGGGATGCCCGTCATCGAGCACTGCGAGGATCCCTCGCTCAAGGGCGACGGAGTGGCCCATGAAGGCTTCCACGCTTCGGCGCTGGGATTGCGCGGCATTCCGGGTGCAGCAGAAGCACTAGGCGTCGAGCGAGGCGTGCTGTTGTCGGAGCTGACCGGTTCCGCCTTTCACGTGGCTCATATGAGCGCCCGGGCATCGCTCCGGGCCGTGCGCAAGGGCAAGGAAGCGGGCGTGCGTGTGACGTGCGAGGTCGCGCCGCACCATTTCACGTTGACCGACGAAGCGCTCGGGTCGCCGATTCCCTACGACACCAACACCAAGATGAACCCGCCGCTGCGCGAAGCTGCCGATCGCGACGCGATGCTCGCCGGAATCGTCGACGGCACCGTTGACGTGATTGCGACCGATCACGCACCGCACCACTACGACGAGAAGAAAGTGGAATTCGATCGCGCTCCCTTCGGCATCGTCGGCCTCGAGACGGCTGTGCCGCTGTCGATCGATCGACTGGTTCACTCGGGCCTGATTCGACTGCCGCGACTCGTCGAGTTGCTGTCGACGGCCCCGGCGCGCATCCTTCGCGTGCCTGGCGGGTCGCTGTCACCGGGGAGCCCGGCGGACATCACGATCCTCGCGCCGGATCTCAAGGTCCGCATCCGCGCGTCGCAGCTGCGATCGCGCTCGAAGAACACGCCATTCGACGGATGGGAGCTGCGCGGAGGCGTCGCCGCGACGATTGTTCACGGCCGCACGGTTTACACCAACCCCGAGGTCGCCACAACACTGTGACCGCATCCGGAGACCAATGAATCGACAGGACGAGATTCGCCAGAAGGCGCTCAAGGATCTGCAACGCAACGAAGTGCTGATGCTCGACGGCCACTTCGATTTCGGCAACGGTTATCACGGTCGCGTCTATCTGAATCCACATCAGCTCTTCAGACAGCCGTCGACGATCTGGCGGTTCACGCAGGATCTGATCGACGTGCTGCCTCGTTCCATCCTCGATGCGACAGAAGTCGTCGCGGGACCTGCGACCGGGGGCGCGCTCCTCGCTCATACCATTGCCGGTCTCGTGGACAGCCATCGCGACATCACCCGGCCACCGACGCTGTTTGCGCCACTGACCGGTGATGTCACAGGCAACTATGCGCTGAGCCGTTTTTATCAGCAGCAGGTCAAAGGAAAGAGCGTGTTGCTGGTGGACGATGTTCGCAACACCGGCCATACGTTGTCGCGCTGTGCGGCAGCGCTGCGCGCCGCAGGTGCAACGTTGCTGGCCACCGCAGAGATCTACGACCGTCTCGAGGCTGTCGTCGAACTGGACGTGCCAAACATAGCGCTGGCGGAATACAAAGCACCGGAGAACTATCCAGTCGGTGCGTGCCCGCTCTGCGCGGCTGGTACTCCTGTCACGACGTTCTAAGATCAGGCGGGCCTGAAGGCCCGCCTCTACGGTAGCGGCGCGTCTTCAGACCCGCCGGCCCAAGCTATGTCCAACGTCCAAATCGTTCCCGCCCGTCCGGACGATGTTCCAGTCATCCTGGATCTGATTCGAGGGCTCGGGGAATACGAGCGCCTGTCTCACGAGATCGTGGCGACGGAAGACGGATTGCGGAAGTGTCTGTTCGGCGATCGTCCGGCAGCCGAAGTGGTCCTGGCGTACGTCGATACAACGGTCGTCGGCTTCGCGTTGTTCTTCCACAACTTCTCGACGTTTCTCGGGCGGCCAGGGTTGTATCTCGAGGATCTGTTCGTCAAACCCGAGTGGCGCGGCCGCGCTATCGGCCAGCAGCTGCTCGCTCATCTCGCCCGACTGGCCGTTGAGCGCGGATGCGGGCGCATGGAATGGACCGTGCTCGACTGGAACGAGCCGGCGCTGCGTTTCTACGAGCGCATGGGTGCGCGCGTGATGAAGGAATGGAAGCTGTGTCGCCTGACGGGCGACAGCCTCGAGCGCGTGGCGGCAGGGAAGTCATGACGCTCGCGGCGAATCGCAAGACCATCGCGAGCGCGGGGGAACGGCTCGACGACCTCTATCGCTCGTTCGATCACGTCACTTCCGCTACGGACCCCGTGCACATCGTCAGGCGATTCGCGTCACCGGCGGACAGGGAGGTCGTCGGGTTTTGTGCGGCGGCGCTTGCCTTCGGCCGTGTGGCCAGCGTCCTGCAGTCGATCGAATCACTGCTGGCCGTGATGGGTCCGCATCCGGCGCAGTTCGTGCGCAGCTTCGATCCCGCTCGCGAACGATCGCGACTCGAGCCGCTCGTGCACCGATGGATCTCGGGGCGCGACCTGATAGCGCTGCTCATCGTCCTGCAGCGGATGCTGACCGAATCGGGCTCGATCGAGGCATTTTTCGTTGAGGGAGACGACGCCTCATCGCTACACGTCGGTCCTGCACTCGACTCGTTTTCGACGCGCGCCCTGGCCACCGACATGCGCGCCGCATACGGACGGCGAGTCCCGCGGCAGCGTGGTGTCGCCTACTTCTTTCCGCGCCCGTCTGCAGGCAGCGCCTGCAAGCGGCTCAATCTGTTCCTCCGGTGGATGGTTCGACGCGACGAGATCGACCTTGGCGTCTGGTCGAAGGTGTCACCGGCGCGTTTGATCGTGCCGCTGGATACGCACGTCATCCGGCTGGGTCTATGTCTGAAGCTGACGCGCTACACCAGCCCCGGCTGGAAGATGGCGATCGACATCACGAACGCACTGCGCGCGTTCGACACGAGCGATCCCGTGCGCTTCGATTTCGCCTTGTGCCACGTCGGCATGATGAACGCGTGTGGCTTTCTGAAGCCGCAGGGCAGCACACAGTGTCCCCTGCGTGGCTTGTGCACGCCCTCTGGAAAGGGTCAGCGCGCTTTGACGCCGAGGAGTCGATCGTAGGTCGCCATCGTCCCTTCGACCATGTGTTCGACGGTGAACAGCTTGCGGGCGCGTTTCAGGCCTGCCTCCCCCATACGCGTCCGTCGGGGATGGTCCTTCAACAGCGTGATGATGCGGTCGGCGAGGGCGTCGTGATCGCGAGCAGGAACTAACAAGCCGGTCTCGCCATCGGCGACGACCTCTGGCACCCCACCCACGCGAGTCGCCACTGCCGCTTTCGATGCGGCCATGGCATCCACGAGCGACGTGCACAAGCCTTCCTGCAGTGAGCTCAGCGCAAACAGATCGATTCCCTTCAGGAGCTCCAATACATCAGCCCGAAAGCCAGCCAGGAAGACGTGACGTTCGAGATGCTTGCGTTTGATCTGTTCCTCCAGTGCCGGCCGCAGCTCACCCTCGCCAAGGATCACGAAGCGCGCGTCCGGAACGGCGCGAATCACGATTGCAGCCGCATCGACGAGATGCTGCTGCCCCTTCTGCGCGACGAGGGCGCCGATATTGCCGACGACCGGCGCGTGTGTTGGCAGGAAGAATGCGGCATGCACGCTGGCGGTCGGTAGGCGAACGATGCGCTCGACGTCCACGCCTTCGTGGACGACCGTCGTCTTCGGTCGCGGAATGCCGTCCGTGATGAGCCGCTCGCGCACCGCCTCGCTGATCGCGATGAAGCAGGCGACGCGGCCGTACTTCCATTTCGAAAACGAATTGTGAGCGATCCGGAACTCAATTCGTCTCGACGCGACGAGCGGTGGCTCCGGTGTGGGCGACGCCATCGACAACGCGGTCGCAGCCATCGCGACACCGTGTGGATCGTGCGCGTGAATGATGTCTGGCCTGAGCTGTTTGAGGACGCGTGACAGTCGCCACGCCGCCGCGAGATCGATCTCGTTGCGCGGTGCAAGCGGAATGAGGTCGGTCCCCTCGGACATCCGCCGATACAGTTCGCCCTCCGGATGCGCAACGAGCGCCGCGCGTTCCTTGCGTGCGCGCAGGCCCATGACGGTGTGCATCACCTGGCCCTGACCGCCGCGCCACGTACGGGCCGTGTCTATGTGGAGCGAGAACACCGCTGCAGTTCCCAGAGCTTCGCGAACTTCAGGAAGACGGAGTAGGCATTGACGATCGAAAGCGTCAGGCCGACCGTACCGTCGAGGAAACCTCGCCGCAGGATGTAATTCCGCAGAAACGCCGCAGGCGGATGAAACAGGAGGTGCAGGGCATTAGCGCGACGGCCGCTTTCGTACATCTGCCGCGCCGCGAGCGTGGAGTAGGCGTTGATCCGATCGAGATGATCGCCCAGGTTGCGATACGAGTAATGTTCGAGCTCTTTCGTGAGTTGACCAGACGGCCCATCGACCTTGACCGATTCATGGACGTGGCGGCCCTGCCATTTTGCCCGTCGCCGGTCGTACAACCGCGTCTGGTAGTCAGGATAGAAGTCCGTCGTCCTGATCCATTGGCCGAGATGATGCGTGACTCGCGGAACTCGATATCCCCCGTGTGGCGGTTCGGCGGCAAGAAGACTGCGAATCTCTGAAGCGAGGGCGGGGGGAATCCGTTCGTCCGCGTCGAGCGAAAGGATCCAGTCGTTGCTGGCGAGGCTGGCCGCGAAGTTCTTCTGGTCGACGTAACCGGTCCACGACCTGTTTTCAACGCGGGCGCCCCTGGCGCGGGCAATGGCGAGCGTGTCGTCCACGCTGCCGGAGTCGACGACGATGACCTCGTCGGCCCAGGCAGCGCTGTCGATGGCGTCTGCGATGTGTGCGGCTTCGTTGAGCGTGATGATGGTGACCGTGACACGCGGCACGGGGCTGATGTTATCGCACGGCTGCTCCACCCTGCAGGGGCGCCTCTTGCACGGTCTCCAGGTTGACGATCGAGCGGTGGAAATTCAGGACGTTCTGCAGCTCCACGTTGCGCGCCTGCGAGAGATCGCGCTGGGCCTGGAACACCAGGAAGCTCGTGGACGTGCCTGCCTCGAACTTGCGTTGTTCGGCCTCGAGCCGGCGCTCGGCCAGCTGGCGTGCCGAGCGTGAGCTTTCAACCCGCTGCTGGTTGGTCTGCACGTCGCGAGCGGCCACACGAACCTGTGTGGTGACCTGAAGTTCCTGATCGCGAAGCCGTGTCTGTGCCTGGGTTCTTTCGAGTTGCACGCGAGCGAGGTTGGCCTCGGAGGAGCTCGTGCCGATCGGATAGCTGATATTCAGCTGCGCCGTCCAGTTCGGGTACTGGTTCACAAAGAGATCCGACAGCACACTCCCGAAGCCGCGTTGCGAGCTGCCGGTCACATCGCCAGTGCCCGGACCGAACGGGCCCTGGCCTCGTACGAGCTGCGTGCCGCCCAGCCCCTGCAATCCGTAGTTCAGCGACGCATTCACGTCCGGCATCGACTGGTTTCGATAGAAGCGGATGTTGATGTCCTCGGCCTCGATGGACTTTTTCGCCTGCTCGAGGTCGGTTCGGCGGCTCAGCGCGTTCTTCACCGCGCCTTCGACATCCACGTTCACCGGGGCGAACGGAGGAAGCTCGGTCGGTTCGATCTTGATCGTCCAGAAGTCAGGCGAGTTGGGATCGAACACCAGCGTGCGGAGCGCATCCTCGGCGTCGCCGATCTGGCCCTCCGCGACGATGACCGCCTCCTGGCGGCGCGCGACTTCGGCTTCGGCCTCAACGATGTCGATTGGAGGCGTGGTGCCGATTTCAACTCTGGCGCGCGTGTCACGCAGTGACTCGTTGGCCAGATCCAACGACTGTCGCTGCACGCCAAGTGACGCGATGGCATAGGCAAGGTCCCAGAACGCGTTGCGCACCGTGCGCGTCGTCATGGCGACGGTTTGGCGCAGGCCGACGTCGGCGATCTCGCGATTCTTCGTCGTGAGCTGCACCTGCTGCCGCGTGTTGTCGATCTTCCAGTTGCGCAGCAACGGCTGCGTGTAGTTGAACACGAGCGTCGATCGCAGCTGCGGCGAGAACGTGGAGAACGAGCTGTTCGAGTTGAATCGCGAGCTGTCCCAGCCGACCTCGTAGTTGCCACCCCAGGGCAAGACTTGATTGACGCCGATGTTGCTGAGGAGCTGATCGCTGCTCGTGATGGTGCCCTGAGCGCCCGCCAGGAAGTTCTGGTTCGGGGCGTCATTGCTGTTGGTTGAAAACGTCGAACTGAAGTTGGGTGTCCAACCCGTCTTCGCGTTGACGATATTCAGGTCCTGGATCTGCGGATCGATGCGGGCAACCCGGATACCGAGGTTGTTCTCGAGCGCCAGGCGGACCGCCTCGTCAGCCGTCAGCCGCCTGGTCTGCGGGGCGGCGGCCGTGGCCAACTGTTGGCTGGTCTGCGACACCTGTGCGAAAACGGACGCCGACGTTCCGGAAACGGCCATGAATGCCGCCAGAACAGTTACGCGAATGACCATCGTGCGCATCTCTCCCAACTCCAACTGTCTTTGTTTTGGCCTCTTGTAAGACGAACGGCCGGGACCGGATGTTCTACTTACCCTCGCCTGTGTTGGGATTTGTTGCCAACGCCGTTCCCGTCAGAATCGGCTTCGGTTTCGCCACGGGCCGGCGCCGACTGCCTCAAACACAGGCGAACTGTAGAGTAACTGTGCAAAAGGTATACTCGCCGAGAATGCCGCCAGTCAGTGTTGATTCTGTTCTAGATCGGTTTCGCCGGGTTGGTGCCCTGCTGGAAGGTCACTTTCGACTGACCTCCGGACTGCACAGCCCGGGGTACATGCAATGCGCACTCGTCCTGCAGCATCCCCGTGAAGCCGAGGCCTGTGGGGCCGAGATTGCTGCGAAAGTCAAAGACTTGAACCCTCAGGTGGTCCTTTCACCCGCCCTTGGGGGCATCGTCATCGGCCAGGAGGTCGCGCGGGCCCTGGGTGTCCGGGCGATCTTTGCCGAGCGTCAAGACGGGCAGCTGATGCTGCGTCGAGGCTTTTCGCTGCAGCCGGGCGAGCGGGTTCTCGTCGTCGAGGATGTGGTGACGACCGGAAAGTCGACCCGCGAGACGATCGATGTCGCAAAAGCGACCGGGGCGACCGTCGTCGGCGCCGCTTCGATCATCGATCGCAGTGGGGGAGAGCAGAAACTGGACGTCCCGTACCACGCGCTCGCGACCGTGTCCCTGCCGACGTACCAGCCCGAGAACTGCCCGCTGTGCGCCGAGGGAAAGCCGGTCGTCAAGCCCGGATCGCGCGTCTGAAGCAGCCGGCGGGTCCAAAGAACAGGACCCGCCCTACGACAACGTAGGCCGGGTCTTGTTCTGTAGACCCGGCATCAGCGGGCATGCGCACTCTCAAACTCACACTCGCGTACGACGGCACTCGACTCGTCGGCTGGCAGAGACAGGCCGAGGGCGACTCAGTGCAGGGGCTGCTCGAAGATGCGCTCGCCCGCTTCGAGGGGGCGAGCGTCACGGTTCACGGTGCGGGCCGGACTGACGCTGGTGTCCATGCACTCGGTCAGGTCGCGAGCGCGATCGTGAGCTTCAATCACGACGTCACGACTCTCCAGCGCGCACTCAACGTGCATCTCCCGCCCGATGTTCGTGTGCTGTCTGTGGCCGACGTCGATCCGGAGTTTCACGCGCGCTTCAGCTCGCGCGGGAAGACGTATCAGTATCGAATCAGAAACACGCCTATCGCGGATCCGTTCGCGCGCGCGTTCGAATGGCATCTGCCTGAGCCGCTCGATCTCGCGGCGATGGAACGAGCAGCCGCGGCCCTCATCGGGACTCACGATTTCGTCGCGTTCCAGAGCGCGGGCAGTGAAACCAGCGGGACCACCCGCACGATCACACGCTCCGTGTGGCGTGATACAGGTGGCCTGCTCGCGTATGAAATCAGCGGAGACGGGTTCCTTCGCCATATGGTGCGAGCCATCGTGGGGACCCTTGTCGAGGTCGGTCGTGGGTGGCGAGAGCCCGAAAACGTGGCTGCGCTGCTCGAGCCGCGGACGCGCGCCGATGCCGGGGCGACAGCCCCCGCCCACGGGCTGTTCCTCCTCTGTGTGGATTATCATTAACTGGTTGTCAGACGAGGAATTACTCTGGAGTTGAGCCGTGTCGCGTGACGATCTTCTGGCGTGGATTCCGCCTGGTCATCCGGACCAGACGCTCGCCCGTGAGATCCAGTTCGATCGCCTGCCCGTCCATGTGGCCGTCATCATGGACGGCAACGGACGATGGGCTGCGCAGCGCCACCTTCCGCGCGTGGAGGGGCACCGCGCCGGCATCGACTCCGTTCGCGATTCGGTCGAGACCGCAGCCCGCCTGGGCATCCAGGTCCTGACGCTCTACGCCTTCTCGATGGAGAACTGGAAGCGTCCCGCCACTGAGGTGGGCACGCTCATGCAGCTCCTGAAGCGATACCTCCGATCGGAGCTCGACACGCTTCTCAAGAACGACATCCGCTTCCGCGTGATCGGACGGATGGAGGATCTCTCGCCGGATATCCAGGACGAGCTGCACGCGGCGATTCAGCGCACGGCCGGCAGTCGAGGAATGCTGTTCAACATCGCGTTGAACTACGGCGGCAGAGCCGAGATCGTCGATGCTGCCCGGCGCGCGATAACCTCCGGTGTCAGGCCTGAGGATCTCGACGAGCAGCTCTTTGCGAGCTTTCTCTACACCGCTGGCCAGCCGGATCCGGATCTGTTGATCCGCACGAGCGGTGAAATGCGCGTGAGCAACTATCTGCTCTGGCAGATCGCGTACTCCGAGATCTACGTCACCGACACGTTGTGGCCGGACTTCCGCAGACGGCACCTCATCGAAGCGGTGCTCGCCTACCAGAAGCGCGAGCGGCGATACGGCGGCATCAGCTCTCCGGCCGTCATCGGCGCCAAATGACACCGGACGGGAGTCTGTAGTCAGGCATGGTCCGCTTCGTCAGCGGGATCGCTCTCGTGGCGGTTGCGCTCGCGGCGATCCTGCTGTTGCCAGTTGTCGCGCTGCGCGTCCTCGCGTGCGTCGTGGCCGCGCTGGCCGCGCGCGAGTATCTGGAAATCGTGGACTCGCCGATTCGAGCCGTCGTCCTCGCCGTTGCGTTGTGCTGGGTGTCTTCGGGACTGACGATCCCGGGACCGCAGCTGCTGTTGATGATGGCGCTGTTGTGGGTGGCAGCCGAAGTGCTCGCGGCGAATCATTCCATCGCGCAGGCGACGTCGGGAGTGTTTGGGGCGGTCTACGTGGGAATGCCGCTCGGGATGCTCGTCGCCGTGCACGCGCTTCAGGGTTGGCGGGCGACGTTGTTGCTGCTTGGCACGATCGTCGTCAGCGACTCGTCGCAGTACTACGTGGGTCGCATGTTCGGACGACGACCGCTGGCGCCGTCCATCAGTCCAAAGAAGACCATCGAAGGCGCGATCGGTGGATTCATCTTTGGTACTGCGTTCCTGGTTTTCGCTGGCTCGCGGATGATTCCCTTCAACGGGTATGCTCCGTTGTTCGTTCTTGGCGTGCTCGTCGTCGGGCTGGGTATCTGTGGAGATCTGTTCGAGTCGCGGTTGAAACGCGCGGCCGGGGTGAAAGACAGCTCGTCGCTGATTCCGGGGCACGGTGGCGTGCTCGATCGGATCGACGCGCTCCTGTTTGCCGTCCCGCCGTTCTACCTGTTCGTTCGAAACATCTCGTGAGACGACTGGCAATTCTCGGCTCGACCGGATCGATTGGCCAGAGTGCGCTCGCAGTGGTCGACGCGCACTCGTCGCGTCTGTCTGTCGTCGCGCTGGCCGCAGGAGACAACGCGGAGCTTCTCGCCGATCAGGTGCAGCGCTATCGGCCACAGATTGCTGCATTGGCCACGTCTGAAGCTGTCGACAGGCTGAGAGTCGCGTGCGGTGCAGGATCGTCCGCGACGTTGGTTGGTGGGGCCGAAGGTCTGATGGCCGTTGCGACCTGTCCCGATGCCGACATCGTGATTTGCGCGTCCGCGGGAACCGCTGCGCTCGAGGCCGTGCTCGCCGCGATCGAAGCGGGCAAGACCATCGCCATCGCGAACAAAGAGATCCTCGTGATGGCGGGAGCACTCGTGACGGAGGCCGCACGCCGCAAGGGCGTGGCGATTCTCCCGATCGACAGTGAGCACAACGCCGTGCATCAGTGTCTCCATGGCCGTCAGCGAAGTGAGCTGCGCCGGCTGATTCTCACAGCGTCGGGCGGTCCGTTCCGTCGCCTCTCTCGCGACGAGCTCGAACGCGTGAGCCCCGAGCAGGCGCTCAAGCATCCCACGTGGAAGATGGGCCGCAAGATCACCATCGACTCCGCCACGATGATGAACAAGGGGCTCGAGGTCATCGAGGCGCACTGGTTGTTCGACGTCACGGCCGATCAGATCGACGTGGTCATCCATCCGCAATCGATCGTGCACTCGCTCGTGGAGCTTGCGGACGGGTCGGTGATCGCGCAACTCGGCGTGACCGATATGCGGTTGCCAATCCAGTACGCCTGCTCCTATCCCGATCGCTGGGAGGCCTCTCTGCCATCGCTCGACCTCGCGCGTGCCGGGCAGCTGGAGTTCTTCACGCCCGACTCCGAGCGATTCCCCTGTCTCGAACTGGCCTATAGGGCACTGAGAACCGGAGGAACCCTCCCGGTTGTGCTCAATGCTGCAAATGAGGTCGCGGTCGACGCGTTTCTGGATGGAAAGCTCGGCTTTACGTCGATCCCCGTCGTCATAAGTCTGGCAATGAACGGACACGCGGTCGAGAGCGTCTCAACCTTGGAGACCGTGCGCAGGGTCGACAGCTGGGCGCGTACATACGCCCGCGAGCGAGCCGGCGAGTTAGAATTAACGATCTGAGGGATTTTCTCCTTTGACGACGCTGCTGGCCTTTCTCTTCGTACTGGGCGTCCTGATTTTCGTCCACGAGCTCGGACATTTCCTGGCTGCGCGTCGTCATGGCGTCCGCGTGCTGACGTTCTCGCTCGGCTTCGGCCCGAAAATTCTCAAAGTGACGCGCGGCGATACCGAGTATTGCGTCAGCGCGATTCCGCTCGGCGGATACGTGAAGATGGCGGGGGAGAACCCCGAGGATCCGCGGTCCGGACAGCCAGACGAGTTTCTCTCGAAAACCAAGTGGCAGCGCTTCCAGATCCTCTTCGCCGGCCCGGCGATGAACATCCTCCTAGCCGTCGTCGTGCTCGCCTTCGTGCTCGCGCAGGGCGCGGAGGTCTTCACGTATCTCGATCAACCTCCTGTAGTCGGTGCCGTGGTTCCGGATTCTCCTGCTGCGCAGAGCGGGATTCGTCGTAACGACCGCATCCTGACCGTGGCGGGCCGGGAGGTCCACACGTGGGAAGACCTGCTGATCGAGGTCAGCACGAAGCCCAATCGTGACGTCGGTGTCACGCTGCTTCGCGACGGAAACACGGTCTCGACGAACGTGCATCCTGTTGGTGAGGGCAAGTACGAGATCGGGAACATCGGCGTACTGCCAGACATCAATCCGGTTGTTGACTCGGTAATCGCCGGCGACGTTGCGGAGGCCGCAGGTTTCAAGGCGAAGGACGTCGTGCTCGCGATCAACGGCGAACGCGTCGTGACGGCAGGGCAGTTCAGGCAGATTGTTGGACGCAACGGCGAGAAGGAAGCGCGCTTCACGGTGCAGCGTGGAAGCGACCGAGTCGAACTCCATGCCACCCCGAAGGACAGGGGTGACGGCGCCAAGGTCGGACTCTACATCTCGGATCCAAGGAAGTCGTTCAAGCCAGGGCCGCTCGAAGCCATCAAAATGAGCGTCCAGCAGAACATCAAGTCGTCGGGGCTGATCTTCCGGACTCTGGCAGGTCTGTTCACGGGGGCGACGTCAGTTCGTCAATTGCAAGGTCCGGTCGGAATCGCCCAACTCTCCGGCGAGTCGGCACAGGAAGGTTTCATTGCCCTTCTGTCCCTGATGGCAATGTTGAGCATCAACCTCGGCATTTTGAATTTGATGCCGGTGCCGGTGCTCGACGGAGGCCACATTCTCATCATGGCTCTCGAGGGAATCGCGCGGCGCGACTTTAGCATGCAGGTCAAAGAGAAGATGCTGCTGGCTGGGTTCGTCGTGCTGATGATGCTGATGGTGACGGTCATCTACAACGACCTCACACGAATCAGTTGGCTCGAACGCCTCATGCCGTGGCGTAACTGAAGGAGCAATCATGAATCTGCGACAGCGGGCCCTGCTCGGAGCAGTGGCTCTAGCGATCATTGCTGCGCCTGCATATGCGCAGCAAAGCTCGACCGTCACACAGGCTGATGTGCAACGTTTACAGGACAACGTGTACCTCGCCGATCGTGACATCTCGCAGCTGCGAAGTCGCGACGCGACCCGCGCGACTCAGCTCGGAACGGAGCTGGACGATCTGCGGGACGAGGTCGTTTATCTGAAGGTCAAACTGCGAAAAGAGCGGACACTGTCCCGAACTGAGTACGCGGACGTGCGGGACCGGATCGAGGATGTTCGCTCACGCGCACGCGGCGACGTGGCATCAACTCCCCCGGCATCTACGGCAGCACCCGCGGCCGCAGCGTCATCGACGTCGTCCACGAGCAGCGCCACGACCGCGTCACGGTCATCGTCCACGCCCGCCGCGACAACGTCTTCGACGCGTTCGACGACTGCCAGCGTCGAAATCCCGGTTGGAACCGAGATCGACGTTCGACTGCAGAACACACTCAACTCAGGCACGGCCCAGGTCGAGGATCGCTTTGAAGGCACGACGCTCACCGATTTCAGTGTCGATGGGCGGGTGGCGATTCCGGCCGGCTCCATCTTCCGCGGTGTCGTGACGGCAGTTGAGCCGGGGACGCGCACCAACCGCACGTCCAAGCTGACTGTCAGCTTCGATCAGGTCACGATCAGCGGCCGGTCGTATCCGATCCGCGGCACCGTGACACAAGCAATCGAGGGTGAAGGCATCAGAGGCGAGGCCGGCCGCACCGCAGCCGGCGCGGGCGTCGGCGCAATCATCGGCGGCATCCTCGGTGGCTTCAAAGGTGCGCTCGCGGGCATCCTGATCGGCGGCGGCGGAACGATCGCCGCGACCGAAGGAAAGGAAGTCGAGCTCCCGCAGGGATCGGTCCTCCGCGTGCGGATGGACTCACCCGTTCAGATCGACACGCAGACTACGAGGCGCTGATCGATTTTCGGACGTCCTTCATCGCCGCCTTCGCCGCCGCAATCGTCTTCTTGATGTGCGCGTCGGTGTGGGCGGCCGAGAGGAACCAGGCCTCGAACTGCGAAGGCGGTGGATAGACACCGCGCTTCAGCATCCCATGGAAGAACGTCGCATAGGCGCCGGTGTTCGCAGCCAGCGCTGACTGATAGTCGCGCACAGGTGTGGACGTGAAGAACGGCGTGAGGAGCGATCCGAACGCGTTGACCTGAAGCGGCACACCGGCGTCGCGCGCCGCATCAGCCAGGCCTGCTGCCAGAGCCGCCCCGCGCCGGGCGAGGTCTCGGTAGAGAGTAGGGCCCAGATTCTTCAAGGCCCAGAGCCCCGCTGTCATCGCCACAGGATTCCCGGACAGCGTACCCGCCTGATACACGGGCCCCGCAGGTGAGACTTTGCTCATGATGTCGGCGCGACCGCCGTATGCGCCCACTGGCAGGCCGCCGCCGATGATCTTGCCGAGACAAGTGAGGTCGGGGTCGATACCGAAGAGGCCTTGCGCCCCACCTGCGGATGCCCTGAAGCCAGAGATCACCTCGTCGAAGATCAGCAGGATGCCGTGCTTCCGGCAGCGATCTCTCAGGCCGGCAAGAAATCCGTCGATCGGCGGAACCACGCCGATGTTGCCAGCGATCGGCTCGATGATGAGGGCCGCGATCGAGGCACCTTGAGTGGCGAGCAGCGAGTCAACGGAGGCGAGATCGTTGTAGCGCGCGAGTAGCGTATCGGCGGCGACGGGGGCGGGAACACCTGGACTCGTCGGAACGCCGAGCGTCATGGCGCCTGACCCGGCCTTGACCAGGAACGCGTCGCCGTGGCCGTGGTAACACCCTTCGAACTTGATGATGCGATCCCGGCCCGTGAAGGCGCGTGCGACGCGGACCGCGCTCATCGTCGCTTCCGTCCCCGAGCTTACGAACCTGACCCGCTCCATCGAGGGAACGAGTTTTCGGACTGCCTCGCCAAGTTCGTGCTCGAGCGCGCTGGGCGCGCCGAAGCTCGTGCCCTTCTTCGCTGCAGCAGTGATGGCCTTGATCAAGGGTCGCGGGGCATGGCCGTGTATGAGCGGCCCCCACGACATCACGTAGTCGATGAAGCGATTGCCATCGACGTCTTCGATGATCGCACCCGCGCCACGACGGATGAAATGGGGCGCACCACCAACGGCTTGAAACGCGCGAACCGGGCTATCGACGCCGCCGGGAAGGATTTGACTGGCTCTCGAAAACAGCTTCTGTGACTTGACGGGTTTTTTCATCAGAGAAGGCGCGAGGCTTCACGAGCGTAATACGTGATGATCATGTCGGCGCCCGCGCGGCGGATGCTGGTCAGCGTCTCGAACATCACGCGCTGTTCATCCAGCCAGCCGTTCTGGGCCGCTGCCTTCAACATCGAGTACTCGCCGCTGACCTGATATGCCGCCGTCGGCTGACCGAATTGCTCTTTCACCCTGGTCAGCACATCGAGGTAGGGAAGAGCGGGCTTCACGAGGATGATATCGGCGCCTTCTTCGATGTCGATCTCGACTTCCCGCAGCGCCTCGTCCACGTTGGCTGGATCGAGTTGATGGCTGCGACGATCGCCGAACTGCGGCGTCGAGTCCGCCGCTTCGCGGAACGGCCCGTAGAAACCGGAGCAGTACTTCGCCGCATACGACATGATCGCCGTCTGATCGAACCCACGTTCGTCGAGCGTCCGGCGAATGGCGGCGACACGTCCGTCCATCATGTCCGATGGCGCCACGATGTCAGCGCCGGCAACCGCATGTGACAACGCCGCCTGCGCGAGGTGCATCACGGTGACGTCGTTGACGATAGCGTCGCCCTCGACGATGCCGCAATGGCCGTGCGATGTGTACTCGCACAGGCAGACGTCGGTGATGACGACGAGATCCTTGACCTCGCGCTTCAATGCGCGAATGGCAGTCTGCACGGGTGCGTCGGGATCGGACGCAGCGGATCCGGACGCGTCCTTCTCGGCGGGCAGCCCGAACAGCAGGACGGCAGGGACGCCATCGGCCTTTGCGGCCGCCGCTTCCTGCACGGCCTGATCGACCGAAAGCTGGAAGACGCCAGGCATCGACGGGACTTCGCGCCGGACGCCCGAGCCTTCGACGAGGAACAGGGGATAGATGAAGCAGTCCGGCGTGAGCCGTGTCTCACGAACGAGTGAGCGGATGGCCTCCGTGCGTCTCAGGCGACGCGGCCGCCGGGTCAACGACAGTGTCGCGGTCGTGGTCGTTGCCATAAAGCGATTGTGTCACGACACCGACTTGATTGTCGTGGCGACGGAGACGTGAGCGGCGATGGCGTCGACGAGAGCCGCGATCGTGGACACGGTTGGCTGCACGGTCACTTTGATCCCCAACTGGTGTGCGGCCTCCGACGTCACGGGACCGATTGCTGCCACCACGGTTCGCGAGAGCAAGTCGATCGTCTGCTCCTTGCCGTAGATCGCCGCGAAATTCCGTACCGCTGATGGACTCGTAAACGTCACCACGTCGATCGCATCGTCGAGCAGCATCCGATATACGTCCGGGCCGTCGTCTTGCTGTGCGTCTTCGAGCACCGTTCGGTAAGCGATGACGTCTGTGACGAGGGCGCCGCCGTCACGCAGCCCCTCGGCGATGATGTCTCGACCGATGTCCGCCCTGGGCACGAGCACACGCTGGCCATCGAGCGACCCGGTATCGGTCATCGCGGCGACAAGCGCTTCGCCGCGGAACTCGTCGGGGATCAGATCGGCCTTGACGCCGTAGCGCGCCAGGCGCTCCGCGGTGCCCGTTCCGACACAGCACAAGCGAGGGTGCTTCAACCAGCGGACGTCGCGCGTGCCGTCGAGCAGCGCCGACATGAACGACTCGACCGCATTGGCGCTGGTGAAGACGATCCAGTCGAACTCGTTCGCGTCATCGGCGGCCCGGATCAAGGGGTCGGGATCTTCAGGTGGAGCGATCCGGATCATCGGCGCCTCGATCGCCTCCGCGCCCATGATCGACAGTCGGTCCACCATCTCCGCTGCCTGATCCCTCGGCCGGGTGACCAGCACGCGCTTGCCGAACAAGGGACGCGCGTCGAACCAACGCAGATGATTTCGAAACGCGACGACGCGACCGACGACAACGATGGCGGGATCTCGGCGCGGATGCGCGTGTGCATGAGCCGCGAGTTCCTCGATCGTGCCTGTGACGGTCGCCTGGCTTGTGAGCGTGCCGTTGTAGACGATCACGGCTTGTCCATCGCTCGGCCAGCCGCCGGCTAGGAGTCCGTCGAAGAGACGGGCAAGCTGTTGCGAGCCCACATAGCACACGACGGTGCCATCGAGTTTTGCGAGGCTCGCCCAGTCGATGTCAGGGAGGACGCGATTGTCGTCTTCGTAGCCACGAACAAGAGTAATCGTGTCGCCGCCGCCCGGATAGGTCACGGGCACGCCGGCATACGCCGGTACGCCGATGCCGAGTGGGATACCGGGCACGACCTCGTACGGAATCCCCTGCGCGTGCAGGAAGAGCGCTTCTTCACCACCTCGATCGAAGACGAATGGATCGCCTCGTTTCAGTCGCGCTACAAGCTTGCCTTCGCGCGCCTTGTCGGCGAGGAGGAACGTGATCGCGTCCTGCTCCATCGGCTGTCGTCCCGAGCTGCCGACGTCGATCAGCTCGGCGCCCGATCGCGATTGTTTGAGTATCCGCGTGGGCACTTCGTGATCGTGAATCACGACGTCGGCACGACGCAGGCACTCGAGGCCATGCACGGTGATGAGGCCTGGGTCTCCAGGTCCGGTCCCGATGAGATACACAGCAGGATTCTTCATTGGTGATGACTTTCCGTCGCCGACATCGCGCGCCTGGCTTCCGCGAGGATGCTCTCCGCGCCGTCCGCCAGAAGCATGTCGGCCGCCTGTCTGCCAAGTTGTTCCGGTGCGTGCACCGATCCCTGAATCGTGGCGCGGACCGATCGCGATCCGTCGGTTGAGACCACGATACTCGTGATCGACAGTTCGTCGCCCGCCGCGATGTGTGCGAACGCACCGATGGGCATCTGACACCCGCCGCCCAACCGGTCCACGACGGCGCGTTCGGCGCGCAGCGCCACCGACGCACTCGCATCGTCGATGGGTGTGATCATTTCAGCCGTACGCGTGTCGCCCTGCCGAATCTCGACTGCGATGATGCCTTGTCCCGGCGCCGGCACGCAGAGTTCGACGGGCAGGAGTGCCGAGATGCGAGCGCCCCGCTCCAGTCGTCGAAGTCCAGCCGCGGCCAGCACGAGTGCATCATAGTCGCCGGCGTCCAGTTTCCGGAGGCGGGTGTCCAGATTGCCGCGAACTGGCAGGAATGTCGCCGCTGTCGTGAAGTGCACGAGCTGGGCAATCCGGCGGATGCTGCTCGTGCCGATTCGAGGCGAGCTTCCGAGCGTCTCCCTGATTCGATCGATCTGCTGTTCAGGACCCTGTCCGTTTGGGAGCACCACTGCATCCCGTGGATCCTCTCGCGGCAAGACGCCGGCGATCGCGAGCCCGTCCGGGAGCAGTGCCGGCATGTCCTTGCTGCTGTGAACGGCGAGGTCCACCTCGCCGGCGAGCAGGGCGTCTTCGATCTCTTTCACGAACAGCCGCTTGCCGCCAATCTCTGACAGCGGCGCTTCGCCGAGTTGATCGCCGGACGTCTTGATGACGACGATTTCGCTCTCGGCGCCGACGCGATCACGGAGAAGCGCGGCAACGGCGTTGGCCTGATAGAGCGCAAGTGGACTGCCGCGGGTGCCGATCCTGAGTATTGAGTTCACGTGTGTGATGTCGAAGAGTGACTACTTGCGCCGCCGCTCGGCCGGAGTGACCTCCGCCGCTCCCTCGTCCACCTGGGAGAGCGATTCGCCTTCGCGCAGACGGAACAGACGGTTGATGGCTTCAGTGTAGGCGACCTGCGTTTCCTCGTCTGGAAGACCCTTCAACTGCTCGGTCGGTTCGAGCAGGAGCTTCTCGACGATGAGTCGTGTGACCTCGTCGACCCGGGCTCGGGCCTCCGGGCTCAGACCGGACAGCTTCCCGTCGAGCCGATTGAGCTCCGACTTCCGGATGCGATCGAATCTCTCGCGCAGGGCGACGATCGTGGGAACCGCGCCACGCGAACGTTGCCACGCGCCAAACTTCGAGACTTCCTCTGCGACGATCGCTTCGGCGCGTTCGACCTCCGAGCTGCGTCGCGACAGGTTTTCCTGCACGATCGTCTGCAGATCGTCCACGTTGTAGAGAAACACCTGCTCGATATCGCCGACGGCTGCCTCGACATCGCGGGGCACGGCGACGTCGATGATGAAGAGCGGATCGCGCCGATGCCGTCCGGTGACCGACTCGATCTGTGCGCGCGTGATGATCGGCCGTTGCGATCCGGTCGCCGTGACGACGATGTCAGCGACGGCAACGCCCTGCGCCAGATCGTCCCACTGGAGGCTGCGTCCGTTCACCGAAGCGGCCAGCGTTTCGGCGTGAGCGGGAGTGCGGCTGGTCACGAGGATTTCGCCAACGCCGTTCGCCCTGAGGTGTTGCGCCGTCAGGGTGCTGATCTCGCCGGCGCCGACGACGAGGACACGTCTGCCGGTGAGCTGGCCAAAGATCTTTCGCGCAAGAGCGACGGCGGCGAAGCTGACCGATACCGCGCCCTCACCGAGCCCGGTCTCCGTGCGCACGCGTTTGCCGACGAGAAAGGACGAGTGAAACAGCTTGCTCAACATCGGACCGGTGCGGTGATGTTGCGCTGCGGCTTGAAACGCGTCTTTCACTTGCCCGAGGATCTGCGGTTCGCCGACGACGATAGAATCGAGGCCGGCGGCGACTCTGAACAGGTGCCGAACGGCCGCCTCGTTGTCGTACGAGAACAGATGCGGTGTGAACACCGCCTCTGGCAGGTTGTGGTACTCGCTCAGGAATCCAGTGACTTCCTCGCGCGCCCGCTCCGGGTCGCTGCTGACCACGTAGATCTCGGATCGGTTACACGTCGAGAGCACGACCGTCTCGGCGGCAGACGGCCGCAGCGCGAGCGCCTGGACGGCGGCGCCCAGATCGCGACTCGAGAAGTCGAGCCGCTCTCGCAACTCGACCGGGGCAGTCCGGTGGCTTACGCCGAGAAGGATGACCTGCACTTCCAGCTTTGACCTTTGCGCTTCATTGGAAGGTGTGGCTTGTCGTGACGAAGTAGCTCACGGGCAGGAAGTTGAGCAACACGATCACGAAGCCCACTGCCGACAGCCACGCCGCGCGTCTGCCGGTCCACCCAAGCGTCTTGCGAGCAAACATCGCGAAGGAATACACGGCCCACGTCAGAACGGCGATGAAGATCTTCGGATCCTGCAGAGACATCGCCCGCAGGTTCGAGTTGTTGGGGGACAGGGCCAGCGCCTGCGCGGCCCAGACCACTCCGACGACTACGCCAATGGTCAGGAACAGCCACCCGACGGCGACCGCCCGCGAGTTCATCGCATCGAGCACGTGTAACGACGGAAGCCGCTCGTAGAAATAACCGAGATGTTTCTTCTTGATCTCCTTGAACTGCAGCACGTACGTCAGCCCGAGCATCGCCGCCAGCGCGAACGTGGCGTACGCAAACAACAATGACGTGACGTGGACCCAGAACCACGGGCTGTCGAGCACCGGATCCCTGATGTCAATCCCCGGATTGAACGCAGGAATGGTCTGCAGACCCACGAGGATGGGGACGATGAACACGCCCATCGCGCGCTCGTCGGTCGTGACCTCGAGATAGAGGTACGACAACGCCAGCAACCAGACGAACGACGACACCGCCGTGGAAGTGTTGGAGAACGGCACGTGCCGCACCTCCATGGTCTGCATCCCGATCACGAAGGTGTGGGCGAGGACGCCGAGCAAGAGCAGTGTCGTGGCGGCGCGGCCGACAGAGACCTGCCGCTTCGCGAAATGAATCGCGTACACCACGACGGCGACGGCGTACAGGCTAAGTGGAAGAAAGTTCAACGGACTGTCGGGGCGTAGTACCCCTTCTTCGTCCGCGGGGTGACGTTCGGTCGTGATACCTGGACCACGATCCGTCGCCATGCACCGTCGCGACGTGGATTCGCCGATGTGTACCCGAGCGTGTACTGGCTCGCGAGCTCGTCAGCGATCTGCGTGTACACGCCGTTGAGATCGTCGATGCGCGCAGGGAAGAACGAGCGTCCACCCGTTTCCTGCGCCAGCGTTCGCATCACGAATTCAGCTTCCCTGAAGCCCTTCGCCTGCACGTCAGAACCGCGCAGCGCGATGGTGTAGATCGATGTTTCCGAGCGCTTGGCGAGATCCAGCACCTCGTCGAACGACACGAGGCTCGAGGTGTCCTCGCCGTCGGAGAAGACGATGAGCGCCTGTCGGCGTACGTCCTCTTCGTTCACGGCCCGAACCTTCCGGAGCTCCTTCAGTGCGATATAGATGGCGTTATGCAGCGACGTGGAGCCGCCGGCCGCCAGCTGTGAGATCGCAGTATCGAGCTCGCCCTGATTGCCGGTGAAACCCTGACGGATCTCGACGCGGCTGTCGAAGTCGATGACCTGTGCGATGTCGTTTGACTTGAGTTTGTGGACGAAGTTCGACGCCGCCTGCTGGAGGACCGGCAGGTGTTCCTCCATGCTGGCGCTGCTGTCGAGCAGGAGCGACAGGGCGATCGGCGACTGGCGCCTCGAGAAGAACGTGACGTTCTGCTTGATCCCGTCTTCGAACACCAGGAAATCCGCTTCGTCCAGGTCGGTGATGTAGTGCGTGGCGGCGTCCGTCACCGTGACGTTGAGGGAGACGATATCGACTCCCGCACGGAACGAAGGCTGCTGAGCAGACAGACCAACGATCAAGCCGACGACCGACAGGAGAACGACGACGAACGTCAACCGCTTCACGTCAGGCTCCAGACTCTCCCCGGGCCCGTGCACCACGCATCGTCACGCCAGCGCGCGCCGAAGACACCTCGGCGCGCTCGGGAGCTATGAGCGACTGCGGGCGTCCGTACACAACCTTGTACTGCGAAGACAACTCACGCGCCAGCCGTTGCAGCGCGTCATCAAGCCCATGCGGGCTGAGCAGCGAGATGCGCTGTCCCCCTGAACCTCGGGGGCCGGCATCCAGCAGGAAAGAGCGTTCACGCGTCGAATGTTCCTCGGAATGATAGAACTGGCCAATCGACACCATGTGCAGAGCCACGTCCTGCTCCTGCAGTGCCTTGACGACGTCGTTGGAGTAGCGATTGGTGAATTCGATCCCGTCAGTGAAGACGGGAACGATCACCGCGCGAGGGGTCTCGCGGCGTGCCAGCCCGCGGCTCGTCTCGTAGATGCCATCGAGCAGCGTCATCCCGCTGTTCGACATGGCAAACACGCTGCCGACGGCGGCAGTCAGGCGCTTGGTGTCGTCCGTGTAGTCCACGAGGATCGTGGGACGGTCGGCCAGAGCGATGACCGCGACATGATTGCCAGTCGCGATTCTGGCCACGAAGTTCGACAGGCCGGTTCGAAGGAACGTGATGTCGTCGCGCGCCGCGGCGCTGTTGTCCACGAGGATCGCGACGTCAATCGGCTCAGTCGCCCGCGAGACGCGCAGAACCTCGCGTTTGATTCCATCTTCGCGGATCTGAAAGGCGTCAGGGCCTAAACCGGTGACCGGTTCGCCTTCTCGATCGACCGCGCTGACGAACATCACGCCTTCGCGATTTTCGCGAGCAGCCTGGGCCGCCCTGGGCGTGGATGAAAGAACTGCCAATGCGGCAAACATGGCCGCGGCTGCAACGAGCGATCGAATCAGTGTGAAGCGCATGTGCGTTTGGGAGGCAGGCTCTGTAGGGCAGTATAGGCTCGCCCCAGACGAGCGTCAAGGATTATGGCCAGCCTGAACTCGTTGAAAATATTGGACTTGATCGCGTCTGGCGACCGCCGTTCAGGGTGTCATGGCCGCGAGATACGACGGCTGGTGAAGTTTTTCACAAAGTGAGGATATACTGATGGGCGGTACAGCCTTGCGACGAGGCTGACTGTGGGCCACCGCGCGGGCAAGGGTTTTGTAACGTAGCGGCACCATGGGAAAAAAGCAGTCGAGCTTTTCGTTCAAGCGCTCGGCAGAGTCGCTCCAGGACAACGTCCAACGTGCGGGCCCGGCCGCTGGTGCGAGCTACACGCTCATCGGCGCCATCATCCTGCTCGGCGGGATCGGCTACGGTGTCGATCACTGGCGTGGTACGGCTCCGTGGGGTTTGTTCGTGGGGCTCCTCCTGGGTTTGATCGTCGGGTTCTACGAATTGGCGAAGGTCGTCTGGCATCGATGACAGCAGTGGTGTGGATGACCGGTGCGAGCCTGATGTCCTGGCTCGTGACGAGGGCGATCACCGATGGGCGCGGCGACCCGGAAATCGTTCTGGGGATGGCGGGCCCGTTGGCGGCGGCAGTAGTGAGTTGGGTGGCCTATGAACGGGCACACCGGGCAGCTCCTGGCCGTCTGACGAACGTGATGATCGCGGCCCTCGCGGTGAAGATGGTGTTTTTCGGCGGTTACGTCGGTGTGATGCTGCGAGGACTGGATCTGCGTCCGATGCCGTTCATCGTGAGCTTCGCAGCGTATTTCATCGCGCTGCATACGATCGAAGCGACGTTCCTCCGACGACTGTTGATGAACGATCTGCGCTCGCCGACGAGCGAACGCGCATAAGATTACGGTCCACGTGATGCTTCAGCCCGAACACGTCGAATCCGCTGCCGGTGTGGCTTCCGAAGCCGCTGAGAAGTTCAATGCCGGCAAAGTGATCATCGAGCACGTCTCGAACAGCCCGATCGATCACCCGTTGATTCACCTGCCAACCCTGTTCGGGATCGACTTCTCCGTCACCAAGCACGTCTTCATGCTCTGGGTGGTGTCGGCGATTGTGTTCCTGGTCGTGACGACGACGGTACGTCGGTACTTACGGCAGGATCGCCTCATCCCAACGGGACTCATGGGTGCCCTCGAGATCGTCGTCGAATTCGTCCGCGACGGCATCGTCGAGCCGAACGTCGGACGGAAGTGGGTGAACTCGTGGACGCCGCTGCTTCTGACGTTCGCTGTGTTCATCCTGGCCGCGAACGCGATCGGCCTCATTCCCATCTTCGACGTTCTCTCGCTGCTCAATCACTCGGTGCTGCACCTGCCTGAGGAGTCGTTCATGGCGCGGGTGCTGCACGGAGGCACCACCGCGACGGGCAACTACAACGTGACGGCGGCGCTCGCGACGGTCACCTTCTTCGCCATCATCGTCGCCGGCGCGCGGGCGCACGGCTTCGTTCAGCACTGGAAGAACCTGGTTCCGCACGGTCTGCCGCTGCCCGTGACGATCATGCTCATCCCGATCGAGATCATGGGGATGTTCGTCCGGCCTTTTGCGCTCACCATGCGACTTGCGGCCAACATGACTGGCGGTCACATCGCGATTCTCGCGATTCTGTCTTTCGTGTTCATCTTCACGGATCTGTCGGGCCAGGCGCTCGTTGGCGTCGGCATCGGCGTTCCGTCAGTCGTACTCGCGGTGCTGCTGTCGGCGCTGGAGATCATCGTGATCGCCGTCCAGGCGTACGTGTTCACACTTTTGTCGGCTGTGTTCATCGGCATGGCCATTCACGCTCATCACTGAGCGTTTTCGGCGGGTCCGCATGGACGCGCCCTACGAAGGAGAGACGAATGGAAGGGTTCGCACTTGCATATATGGGCGCGGGGATCGGCCTTGGCCTTGCCGTGATCGGCGCAGGTCTTGGCATCGGTCGGCTTGCCGCCGGGGCCGCAGAAGCGATCGGACGGCAGCCTAGCGCCACTGCGCAGATCACGGGTGCCGTGAACCTTCCGCTCTTCCTGCTCGAAGGCGTCGCGATTCTCGCTGAAGTGTTCGCGCTGCTGATCGTGCTGATGAAGTAAGCCGGACTCCGAAAAGGACGTTCAACATGAACACACTGGTCCAGCCCGATCCCGGGCTTTACATCTGGACCATCGTCACGTTCCTGGTCCTCGTGGCGGCGCTGGCGAAGTTTGCCTGGCGGCCGCTGCTCGAGGCCCTCGAGCGCCGACAGGACTTGATCCGCAAGTCGCTCGACGATGCGCAGAAGGCCAAGCAGGATCTGGAGAAGCTGCACGTCGAGTCGCAGCGGATACTGGCAGCGGCGAGGGCCGACGCCGAGCAGATCCTGTCGAGCACCCGCTCGGACGCGAATCGCTTCCGGGAGGAGTTGAAGCAGAAGGCTCAGACAGAGGCGGCCGGCATCGTCAAGAATGCCGAGAAGCAGATCGAGCTCGAGACGGCTCGAGCGCTTCAGCAGATTCGAACCGAAGCCGTCGACATCTCCGTGGCGATTGCCTCCAAGCTGCTTGCCCGCAACGTGTCGAAAGAAGACAACGAGCGGCTCATCGAAGAAACCTTCAAACAGATCGAGGAACGGCGGCCGAGCTAGCGGCCGCCGCGACCGAGCAACGCCAGCGAAGGGTCGCCTCGGAAGCGGCTTCGTGCGTCGGATCTGAGCGCTTCGGCTCTGGACGGATCTCCAAGGATCGTCCAGAGACGTGCCGCGACTCCATAGCCCTCGGGCGTCGGTGTCGAGGCGACGAGCTCGTTCAGGACGTCTTCGACCGCTGCGTCGCGGTTCGACGCGCGGTACAGCATCGCGAGGCTCGTATACGCCTGCATGCTGCGGGGAAACTCCTTCAATTCCTCACGAAACTGCGACTCGGCCTCGTCGTAGCGATCGAGACGTGCGAGCGACTCTCCGAGATACAAGTGCAGATCCGCGAATGCGCGATTCGACTCGGTCAACGAGGCGGCCGCTTGCGCGAGCGTCGTCGCCGACTCTTCGTATTTCCCTTCCTCGTAGAGCAAGCGTCCCTGCACGAACTGCCGCACCGGAATGGAGGGGTTGGCGTCGTGCGCGGCTGCTGCATGCTCCGTCGCCGCTTCTTTGTCTCCGCTCACGAGCGCAACGCGGGCGGCCATTTCGTGAGCCGCGAAGACCTCGGCGGGGCTCTCGGCCTCGGCCAGCATGACGGCTACGGCTGCCTGTTCCTTCGCGGCATCGGTTTTCCCCGCCTTCAGTAACACATCGGCGAGCTCGCGCGCGGCCACCGAGGCATCTGGACGCAGCTCTCTGACCTTGCCGAACTCGAGGATCGCTTCTTCGATTCTTCCCGTTCGCGCGAGCATCACGCCGATCTGGAAATGAATCGGCACGAGCGATGGATTCGCGCGGGAAATCGTCTGAAGCGCACGGATTCCTGCGGTGTATTTCTTCTGACCGATCAGCACGGTGGCGGCGCGATGTTGCTCGACGAGCATGCGCTGCGTGGACGCGTCGAGTGCGACGTCGACCGCTGCAGGCCCGCTGTTTCCCAGATAACCGAGGAGCGCGTAGCGATCCTCTTCACGCGCCCCAAGCGGTGCCGGCGCTGCAATGACCGCTGTGCCCACAAGCGTATCGAGATCCGATCGAAGCCGCGCGGCCTCGTTGGCTTCACCGACGGCTTCCTCGCCCGACTCGAGCGGGACCAGATCTTCTCCGGCGCCACGAACGAAGCGGAAGTGTTCACCGGTCAAGGCGTAGACGGGCTCGCCTCCGAACCGGAAATGTGCGATCAGCGACTCCGCGTAGATCGGCGACGCCGGCAACACCGTCTCGCCATCGTCGAGAACGGCACGCAGCGATCGGCCTGGCAGACCAGCCGGCACCGGCGCACGAACGAGATCGAGAATCGTGGGAAGAACATCGACGTTCTGAACCGGTGCGAGGATTCTGCGCCGGCTTCCCTCGCCGTCGGGCTGCTTCACGATGAACGGGACGCGCAGGGCGCGATCGTCGAGCGTCAGTCCCGATCCGACGTCGCCGCGATCGCCAACGACGAGAATCGTCGCGTCGTCATACAGTCCACGCTGCTTCAGCGCGCCGGTCAGCCTCATCACGGCGGCGTCGGCGTCCCGTCCGGGGACCTGCACGAACAGAAAGAATCGCTGGCCGGTCTGTCCGCTCATCCAGCGTTCAGCCACGTCGATCGTCTGAGAACCACCGCGCTCAACTGCTGCGACTTCCTCCGACGGACCCGAAGGCATCTCATCGTCGAAGAAGGAGAATCCCTGGTCGATCCCCGTGCGCGCCTGGAGGAGAAATGATGAGACCGCCGCTCCGGTCGAGAACCCGCGGTTGCGCAATAACTCGGCGAGCGTGCTCGTATCTGCCGTGAGCGAGAAGCCGGCATCGTCGCGAACGCCGTGTTCGATTGGTAGCCGGCCGGTCAACAGTGAGACATGTGCCGGGAGACTTTGCGGCGAGTGCGTATACGCGTGTTCGAAGACCACCGACTCATCGGCGAGCGCATCGATGGCCGGTGTATCGGATTTCTGCGCGCCATACGCCGAGAGATCCGTCGCGGGAACGCCGTCGATCGAGACGAGCAGGATCGGTCCCTGGTGAGGCGGGGATTCGCGCGCGTACCACCAGCCGATGGCCGCGGATCCAGCGACGGCCACGAAGAACAATGCGATGATCAGCGCGGCGACCCAGCGCCGGCTTTGAACACGGGCGCGAGCGGGCATGGTTAACGCGGAAGGGCCTGCAATTCAGAGCGCGTCGATTCGAGCTCCAATTTCGCTCGTGCGGTCAGCGTCTCGTCAGTCAGCAGCTGGTTGTACGTGCTCATGGCGCGATCGAGAAGCGCGCGACGTGCGGCGGGGTCGGCCTCCGAAGCCGCCTGTTTCCGATACACGCTCGCGACGACGAACGCCACTGACGTCAACTTCGGATTCTGCTCGCGGATCTGCTGATACGCGGCAAGTGCCTGATCGTATTGACCGCGATCACGGAGCGCGTTCGCAGCGCTCACCGACTGGATCACGTTCTTGTCGAGCGCACCTGGAACCGGGCCGGGGTCGCGTGCGAGCGCGAAGCCCATTGGCGGAGTAGCCGCAACGCGAACGGGCGCCGTCGCCTGCACGGGTGTGAATCCTGGTGCTTCGACGGTGAACTGCCACGGGCCCGTCCTGAGGCCGATCATCGCCCAGCGCCCCTTGTCGTCGGTCGTCGAGGTGATCTGGGAGGGTGACGCGTCGCGATTGACCGCGCGGACGGTTGCGCCCTTGATTGGGCGGCCGTTGGTGTCCTTCACTGTCCCCATGGCGCGAGCCGACTGCGCGAAGGCCGCAGAGGACAAGAAGGTCGCAAGGAGCACGCCGACCACGATCCGAAAAGCTGACATCACGCGATCCTCCCGGACTGGGCTACCGGTTTGACGCCGCCAGACCGCCTCCGCTCGCGCAGCGAGCTTCGGCGAGTCTCGCCGCAGCCTCTGGCGAAGGCGGAGTGCACGCAATTCTATCGCAAAGGTTTACCAGCCGGACGTCAGTAGAGCTCGTACAGCATCAGGTAAATCACGACGCCAGTGACGGATACGTAGACCCACACGGGGAACGTCCAGCGGGCGATTTTCACGTGTTTGTCGAATTGGGACCTCAGTCCGCGCGTGGCCGTCACCAGCGCCAGAGGCACGATGACGGCTGCCAGAATCACGTGAGTGATCAGGATCGCGAAGTAGACCAGTCGAATCGGACCCTGCCCGGGGAACGGCCGCGAACCGGCATGGAGGTGGTACGTCACGTAGCTGACCAGAAAGAGCGCGGACGTCGTCAGCGCGGCGATCATGCACCACTGATGCTGGCGCCGGTATCCGCGTTTGATCAGCAGATAGCCCGAGACGAGCAGGATCGCTGCGATGCCGTTCAGCGTGGCATTGAGGGCTGGCAGATCCGAGATGGTGAGCATGTCAGCGTCCAACGCCCAGGACGCCAATTCCCAGGAAGCTCGAATTGGGAGTCGGGGATTGGGGATTTGGGAGTGTCTTCAGATCCACAACCGATCCGCCACCAGCGCTCCGAGGAGCAGCGGCAGGTACGTGATCGAAAAGAGAAACAGCTGACGGGCGGACTCGTGTGACCGGTCGCGAGCGAAGACCATACTGAGCCAGATAAAAACGATGCCGAGACTCGTCGCGATGGCGCTGTATGGCGCCCCGGCGAGACCAACAAGCGCTGGCAACAGGCTGACCGGCCACAGCGCCGCCGTGTAGAGCAGCGCTTGCCGTCCGGTTCGCCGGCCATCAGGTTCGACGACGGGCAGAAGCGGAATGCCCGCGTTCTTGTAGTCGTCCTTGTACATCCACGCGATGGCGAGGAAGTGCGGCATCTGCCAGAAGAAAACGATGCCGAAGAGGACGATTGCAGGCAGCGTGATTTCCCCCGTCGCAGCAGCCCAGCCGATCACAGGTGGTAAAGCCCCCGGCACCGCGCCGACGATCGTTGCGAGCGAGGTGCGCGTCTTGAGCGGCGTGTATACGAGCACGTAACTGATCAGCGTTGCTGCGGCGACAGCGCTAGCTGCGAGCGTCGCCCCAAGCGCCAGCTCCACGAGTCCTGCGAGGGCGAGCAGCACACCAAACCACGTACCCTCTGTCACACCCAGTCGGCCGCGTGGAAGTGGCCTTCCGCTCGTGCGGCGCATGCGCCGATCCGTCTCGCGCTCCCACACCTGGTTCAACGCCGCGGCTCCGCCTGCGACGAGGGCCGTTCCGACGAGCGTATGAACCGCGAGCGCCAGGGCGACGCCGTTCGGTGACGCCAGATAAAGACCGGCAACCGTCGTCAGGAGAACGAGCAGATTCAGCCGAGGCTTCGTGAGTGCGACGAAGTCCAGCGTGCGGCCCGAGCGGGCGACGCTCCGCGTGGGATTCTGCGCTGAAACCGATGCGCCCGCGACGACCTGCGTGCTGGTCTTCACGCGTGACCCCGCACGGGACGTGCGTCCTGATGAATGCCGTAGCTCTCGTCCTGCTCTTCGGATCCGGCGAGTCGGTCGAAGCGTCGCCGGCGCGTGCGAAGCGTCAGAACGAGCGACGTCGCAAGCACTGAGGCACCCGTCACCACGTGCAGCGAGTTGATGATGTAGTGCTTGTGACTCAACACTGTCAGAGCGCCAAGGGTGATCTGCAGTGCGAGCAGCGTGAGCAGCAGCGCGGACGGCCGCCACAGCTCACGACGAGATCGGTGATGGTAGAAGACGTGAGCCGTCGTCGCGATCGTGAAGAGGGTGACGATGACGGCGCCCACGCGGTGCGCGAAGTGCACTGCAATCTTCGGATCCCACGTTGGCGGAATCAGATGCCCGAAGGCCAGCGGGAAGTCTGGTATCGCGAGCCCGGCATCCGTATGCCTCATCGTCGCGCCGACGAGAATCTGCAGATAGACGAGGACCGTCGTGGCGGTTGCGATCTGCTGGAGCATTCGATCGTCGGGGACGGGCCCGCGTTCTGCGTACGCGCGCTTCCATCCGGCGGACGTCGTCAAGGCGATCGCAATCGTGAGACAGAACACCAGTTGCGCGAGGCTCGCGTGGGCAATCGAAATCGGATCCGGCAAGAACCACAGGACGGTGATGCCGCCAAGGATGCCCTGCGTGATCACGGCGCCCAACGCGACGTAGCCAAGCCGGCGTACCCATCGTCTCGGCTCTGCGAGGCGAAGCCAGACCGCGAGAACGAGGATGAGGAAGCCGACGGTGCTGGCGATGAGCCGATGCGTGTGCTCGAAGCGAATGCCGCCGACCATCTTGTCGAGCGGGAACGAGAACATGAACCAGCCGTACGTCGTCGGCCAATCGGGCACTGACAACCCCGATCCCGTGCTTGTGACGAGACCGCCGGCAAAGATCAGTACTGCCGTTGAAAGCGCGACGAGCACCGCATAGAGATGGAGGCGCATTCCCTGGACCGAGCTAGAGCTTGAACGTGAAGGACAACTCCTTCGTTTCCTTGGGCCCGATTGTGACCATCTGCGTTTGCGTGCCGAGCTTCTCGTGCCAGGCCTCGATGGTGTACGTGCCCGGAGGCAGTCGCTGAATGTCGAACGTGCCGCCCGAACCGCTGACGGCGTAGAACGGGTGATTGAGCACTCCCACCCACGCGTTCATCCAGTTGTGGACATCACACTTGAACGGCACCATCACTTCGGCCGTTGTGAAGACGTGCGTGTGCTTCAGTCCCTTGAGCGCCTGGCCGCGATTGAACTCGCGGTTGCTCATCGGCAGCGCATGAATGTTGTGCAACGTTTCGTCGCTGTTGAGGATCTCGAGCGGCTGGCCAGCCTGGATGCCGAAGACTCTCGGCACGTACGTGCAGCCGTGCTGATCCAGCACCACAGCGGTCGTTGGAACAGGAAACTTCATGTCTCCGAGCCCGTCCTTCACGTACACGAAGACGTTCTCGAGGCCGCCGTTGCTGACGACGAAGTTTTGTGTCTTCGCCTCGCCCTGCTGCTCGCAGTAGGGATCGGAGCGGCGGTTGATCGTCTGAGCCGCGGGAGGCGTTCCCTCGAGCTTGATGGAGCCTTTCAGGCCGCCGGCGGTCTCCGGGTTGACTGGGTCCACAACGGACGCCGCAGGCGCTGGAGCAGAGGTGTTCTCACTGCTTCCGCCTCCGCATGCGAACGAACCGAGCAGTACGAGCGCAAGGCAAGGACGAAGGTATGTATTCATGAAGGATGGGTCCCGCAACCTTCAATTATCACACGCCACCAGCTGCCACGATCTTGCGGCGAACCCGGTCCTCGAACCATTGTTTGCTCCACCAATCGACCGGCGTGACCTGCTGTCCGCCGACGAGCATCGTGAAATGCAGGTGATCCCCACCGGCCAGGCCGGTCATGCCGCTGCGACCAAGTTCACTCCCTTTTTCGACGTGGTCGCCGACTTTGACGCCAATCGACGACAAATGCCCATATAGCGACATGACGCCGAGCCCGTGGTCGACGACAACACAGTTTCCATAGATGCCCAGGTCAGAGGCATGAACGACCGTTCCGGCCTCCGCGGAGACGATCGGAACGTTGGCGGTGACGGCCAGATCGAAGCCGAGGTGCACCTGCTTGTCGACCTCTTTGCCCTTGTAGACATAGGTCCGTGTGTCGGCGAATCGCGCCTCGACCTGAGAGTTACCCAACTGCTGAAACGGTCCCTTGAAGAGCATCTTCGGATCCGACTTCTTCGCCAGTTCCAGCAGGTACTGATTGTTCTTCTGCCGAAGGTCGCCGTTGATCTGCAGGAAGCCTGACAGCAGATCGTCAGTGGGAATCTTCTCCTGCGGTGAGTTGCTCGCGATGGCTGGTACGACGCGGCCGATGAAGCGATCGTCGATCTCGATGCGGCTCTTCGAGTACGGCTTCGGGAAGACCTGATGATCGAGGGCGGCAAGCGCCTCGTTCCCTGC